>Ga0265297_10004095_pt1 | contig 24588 bp, 24 predicted proteins | sample Munlanlwell13791_FD_192502 | JGI IMG/M metagenome (GOLD analysis project Ga0265297, IMG submission 192502) | Leachate microbial communities from a municipal landfill in Southern Ontario, Canada - Leachate well 137-91 | ecosystem: Engineered > Solid waste > Landfill > Unclassified | place... | reverse complement strand
TAATACTTGCATGCGAGACTTACGGGTCTCGACTCACCTGCAGAGGTTCGTGGCCACCAGATCCCCACTCGGTCACGAACCTCTTTTTTTTCAGAGGTTGTAGTGGTTCACGGAGGGGCTTATGGAACCGGACAAAGACATACGTTTTACCGAAAAGAAGGTGGATGAAAGTTGGAAGGAACAGGCGGAAAGTATCAAGGTTAAAGCAGCTTCTGCCAAGCCTGCCGCCAAATCCAAATCCATCGAGACATCAAAGACTTTCCTGAGTCTCGTGCAATCGCTTGGGTATCAAGCTCTCATGAACCTCGGAGAGATTCCTAATCCCATGACCCAGCAAACCGAGCTCAATCCCGAAGGGGCCAAAGAAGCCATCGATCTTTTGATCGCGCTCCGTGACAAGACGCAGGGGAATTTGAGTGACGACGAAAAGAAAATGATTGAAACGCTCCTCACACAACTTCAGATCAAATTTTCCCAGAGTGTATGAGCGGCACTAAAAGCAAGCTCCTCCGTTTCGCTATCAGCTTTGCTGCGATAGCGCTTATCATCTTTTTCATGCGCGATAAGCTTCATGAATCCATGGCCATTCTTCGCCACGAGGTCGTGTGGGGCTGGCTCGTTGCCGCGATCGCCGGCTATTTTGTCGGTCTTGCCATTCTCGCTATTCGTCTGCAGTGGGTTTTCAGGGTCCAGGACATTCGCATGACCTTCCGGGAGTGTTATCACCTTGGTTTCGTGGGACTCTTCTACAATCTGATGCTACCTTCCTCCGTGGGAGGGGATGTGGTCAAGGTTTTTTACGCTTACAAGCATTCCGGTAAAAAGATTGAGTCGGCGACTTCAATTCTGCTAGACCGTCTGCTTGGTTTTGTGGCGCTTATTATTATGGCCTGGATCGGACTGATGTGTTTTAGCAAGGAGGCCGAAAGCTCTTACATCGATTTCGCGGTTTACGGGGCTTGCGGGGTGCTTGTGTTCGCCGTCGCTTTTTTTGCAAGCCGACGTTTTGCCCGTCTCTTTAAAGGTCTCGCATGGCTCATCCCGAACGAAAAGTGGAAGATGCAACTCGCCGAGGTTTATCATGCAATCTACGGTTATCGACATCATCACGGTCCTGTTCTGATGGCGATACTGCTTTCTTTTGTGGGACAGGCTGTTTTTATCGCCGCGAATTACTGGATCGCTCTCTCTATCGGTGCTGGTATCAACTTCTGGAAGTTTTTTATCTTGATACCCGTTATTTCCATCGTTAGTATGGCACCTTCAATCGGCGGGCTCGGCGTGAGGGAAGCGAGTGTGCTGTATCTTTTTAGTCGTTATCTTTCGCCGGAGCGGGCGCTTGCGCTGACGCTTTTGATGGATATCGTGATCTATTCGTTCAGCATTGGTTCGGGAGTCTGGTACGCGTTTCGGGGAGGCCTAAAAAAACAGGCTGTCGATGAAATGGAAATGATGTGATCTCCGAAAGAATAGTTTAAGATCGCGCCAGCGATGGAGTTTTTAATCCGAATTTTTCATCAAAGTCTTGCTTTGATGAAATTCAAAAGGATGTTCTTATGATAAGAATTCTTGTGATTCATGGTCCAAATTTGCAGCTCTTGGGAGAGCGGGAAGTCTCGGTTTATGGCAGAGTTACGCTAAAACAGATCAATGAAGCGCTTACAAGAGAGGCTAACGTACTCGATGTGGAGCTTGAGATTCTTCAGAGCAATCACGAAGGCGAGATCGTGGATCGAATTGGCAGTGCGCGCCGGGAATTCGCCGGGGTTTTGATTAACCCGGCCGCTTACACTCACACGAGCGTCGCGATCCGCGATGCTTTGGCCGCTTGCGGTCTTCCGGCTGTGGAGGTTCATTTAAGTCACATCTATAAGCGTGAGAATTTCCGGCAGCATTCTATGACCGCCCCGGCATGCATTGCCCAGGTGTCGGGGTTCGGTAAAGATAGTTATCTTTTGGGCCTCCGGGGCCTCGTGGTCTATGTTTTCAAAGCGAATCCTGTTTGTTCTTCCAAAAAATCCGTGAAAAAGGCACTTGTTGCGAGGAAAAGAAAATGAATATTAAGGAGATCAAAGAACTTTTAGAGTTGATGGCCGAGCATAATCTTGGCGAGATTGAGATCGAGAAGGACAACGCGAAGATCAAACTTCGAAAGATGCCGAATGGTGGGATTGTGATGCAGGGTACGCCACCGATGACAGCGCCGATCGGAACGGTTATGCATGCTCCAGCCTTGGCCAATGTTCCCGCGACTACTGTGCAACCTGTGGCTGAGGAAGGTGTGATGATTGTGCGCTCGCCGATGGTCGGAACGTTTTATGCGGCTCCGGCTCCGGACCAGCCCGCTTATGTGAGTGTCGGTAAGGTGATTAAAGATGGCGATGTGCTTTGTATTATTGAAGCCATGAAGCTCATGAACGAGATCAAGTCTGAACTGAGTGGCACGGTGATTGAGATTCTGGTGCAGAACGGTCAGACTGTGGAATACGACCAACCGATCCTAAAGATCAAAAAGGGTTGACCTCGAAATCTTCTTCAACAACAACCCTTCATACGGGGAAAATCATGTTCTCAAAAATTCTAATAGCAAATCGTGGTGAGATTGCAGTGCGTATTATCCGCGCCTGCCATGAAATGGGTATTCAAACCGTGGCGGTTTTTTCCAAGGCGGATCGGGAATCCTTGCACGTGAGACTGGCCGACGATGCCATCTGTGTTGGCGAGGCCCCGAGTTCCGAAAGTTATCTCAATATTCCAGCCCTCATATCCGCAGCTGAGATCGCGGATGTCGAAGCCATCCATCCGGGCTATGGGTTCTTGGCCGAGAATGCGCACTTTGCAGAGATCTGCGAATCTTGCCAGATCAAGTTCATTGGTCCAAAACCCGAAAGCATCCGCCTGGCTGGCGACAAATCGGTCGCGAGACTTGAGATGAAAAAAGCCGGGGTCCCGATTATTCCCGGAAGCAAGGGAGCGGTCAAGATCCAGGAAGAAGCCTTGCGTCTGGCAAAAAAACTGGGCTATCCCGTCATTGTCAAGGCATCCGCGGGCGGCGGTGGTAAGGGCATCAAAATTGCGCACAATGATGGAAAGCTCATCAGTGCATTCCTTACGGCTCAAACCGAAGCTGAAGCTGCCTTTGGCAACGGCGAGGTTTACATCGAGAAATTCATTGAAGAGCCGCGCCATATCGAGGTGCAGATTATGGCCGACAGTTTCGGTAATGTGGTGCACCTGGGAGAACGTGACTGTTCGATTCAGCGCCGCCACCAAAAACTCATCGAAGAATCTCCCGCGCCGGGCATGAACGCCAAACTTCGCAAGAAGATCGGCGATACGGCCATTCGGGCGGCAAAGGCATTTAAATATGAGAATGCCGGAACGATCGAGTTCCTGCTCGACAAAAATGAGGATTTCTACTTTATGGAGATGAATACGCGTCTCCAGGTCGAACATCCGGTTACGGAAATGGTGACGGGACTTGATCTTGTGAAGGAGCAACTGCGTGTCGCAGCTGGGGAAAAACTAAGTTTTACACAGGAACAGGTTGTGATCGCGGGCCATGCGATCGAATGTCGCATCAACGCCGAAGATCCGGACAACAATTTTATGCCGTCTCCCGGGAAGATCGAAGTTTGGCGTATGCCAGGCGGTCCGGGTGTGCGTCTGGATAGCCATGTTTACACGGGGTATTCGATCCCGCCGTTTTACGATTCCATGATTGCAAAATTGATCACTCACGGCAAGAACCGCCAGGATGCGATCACAATCATGCTTCGGGCACTTCGCGAGATCGAAGTGAAACCGATTAAGACAACCGCATCGCTTCACACGCGTATCCTGAGCCATCCGCGGTTTCGCCAGGGCTCCGTGAACACGAACTTCATCGAATCGACAATTTTTGGCGCAGGAAAAACAGACGAGTCGGAATCAAGCAACGAAAAGAAATGAAGATCGCCAACGCCTTTGCCCAGCTTTTTGTGATTTTCGCGTTTCTAACATTGGGCAGTCTGATGATCATCGTTTCACTGCATCTTTTAGCATTTGACGATGCGATCCTGAAAGTTCAGGAGATCTATCAAAGTTCCTGGCGGTCTGTTCAGGTGGGGGTGGTCGGATTAGTATTCATTGTTCTCGGCCTTGCATTTGCAAAGATGCTTGTAAAGGCAGGACGCACGAACGAAGCGGTTTTTTTTCAAAGCGAAATTGGTCCGATGATGGTCTCGGCCAACACGCTCGGAAACACGGCAGAGAAGGCCGTTAAGCGTTTTCCGCTCGTTAAAAGTGTAAAGGCGAAGGTTCATATCACTGGTAAGAACGTTGAAATAAAGCTTCGTTTAGTACTTTGGGCGGGCGGGCATGTACCGGCGGTTCTGTCCGAGTTGCAGCAGGAGGTTCAACAACGCGTCAAGCGGCTTCTTGGATTTGAGAACTCGCTAATTGTGATCTGTGATGTGAAGGGGATTGATGACGCAGGGTTGAGTCTTCAGGATCTTGAAACTTCAAAAAAATAGTCCGAAATTTTTAACTTTCGCCCGGCCCATGGACCGGGTGACTTCGACCAAAATTAAAGGAGTCAGCTGATGAAACGTATCGGAATTCTTACGGGTGGTGGGGATTGTCCAGGTCTTAATGCGGTAATTCGCGGGGTTGTTCAGTCGGCAAAAGCCAAGGGCTGGAACGTGATTGGATTTAGGCAAGGCTGGAAGGGGATCATTCAGAATGTTTTTGTGGAACTGGACGAGAAGTCGGTCGCGGAAATTCTTCCGCGTGGTGGTACCATCCTTGGGACCTCCCGCACAAATCCTTACAAAAAGGAGGGGGATTCGGAGAAAGTTCGCGAAACAATTAAAAAGAACAAATTGGATGGCGTGATTGCGATCGGCGGTGAAGATACGCTTGGTGCTGGTAACAAGCTTTTCAAAGACGGGATGCCGATCATAGGCGTTCCGAAAACGATCGACAACGATTTGAATGCGACCGATTACACGTTCGGTTATGACACGGCTTTGAACATTGCGACCGAATGTCTGGACCGGATCCGTACGACGGCGGAATCGCATGATCGCGTGATGGTGGTCGAGATCATGGGCCGGCATGCCGGTTGGATCGCGCTTGAGTCCGGAATTGCCGGCGGCGCAGACGTGGTCCTCATTCCGGAAGTTTCTCTGACGATCGATGAGATCTGTGGTTACATTACGAAACAACGAGCGCGCGGCAAGAACTTCAGCGTTGTCGCCGTGTCCGAAGGATTTGCGATTAAAGGCGAAGAGCTTATAACAACGAATAAAGAGCTTGATGCGTTCGGGCATGTCCTTCTTGGCGGTGTGGGTGATCGTCTCGCAAAACTCATCGAAAAGAAAACAGGGTATGAGACCCGTTCAACTGTTCTTGGTCATATTCAGCGCGGCGGTACGCCAACGGCTTTTGATCGTGTGCTCGGTACCCGGTTTGGCGTGAAAGCCGTTCAACTTGTTAACGAGGGTAAGTTCGGCCATATGGTTAGTCTTTGCGGTCGGGATATTGTGGCCGTACCGCTTCAGGAAGCGGTTGGTGAACTGAAAACAGTGCCGGCGGATATGTACGAGCTGGCCAAGGTTTTTTTCGGCTAATCCATGAAAACTTTTTTTGAAATCATCGTTCAGGGGCACCAGGAAGCTTTTCAGAAAACGTTTGGTCCGGCTCAGTATGAAGTGTTGGACAAGATGACACATGTCATCATCCAAGCCCTCAAGACCGGTCACAAACTGCTTTTGTGCGGGAACGGCGGATCAGCTTCGGATTCTCAACATATTGCTGCTGAATTTATCGGTCGATTTGAAAAAAACCGCATGAGTTTGCCGGCCATCGCGCTTGCGGCCGACGCCGCGGCACTTACCGCGATCGGGAATGACTTTGGCTTCGAAAAGGTTTTTTCACGCCAGATCGAAGGACTCGGGAAAAAAGGGGATATTCTCGTCGTGCTTTCCACGAGCGGCAGATCGCCCAATATCCTTGACGTGATCACACAGGCCAAGCAGCAGGGGATTCTTACGCTTGGTTTCACCGGTAAAGACGGAGGCATCTTGAAGGATGCTGTGGATATCTGCTTCATAGCCAAATCCCACAAGACTTCGCATATCCAGGAAGTGTATATGTCGGCACTTCACGCGATTTGCGAGGTTGTAGAAACGATCCTTTTCGGATAACCCAGAAGCTTTGCTCACATTATGGCCTCCAAGATCCTGACGAAAAACAAGTTACCTGCGATGGTTCAGCGCCTCAAAGCGCAGGGGAAACGTGTCGCCTTTACGAACGGAACTTTTGATATTCTCCATCTTGGCCATGTGACCTATCTCCAAAGGGCCCGGGCGTTTGCTGATGTGTTGATCGTTGGCGTGAACACGGATCGTTCAGTCAGAACCTATAAAGATCCGGATCGGCCGGTAAATCCCCAGCAAGATCGCATCAAAGTTCTTACCGCCCTCGCCTGTGTCGACTATGCCATTCTTTTTAATGATCCGACGCCGCTTGAACTGATTAAGGAGATCAAACCGGACGTGCTCGTGAAGGGTGCGGACTGGGCAATCAAGGATATTGTGGGTACCCGGGAAGTGCTCTCCTGGGGTGGAAAAGTGAAACGTATTCCACTCGTCAAAGGACGCTCCTCGACACGGATCATCAAGGTCCTGAAACTGGCCAGTCCTTGTCTGAAATCTCATTTCCAAAATGGTTGACAAGGACAGCCCCAATTTCAACTTCGTTGAAATTGATAGGTATTGGGACTGAAGCTATGGATTGGAAGAAAAAAGTTTTTGATAATTTTCGTCTTTACGCCGTGACGGATTTTAAAACCGAAAATCCTGATGTTCTTGAAAAGATCGAAGCGGCGTATGAGGGTGGAGCCGATATCGTTCAACTCCGCTCGAAGGTGCTGGCTGATGCTGCTTTGATACGGCTAGGGCTCAGGATCAAAAAGATTGCGAGAAAAAATCGTAAGCTTTTTTTTGTAAATGATCGCGTGGATCTCGCACTTGCGGCCGGTGCAGATGGAGTCCATCTGGGACAAAGTGATATGCCGATCTGGATGGCGCGCCGACTGGTGAAGCAGGCGGGGCTGAAGATTTGGATTGGGAAATCGACGCATAGTTTGAAGCAGGCGTTGATGGCTGTGAGCGAGAGGGTAGATTATATCGGTGTCGGTCCAGTGTTTATGACGCCTACCAAACCGCACGTGAAATCTGTAGGATTGCGATTCGTGAAGCAGGCTGCCATGAAGATACGGATTCCCTGGGTCGCGATCGGGGGTATTAATCTCGGAAATATCCGGGACGTAGCTACAGCAGGTGCGGTAAGGGTTGCGGTAGTACGGGCAATTTTTGCAACACAGAATCCTGAAAATGTGGCACGAAAACTCAAACGTCAACTGGAAGGAATATAAAATGTCAAAACCGCCTTATCTGATCGTGATTGGCACTGTTGCTATTGACGAACTTTCGACGCCTTTCGGCGCTCTGCAAACGGTTTTTGGTGGTTCTGCCTCCTATTTTTCGTACGCCGCGAGCTTTTTCACCAAGGTGGGGGTTGTGGCGGTGGTGGGACAGGATTTTCCTGAAGAATACCGCAAAGTTCTCTTCGAAAAAAAAATCGACCTGAGCCATCTGGTGACCCTTTCGGGCAAGACGTTCCATTGGAAGGGCAAATATGAAGCGGATATGAATTCGGCCATTACGCTTCAAACAGATCTCAATGTCCTTTTGGATTTTAAACCGGAACTCAAATATACAGCCATGCCGGAATTTGTTTTTCTGGCGAACGTTGATCCGGATCTTCAACTCAGTGTGCTTGATCAAGTGCACGGATCTTCGCTCAAGTTCGTGGCTTGCGATACGATGAATTTTTGGATCCAGAACAAGCGTGCGTCCGTGGAAAAGGTTTTGCGGCGTGTTCATGCGGTCTTTATGAACGATGGCGAGGCGCGCCAGCTCACAGGCGAGGTTAATCTCATCAAGGCTGCGCAGAATATCCACAACATGGGGCCAGAATACGTGATCGTCAAAAAGGGCGAACATGGGGCGCTTCTTTACAGTCACGAAGGTGTTTTTATTTATCCAGCGTACCCCCTCGAGCATGTGTGTGATCCCACGGGGGCCGGGGACAGTTTTGCAGGCGGTGTGATGGGGTATCTTGCCGCGGCGCGTAAGGTGAACTTGAAGATCATGAAAACTGCGATCGCCTATGGGACAATCGTGGCGTCCTTTACGGTCGAAAAGTTCGGACTCGAGCGCCTCCGGGAAGTGAAACGCGAACATTTTGACAAACGCTTGGAAGTTTTGAAAAAAATCTGTAGAATTTAAACGATAGTGTTTGTTACCGAACATTTATAAAATTGATCGGCGTAGAGAGGGCGGGTGTTGCGTTGCAATGTGCCGCAGCGGATGATACCTTGCTCGATTTTGTTCTGTGAGATCAGGGCGGGATTAGCATAGTGGTAATGTCCCAGCTTCCCAAGCTGGTTAGACGGGTTCGATTCCCGTATCCCGCTCCAATTTTTCATATAAAAATTTAAACGAGGCTCGCCCGAAAGGCGGGCCTATTTTCTACATGACGAAAAAAAAGTATCGTGTCTTCGAAAAAAAAGTGATCTACTCTAAGGGACCGATTCGTCTTATCGAGTGCAAGGTCCGAACCCCGTATGGAAAAGTGCTCTTGCGTCAGGTGCTGGAGCACCCAGGTTGCGTAGTCATTATCCCTAGGATGGATGAGGGGAAGTACATTCTTGTGAGGCAATATCGGTTTCCGCTTGAAAAACACCTATGGGAATTTCCTGCCGGTGGGAGGGAACCCGGAGAAACATTTGCTCATGCCGCGAGGCGAGAGCTCATGGAAGAAATCGGGATGGAACCCGAAAAGCTCGAAAAGCTTTTGGAATTTTATCCTACGCCGGGTGTTTCCGGCGAGAAAATGCATGTCTTTTTGGCATGGGGTCTCAAGCCGGCTGTCGCGCAGAAGGACGAAGACGAAGACTTTGAGTTAGGGACGTTCAGTCTTTCGGAAATTAGCCGGATGATCCGTAGAGAAGAGATCGTCGATGGGAAAACTTTGATCGGATTTTTTTATTTGAAAAAACCGAAAAATCATTAAAACGCATCGTCGATTCTTTTCTTAAGTCTTAGCTTCGATTTTTTGTTTCTTCTGGTATAATCCCGCAGTTGTTTCCGCTTCATGCTGGTGTAGCTCAGTTGGTAGAGCAACGGTTTCGTAAACCGTAGGTCGTCGGTTCAACTCCGACCACCAGCTTGCCTTTTTCTTTCCCCGGGTCCTTACGCACTTCAAGTATGCTGAGGCCTGTGCCGAAATATGATCCATGACTAATTCGGATCACACAAAATGGCGCCTCGATATTTTTTTATTTACAGCCATCTTTTTTTTATCATCTTCAGGTTTCAATACTTGCGCTGCATCTATTCCTAAAATTCTGGATCGTTCAGAAGCGCTCGTAAGTATTCAAAGTGTCAACGCTCTCGGTTCAACAGAAGATAAAACGGGTCTTTTCGGCGGGGCCGCCATCCTTTTTTCGAATAAAAATCCGACGCGATTGATAAAATACTCAAGGGACGGTAGTGGTGTTATCATCGATCCTCAGGGTATTATTGTTACGAACGCCCACCTTGTTCAAAAAGCCGCGGGAATTTCCGTTAAACTTTTCAACGGCACCCATCTCGCAGGACGAGTTATCTACGAGATTCCTGGAAGTGACATTGCCTTTCTTTCCATTAAGCCGTCGTTTCCGCTCTCTTATGTCCCGTTGGCAAATTCTGATCGACTTGTGCCGGGAACGCGGGTCTATTGCATCGGCCATGCCTTGAACCATAGAGGTTCCATTTTTGGCGGGAAGGTTAGTGTGATTATGAAACAATCAGTCTCCCGTGGATTCGGAACAGCTTTCCTGCAGGTACAATTCGGATTTCATCTTTATGGTGGTGACAGTGGATCTCCGATTCTAAACCAGAAGGGGGAATTGGTGGGACTTGTTAGCGGTGGTCGGAGGGGCGGCGATATGGCGACGCTAGCCATTGCTTCGAATGTGATCCGGGATGCCTATTGGAATATCCCGAAATATTAGCCGTTCGGTTCAAGTTTGTTTTTTAGCGTTGCCTTCGGAGATGGGTGGGGAGGATTTTGAGGATTTCGCGGTATTTCGTGACGGTGCGGCGGGCAAGAGTGATTCCTTCCTCCTTCAAGTATTTTACGATTACCAGATCGCTCAAGGGCTTATGAGGATCTTCCTTTTCAATGAGCGACCGGATCCTTTCCATAATACTCTTCTGTGATTCTCCCTCGCCATTCTCCGTTTCAACCTTCTGTGAAAAAAAACTCTTGTAAGGGATTGTGCCCTGAGGGGTTTTGAGATATTTCCCGTGGATTGCACGGCTGATCGTGGATTCATGGAGATTCACTCGCTCGGCGATGTCCTTAAGGCGTAACGGACGAAGATGGGAGAACCCGCGGGTAAAGAAAAGCGGTTGCGCACGGACGATCTCATCAGTGATAGCCCGAAGCGTAGAACCACGCAGGGCAATGGCTCTAAGAAAATCCATTCCATTTGTCAGACGTGTTTTGAGAAATTCTTTTGTTTTGTCGTCTAAATTCTTCTCGCGCATCATGCGTCGATATCCTGCGTTAATGCGCAATTCGGGAATAAAATCATTATGAATCTCGATCTCAAGTCCGTCCTCTGTGCCGCCCTTAATTGAGACCGTGGCGTCAGGGGTAACGGCGATGGCATCTTCGGCGTAAAAACTCCGACCTGGTTGTGGATCCAGCCGTGCGATGAGTTCCGCTGCTTTTTTAATCTCTGGTTCGCTCACATTGAAGATTTTGGCGAGCGTTTTCCAATCCTTTTTGGCGAGGAAATCGAGATGATCGCGGACAATCTGGCTGGCCAATGTTGCTTCGGGATTCTTTCGCCCGAGTTGGATTATCAGGGCCTCACGAAGATTACGCGCTCCGATTCCCGGAGGATCGAGACTTTGAATTTTTTGTAAAACTTCTTCGACCGCGGAGACCTCGGTGCCAGATGAAAGGGCGATCTCTTGCAGTGTTGCTTTCAGGTATCCCTCCGGGTTGATATTTCCGACGATTTCTGCAGCAATCTTTTTTTGGAGCACATCAAATTCCAGGAAGTGGATTTGCCATTCCAAATAGTCAAAGAGGCTTTCGGGTCGGGTGATGAGCGTTTCCTGAAAATCCTTGATTTTACGTGTGTCGTCGCACTTGCGTCGGGAAAGATCAGAGGGGACGTTCGTGAAAGTGAGTGGATCTTTGGCGGCCCAATCATCCGGAAGCGTTTCTTCTGCTTCGTCGTCCGTGCCCTTCGTGGCGAAAGGTGCCGGGGTTTCTGTGACTTCTAGTTCGGCTGAGCGTGGAACCTCCTCAAGCATCGGATTCTCTTCGAGCGCATCCTCGACTGCTTGTCGAAGTTCCATGATCGGAAGATGAAGTAGGTGCAGATAGACGCGTATCTGCGGGGAAAGGGATATTTTTTGGGATTGATGTTGGCTGAATCTTGGTTCCATGCGAAGAACATATCATGGAGAAAAATCGTTGTAAAGTCAGGAGATTTCTGGACTTAGGGAGAAGAAAGGAATTGACACTCCCTGCTATTTTTTTATAATGGTCGCCAATTCGAACGAGCCTGTTTGCCACGGTACAGACTTTAAGGTCAGATCTCTCGCGTGGTTTTTTTTATATAGGAAATACCCACCTCTTCCAATGAGGGAAATGCTCCGATGACGCAAGTACCCGCGCTTTTGGTAACAAAAAGTCTTAGAAAAAAAAGCATGCCAGTTGGTTTGTGGACAAAATGTCCCAGTTGTCAGGCGGTCATGTTTAACAAGACCCTCAAAGAGAACTTGCTTGTCTGCACCAAATGTTCCTATCACTTTATCATGGGGGCCATGGAACGCATCCATCACCTTGCGGATGAGAATTCCTTTGTGGAAATCAACGCGAACCTTTGTTCCGAAGATCCGTTGAAATTTTCAGCCGTCAAGGCCTATATCGACAAGATCAAACAGGATCAGAAGAAGACTGGCCTGAAGGAAGCTTGCGTAACGGGAATGGCAAAGATTCTCGGCAAAGCCTGTGCGTTGGGCGTGACAGATTCCAGGTTCATTATGGGTTCTATGGGCTCGGTGGTCGGTGAGAAGATCGTACGACTGATCGAATATTCTCTCGAAAACAAACTCCCGCTTATCATTGTTTCCGGTTCGGGGGGTGGTGCGCGTATGTACGAAGGTGCTCTCAGCCTGATGCAAATGGCCAAGACCTCTGTTGCGCTTGCACAATATCAAAAAGAGGGGCTTCCTTTCATCTCGGTTCTAACGAACCCCACGATGGGTGGTGTCATGGCGAGCTTCGCTTCGCTTGGGGATATTATCATTGCGGAGCCGCGGGCGCTCCTGGGATTCGCGGGACCACGTGTCATTGAACAGACGATCCGCCAAAAACTTCCCACAGATTTTCAGACTTCAGAATTTTTGCTCGAACACGGTTTTGTCGACATGGTGGTCGAACGTCAGGACCTCAAACAAAAACTCGGGCTTCTGCTCGAATATCTTTCCTGATCCGCTCATAAGGGGGCCCAGTGGCGAATGTTTCTTTAAAGAACGTCTCAAAGATCTATAAGGATGGCATTCGGGCGGTCAATAATGTCACCCTTGAAATCCTGGATCGGGAGTTCGTGGTGCTAGTCGGACCGTCGGGTTGCGGAAAATCCACTACGCTCCGCATGATTGCCGGGCTTGAAGATATCACCGAAGGAGAGATATTCATCGAAAACGTGCTCGTCAATCACGTTCCGGCTAAGAATCGCGACATCGCGATGGTGTTCCAGAATTACGCGCTTTATCCTCACATGACTGTTTATGAGAATCTAGCGTTTGGTCTGAAATTGCGTCGCTATCCGACCAAAGAGATTGAACGGCGTGTGTATGATTCTGCTGAGATCTTGGGTCTGACCACGGAAATGTTGAAACGCCGGCCCAAAGAACTCTCAGGCGGAGAACGCCAACGAGTTGCGGTCGGTCGTGCGATCGTCCGAAAATCCAAAGTTTTCCTTTTTGACGAACCCTTGAGCAATTTAGACGCTAAGCTTCGCGTCCAGATGCGCATGGAGCTGCAGAAGCTGCATAATCGGCTGCAAGCGACCATGATCTACGTAACGCATGACCAGGTCGAGGCCTTGACGCTTGGGGATCGCATTGTGGTGATGCACCACGGCCTAGTCCAACAGGTAGCAGATCCGGTCAATCTTTACGAGCGTCCGAACAACAAATTTGTTGCGGGGTTTATAGGCTCTCCGCCGATGAATTTTCTCAAAGGGATGATCCTTGCAGAGGATGGAGACTATTATTTTCAGGATCGAAGCATCAAATTACGCATCCTGCCTCATTTTTATTCCCGTATTGCGCAGTACAAAGGCCAGACGCTTACAATGGGGATACGTCCCGAAGACATTTACGATAAAATTTTCGCTCAGGACGCGCGACCAGAATTTACAATCACCGCGACGGTCGATATGGTGGAGCCGATGGGCTCCGAGATTTATCTTTATTTGACCTGTGGCACCAACAATTTCGTGGTGCGGGTTTCCAACCAGGACACGGCTGCTATGAACCAAGATTTGCAGGTGGTATTCGACATGAGTAAGGCGCTCTTTTTTGATCCTCAGACAGGCGTTGCGATCTCATAAGTGGCGAAGACCTAAGCCATGGGCTCACGGACCCGGCGTCAGATTGCTTTTGTGTTTGGCTTTGGGACGGTGTTTTTTCTCACCTACCTTCTCATCTATTCGCTTGTCCAGCTTAAGAGTACTGAAGTCCCTGAGACCCATCTCCAGCGCATTGCGCTGCTCCTGACCGCTCTCTCCCTGCCTCTTTTTACGACCTGGTGGCGTTTCAAATGGGTTGGTGTAAATTTACTGCTGGTGATAGTTCTTGTCCCTCTCGTTTTTTTTGTCGTATCGATTACCAAGATTCCGGTGTTCCTTTGGGTCTTTCTGGTCTACGGATCCATCGTGGTGACCCTTTTTCTCACGGAACAGCACTTTGAAAACCATATCTCGATGGTTGGGATCGAGCAAGAGAAGTGTGAAGACGAAGCCAACAATCTTGAAATTGCATTTAAGGCCAAGGGAGAGGGAATCAGCACTTTTTTTGAGAAATATTCGACCTATTACAACCTGCGCAAACTTGCCGAAGAGTTGACGGCCAGTCTCTCATGGGCCGCTCTTGCACAGAAGGCCGTTGATCGTGCGATGGATTTCATTCCGCGAGGGGATTTCGCAAAGATCGCTTTGGCGCATGGTGAGGAGCGGAAGCTTCCGGTTGTAGCAAGACGGCGTCTCCGTCCGGTGGGTAACTGGAACGCCAAACAGGGGGACTTGTTTGATTTCTGGTGCATTAAGAATCGCAAACGGCTGATTGTCATGGATACTCAGGAGGATTTCCGTTTTGTCCTGAGTGATGCTGAAAAAAAGGATAATGTTCGCAGCCTCATCGCCGCGCCGCTTTTTCACGAAGGTCGTGTCGCGGGGACGCTTGCCATCTACGCTACTCGTCCGAATGTTTTTAGTCATGACGATTTGAGGCTTCTGGATGCGATCGCGACACTGGCGTCATCGGCCATCTCGAATGCGATGCTTTATGAAAAGACTGAGGAGTTAGCAATCAAGGATTCGTTGACGGGACTTTTCGTGAGGCGCTATTTCTATGAACGTCTTAAGGAAGAGCATCGTCGCGCACTGCTCAATCAGAAAAATCTCTCTTTTTTAATGTGTGATCTGGATCACTTCAAGGAATGTAACGACCATTTCGGCCATCAGGGCGGTGACCTGATGCTGGTTCAGTTTGCAGAGATTCTCCGACAATGCCTCAAGGGATCGCTTTTGGCGCGCTACGGAGGCGAGGAATTCGCTATTCTCCTACCGGAAACGGCAAAGGTGGAAGCGGCGAAGGTCGCGGAACTGATCCGAAAAGCTGTCGAAAAGTCCTCGTTTAATATTCGCCGCGAAGCGGTGAATATGACTGTCTCGATTGGAGTTGCCAATCTTCCGGATGATACGTTAGATGCCGAAAATCTCGTGCAAAAGGCCGATCAGGCGCTTTATCGGGCAAAAAGGGAGGGAAGGAACCGAGTATGCGTCGCCACCTCCTGATTCTCTTCGTTCTCGGCGCTGTAGCGTTCTTTGTCGTGTGGCAATCCCAGGAGATCATTTTGACCTATTACCTTCTCTCGACCATTTGGTTACTCCCGCTCTATTATTTTTTCAAGGAGAGGGCTTACGAACTGCTTGCGGTCTCCTCGATCGGAGTTTTTCTTCTGCACGGTTGGTTTTTCCGGATCGATACGCATTCTCGGATGATCATGCTGTGGGTTGTCCAGGCGTTTCTTTTTGTTGGATTTTGTTATTACTATCGGGAACTGAAACGCTTTCAAGACCGCGCCCAGGAGTCGAAGGAGAATGTTCGCAAAAACCTGGAGTTGTTCCAAGCGAAGTATCAGACGCGGCTTACCAGTCTGCGCCATTTGGAAGTGCAGGTGAGCAATTTGATGAATCTTTTTGAAATCGCTCGCGATTTTAGTGAGTGTATGGATTTTAATACATTGGCCGAATTTTTGCTGAAAAAATTACGCTCCGAACTTACATTCGAGAAAATGAAAATCTTTCTTTTGCCTCGAACAGTCGCGGAAAAAGAACCTACTCCCATCAAGGTCTATTCGATGCTGCAGGAGGGCGTTCAGGAGGAGGAGCGTGTTCTTACAGATCAGGAACGGGAGGATTTTAGCGCCATGACTGACGCCAAGACCATGGTTCGGCGTGAAGAACGTTGGCTTTTTCCGATCATGGAAGGGAATGAAATAAGCTCGGTTTTTGCGATCCATGGAATCAAGGAAGAGGACTTGGCACGCGTGGAGGTCTTGAGTGCTTATCTTGTGCTGCTGATCAAGAAGATCAAACTCTACGAAACCGTTCGTGAATTGGCCATTGTGGATGAATTGACCCAGGTTTTTGTGCGCCATCACTTTTTTGAGCGTTTGGAGGAAGAACTTCGCCGCAGTATTCGTTTTAAACTGCCTTTGGCGGTATTAATGTTAGACATCGATCATTTCAAAAGATATAATGATGACTTCGGGCACTTGGTGGGGGACGCCACACTGAAAGAAGTGGCGGATTTGTTGAAGCGGAATTTGCGTCGTGTGGACCTCGTGGGGCGGTATGGGGGGGAAGAGTTTATTGTGGCTATGCCGGAGGTGCGCGTTGCCAACGCGGCCGAGGTGGCCGAACGTATCCGTTCCAGTATCGCCCGGCATGATTTTCAGGTCTACAATGTCAGGACCAAGGTCACGGTTAGCCAGGGCATCACAGTATTTGATGGCAAAATCGCCGCGCAAGCTGAGCGTATTGATGCCAAGACCGTTGCGTCAGAATTGATACGGAAAGCCGACGAAGCTATGTACCGTGCCAAAGAGGAAGGCCGCAATCGCGTTTGTCTTCATAAGGATATCAAGAGATTGTGAATAAAGTGTTGCAAACGAACATCCCCAGGAAACAAAAAGCCGCCATAGTTGTGCTCGTTCTGCTTGTGTCCCTAGCAATCCCGGTTGCTTTTTCTGCGGAGGACACTAAGACATCTCCTCCTGCCAAGAATTCCTCCAAAACTTCAAGCCGGGATCTTCCAGTTCAGAATATTTTTGATACCAAGAGTGCCAAGGTCGAGGCGGTGGCGGATAGCTTGGAATATTCGAAAGATTCCGGAAAAATGATCGCCCGTGGGAATGCCGTCATTACTTACCAGGGGACTCGTATCCTTGCGGATTACGCGGAGGTTGAGACCAATGCTAAGAAAGCTTACGCCAAAGGCCATGTCATGATCTTCGAAGGGGATGCGCCACGCCTTCAAGGGGAAGAGATTTATTATGATTTTGAGAATCATACGGGAAGTTTTCCAAACGCCCGTGCCATGAACGAGCCTTGGTATGCCCGGGGGGAAGATATCCAGCAGATCCGAGAAGGAGTGAACGTGATTCGAAAGGGAAGTGTCACCACGTGTAATCTTGAAAAGCCGCATTACGAGATCCGTTTCAAAAAAGCAACACTTTACGTCAACGAAAAACTTATCATGCATAGCGCCACGATCTATGTGTTGGGCAAACCAATCTTCTGGCTTCCATGGATGGACGTGCCGCTTAATTGGCCCAATATTCCCATTCAGACCACCCAAGGTTATAATAGAAAGAACGGCGTTAACATCGGGATTATCAAAGGAGTGACCTTTAATAAGCATCTGTGGGGGAAAGCGACGGTGGATTGGCGTCAGAAACGGGGCGTTGGAGGCGGATGGAAGCAGTACTATGATTATGAAAAGTGGGCGAAAGGTAGCATCAAACTCTACTGGACGCAAGATAAAAAGGCGCCATCGATCAACTACGTCAATAGCAATGGCGTTGCGATGTTTATAGATCCCAAAACACAAGTCGCGATGGACCCTTTTTCCCGGCTTGAGGAACGTAAGCATGGCCGGGGCGAGATCACATGGCGCCATCGGACAGATCTTGACGACAAGACCACGGTGCTTCTTCGCTATCACCGCGTGGCTGACGAATATTTCTTGCAGGAATTTTTTGAGGACGAATATCGTGGAAACATTCAGCCCCACTCCTTTGTCACGACCACTCGCAACAGCGAGCGCTATGGAGCCATGGTTCATGTTGAGAAGAAGATGAATTCCTATGAATCTATGGTGACTCGGCTTCCGGAAGTCCGCCTGGACTGGAAGAATCAACCTTTTTTCACGGACAAGGTTTATAACGAAAGTCGATTCCAGTTTGACGCTTTGGCTAAGCGATTCAACCGAAGCTCCTATCATGAGAATACCAAGAGGGTGGATACCTACAGCCGGTATTTTGTACCGATGAAATGGAAAGAAGTCAGCCTTACGCCATTTACAGGATACCGGTTGACGAGTTACAGTAAGGATGCGGTGTCGAATGACACCCATATCCGGAATGTTTTTGAATATGGCGGGGATCTTCGGACTCATTGGTATAAAACTTACCCGGTTTCGTTCGACAAAATGGGAATTGAGGTTAACCATCTCCGGCATATAGCGGAGCCGAGTATCCGAATGGAGGGACAAACCTCAACGTTGGATCATAACAAACTGCAACATTTCGACACGATTGATAAAGTTGATGATGCGGCGAAAGTAATTTTGGGTTTGGAAAATCGTCTTCAAACCAAACGGGTCGTTGGCGGAAAAATGCAACGCGTAGACATCGTCAGCTTCAACACGTTTCTTTTTTATGACATGATTCCTTCCCGCGAAAATCCAAACATGAAAGGAGCGCGCTTTTCAAATTTCGAGAATAAATTAGTTCTCCGACCTTATGAATGGCTTCAACTCCAGACACGCGTCCAATTTGATTTTGCCAGTCATTACTTGAAACGGGCGGAACAAGATATTATCCTTCGGAAAGGGAAGTGGCGTTTTCTTTTCGGGTATAGTCAAGTTCATGATTATTATGATTGGGCTACCGATGTGAACATTAAGAAGAGCCAGCAGTTCATTATTGACGCACGATACAAGGTCAATCATTTGTGGATGGCGGGGGGGTATATCCGTTGGGATACCTCGGATCGGAACCGGCTAAATAATATTGTTTGGACGCGTGATATGGATAGCGGGGCGGTGGGTTCTCAGGGGTATGGAATCCAGGAGTGGGAGATTTCGGCCATACGGGATCTGCACGATTTCATCCTGGAGTTCGGAGTGAATTCGAGACATTCGCTTGTGAATAATGCCAATAGCAATAAGAATAAAATGAACAACAGCGTTTTTGTTAAATTCACAATGAAAGCTGTCCCCATCGGAATTGGTCAGGCTGGGCAAGCACCGTTTTGTGCGCCCCGCATTGGAGAAACTGTGGCGGGGGCCAATGAAAGCGGTGGCTTTTTTGATTCCCCAATGATGCCGGGAGACAGTCAGTCGCTTACGCACTAGCTTCGCAAGGCATCTCAACGTAATCCAAGGGCATTCGCCGGGATTTTAATCCATGAAAATAGGAATTATCGGGTCAGGTTATGTGGGGCTTGTGACGGGGGCTTGTTTGGCACACTTGGGGCATACGGTTACCTGCGTGGATCAGGACAAGGCCAAGATCCGGACGCTTACGAATGGGAAGATCCCGTTCTATGAACCAGGGCTCATGGAGATGGTGCTTGAAAACGTGGCTGCCAAACGTTTGTTTTTTACCACGGACATCTCTAGGATTGTCAATCATTGTGAGGTGCTTTTTATCTGCGTGAATACGCCTCCTAAGTCGAATGGCGAAGCGGATCTGAGCTTCGTGGAAACGGTCGCGAAACAAATCGCTACGCATCTTCGCCAATACTGTCTGATTGTTGAGAAAAGCACAGTTCCGGTCGAAACGGGAGAATGGGTGCAGCAAACAATCAAACGTCATATTAAAAAAGACATGCATTTTGACGTGGCCTCTAACCCGGAATTTCTCCGGGAAGGATCGGCGATTCGTGATTTCCTTCAACCGGATCGCATCGTGATCGGTGTTTCAAGCGACCGTGCAGAAAAAATATTCCGGATGCTTTACAGTCCGTTAAAAGCTCCTATGATCGTGACGGATATCAAGAGCGCGGAACTGATCAAACATGCCGCGAACTCCTTTCTGGCAACCAAAATCTCGTTCACGAATGCGGTTTCCAGGATATGTGACGCAGTCGGTGCGGACATTGAGAAAGTCGCTTTGGGCATGGGGCTGGATGTCCGCATTGGCAAACAGTTCCTAAAAGCGGGGGTCGGGTTTGGCGGATCGTGTTTTCCCAAGGACGTGAGCGCTTTCCTGCATATATCCGAAAAATTAGGCGCTCGTTTTGAACTTCTCGCCGATGTACTCCGGATCAATGACGCTCAGGCAAAATATTTTGTGGAAAAGATTAAAAATTCCATGAAGGTGCTCCGTGGCAAGACGATCGGAGTGCTGGGACTGGCATTCAAACCGGACACGGATGACATGCGCTCTGCGCCTTCGATCCCGATCATTCAAATGCTTCGAAAGGAAGGCGCTCGCGTGAAGGCCTATGACCCGCAGGCCATTCTTAAAGCATCGGCCCTTCTTCAGGGTGTGGATTATGTAAATACGCCGTACGAGGTCGGACACGGAGCACACGCGATTGCGGTGCTCACTGAATGGAGTGAATTTTTGAATCTGGACTGGGGCCATCTCAAGAAATCCATGAAAGGCCGATTTTTCTTTGACGGTCGTAATATGTTTCCGCCCGCAGAAATGAAAAAACGCGGTTTTCAGTACTTTAGCATTGGACGGCCCTCGGCCTGAAGAAAGGAGATTTCCATGAAGGGAGTCATTCTCGCGGGAGGTCTCGGAAGCCGGCTTTTTCCCCTCACCAAAGTCACTAACAAACATCTTCTTCCGGTTTATAACAAGCCGATGATCTATTATCCCATTGAGACGCTTGTGCGTGCCGGAGTGCACGATATTCTGGTAGTGACGGGCGGCAACTCTTCCGGGGATTTTCTTAAACTTCTTGGCAATGGCAAGCAGTTTGGTTTGAAGCATATCAATTACACCTATCAGGAGGGTGAGGGTGGCATCGCGCATGCCTTGAGTCTTGCTGAACATTTTGTGGGCGAAGAGAAGATGGTGGTGATTCTAGGGGACAATATCGTTCAGGAAGACATTACACCTCATGTTCAACGTTTTGAAAGGCAGCCGGAGGGTGCGCGGCTCTTGCTCAAAAAAGTGTCAGACCCGGAACGCTTCGGCGTCGCCACCTTTAAAAATGGTAGAATCACCGGAATTGTTGAAAAGCCCAAAAATCCAAAAAGCTCCTATGCAGTTATCGGGATCTATATGTATGATGCGACAGTCTTCAGTTTTATTAAAACCCTCAAGCCCTCCCGGCGCGGGGAACTAGAGATCACGGATGTGAATAACTGGTATCTCAAACGAGGTGTATTGGAATATGATCTCTTGAAGGGTTTTTGGACCGATGCCGGACAGTTTGAGTCTTTGCATCGCGCCAACATACTGGTGGCCCGCCAGGAGGGCTATAACGCATCATGAAACAACTTCTTATAACGGGGGGCTGCGGGTTCATCGGATCAAATTTTGTCCACTATTTTCTCAAGAATCGTCCGGGATGGGGAGTCATCAACCTCGACAAGTTGAGCTATTCCGGCAATCTTGCCAATCTTCGCGATCTGAAAGGCTCTTCCCGTTACGAGTTTGTAAAAGGTGCTATTACGGATAAAAAACTCGTGCTAAGGCTCATGAAAAAGGTCTCCGCGATCGTGCATTTTGCTGCGGAGACCCACGTCGATCGGTCCATTGAAAGTGCAGATGATTTTCTCAAGACCAATATCTTGGGAACAGCTGCGCTCCTCGAGGCATCACTTGCCTGCGGTATCAAGCAATTCGTTCACATGTCTACGGATGAAGTTTATGGATCGATCGCGAAAGGCTATGCGGATGAGCAAGCGGCGCTTTTGCCGAACAGCCCGTATTCTGCTTCCAAAGCCAGCGCTGATCTTTTGGTGCGTTCTTTTCAGAAAACTTTCAAGCATCCGGCCAAGATCGTGCGGTGCACGAACAATTTTGGACCGTATCAATTCCCGGAAAAAGTCATTCCACTTTTTGTGACGAATTTACTAGAAAACAAGGCGGTCCCGCTTTACGGAAATGGCAAGAACCGTAGGGATTGGATCTATGTCGAGGATGCCTGCCGCGCACTTCTCTTGGTCCTTGAAAAAGGCAAAGCGGGTGAGATCTATAATGTGGGGGCGCATCACGAGATGAGTAATCTCGACCTGACGCGTGCGATCCTCCGGCACTTCAAAAGAGACAAGGGAGTGATCCGCTATGTCACGGATCGTTTGGGGCATGATTTGCGTTATGCTGTTAATTTCAACAAGTTGAAGCGACTGGGCTTTAGGTCCTGCTGGAGTTTTTCGAAAGGCTTGGCGGCAACCGTAAAATGGTATCAGGAGAACCGGGATTGGTGGCAACCTCTTAAACAGGACAAATACACGGTGAAATCATGACGGACCACGCCCCTATAAAGATCCTCATCACCGGTGCAGGCGGGATGCTAGGAACTGATCTTGGGAATGTCCTAAGTCCGGAGTTCGAGATTGTGGGACTTGAGCGTCGCCCTGTCACGCATCTGACCGTTCCCTACGATATCTGCGATTTGACACAGGCCCGCAAGACCCGCGATGCTATTTTAAGCCATAAACCAGAAGTGGTTATTCACACGGCCGCGATGACCGACGTGGATTATTGCGAGGAACATCATGATGAGGCTCTAGAGAATAATGTTGCGGCAACTGAGCACGTGATTGATGCTGCCAACGAAATCGATGCTTCGGTTATTTTTTACAGCACAGATTATGTATTTGACGGCAAAAAAAATGGGGAGTATGAGGAAACCGATATCCCCAATCCCCTTAGCTTTTACGGGAAAACCAAGCACATGGGAGAGGAATACATCCTTCGTGTCGTGAAACGGGCTCTGATTTTTCGGATCACCTGGCTTTTTGGAATTTGGGGACGTTGTTTTCCCAAAGCAATTTTGCGTCAGGCCGCAGATTTGACGAAAATGAACGTGGTCGATGATCAGATCGGCCGTCCGACGTGGTCTTGGGACGTGGCGCAAGCCATGAGGCAATTGCTCCTTAATAAAAAAAATGTTCTCTTAAAACCCGGAGTGGAGATCTTTCATCTTGGAAATTCGGAGACCGTTCATTGGGCGGATTATGCCCGGTTCATTCTTAAAGCAGCAGGACTTGGTGCTGTCAAGATCAAGGATATTCCGAGTGCGCATCTTAAGCGTCCCGCGCCGCGTCCGGCGAATTCCGTTTTGTCGCTTAAAAAATCCGAGAATATATTGGGGTTAAAATTGCGGTCCTGGGAAGAGGCAACCCTTGAATTTTTACCAAAATTAAAAAATGAAATCGCCTTGCTGGAGGCAAAGGCGAAGGCCCAAGCTGCGGAAAAGGAGAACACTGCCTTATGATGCTTTTTTCTCAAAGAGGTGGTTTGACCAGTCCCAATCCCAACGCTGCTAGAATCAATTGGTATGGGAACTTTTCCGGCTGCTGTCCTGCAAAAAAAAGAAGATCGGTGTGTGATGGCTTATAAAAAAACGTGCGTCGTCACAGGCGGCGGCGGATTTCTCGGGTCCCATCTTTGCGAGAGGTTCCTAGAGAAAAAATGGCGTGTTATTGCAATCGATAATTTTCTCACTGGTAACGAAAAAAACATCACGCCATTGAAAAGAAACAAAGCGTTTGAGTTGATCCGCCACGATGTTAGCAAGACGATCCGGGTTCCGGGTCGGGTAGAGTATGTGCTTCACTTCGCTTCGCCGGCGAGCCCTTTGGATTATCTACAATTTCCCATCCAAACTCTCAAGGTTGGTGCCCTCGGAACGCATAATGCTCTGGGGCTTGCCAAAGACAAGAAAGCGGTCTTTTTTTTGGCTTCGACCTCCGAGGTTTATGGCGATCCGCTGGTGCATCCTCAGACCGAGGAATACTGGGGCAATGTCAATCCTATTGGCCCTCGGGGTGTTTATGATGAAGCCAAACGTTTCGCCGAAGCCTTGACCATGGCTTATCACCGGACACACAAAATGGATACGAAAATTATACGAATTTTCAATACCTACGGGCCGAGGATGCGTCTTCATGATGGCCGTGCGATCCCGGCGTTCCTTTCCCAAGCGCTGACCGGGAAATCACTTACGGTGTTCGGAGACGGACGTCAAACGCGAAGTCTTTGCTATATCAGCGACATGGTGGATGGTATCGAGAAACTTTTGCTTTCCTCGATAAACGAACCTGTCAATATCGGGAATCCGAATGAGATCTCCATACTGGAACTTGCAATGAAGATCATCCGGATGACAGGTTCGTCCAGTCGTATTATGAACAAGCCGCTGCCTGCGGACGATCCGAAAGTGCGCCGTCCTGATATTACCAAGGCTCAAAAGTGTCTTTCATGGATCCCTCGAGTCGTTCTGGAGGAAGGGCTGAAACATACGATTGCGTATTTTAGAGAGGCGCTGAGGAAGTAATAATGATGCCTTACCTCTCCGTGGTCATTCCAGCTTACAACGAAGAGAAACGCTTGCCGCAATCACTCGCGACAGTACTGGATTTTCTGAAACGGCAACCTTACGGGTCGGAAATCATTATTTCCGATGACGGCAGCCAGGACCGGACGGTTGCTGTCGCACAGGAACTGTTACAAGGATTCCCACACCAGGTATTGGTGACACCGAGGAACCGCGGGAAAGGACATGCGGTCCGGCAGGGGATGCTCGCAACGACCGGAGAGTACGTCCTTTTTACGGACGCAGATCTTTCGACGCCGATCGAAGAGGTCGCGAGGTTTTTGACGTATCTCGAAAAAGGTCAAGACGTCGTGATCGGTTCCCGGGCGCTTCCGGACTCCCGAGTCGAGATCCATCAGAATTTTCTCCGGGAGACCATGGGAAAAATCTTC
>Ga0265297_10004094_pt1 | contig 24596 bp, 19 predicted proteins | sample Munlanlwell13791_FD_192502 | JGI IMG/M metagenome (GOLD analysis project Ga0265297, IMG submission 192502) | Leachate microbial communities from a municipal landfill in Southern Ontario, Canada - Leachate well 137-91 | ecosystem: Engineered > Solid waste > Landfill > Unclassified | place... | reverse complement strand
AGCTTTTGGTTTGAGAGATTCAACCACATGGGAACTATTGTCTCCGTAAATATATCTATCTACCTGGTTCTGGAGCCAGTCTAAAGTTATATTGGCCGACTTTTCGGTGCAGATCAAATCTTCAAACAACCGACACATCTCTTCGATTTTATTCCTTACCTCTTTTGCCTGGGTAATTTCCGGTAAAGGAATCCTGGATTTTACCACTATCTCGCCAGGGATATCCAGCCCTTCTCTCTGTCTAACAAAAAACTTTGGTGAAATGAATAAATGGGTTTTCGCACGGAGAGAAATATTATGTCCGTGACGCAACCTCAGCAGAATTTCAGATTTCCCGGAAACGGGATTAACCTTCTTGGCCAGAATTTTTAAGATCTTAGTCATGACGATAGTATTTAAGCACTTCAAAATTATGAAATGAAGTAAAATCTCATGTGCCAATTTCACAATTTCACGTCCGCAAAACGTCCGCAAATCTGAAAATAGATGAAATAATCTGAAATCGTCTGAAATGATAAAATTTATGTATATATTTGTGCCATAATTATATATGGCGTTATTGGGCTATATATCAACGGAATGTAAAATGGCCTTGTGACATGGTGGTAAGTCTTGTTCTGGGCACCAAAAAATTAAAGCCGTTTAACGACGGCTCTTTTTTATTTTATGAAGATAGTATTCCTTGATCAGGCAACCATGGGAGATGATATCTCCTTTACTCAGTTTGAAGAGTTGGGTGATTATACGGGATGGCCACTTACATCACCGGAAGAGGTTGCGGATCGTATAAGCGATGCCGAGGTGGTAATTGTCAATAAAGTTGTATTGGGGAAGCCGGAAATCGATTCTGCACCAAGGCTGAGGCTTATTTGTGTGGCTGCAACCGGCACAAATAATATAGATAGCGACTATGCTGCCTCAAAGGGAATTCCTGTAAAAAACGTAAAGGGCTACTCTACCGATAGTGTCACTCAGATAACCTTCGCCCAGATTCTGGCTTTATTAAACCATATTCCCTATTTCGACAACTATGTGAAAAGCGGGGAGTACAGCAGGGGAAAAATGTACTCCAACCTGCAGAGACAGTTTTCAGAATTGTCTACCATGAAATTCGGAATAATAGGGATGGGTGATATCGGACGCAATGTGGCAAGGATTGCAAGTGCTTTCGGTGCTGAGGTCCAGTACTACTCTACAAGTGGGACAGCTCATTGCAAGGATTATCCAATGGTCACTTTCGAAGAATTGTTGAGCACTTCTGACATTATTTCAATCCACTCTCCGCTCAATGAAAAGACACAAAATCTCATCACATTGCGAGAGATGAAACTTATGAAAAAATCAGCTGTCATAGTTAATCTCGGCAGAGGGGGAATTGTTAATGAACGGGATTTGGCTTCAGCAGTCAATGATGGTATTATTGCCGGTGCTGCTGTTGATGTTTTCGAAAAAGAGCCTCTTCCGTCAGATCATCCGTTTCTTTCAATATGTTGTTCTGAAAGAATTCTGTTGACTCCACATGTGGGGTGGGCGAGTATTCAGGCAAGAACCAGGCTTGCCGGGATGATTGTCCAGAACATTAAATCTATAATGTAGTCTATTTAAGGGGCGAATCAGGCTCCTTTTTCATGTAATTGTATTCCAGACGGTCAACAAGACGCGGGAAGAATTTATTCAGGAAAACCGTTAGTTTCCCTACAGGTGTGAGGACTATCTGAGCTTTTCTCTTTTCAATACCTTTTATCAGATGTATTGCACACTCATCGGCACTCATCATGGAGGCCTCATCTCTCGGTGTCTCTCCCTGACGCGAACCGTCCGATACAAGAGCCTCTTCCCGGATATTGGATGCGGTGAATCCCGGGGCGAATATCATTACATGTAAATCATCCTTCAGATGTTCTACTCTGAGGGTGTCTAGAAATCCATAAATCGCAAATTTAGAGGAGGAATAACCGGTACGGGCAGGCAAACCCTTGAACCCTGCGATTGATATTACTCCTACAATTGACCCATGTGTATTTAAAATATGGGGCAGGGCATATTTTGTACAATATACCGTGCCCCAAAAATTTACATCCATGAGTTTTTTTATAACCGAAAGATCAAGGTCTTTAAACATGGCTCTCATAGATATTCCGGCGTTATTTACCAGTATGTCAATTTTGCCGAAACGGGCAATTGCCTGTTCTATAAGATTTTTGCATTCACTTTCAGATGATACATCCGTCTTTACGGAGAGTATTTCGGAAACAGATGAAAGCTCCTTGTCTATTTCTAGTAACTTATCCAGGCGACGGGCAGCTAATACGACCTTTGCACCTTTGTTTGCAAAAGCCCTTGCTGCAGCAAGACCGATACCGGAACTAGCTCCTGTAATTATTACAACCTTGTCTTTAAGCATGTTAATTATTAATCAATAGCCTTGTTTTGCATCTCACTCCCTTTGTACATGCCTGATTTAAGATTCTCTGCAATCTTTGAGAATACATTTAGTGTGTATTCTACATCTTCCAGAGAGTGCATGGCTGTAGGAATGATTCTGAACATTATTACACCTTTTGGTACAACAGGATATACGACCACGGAGCAGAACACTTTATGGTTCTCACGAAGATCCACACAAATGTTTGTTGCCTCAACAACATCTCCCTGAAGGAAAATAGGTGTTACACACGCCTCCGCTTTTCCTATGTCAAAACCTCTCTCTCTGAGTCCTTCTTGCAATCTCCTGGTAATCAACCACAATTTGTCGCGAAGCTCCGGTTTTGTGCGTATCAGCTCAAGACGTTTGAGGTTACCCATTACAAGAGGCATAGGAAGAGATTTTGCATAAATCTGAGAACGGAGATTGTACCTCAGGAAGTTGATTATTGATGTAGGTCCGGCAACAAAACCGCCAATAGATGCCATAGACTTTGCAAAAGCTCCGAAGTAAAGATCAATATCATCCATTACATTGAAATGCTCCGAAGTACCGCGGCCATTGGCTCCCATTACTCCAAAACCATGAGCGTCGTCAATCAGTATTCTGAATTTGTACTTTTTCTTAAGCTCAACAATCTTGTCAAGACTTCCAAGTGCTCCGGTCATACCATATACACCCTCTGTTATGAGAAGAATGCCGCCACCTGTCTCAGCTACAAGTTTTGTTGCCCTTTGAAGAGCTTTTTCGCATTTCTCAATGTTGTTGTGAGGGTAAACTATGCGCTGTCCCATGTGAAGCCTTACTCCATCCATGATGCAAGCATGAGCTTCAGAGTCATATACTATTATATCATGTCTTGTAACAAGTGCATCTATAGTCGATACCATTCCCTGATAACCGAAGTTAAAAAGGTAAGCATCCTCTTTTAGCTCAAAATCTGCAAGTTCTCGTTCGAGTTGTTCGTGATATTTGGTCTGTCCTGACATCATACGTGCACCCATAGGGTAACCAAGACCCCATTCCGCAGCAGCTTCTGCATCTGCTTTTCTTACCTCAGGGTGGTTAGCCAACCCGAGATAATTGTTAAATGTCCAGGCAAGAACCTCTTTCCCGTTGAATATCATTCTAGGCTGAATAGGACCTTCAAGCTTGGGATATGCAAAATAACCGTGAGCCTTTGTTCTGTACTGCCCTAAAGGACCGCCTTCATCGTTAATTATTCTTTCAAAAATATCCATTTGTTATATAATATTATGTGTATCTCAATTTTCTGCCAATCCTTAGCAGTGAGTTTCTTCTTATGCCGTTAAGAGAGCATAGTCTTGAAACAGAGACACCGGTTCTCATGGCAATTCGGCCTAAGGTGTCACCCCTGCGGATAGTCCAGTAACGTCTTTTCGAAATCTCTTTTTTATATTGGAAGTTATTTGCGGAAAGCTGGAATTTATCGAATTTAACTTTCTGTGTTTCAAAGTCTATAAGGTCATGCGGGTTAATCGGATTTCCAAGGTATCTTGTCTCAAAGTGAAGGTGATATCCGGTTGAACGTCCGGTACTCCCTCCCAGGCCGATTATGCTTCCTGAACGGATTGTGTCTCCGGGATTAACCATGATGTTATTAAGGTGACCGTATAAAGTTTCCAGACCATTGAAATGCCGGACCAGTATATAGTAACCATATCCTCTTCGGTCATATCTTGTAAGCCTTACAACACCATCAAAGGCACAGCACACAGAGTCATTTCTTTCAACTTTCAGGTCTATTCCATAATGGTACCGCCATCTTCTAAAACCAAAATCAGAGGTAACATATTTTATAGAAGGGGGGCAATATCCCGATAGGTCCAGCGTAACTGTGTCTTTCATGTTGACCAGATCTACCTGATACGGATTGATTTTACTATCGCTCCAAATATCGTACTCTTCAGGCATGTCGGATATCTCACATCCTCTGTCAAATTCAATAAGGTCAGGAATAGGCCTTGAATAGTTCAATCCAAATATTTCAGAAGAGTAGTCCGGAGTGTATACGGGAATATCCGGCAGTATTACTGTCGGCTTGATCGGTAGCAGTACGATCTCGCGCTTTTTTGATTTTCCTTCTGCTGTCATGACAAATGAAAATGTCAGGAATATAAGCAGCAGCGATATAAGTTTAAGGTTATCAGTATCAGGCATCGATATTTGCGTATTTTGCGTGAGCTTCAATAAATTCCCTTCTAGGTGGTACATCGTCTCCCATTAACATTGAAAAAATTCTGTCAGCCTCGGCAGCATTTTCAATATCTACCTGGCGCAAAATTCTTGTCTCCGGATTCATAGTTGTATCCCACAACTGAACAGCGTTCATCTCTCCAAGACCTTTGTACCTCTGTACATGTAATCCGCTCTCTTTTCCTTGTCCCAACTTTTCAATAGTCTCCTTTCTCTCATCCTCTGTCCAGCAATACTGTTCCTGTTTGCCTTTCTTTACCAGGTAGAGAGGCGGGGTTGCGATGTAAACATATCCGTTCTTGATAAGGTCTTGCATATAACGGAAAAAGAAGGTTAGTATGAGTGTTGCTATGTGACTTCCGTCAACATCGGCATCCGTCATAATGATAACTTTGTGGTAACGCAGTTTAGATAGATTAAGAGCCTTGCTGTCATCTTCTGTTCCGACCGTAACACCGAGAGCCGTGTAGATGTTGCGTATCTCTTCGCTTTCAAAGACTTTATGCTCCATTGCTTTTTCAACATTCAGAATCTTTCCTCTCAACGGAAGGATTGCCTGAAACATCCTGTCACGACCTGTTTTTGCTGTTCCACCTGCAGAGTCTCCCTCGACAAGGAAAATTTCACATTTTGAAGGGTCTCTGTCTGAACAGTCTGCCAATTTTCCGGGAAGGCCTGAACCTGACATCACGGTTTTTCTCTGTACCAACTCCCTTGCTTTTCTTGCAGCATGCCTTGCTGTTGCAGCCAGAATAACCTTATCTATAATTGCTCTGGCATCTTTTGGATTTTCCTCCAGATAATTTTCCAAAGCAGCTGTGGTCGCTTGAGATACAGAGGCCATTACCTCCGGATTGCCAAGTTTGGTTTTGGTTTGTCCTTCAAACTGAGGTTCTTGCACTTTTACTGAAATAATGGCGGTAAGACCCTCTCTGAAATCTGACGCATCAATGTCAAATTTGAGTTTTGAAAGCATACCGTTTTTATCGGCATAATTTTTAAGAGTTGTGGTGAGACCTCTTCTGAATCCGCTGAGATGTGTACCCCCCTCAATAGTGTTTATATTGTTTACATAAGAATGTACATTCTCAGAAAAACCATTATTGTATTGCATGGCAATCTCAATAGGAATTCCGGTCTTGTCGTTTTCGAGGTAAATAGGTTTTTCAGTAAGTTTATCCCTGGTTCCGTCAAGATATTGGACAAATTCCAAAAGTCCAAGTTCTGAATAGAATATCTCCTTTTTATCTTTATTCTCCGTCTCCTCCAGATTCCCGTTCCCGTCTTTATCTTCCTGGTTATCACGAAGGTCTGACAGTGTTAATTTGATTCCCTTGTTCAGAAAGGCCAGTTCCCTGAGCCTGGTTGCCAGTATCTCGTAGTTATATACTGTCCCCATTGTAAAAATCTCAGGATCCGGCTTGAATGTTATGATTGTGCCTGTCCTGTCGGAATCACCATCCTCTTTAACCGGATATAAAGGAACACCCTTTGAATACTCCTGAATAAATTTCTTCCCATCACGGTGAATCTCGGCAGTCAAATGAGTGGATAAGGCATTTACACATGAAACACCTACTCCGTGAAGTCCTCCGGAAACTTTGTACGAATCCTTACTGAATTTTCCTCCGGCATGAAGTACTGTCAGCACAACCTCAAGAGCTGACTTACCCTCTTTCTCGTGCATGCCAGTCGGTATACCACGTCCGTTATCTGTAACACTTATCGAATTGTCAGGATTAATAACGACATCAATGTCTGTACAGAAGCCGGCAAGTGCTTCATCTATCGAGTTATCAACAACTTCGTATACTAAATGATGTAATCCTCTTGAACCAATGTCCCCTATGTACATTGAAGGCCTTTTCCTGACTGCCTCTAATCCTTCTAAAACTTGAATACTGTCAGCAGAATAGCCACCACTGACAACCGCAGATTCTTTTTCCTTCATTTTGAAATATTATCTCTTTTAAAAGAAACAAAGTTACAAAAAATCCCCCAAAAAAACCTAATAATTTTCCATAAATCATTAGGTTTAATCAGTATTGTAATGTGTTGAATATTAGAATTTAAACACAACTCCCAATCCCGCTCCCATATCCGGGTTCCCGTAGTTTAGATAGTAAAGGTCATTGGCATTCAGCAGATTGTTTACTTTAATATAGAAAGACAAGTTGCGGTTATAAGCATAAGTCAGATCAAGATTTACAACAGTAAATGACGGAATTGTCACACTTGATTCTTCATTCAGGTTGTCGTTGGGATCATAGTGTGCAAGAGTCTTACATGATGATCTGTAGTGAACGGTCACACCGGCGATTATTCTTTCCCGCCAGTTGTATCTTCCGAACGCTCTAGTCTCAAATGCCGGTATGTTAAAGACAGTTGATCCGTCTTTATTGTCACATTTGCTATATATCATACTTAACCCGGACTCAACAGCATCTGATTTCCAGAAGACCTCACCTCCCGCAGATATCTTGTTCATATCTTTATATGAGGAAATAAATGTATTGACCGGACCATAGACATTGTCGGTGAAATGGAACATAGTCATATAACCTTTGTATTCATTGTACCCTGCCCAGACATTGTAGGACAGTCTCTCTCGTATCTCGCCTTTAAAGCCTGTCCTTGCTATTAACGGTTCTCTTGTATTCTTAATGCCGATTGATGGTGTAATCCATGGATTGAGATCCATCATCTGGCTGTAAGTTCTAAAATTGTTGTTGCCGTCAACAGAAGCATAGAACCATAGTTTATCCCTCAATAGCTCGTACGAAAGTGATCCCCTGAAATATACATTGAATGCATCTTCACTCTTGTCAACATATTTTCCTAATTTTAAACCAACTTCGAAAATCCATTTGTTTTTATTGAACAGATATCTAGGATAGACGTCTACGTTATATCTCTCCAGCTTCTGGGAATTGATGCTGTTGGCTGCCTGGTATTCAAGATCTACAAGAAATCGGTGGTATTTGGCAAATACCGGTCCCATAGTTGTTTTAGCATCAATATAATTCTCTTCATTTAAGTAATACGGGTTGTAGTATTGGGATGCAGCTTCCAGCAATTCCAGGTACTTTACCCTGTCTTTGAGGTAGTTGTATCTTATGTTAAAATCGTAATAAAAGTAGTTGGACTTACTATTTGTCGATCTCAGATAAAAGTTAGCCCCTAATCTGTCATAAGAGTGGGAGAGGGTATCTTTAAGGTAAGATGCCGTACCCCATCTTGATTCGGGCGAAATAAGCACGTCGTTTCTCTGATATGTGCTGTCATTGAACCCGTAAAAACTGAAAAGGTTTCTGTCATATCCAAGATCCAGGCCGAACTCCCCTTTGGTGAAGCTGTGGCTTACATTCAGCCCTATGTTGTTTTTACTGTATGGCGCCTTTGTTTGTTGTTCAGATTTCAGGGTTTCTCCGTTTTCCGTCCGGATTCTGTTTAGGTCACCCCAGAATGAGTCATGCTTTCCGTATAAGGTAAGGCTGTAATTTGAAGGCAAAGTTGGCTGGAAATATAAGTCAAAGTGAGGATTGAGCGGTATGTTTACACCAAGGTTCCCATATAGTATCGGATAACGATTCCTCGTGCCATGCTCTATCTGGGCAGACGGTAAAGGAGAAAACTCATAAAGGTTGGCAATCGGCTTGTCAAAAATCGAGTAATCAAAATTGAGATTGAAGTTTCCTAATGAGTCCGGATAGACCGGTTTGATTTTCCCCTTTTGTATCTCCAGCAGATAGGCATCAAAATCCCTTCTGACCTCAAGTGTCGGATCAATCTTTTGTTGGGCGGAAAGAGGCTGGGTAGCGGAAAATAAAGCCAGGACGCCTATTATCGGATATATATTTTTTTTAATTCTCATGCTTCAAGTTTATTTAGTCTTTTTTGCAATTTTTGAAAGCCTCATCTTTACCTGATCGGCTATATCATCTTTTGATGTTGATTTATATGAATCGAGAATGCTTTTAAAAGTCGCTTCTGCCTGTTCCCAGTTCTCTCTCTCTGCATAGCTGTCACCGAGAAGTATGAAGCTCTTGGCAAGCCAGTAGGTCTGAGGTGTGTTAGAATCAGAAAAGGCAAATACCTCTTTCTCTACAGTTGTAAAGTCACCATTGTCAAATGCGTTTGTGATAATCATATACTGACATTCCGCACCTTCAGGTATCGCTTTGTTTTTTGCAATCTCTTTCAGGAGTGGAAGAGCCTTGCTCCTTTCCCCAAGCAGGAAATATGATTTAGCCATAACATACTTTACCCGCTGTTGATTGGATTCGTCCAAATTCTGAGTCTGAATCTTCTTGGCCTCTGCTATAGCATTTTCATATTGCTTGTCCATAAAGAAGGAGTTGATTCTTCCAACTTCTGCTTCTGTCTTATTGTTTGGTAATTTGGCAATTATGCTCAGAGTAGAATACCCCTCAAGTGCTTTTTTGTATTTCTCTAACCTGTATGCAATCCTGGCGTAATTAAGTGTTGCCAGTTCAACAAAAGAGCCTTCTCCCTGTTGCATAACCTTCATGTATGCGTCAAGAGCTTGTTCCGGCTTGTCGGCTTTCATATATAGCTCTCCGAGATAATAATATACCTGAGAAAGTTTAATGCTTAAAGGGTATCTTGTTGCAAAAGATGTAAGAGAGCTTATTGCACCGGCAGTATTGCCTGAAAGGTAAAGCTTCTCGGCAGAATTAAACAGCATCAGCTCCTTGTCGCCGGCAGATTTTGTTGTGGAAAGTCCTTTCTGGTCAAGGTATGAGAGAAACTCTTCCGCTTCACCCTTTTCCTGATATATATTTTCCAGTCCGGCAATGGCACTTTGTGCCTCAGGAGAATCCGGCCCTTGCTCAAGTATCTTCTTGTAATAATCGGTAGCCCCGGCATTATCCTGCGTGTTAAGGCATATCAGCCCAAGTTCCAGTAATGCTTTAGTGTAATAAGGGCCCTCACGATACTCTTCACTTAACTCTTTGAAATACTGTACAGCCTCGCTGTTTGACCCTGTCTGGACAAGTGTCCTTCCAAGTTCGTAAAGAACCTCGGGATAATATCTGTTTCTGACCTTTGAATTAACAACCTCTTTCAGAACTTCAACCTTTTTTCCGTCGTCACCAATAAGTCCGTATGATACCGACATCTGATACCTTGCATAGGTATATGAAAGTTGGTCCTTTTGACTTACTTCCGAATAGATGTCAATCGCAGCATTGTAGTTTTTCTGCATGAAAAGACAATCTCCCAGTCTAAGTCTGGCTTCCGACACATATGACGGTGCAGATGATGAGTTTGAAAGATATTTTTTGAACATCTCCTCAGCTTTTTTGTAATCAGGAAGTTTGAAATACCCGTAAGCAAGATTAAAAAGAGCGACAGGATACTCGGCGGTTTTTCTGAAACTTAAATCTTTACCTATTAAAACCTGATTGATTTCTATCGATTTCTGGAATTGTCCGTTTCTGTAGTAAGCCTCCGCTAACCAAAAAGAGGACAGATTTTTCAGGTAAATATTTCCGTTGGAATTGCCTATCGATAATTCAAGATATTGAATGGCATCACGATAACTCCCCAGATCAACCAGTTGCATCCCTCTTAAAAATGAGGCTTTCTGTAAATTTTGTCTGTCCCTGTCAGTCGGGCGCCTGATAAGTTTTAACGCCTCCACTGCTGACTTGTAATCTCCGGAAACGAGGTAGTGGCTTGAAATATAGTTTTGTATCTCGTTGAACTTAGTGTCGGGAGGTGAGTACGTGGACAGATAGTTTTGAAATTTTGATATGTCTGAATTCAGGTCAAAAGAGAGCTTTGCATAGTTAAACATTGCGTCCTCCTTGAGCAGCTGGTCAAAATTCATCTCGGATGCTTCTTTAAAAAGAGTCAGGGCCTGTTGTTTGTTTTTCATCTCGGCATAACAAAATCCCATGTGATATTTTGCATTTTGAGTCAGGGAGTCTGCCGTGTTTAAAATCTTTCCAAATGATTCCACGGCAAGCTTGTAACTCTTTAGCTTGTATGAAATGAGCCCTTGGTAATACAGGTCGTTCCTGGAAAGGGATGAGCTGGTCTGAGAGTATTTGTCGAAATATGACTGAGCCTTTTGTGTCTCACCCTTGTCGTAATATGCTTCTGAGAGCATTCTTGCTGTCTTGGTCCGGAACTCCTCTGATAAAAGTTCGTACAGAAGTTCACCGTTTGTTATAACTGAATCATAATCCTTAAGCATGAAATCTGATTCGAGTGTATAAAACCTGGCGAGCAGGCTGAATCTTGAGTCTCCGGATATTTTTGCAAAACCGGATTTCGCTTGCTTGAACTCTTTTAGCATATAGTGGATATAAGCCGAGTAATAACATGCCGGGTTTGAATATGTAGTATATGGTCCCGAATACAGAGCATCAAATATTGATAATGCCTTGATAAGGTTTCCAACTCTCATGTGCGAATAACCGAGCCTGAATTTATACTCTGCAACCTGACCCTTACTGAGGTTCTTAATCTCAATCTTGTTCAGCAGTTCCAGAGCCTGTTCAAAGTTTTCCTCGTTGAAAAATGATGTTGCAAAACTCAGGTAGATAGAACCCATTTGATTGGAATAAGGGTAGTCTGCTTCATACTCTTTGACAAGCGCTTCCTTGTTAGGCTTGTTAAGCTCAATGGCAATCAGTACTTTGTACCCTTCCGCTTCCGCTCTTCGAACAACCATGTCCTCTGATATAAGCAGAATAGCTTTGTCAAATTCCACTTCCGCAGATTGAAAAAGAGATTTGTTGTAAAGTTCCACTCCTCTGTTATAATGTCTGGAGTAGTGGAATCCCGGATGCTGGTCTTGTGCTGATGTTAGTGTGATTGAAAAGAGGATTGCACTTAGTGACAGGCTCCATCTTTTTATAAGTCTATTCATTTAAGAAATAATTTGCCCAAATAATGGTTTAGGTTTCAAATTTAGTAATTTTGTAAGGAAATAGCGAAAATTATGCCGACTGAAAAAAACAAAAAATTAATAGAACTTAGTGGAGTAGATATTATAAAAGAGGATAGCCTGATTCTGTCTGATGTTAATCTTACCGTCAATGCAGGAGAATTTGTCTATATCGTTGGCAGAGTGGGTAGTGGAAAGTCTTCCGTAATTAAGACAATAATAGGGGAGATCCCGGTGGCTAAAGGTGAGGCATATATTGCCGGTTTTGATCTTAAAAAGATTAAACGGAACCAGATACCACTTCTTAGGAGAAAAATCGGTATTGTCTTTCAGGATTTCCAACTCCTTACAGACAGGAGTGTATTCGATAACCTGAAATTCGTGTTGCAATCCACCGGTTGGACCAACTCTAAAGAGATTGAACATAAAATCAAGAGTAAACTTGAAAGTGTAGGAATGCTTCTAAAAGCACACAAGATGCCGCATCAGTTATCCGGAGGAGAACAACAGCGAGTTGCTATAGCCCGCGCTCTTTTAAATGATCCTCAGATAATTCTTGCCGATGAACCTACAGGAAATCTTGATTCCGATACAGCATGTGAGATAATGGATCTTCTTATGAGAATTCATAAAGAACAAGAGCCGGCAATAATAATGGTCACTCATAACCGGGCTTTACTCAAACGATACCCCGGGAAGCTCATGCTATGTGAAAATCTTGTATTTAAAGAGATTGTGGAGACGCAAGAGATTGATTTTTCCCAATTGCTGTATGAATAAAGAAGAGCGATACAAAGGTGTCATTAATTGGTTTGAAAAGAATATGCCTGTTGCCGAGAGTGAGCTCTTGTACGACAACCCTTTTCAGCTTCTTGTCGCAGTTATCCTTTCTGCCCAGTGTACAGACAAGAGAGTCAATATGGTTACAAGGGAGCTCTTTTCAAGATATCCTAATCCGGAAGTTCTGGCAGCATCGTCGGTACAGGAGGTTTTTAAGTATATATCATCTGTAACATATCCTAACAATAAAAGTAAGCATCTTGTAAACATGGCCAGGGTGCTTGTAAACAGATTCAATTCCATAGTTCCTTCAGATCCACTGTTACTTCAGGAGTTGCCCGGGGTTGGAAGAAAAACAGCCAATGTTGTTGCATCTGTCATTTTCGGCAAACAGGTGATTGCGGTGGATACTCATGTATTCAGAATATCAAGGAGGCTGGGTTTATCAGATAAAACGACTCCTCTGGGTGTCGAACTTGATCTTACGGCCAACATTCCAGCGGAGAAAAGAGCAACAGCCCACCACTGGCTTATTCTGCACGGTCGTTATATATGTCTGGCAAGAAAGCCGAAATGTAACTTGTGCGGTCTGAATAAATGGTGCCTACATTATCATATTCATAGCAGTACTGATCTCCATGAAAGTTGCTCCGGTTGATGTTCCGAAACTTCCTGCCACGACTCCTATTGTATCATGTCTGTTAAAACATTTTTCCTTCAACAAGGCCTTAACTTCACTTTTGATAAAATCCTCCTTGCTGTCGTACGGGTTTGTGTAGTATGCGTAAACACCGTACGATAGGGCGAGCTCTCTCATTACATGGTCTTTATAGCATTTTGCATATATAGGGACATTAGGTCTGAAAGCCGAAAGGTATCTGCCGGTTCTTCCGGACATAGTGTCAAGAACTATCGCCTTTATAGGAAGTTTAGCCGTTGCCTCAACAATACATTTAGACAGCACTGCTGCTGTAGGCTCTGTTACATTTTGCAACTCAAGGTCATAGAACGGAGTCTGATGTTTCTCAATCTCCATCGCAATGCTGGTCATTGTTTGAACTGCTTCAAGAGGATATGCACCGCCGGCAGTCTCTCCGCTCAGCATAATTGCATCAGCGCTTTTTAGAATGGCATTGGCAACATCGGTAACCTCTGCCCGTGTGGGCCTCGGATGCTCTATCATTGTATGAAGCATTTGGGTTGCAATAATGACAGGTTTCTTCCTTTTATGGCACTTTTCTATAATGTTATTCTGAATGATAGGTATCTTCTGATACTCGATTTCTACTCCCAGATCTCCCCTCGCTACCATGATACCGTAACAATTGGAAAGAATATCGTCAATATTGTCAACACCCTCCTGATTCTCAATTTTGGAAATGATTTTCAAATGACTCTTTTTTGCATCCAATATTCTTTGGACGGCTATAAGGTCATCTCTGTTCCTGACGAAAGAGTGGGCAACAAAGTCTAGATTGTTGTCTGCCGCCCATATTATAAATTCCTTGTCCTTATCCGAGACAGAGGGGAGCATTATTTTTACATTTGGAACATTGAGGCTTTTCTTGCCCTTTATTACACCGTTATTGTCGGCCGTACAAACGAGCTTTCCATCAAGCTTATTAACTGTTGTGAGGCATATCTCACCGTCGTCTATAAGTATCTTTACACCAACAGGCACCTCTTTTACAAAATGGCCATAATTGGTATATAACAACTCTTTCGAAGAGATGCCGTTAACATCATCTGCAAAAACCACCTCATCACCTTTGTTAACCTTGTATCCATCACTCTCCCTCATAGCAGTCACCCTTATCTCCGGACCTTTAGTGTCAATGAGGATTGCTATCTTCTCTGACACTTTTCTGACATTCCTGACAATCTCCATTGATGAATCAAGGGTGGTGTGGGCTGAATTGATCCGCACAACGTTCATGCCCGCTTCATATAGTGAGCGGATAAATTCCGAGTCACATTTTTTATCGGAAATCGTGCAGATTATCTTGGTTTTCTTTTCGTGCATATTTTGCTAATTTTGTTTCACAAATGTACGGAGAATTTTGAAAAAGAGATACCAGGATCCACTTATTGCTGATTATTCATCGTTCTTAAGACTGGAACTTTCACTGTCAGATAATACAATAAGATCTTATTGTTCTGATATGATGTTACTTCTTTCATTTATTGAGAGAAACGAAAATAATGAGGGAGGTGTAAGACTTGACGAGGTAACGTCGGAGACTCTTAATGCCTTTATCTCTTCGAGAATGAAGACAGGAATAACAAAAAGGTCACAGGCCAGACTGATAAGTTCCTTGAAGTCTTTCTACGGTTTTCTGGAGGAGAGTGGACAGTGTATGACAAACCCTTCTGAAAAACTGGTCCCCCCCAAGATACTCCAATATCTTCCGGTAGTTCTTTCAGTACAGGAGGTGTTGTCTGTCATTGACTCGGTTGACAGGACCACATATGAGGGAGAGAGGAATAAGACGATATTCGAGGTGCTGTACTCATGTGGTTTGCGGGTAAGCGAAGTTGTGAACCTGAAGATTTCGGACCTTTTTCTGGAAGAACGCTTTATCAGGGTGATGGGAAAGGGAAGCAAGGAGAGACTTGTTCCACTCGGGGATCCTGCAGCAGATGCATTGACCGTCTATTTGTCCGTAAGGGGAAGATTACCGGTAAAACATGGTTGTGAAGATGTGGTTTTCTTAAACAGGAGAGGAGGGAAACTGTCTCGTCAGATGATTTTCCTGATTGTAAAGCATCAGGCGGAAATAGCCGGAATAACCAAAGAGATCTCGCCGCATACATTCCGTCATTCTTTTGCAACTCATCTTGTGGAAAATGGTGCGGATCTGCGTGTTGTACAACAGATGCTGGGTCATGAAAGCATTCTGACAACTGAGATATATACTCATGTGGATAGTGAAAAATGGCGTGAAGGTATTTTAAGATGCCATCCACGCCGTTAAATTTCAGATTATACCGATTAAGGAATTACTCCCATTCAATGGTTGCAGGTGGTTTCGACGAGATGTCATACACCACTCTGTTAACACCTTTGACCTTGTTTATAATCTCATTTGAGACATCAGCCAGAAATTCGTACGGTAAATGAACCCAGTCTGCAGTCATCCCGTCTGTTGATGTTACAGCCCTAAGGGCAATTGTATATTCGTATGTCCTCTCGTCTCCCATGACTCCTACGCTTTTTACCGGGAGAAGTATTGTGGCCGCCTGCCAGACCTGATTATATAAGCCGGCCTTTCTCAGCCCGTCAATAAAATAGTGGTCCGCCTCTTTTAAAATGTTAAGTTTTTCAGCTGTAACATCGCCTAATACCCTTATCCCAAGTCCCGGACCAGGGAACGGATGTCTGGAAATAAGCTCATCTTTTATCTCAAGAGTTCTTCCCACTTTACGAACTTCATCTTTAAAAAGCGATCTCAACGGTTCTACAACCTTTAGTTTCATGTATTCCGGCAGTCCGCCAACGTTGTGGTGAGACTTGATTGTAGAGCTCGGTCCGTTCACAGAGGTTGACTCAATTACATCCGGATAAATAGTTCCTTGAGCCAGCCATTTTGCATTTTCTACTTTATGAGCCTCGGCATCAAAAACCTCTATAAATGCATTTCCGATAGCCTTCCTTTTTTTCTCGGGATCTGTAACACCTTTGAGAGCAGAGAGAAATCTTTCGGAGGCATCCACTCCGGTTACATTCAGTCCCATATCTTTATAAGAGGCCAGGACTGACGAGAACTCATCCTTTCTCAACAAACCGTTATCGACAAATATGCAGTGTAGGTTGTTTCCAATGGCTTTATTCATAAGTACGGCAGCGACAGTGGAATCTACACCGCCTGAAAGGCCTAATATCACGTGGTCGTTTCCAAGTTGTTGTTTCAGACCGGTTATAGTGTTTTCTATAAAAGAGTCAGGCGTCCAGTCTCCTTTGCATCCACATATATTTTTTACAAAGTTTCCAAGCATCTCGGATCCCATCTCTGTATGATAGACTTCAGGATGGAACTGAACAGCATATGTCTCTTCATCTTTAATACGGAATGCTGCATTTGATATGTTACCTGTCGAAGCTATGGCTACAGAGTTGTCCGGAAGAGATGATATCGTGTCCCCGTGGGACATCCATACCTGTTTGTTGGTAGGAATATTTCTGAATAATGGGCATTGAGCATCTTCAATTGAGAGCATGGCTCTTCCGTATTCTCTTGAAAAAGAGCGATTGACCTCGCCTCCGAATTTCTGTGCAAGATATTGTGCACCATAGCATATTGCAAGAAGCGGTAACTTGCCCTTGATGTTTGAGAGATCAACCTGCGGAGCCTGTGGGTCCCGGACAGAAAAAGGACTGCCAGACAATATAACCCCTTTTACGCTTAGGTCAATTTCCGGAATTTTATTATAGGGGTATATTTCACAGTAGACATTGTGTTCTCTTACCCTCCTTCCAATGAGTTGAGTCACCTGAGAGCCAAAGTCAAGTATAATGATTTTTTCTGTCATAAGGGAATATTTTTCGTAAATTGTAACCTGCAAAAATAAATAAAATATTACTTTTGCGCCCTGAATTATGCAAAAAATAAGAAACATTGCCATCATTGCCCACGTGGACCATGGCAAAACTACATTGGTAGACAGAATGATACACCATGCCAAGCTCTCCAGAGAGATTGAGAAAATGGGTGATCTAATCTTGGATAACAACGATCTTGAAAGGGAGAGGGGAATAACAATTCTTGCAAAGAACGTATCGGTTCCATATAAAGATTATAAAATCAACATAATTGACACTCCGGGTCACGCTGATTTCGGAGGAGAGGTTGAAAGAGTTCTTAACATGGCAGACGGAGTTTTGCTATTGGTGGATGCTTTTGAGGGAACCATGCCGCAGACGAGGTTCGTTCTTCAGAAAGCCATTGAGATGGGCAAAAAGCCAATTGTCGTAGTAAATAAGGTTGATAAGCCGAATTGCAGACCGGATGTGGTAAATGAGCAGGTTTTTGACCTTATGTTCAGTCTTAATGCTACCGAAGAGCAATTGGATTTCAAGACAGTATACGGTAGTGCAAAGCAAGGCTGGATGTCTATGGACTGGAAGAATGAGACAACAGATATTACAGCCCTTTTTGATACTATTCTTTCTGAAATTCCGGAACCTGAAATGCTTGAAGGGACACCTCAGATGCTGATATCTTCTCTGGAGTATTCTCCATATGTGGGAAGGATAGCGGTAGGACGCGTCCGCAGAGGCTCTTTAAAGCCCGGGATGCAGATTTCACTGTGCAAAAGAGATGGTTCTGTCGAAAGAAGCCGCATTAAAGACCTTATGGTTTTCAGCGGTCTTGAAAAATCCAAAAGCGAGGAGGTGAAGAGTGGGGATATTTGTGCCGTTGTAGGCATAGAGGGATTTGAAATAGGAGATACTATCGCTGATTATGAAAATCCTGAGGCTTTACCGCCGATATCGGTGGATGAGCCTACAATGAGTATGTTGTTTACTATCAATGATTCTCCATTTTTCGGCAAAGAGGGAAAGTTTGTTACATCAAGGCATATAAAAGAGAGACTTGACAAGGAGTTGGAGAAGAACCTTGCCTTGAGAGTAAAGAGTGGCCTGACTGCAGATTCGTTCATAGTCAATGGCAGGGGAGTGCTTCATATTTCAGTGCTGATTGAGACAATGAGAAGAGAGGGTTTTGAATTGCAGGTGGGGCAACCGAAAGTACTGGACAAGACTATAAACGGAGTCAGGTGTGAACCTATTGAGCATTTGACAATTGATGTACCGGAAGAGCATGTAGGCAAGGCCATCGAGATGACAACAAGGAGAAAGGGAAGTCTGATGCATATGGAACACAGGAATGACAGAGTGCATCTTGATTTTGAAATTCCCTCAAGAGGGTTGATTGGTCTGAGAAGCAACCTTATGACTGCTTCGCAGGGTGAGGCCGTGGTTGCCCACAGGTTTAAAGGATATGAGCCTTATAAAGGAGATATAGAGAAAAGAAACAACGGATCACTGGTGGCTTTGGAATCAGGAATGGCTGTTGCTTATGCCATGGATAAGCTCCAGGACAGAGGAAAGTTCTTTATTAGCCCAGGAGAGGATATTTATGCCGGTCAGGTTGTCGGAGAGCATACCAGAGCTGACGATTTGGGTATAAATATATGCAAGACAAAGAAACTCACAAATATTAGGGCTTCAGGAACAGATGACAAGGCTGTTCTTCCTCCGCCTATCGTGTTCTCTCTCGAAGAGGCCCTTGAGTATATTCAGGAAGATGAACTTGTTGAGGTTACACCGCATAGTATGCGGCTAAGGAAAATATACCTGGACGAGAACGAGAGAAAGAGAAGAAAGGGCTGATCAGGGTTGCTATTTTAAAAAAATAGATTATCTTTGCGGGCTCATTTATAATATGGGAAAAGAGCCTGATAACTTGTACACAATTCCTGTAAAGGGGTTGTCAATCGGAAAACATGAGTACAGTTTTCTGATTGATAATAAGTTTTTTGAGGATTTTGAAAACTCACAGATACTAGGGGCATCATTAAATGTTGATGTGGAACTGGAGAGAAGTGAGACATGGATTAAGATTGTAAGTGCCATTCATGGGACTCTCTCCGTTGAGTGTGACAGATGTCTGGATGAACTGGCAATTCCTTTGAAAACAGAAGCCTCTCTTTTGGTGAGGTTTGTAAAAAACGAGGATGAACCGGAAGAGGATGATCTGGAAACAATAACACTTGATCCTTCAGAGGCTATTTTAGACCTCAGACAGTTCTTTTACGATTATATTTGTCTCTCTCTGCCTATGCAGATGGTGCATGAAGAGGGAAAATGCAATCCTGAAATGATTGCAAGACTTGAAAATGCTAGGGGAGAAAAGCCCGTTGGGGAAAGTGGATCTCCTTTTGACAAATTAAAAGATTTATTGAATTAATTAAGTTAAAATATTTAGATATGGCACATCCGAAACACAAGATTTCAAAAACCCGCAGGGATAAAAGAAGGACCCATGATCATGCAGCGGTTCCAACACTTGCAAATTGTTCTAACTGCGGTGCCGCAGTACTTTATCACCGTGTTTGCCCTGAGTGCGGCTACTACAGAGGCCGTCTTATGGTGCAGAAAGCTACATCGTAGTCTTCTCTTATGAGGATTGGTCTGGATGTAATGGGCGGTGACTACGCTCCTTTGAATACTGTTTCGGGAGCAATAGACGTCTATTCCAAACTAAGTCCGGGAACAGAATTGTACCTGTTAGGTGATCAGTTCAGGATTACCGAGATTTGTAGCCAAAAGGGCTTCAATCCCGGTAATTTTACTATTGTCCACTGCTCTCAGACAATAAAAATGGATGATCATCCTGTAAAATCTTATCACAAGAAGCAGGATTCAAGCATAGTTGTAGGCTTCAATATGCTGCGCAATGGTCAGATAGATGCTCTTGCGAGTGCAGGAAATACAGGTGCGGTTCTTACAGGCTCCTACCAGACTCTGAAACCACTGCCGGGTATTATGAGGCCTTGTATATCAGTCGAGATGCCTCTCCTTAACGGAAAGAAGATGCTGATTCTGGACGTTGGTTTTAATGTGGACTCCAAACCGGATGTTCTTTACCAGTTCGGAGTACTTGGATCTATATATGCAAGGGCTATGATGGGAATTGAGAGGCCGAAGGTTGCTCTTCTCAATATTGGAGAAGAGGAGGAGAAAGGAAATATGGTGACAAAAGAGGCATATAAACTTATGTCAGATTCAGCAGATTTTGACTTTGTAGGCAACATGGAGGCTAACCGTCTCTTTGATGGTGATATTGCAGATGTCCTTGTTACCGATGGTTTTTCCGGAAACATCTGTCTTAAGCAGGCAGAAGGAATGTATAATCTTTTAAGAAAACTAAATATAAAGAATGACTTTCTTGAAGGATATAATTATGAAGATTATGGCGGCACACCGGTTTTAGGAGTACCGGCACCGGTGATTATAGGTCACGGTGCCTCATCCCCGTTAGCTGTCGCAAATATGATAACCAGTACCCAACGGGCTTTGGAACGGGATTTGGTAGGAAAGTTCAAAGAGGTACTTTTACGAAACTAGAATGAAAGCTGTAATTAAAGGAATAGGCGGTTATATTCCGGACTATATATTGACAAATCAGGAACTATCCACAATGGTAGATACAACCGACGAGTGGATAATGACAAGAATCGGTGTGAAAGAGAGACGTATTCTTAAGGAAGACGGCCTCGGCACCTCCCACATGGGAACTCTTGCTGTTGAGAATTTGTTGGAAAAAACGGGGATATCGAAGGATGATGTTGATATGCTTATTTGTGCGACTGTAACTCCGGATATGCTATTCCCGGCTACAGCCAATATAATTTGTGACAAAGTAGGTATTAAGAATGCCTGGGGGTATGATATAAATGCCGGCTGTTCCGGTTTTATATTCAGTCTCTCTACTGCCGCCTCATTCATAGAATCTGGCAGAGCGAAAAGAATAATTCTGGTGACCGGAGAGAGAATGTCTTCCATAACAAACTACCAGGACAGGACAACATGTCCTTTGTTTGGTGACGGAGCTGTAGCCATGCTTGTTGAGGCAACCGAAGATTCTTCTGTCGGACTTATGGATGAAATACTTCATGTTGACGGAATAGGGAGGCAGTATCTTTTCCAGAAGGCCGGGGGATCAATGTATCCACCGACAGAAGAGACCGTCAGGAACAGGGAGCACTACATCTATCAGGATGGACAGGTTGTGTTCAAGTATGCAGTAAGCCGTATGGCTGATGTCTCTGTTGAGATGATGGAGAGACACAATCTTAAAGCTTCGGACATTGCTTACCTGATTCCTCATCAGGCCAACCTTCGGATTATTGATGCAACGGCAAAAAGGATGGGACTGAAGAAAGATAAGGTGCTTATTAATATAGAAAAGTTCGGAAACACAGCAGGTACTTCTATTCCTTTAGTTCTCTGGGAATTTGAAAAGAAATTCAAAAAAGGAGACACACTTATACTCTCGGCATTCGGTGCCGGATTTACCTGGGGTGCTTTATACTATAAATGGGGTTACGATCCTGAATAGTCAAAAACTTTCTTTAAACGATAATCGGTTATTACTTACAATAACCAAAAGGCATCATATAGAGAGGTTCTTCATCAGCAGGTAGCTGAAGCAGCTTTTTCAAGGCTTCGTCAGAAAATGCACCAACGGCACAAGTGCCAAGATGAAGAGCTTCGGCTTGCAGATAGACATTTTCGGCGGAATGACCCAGATCCATACATACATATCTCTCTTTACCGCGCTCTCTGTATTTCTTTGTACATCTTTCAAAAACAGCACTGTAGAACAAAGTAGCCGGAGCCTCTCTTAACATTTTCTGATTATAGGCAGCAGAGCAGGCATCTTTTCTTAAATCACCTGATATGGTGCATTTTATACTATGCTCTTTAGAGTTGTACTTATATAAACCGGGCTCGATTCCCTTTACATTTCCTATTAGCACATAGATTTCCAAAGGATAAAGAGCACCGGCAGAGGGTGCGGTACGCAAACCTCCCCTTAAAACGGGGTAATCGTCTCTTTTAACAGTAATACCGTATGCAGACCATAAGATCTGAGAAAGCTGCTCTATAGAGAGCTCTTTGTCTAGGAATTGCCTTCTGGAACGTCTCTGTTGAAGGGCCTCTTCGACACTCATAGCTCCTTTTATCGAGGGAGCAGGCAATGTGTATACCTTTCCGTTTTCAGGATTATCTGCAGGGCATTCGGGAGAAATCCCCATCATTAATATAAGTGCAGTAATAAATAGTTTCATGGTTGAGATATTTATATTTATTGTATGAAAGTAGTAATTTTTAAAAATATAAGACAATAAAAATTTTTCTATAATAGTAAAAGGTGATACTAATTTTAAAAAGATTATTATCTTTACCCTATAAACATTAGAATTATGAAAAAGATACAAACAATAGTAATGCTATTATTGCTAGCAGTCCCGGTAATAGTTACAGCACAGACAAAGGAGATATTGTACAAATTCGGAGGATTTGTTGAATTTAAAAGCTATTTTGATGACTACAGGTCAAGAACCTCAAGATATGACCTGCAATACAAGTATCCTTTGTCTCCGAACATGAATGATGATGGTATAGATATAAATAAAAGCAATTCTTTGAATTACAGCATAGCTGCAAGCAGGTTGACATTTTCAGTCGCTGGAATGAAATTCCTGAATGCAGATGTAAATACTTATGTAGAAGCCGATTTTCTTGGTTCTGGAGAGAGTTATATCGGTATGTTCAACCTTCGTCACATTTACATGAATTTCAAGTGGAAGAAAAGTGCTCTGCTTTTGGGGCAGACAAACCATCTGACTCATGTGTCGGAAGTCTCATCAAACATGGTAGGATTCGGATCCGGATATCCCTTCAATACACTTAACAGAGGTATGCAGGTTCGATATGAGGTCATGTTATCCGAGAATATGAAATTCCTTGCTGCAGCTGAAATGTACAGTGGACATAAATCCTTAGGACCAGCATCGGCACAGGCTCAGTCAGGAATTCCAGATCTGCATGCTCAGATAAAGCTGGGTAATGCTAACAAAATATTCGGAGGAGCTACGTTTGGATATAAATTTTTTAAGCCTAGAAACACAGACGGTAATAACAACCCAATTTCTACAACTGTATCTGCATTTGATGTAAGTCTGTTTGCAAAGGCTGTCATAGGCAGGGGATTTTCAGTTAAGCTCTGGGGTATTTACGGTGAGAATCTTTCGATGTACAACATGCTTGGCGGATATGGAAAGCTAGCATATACTGCTTCCGAACCTCTCGATTTCGACTACTCTAACCTACGCACATTGTCGACTTGGGCTGAATTTGAAACGCCTTCATACAAAAACTTCAATTTTGGATTATTTTATGGATATCAGAAAAATTGCGGTACAAAAGATAAGCTGGATACTTCTGCTTCAGGGGCAAACTATCTCTATTTTTCCGATCAAAAGATGGAGTGGTTTTCCAGAGTATCTCCAAGGATAACTTATAGCTTGTCTAAAAAATTGATATTTGGTCTCGAATATAATCTTACATTTGCAAAGTGGTCAAAAAGCGTTGATGCAAACTTGAAACCACTAACCAGTTTTGACGTTAACCACAACAACAGACTGGAATTCATGGCAAAACTTAATTTCTAAAAGTGAACACAGGAAGGACCGATCTTCTTTGGAACTATGCGGCAAGTTTTATGAGACTTGCTTCGGCAATGATTATCCTTCCTCTGATTTTACGTTTGCTTCCGGATGAGGAGGTAGGGTTGTGGAATGTCATGATTGGCCTTAATGCAATGATATATCTTTTGGATTTTGGATTCTTCCAGACATTTTCAAGAGCAGTTACATATATTTTTTCCGGTGCCAAAGAGTTAAGAGGTGAGGGATTGGGGAAGACCAATGAAGACGGAAGTATTGATTATTCGCTTCTTAAGGGAACATTGTCGTCTATGAGGGTCTATTATGCCGGAGTTGCCATTTTTCTTGTTATTTTGCTTTTTACTGGAGGTTATTTTTATATAGAGAAACTTCTTGACGGGTATTCCGGTAATATTGAAAATGCAAGAATTGCATGGTATCTGTACGGAATACTGCTCTCTTACCAGTTCTATACCTATTTTTACGACGCACTTCTGGTTGGACGAGGCATGATTAAACGATCGCGGCAGATAATAGTCTTTTCTCAGTGTACCCACATTATTCTGGCCTCTGCAATGCTTATTATGGGTTTTGGGATTATCTCGATGGTTTGTGGACAGACACTGGCAACAATTCTGAACAGAATGCTTTCCAGAAGAGCCTTTTATGACAAGGAGACCAAAACCAAGCTCAGAACCTCCAAACAAACATCTTGGGTTTCCATTCTTAAAACTTTATGGAAGACGGCATACAAATCCGGATTGGCAAACCTGAGCCTTGTCTTTACAAACAAAATGCTTACACTTATAGGAGGTCTTTTCATACCTTTGGCTGTACTGGGATCCTACGGAATTACAAAGCAGATAGCAGATCTCACATACACACTTTCTCTAATATGGTTTATGACATTTCTTCCCAAACTGACCCAAAACCGGCTTTTAGGCAAGGAGGGAGAGGTGAAGAGAATCTATATTAAATCCCAATACATTGCATTGGGCGTTTTTACAGTTCTTT
>Ga0265297_10004093_pt1 | contig 24597 bp, 22 predicted proteins | sample Munlanlwell13791_FD_192502 | JGI IMG/M metagenome (GOLD analysis project Ga0265297, IMG submission 192502) | Leachate microbial communities from a municipal landfill in Southern Ontario, Canada - Leachate well 137-91 | ecosystem: Engineered > Solid waste > Landfill > Unclassified | place... | reverse complement strand
CGATTCTGTTGGTTCCGGCCGGCGCTGGCGACGGCACACTTGCCAGGGAAAAGAGGGCCTCCAACTCATTGGGCTGCCGGCGCAGAAACTCGAACGTTCCATTGCCGAGACACGCCCGCTCTGCTTCCAAAGCCCAACGGAAATGACCCAGGAAGTCGTAAGCCGACAGGCGCGACTGCAACGCTCGCAACTGGTTCTCCGAAAAACCGTGCTCTGCCAGACCTTCCCAAACAACTTGCAGCGCCATCATGAAGCAGCCTGTGCGCACCAACTGGCTGAGCAAACAAGGCTCGTCCTTGATGGTGTCGAGAAGACGGAACAGCAGCTCCAGATCGCCGAGCGCCTGTTCAGCCTGCCCCGCCGCCAGTTTCGCCGACGCGCGAAGCATCAACACCTGGCAGGCATGTTTCAATGTCTGCAAGTGAGGGAATCTCTCCTGGATCAAGCAGGGATCGTCGTACCACAACGGGAACCTCGCAAACGGCCGCCGGCTGGCTGCGCGCAGTTCCTCGATCACCGGATCGAACGGCTTCAACGCCGCCAGCATTTGCGGCGCCGCGGCCGCCAATTCCCGGGCCGTGCGCGGCCGCTGTTTGACATCCGGTTTTTTGCCGATCGCGGAAGCTTGCAGGCTCTGGGCATAAGCCACGAGGTCGAGCCGGTTCGCGGTGCTCCACGACGTTGACCAGTCGCAAGGCGGCACGACATTCGCAAAGTTCTTGATCCGCTCGACGGCGTTGGTGTCCCGCGGCGTGTGCGTGCCGGGCTTGAAATCGAACAACGGTTTGAGGAACGGCGTCATTGCGAAGTTCTGGTCGTCGGGAACGGGTGGCGGAATGAACGCCTTTGCGTCAAGCCGCGCGCCCCTGGCCTCCAGTGTGCGTTTGCAGTCGGCCCACGACGGTTCGCAGAGACCGAGCGTCGCAACGACAAACACCACCGCCGACGCGATGGCGAGGAAGGCGATGAGAATAACCACCCACACGAACCAATGGATCCGCCCGCGTTGACTCTGAGTGCTCATGGCTGCTTGACGCTATTTTTATGTGACACGTTGGTTTTGTCGAGCGAACACTGGCCGTACTCATGCCGCCTCGCGCGTCGCTCGAGGAGCCGGCGGGCATGCGCGAGGCGCGTCCATCACAGTAGGACAGGCATCTTGCCTGTCCAATTATCCATAGATGGACAGGCAGGACGCCTGTCCTACTATGATTCATCCTATTATAAATAGCCTGTACAGTCGTTTGATTGAACTACTTGAATGGTAAGTTGCCAGTTTATACATAACCAACATGCTTGACAGCCTAACGGTCACTTCTTTAGAACATTGTTCCATGAAACTGCCCCTCCACTGCGCGGGAACCGTTATCTTCTGGGTTGTCTCGCTGGCTTGTACTCTTCCGCCCATCGCTCACGCTCATATCCTGCCGGTGCTTCCCGCGGTTGCGCCCGGCAATGCCGCGGCCTTCAGCGAGAAACAATGGGACCAACTCAGCGACAAGGACCTGAAGGATTGGGGCAAGCTGGCGATTAAAAATTCAAAGTGGCGGCATGGCGAGACCGAACACTTTATCATCCACTATCAGAAACTTTCCGAGGCCCAGAGAGCCGCGCGCGAATCGGAAATCTACTGCGAGTATCTGAAGACAGATCTCGGCCTGGTCAAGGACTACCACAAGGGCAAGAACCACTTGTTTATCTATGCCAAAGAAGAGGATTGGAATTCGTTTTGTTTTGAAACCAAGAGGAACCGGATCCTCGTCAGCACCCACTATGACGGCGAGATGTTCATCCTGGCGCGCAGCAATGATTCCACCTTCAGCCAGCAACTGGCCTTTCCCGTGACCTGCGCCGTTCTGCGCCGTTTCTTTTCCAAGGACCCGCCGCATTGGGTCACCACAGGCGTCGCGAACTTCGAGGAAGGCAATGCCTACAAACAAATGAAAGGCATCGGTGGCGGCGACCGTGGCAGCGGGCGGAGAGGCAGCGCCGCCTATCCGATGGAGTCACTGCTGGCGGCAAACAATTCCCCCAGGGACTCGAGCCAACGATACGAATACAGCCGAACCTGCGAGCGGCTGGTGAGGTTTCTATTGACCAAACTGGATCGCCAGCGCTTTGTGACGCTGGTGACGAAACTCTGCGAGCGCGTCTCATTTCAAACCGCGATCCCCGCGGTTTATCCGGAAAAGTTCAAGACGTATCAAGAGTTCCTGACCGCCTACAACTCTTTCCTATGACCCTGGATTCCCTCCACGGCTTGGGTTGAAGGCGGACTAGCCGCAATACAGTAATGGATTTAGGGATGACGTTGCCTCTCGGACTGTGCCAGAATCACTAGCTTCTATTTGTTTTCGTATGCGCCGATGTTAATGCACGGACCCTCGGGACGATGATTGCCCTCATGATCAACGCCCGGCGCGCCAACAGGCGACCCCTTGTCAATGGCGGGCGAGTCTTTGTTCAGGTGGAAGTCACCCCCGATCGGATTCACAAACCTTGGATTCCCGGTCACCACGTCATCGCCCCGAACCTCCTGCCACTTTTCCTTTTTCCAAGTCATCTTGTAATTCCTGAAACCGTCCACCAGGTTGTGATCGAGAGTCACGCCTTGTTGGATGGGATCATTCACGACGATCTGCGCCTCGGTGTTCTGGCTGCAAATATTGTTCCTCACGACGACCTTCTCGATGTTCGTGTGCTGGACGAAGATGCCCTTTCGACGGTTGGCAAAGGCGACGTTATTCATGAGTGCGATGTTCTTCAGCGGCCCGCCCTTGCCCCAGGGAGCCACGACGAAACCGTCCTGATTGTTGTAAGCGATGTTGTTCACAAAACTGACGTTTTCCGAAGGCTGGCCATCCTCCGAGGCAATCGCAAAACCCGAACCGCAGTTGTGCACAATGTTCCCGGAGACTTCGATGTTGCGGGTATCTCCGTAGGTATCCACGTAGACACCCACGGTGCATACGACCGCCCCACTCGGCTGCCTGAAGCCAAGCATGTGATGAACGTAGTTCTTGAGGATCTTTCCGTTGGAGCAGCCCTCCTTCGCGTCGATGCCTTCCTTGTGTATGTGATGGACGTGATTGCCGCGCACCTCGAAGGCATCGGCCCCACAGACCGAGATTCCCTCCTGATCGCCTTTCATGTTCGTTTCGGTGACCTCATTATCGGCGATCACGATGTGACGGATCGTTGTCGCGCGCCGGTGTGACCAGACGTGAATCCCACTGGACTGGCAGCCGCGCAGAAAGTTTTTCTCGATGGTGATGTGACTCGCGTTGCCGGAGATGCTCACGCCATAGTAGGCCGAGTTCACGATGCGAAGCCCCGAGACCGTGATGCCGCTCTTGTCCTTGATGTGAAACAAACCCGACCCCCATCCGAACGCGATGCCCTGGCCGTCCACGGTGACTTCATGGCCGGGAAAGGCCGCGTAGGTGATGCGCTTCCCGGGCGATCCCGAGTTTTTGGGGATTACTCTCTCATGATAGGTCCCGGCCTTGATGTGAACCGTATCGCCGGCCACGAGGGTATCGGCGGCTTTCTGGAGAGTCTTCCACGGCTGGGACTCCGTCCCGGTGTTGGCATCGTCGCCCTTCGGGTCAACGCAGTATTCCGCCGCGCTCGCGAGATGGGTCGCGGCCAGCAAAAGGGCAACGAGCGGCAGGACGAAAAGAAGTCTCATGTTGATTTCCCTGATGGCGTCAATCTGGCGGACCTTCATGGGACGCATCCTCAGGGCGACTGGCCGTGGGCCACCCGCAGGCCTGCTGGCTTCAGCGCGCCAGAAGCGCCAGCAATTCCTTGTCCTGAAGAATCTTGCCCAACACTTCCGACACCACGCGATTGATGAGGATCTCGTTGTCCTCGGCAAACGCCGTGGTCGGGCTGCGGTCCTCCACTTCAGCCCGATAGAGATTCTCGTAGGTCACGTCCTGGTTGTGGCCAACGACCTTGAACATCGCCGCCGTCTTCGTGCTGATGCTCCAGAGGCCCAGGCCGGAGTTGTATTCGATGGCGCGCAAGGTCACCTGCATGCTCCGGGCCGCCTGCGGGTTGAATGCCTCCACGACGAAACCGTTGCGCTTCAAACCTTCGGCGATCTTTTCGCGGATCACGGACGCTACATCGCCCTCGCTACTGATCAACTCCCCCATGGAACCCGCGCCGACGCGCCGTCCGAAGTCCGCCGTCGTGCGCTCATCCACGACCTTGAGCGCCACGGTTTTGTTCGCGGCCTGCACGATTGGCTCGCCGGGTTGCAGGGTGGGCTTGATGGCGACGGACTGCTTGCTATAAGCGCAGCCCTGCACGATCAAAGCGCAAAACAACAACATCGCGACGCCCGGTTTCATTATTGTCATCATCGGCTGATTTCCTTTTTTGGCCGCCGTTCAACCTACGCTAATGCCCTGCTCCATCAAGACAAAACCTTCTCCCATCTCCGCACTCCAGCCGTGGAATCGCACGCTCCCTTCCCTGCCGCCAACGCATTCGGGGGAACCACGGATGAACACAGACTCACACCGATGGGAATTTTTCATCTGCGTGCATCCGTGCGCATCTGTGGTTGCATCTTCAGAAGCGGATTCACCGCAGAGGCGCGGAGAACGCAGAGAGCGAAACGCGAAGGAGGTTGTTGGTGTCCCGCCTTTAGGCGGCGTTGTCGTCGTCGCGTCGGATGGAGCAGCCGGCTGAAGCCGGGACACCAACGCTCGCGCCCCGTTGCGGCCTCGCCGCAGATCGTGCTCATGAGAACCTGATTGCCTCCAGCGCTTTCGAATATGAAGCCGAAGGCTCTTGACTGCTGCGAGCATCGCAGCTCTCGCGTCCGACCCGCCAACGGTGCGCGAGCGGCAAAGAAGGGCGAACGCCAGCCCATCCTACCTCAGTGCGCTTGACTCTGCATCGCCCCGGTGCAAAATCCCGCGCATGAAGGTGGAATGCTTTTCCACCGGGCCAGCGCTGCCGCGCCATGACCCGAAGAAGGACCAAGAACAAGGATTGCGAACATGACTCACAGAAGAATGATGATCCTTTGCGCCGGCGCGTTTCTTGCGGCTGGCGCAGTCGTGGCCAGCGCCAAAGACTGGCCGGAGTGGTGCGGCCAAGCCTCCCGCAACAGGGCGGCCGTGAGCGATCAGAAGCTGCCGGATTCGGTGGACTGCGGCGAACTCAACGACGCAGGCGAAGTAATCCTGCCATCCACGAAAAATGTCAGGTGGGTGACCCGGATTGGCCGCCGCACGACCGGCAGTCCCGTGGTCAGCAGGGGCAAGGTGTTCATTGGGACTACCTCGGCAGACGGGAAGGATGCCTGTTTCCTGTGTCTTGACGAAAAGACCGGCAGCCTGCTCGGCTCGTTCATTTGTCCCCGGCCTTCTTCCAGGGATAAACTGGAGAGTTGGTCCGTCAGTTCGTCGCCCACGATTGAAGATGACCGGATGTATTTCGTCAGCCCGTATCAGGAAGCGATGTGCGTTGACCTGAAAGTGCTGCTGGGCGAACGCGGCGCGCGCGCGAAGGAGAACGACCCGGCATCCGCAAAGGCAGAGAAGGCGGCGGTCCTGCAGTTATCGCTGAAGAGCATCGTCTGGCGATATGACCTGTGCGAAAAGCTCAAGGCCTACTATCACCATACGGCCAGTTCCTCCGTCCTGGTGCACGGGGATTATGTCTATGTCTGCACGGGCAACGGCCGCTCCTGGGTTCCCGGGCGGATTCCGTACAATCCACTCAGCCCGAGCCTGGTCGCATTCCATAAGATGACGGGACAACTGGTCGCGCGCGATGACGAGCAGATAGGCGAGCAGGTTTACCGCGGGCAATACACATCGCCGTCCCTCGGCATGGTGAATGGAAAAGCCCAAATACTTTTCGCCACGGGCAACGGTCTCTGTCAGGCGTTCGAGCCGGTGAATCCTGCGGCGCCCGTGGCGCGCGACCGCTGGAAGACCACGAGCCTGCGCGGGCCGATTGTGTATTTCATCGATGTCAAAGAAAAGGACACCGGCACGCTCTCGCCATCGGAGTATGCCCGTTCCATCAATCTTCTCTCGACCCTGCCGAAGCCCGCTCTGCCGCTGGAGTTCCGTTTTTCGCTGGGAGCGCCGGCCACGACGCCCATCGATGCCATTCCGACGGCGAGAGTCCCCGACGTGCCTGTGCTGAAAAAGATATGGTCGTTCGATTGTATTCCGGCGGAGTACAAGAAGCTCCCCTTCTACCCGCGTCAGAGCAAGGGCGATGGCCGCGGGCATCCGTGCGACATCATCGGCACGCCGGTCTTCCATAACAATCGGGTTTACATCGCGATCGGCGGCGACCCCAATCACGGCGGAAGAGAATGCAAGGGAAGCATTGTTTGCATCGATGCAACCCGGACCGGCGACGTCACGGGGAAGGCCCGGGTCTGGTCCTACGAGGCCATGAACCAGAGCATCTCCACCGTGGCGGTGACCGACGGCCTGGTCTTTGCGGTGGACAATGCATACACGGTGCATTGCCTGGATGCCGATAGCGGCCGTTGTTACTGGACGCATTCCATCCGGCAGAACGCGACGTGCTTCGGTTCGCCGCTCGTTGCGGATGGGAAGCTTTATATTGACAGAAGCATTTTGTCGGCGGGCAGGAAGCTTGAAGTGCGCGATGGCATCAAGAGCAGCCAGCACACGGAATATAGCAGCCATTCGGTCGCCAACGGGGTGGTATACGCCGTGATCGGCAACCGTCTGTGGGCGATAGGCAACCAGCCCGATCAGAAAACCGGAAAGTGATAAAGCGCGCGGCCAACCAGACGCGCGCGAAGATCAAGGACGGTGAAGAGAATGTCTCGGGCGCGGCACGTCGTTTGGCGCGAGCCGGAAGGCGTTAACGGATGGACAAAAACCAAACGATAGGACAGCATCAACCGTAGCCACAGACCCGTTATCCAGTGGCTCGAAACGCAATGGTTGTTTCGACGAACTCATCAACTACAAGAAGGAGAAACTCATGAGTCAGAAGCTCACCCGCCGTCATTTCCTGAACTCCGCCATCCTGGCCGCCGGCTCCGCCGCCGTGGCCCAAGCCGCCACAAAACCCGGCTCGGCTCCCGCCCCGGAGGTTCCCGCCGGGAAGATCAAAATCATCGCCCTCAACGGAAGCCCGCGCAAGGACAAGACGACCGTGGCTGCCCTGACCGTCGCCATCGAAGCGGCCAAGGCCGTCGCGCCCGACCGAATCGAAGTCGAACTGGTTCACCTGGTTGACTACAACCTGCTTTCGTCCGCGCGGGTCCTCGGCGAACTCGCCGTCCCGGCCAACGGCAAGACCGACTTCGTCAAACTGGAGGAGAAACTCTCCGCGCCGGAGGTCCGTGGGCTTCTGGTCGGCAGTCCGGTTCATAACAGCTCGCCGAGTTCGCTCGCGGCCCTCTTCTTCGGCCAGGTCCGCCATGGGAAAGACAAGAATGGCCACCCGATCCTTGAAGGCAAACCGGCAGGCGCCCTCGCAGTCGGCGGCGCGCGCAATGGCGGACAGGAAAACGTGGTGAACGGGATCAACACGTATTTCTTCCATGAGAAGATGATCCTCGTGGGAGCAGACAGCGGCCGCGTCGGCGCACTGCTCTGGAACCAGAAGGACTCGATCGACGCGGATGAGTTCGGCAAGAAGCTCGCCGTTGGTCTTGGCCAACGCGTTGCAAGAGCTGCCTTGTCCATCCCGACGAACCTGTTTGCGTGAGCGCCGCCTGAAGGCGGGACACCAACAGCCGATGATTCAACCCCGTTGGGGTAGAATCCTTGTTGAACGCATGACCCAAGGTCGCGCTTTCCGCCGAATTCTCTCCGCTTAAACCTATCGCGCTTGCGCGGGCAAATCCTTCCCGCGAATCACGCCCAGATAATGCAGGATGTTGATGTCCTCCGGCGCATTCGTGCCGTGCTTGCCGACGGTCTTGCCGCGCGACTCGATGTCATGCACACCGTGGTCGGTCGAAAAAGTGATCAGTGTGTTGTGCCGGGTCCAGTGCTTCTTGATGCACTTCACCAGCGTGTCAAAACCATCCACCTGAAATTGCAACGCCTCCAAGGCCGCCTTGGATTCCGTTCCCGTGCGGTGCATGGTGCTGTCGTAGTCGCCATTGTAAACCACGATGAAATCGTGCTGGTCCTGCTGAATCAGCTCCTGCGCTTTCTTGATGCTGTCGCGGGTGTCGGGGAAATTGAAGTAATCCATCTTCCGCTCCAGAAAAATCTTCGCCATGCTGCAGTTGGGCGACGCCACGATGACTGCGCGTTTGCCGGACCGAATCAGGGAATCGAAGAGCGTATCAATCTTGATGACCGGCTTTGAATACACCTTGATCCCGTGCACCTCGGGCAACGCGCCCGTATACATGGTACCGAAACAAACCGGCGTCACCGAGGGCATCATCGTGGCCATCGGCAGTTCGATCTGCGTGTGCTCCCGCACCGGCTTGAACATATCGCGATACTTCCCGGTCAACCACTGCGCCACCGCATCGGGATTGTAGATCACGACGCGGTCGATCGGGCCGCCCGCAAGCGCGCGTATCTTGTCGCACACATCGTCGAGCTTCTTGTCGGCCAGTTTCGGCGGCTCGATGCCATAGGCCGAGGCAATCGTCGCCGCGAAATGTGTCAGCGACACCGTGTTGCACTTGGCGGACGGTTTGGCCTCTGCGGCCTCTTGCGCGACGCCGCTGCCCGCGCACCCGACAAGACAAGCCGCCACGACGACCGCCGCCACGATTTTGTGTTTCATTTTTCTTCGCTCCTTGCCGATAAGACACTGGCATTGTAGGTGTACCCCGTGCGCGCGCAAGCACATGTTCTGCTGCGAGCCTGCGGTTCCGGGTGACGGGCTGTCGGACCGCGCCACGACGGCGCGTGAGAATTTCATAACGTTGGCTTGTTGACACTCTGCGATTGAGGATATGCTCGCGCCCGTGAATTTAACGGCCCTCACATCCAAGGACCGCGCGAAGTCCTGCGTCGTGCTCCTGCTGGCGCTGGGGCAATTGTTCACTGCGCAGGCGCAAACGGTGCATTCCGTCTGGGAGGACCTCTCGTTTTTTGGATGGCTGGACCAATACAGCCTGAACACCGCGACGTATAACTACGTGGGCCCCGAGGCGTGCGTGCCGACGTCCAGTGTCAACGCGATGACCTATCTGCAAAATTCCGCCTCGAATTACTTCGGCACGGCCCTCACCGGCATCACCTATGCCGATTGGATGGCCGCCGACGCCACGCTCGTTTCCCCGTCCTACATGGACACCAGTCCAAGCGCGGGAACGTATTACAATCATATCGCCTATGCGCTGAACAAATACATCGTCGAGGAGAAGGGATTCAGCCTGGTGCACTTCTCCGGCATGTTTCCGTCCAGCTACTGGGGTGTCGCCCCGTATGACAAACCGTCCTACATCTATGACGGCCATCCGCGCGCCAACTTCTTCCTCGATTCACTCGCCGCGGGCTACGCCACGATCTTTTCCATCGAGTATGGCGGCGGCGGAGGCCATGAACTGCTCGCGGTGGGCTTCGACTGGACCGACGCCAACAGCGACGGCATCATCCAGTCATCGGAAAATGCGAAATTGTATTTCGTCGATCCTCTGGACTCATCGGCAACGTATTCCGGCGGATACCCCAGTGGCGATGCCAAGCTGACCTATGGCCATGTCTGGAACGCAGCCGAGTCCACCAACAGCAATCTCCGCATCGACTACAACCAGTATGGAGGCTCCCTGCCCTACGAAAGCTCGAACTACTCATACACGGGGACCGCAACGATCGATACGGTCTTTGCGATGAGCGTGCCCGAGCCGTCCACTCTTTCGCTCGTGGCTGCCAGCGGCTTCGCCGTCATCCTCATGCGCCGCCGCCGCAGGGCGTGACCAGTTCCCCTCGGGAGAACAAAACCTCATTCCCAAGCGTGTGGACTTGTCTCGCGGCGCTTTGATGCTAGGTTCCTTCCTATGAGCAATCACATCTACAAGAAGATCGAATTGGTCGGCTCCTCCCCCAACAGCATCGAGGAAGCGGTTCAAAACGCCATCGCCAAGGCTTCAAAAACCGTGCGTGACATGCGTTGGTTCGAGGTGGTTGAAACGCGCGGGCAGATCGAGGACGGCCGGGTTGCTCACTGGCAGGTGACGCTCAAGATCGGTTTCACCCTGGACCCATCGTAGCCAAAAGCCGGCTGCGGACTTCACACACACGATTTGACATTCCGTGGCGCGGTGCTTGGTTAGACCGTGGATTCAACCAACGATCAGCAGACACCAACAACCGCGAGGACACAACCATGACAATCGCCGTCGGCGACAAAGCACCGGATTTCAATCTAACCACCAAGACCGCTGAAGGCCCGAAGAAGGTCAAGCTCAGCGTTCAACTGGGCGCGAAGAACATCGTGCTCCTGTTCTTCCCGATGGCGTTCACCGGCGTTTGCACAAATGAAATGTGCGCTGTCAGCCAGGGACTGAACGCCTACACTCATCTCAATGCCGCCGTCTATGGCATCAGTGGCGACAATCCGTTTGCGCAGGAGGCCTGGGCACAGAAAGAGAAGATCACCGTGCCGCTGTTGGCGGACTATGACCACAGCGTCGCCCGGGCGTATGGCGTTGCCTACGACAGTTTCCTGCCCGACAAGAACCTCGGCCAATCTGGCGTGCCAAAGCGCAGCGCGTTCGTCGTGGACAAGACCGGCATCGTCCGATACGCATGGGTCAGCGACAATCCCGGCACCCTGCCCAACTTCGACGAGATCAAGGCCACGCTGAGCAAGTTGCAGTGAGGTCCTGACACGGCTCGCAGATGCAGGAAGTTTCCGGGCGAATCGCGGACAAGCTGAAGCTTGAACTCCAACGCGAAACGAGTTGTGTTGGAGTTCACGCTTTAGCGTGTCCCTTTTCTTTCCGGCACAGCCGTTGGACCTGGATCGAAGGAAGTCGCAGCGGGCAGAGCGAGGCATCCCGCCGCCGGAAATCCTGAAGGGATTTCACTGCCGTCCCACGAAGGCATGGGATTTGAAAACACAAACTCAACTTACGAAACCCAAGTGGCCGGGTTGCAAGTGCCCACCAGTGGCTGGTTCGCGGTGCCCGCTGACAGCTTCATAACCCACCCTTTTCACACCGATGAGAAAGACACGAGTCAGCGGGTCTTTTCCACCAAGGGCGCGACCGGAGTGACCGACAGGTCCATGCGGCCATCACCGTGGTTGATCGTGCAGATGATATACTTGTCCCCGCAGACAAACTGCGGGTGTGGGTCCGGATGGAGTTTGCTCTGATTCTCCTTCGTGTTGTAGGCCGGCAACACCGAATGGAGGAAGACTTCCTTCTTCGTCTCCGCATTATAGAACCCCACCTGCCACGAACAGCCGCGATACCACGGACCGACGCTGTAGTCGTAGGTGAAATAGCGCCGGTCTCTCGTCATCGTGGCGTGAGCCGCATGAATGGGCGCAACCCGCTGCTGTTTGCCGCTGGCCAGGTCGCAGTAGATGACCCCGTATTCCTTCCCGTGACTACAGTAGTAGAAGCCCTTGCCATCCGCCGCCCAATACTCGTGAGTGGCGTAGTTGTTCATGGGCGGGATGATGCGGCGTTTGTCATTGGGCTCAACCAGCAGCAGCCGGGGATAGACGCCATTGATATTCTGGATGCGATGCTCGACCTTGCGGGTATCGGTCCACCGGGTTTCGTGAGCGCACAGCGCCAGACGGTCGTTCACCGGGTTGAGTTGGCCGTGATTCACGCAGACCGATTCTTCGCCCCATTTTTCGAACTGCCCGGTCTTGATATCCAGCATGCCCTGGATGAAACGGTCATCCACGCACGCATCCATGAACACCTTGCTGCGGTCGGATGTCAGTGTCAGGTGGGTCGCGTAACGTTGCACGTTCTCCCCCGCCGCTTTGATCTGCGGGGGAATATCGCAGAGCTTCTCTGGCTTACGCGATGCGGCCCGCAGGTCCATCTTGTAAAGGCCGCCTGGCTCGAACCAATACAGGATGGCGGTGTCCGTGTCGAGAAAGGGAATGCTGCCGCGAATCTCCAGCGGCCGGACTTCGTCCTTGAGAAAATCAACCATCGCAAGGGATTTCTGGTTGCCCCGTTTGCCGCCGGACACATCGAACACGATGAAACGGCCGTCTTCCGTCATTGATTTCTGCGTGAAATAGAGGCTCTGCTGATTCTCAGCGACCCGGGTTTCGAGGATGCAGGAGACGACGCCCGACTGAGGATCGGCGTGCTTGCGGAAGAGTTTGGACGTCTCCGGCGTTTTCAACGAGGTCGAGGCCTGCTCCGCAGCATTGCAGGACAGCGCGAGGATCAACAACAGCAACCACAGCGACAAACAGTTCTTCACGATCTTCCTTTCTATTTCCCGGCAGTAATCTCTTCTGGCAGTCACGGTATGATGCCGCCGGGCACGGGTTGATTCGTCCATGCCCTTCTCGCACAATGCGGATACTGCAACAAGCCCGAAAGGACATTTCCCACTGAGAGGGAAACTCTCCTGCAGGCTAGTCGACCGCATCCGCAATTTCCCAAGCGTCGCCCACCACAACAACCACCAGGCCGTGGCGTGTCTTCTTTGGGCACCGCCAAGGACTGCGCCCCACACACGGCTTTTCGTTCGCGCAATCACCTCGACTTGTTCGTCACCAAGACTTAGACTTCCGAATCGGTGGCAGGGTTACAGTGAGGCACCGCATGGTTGAACCGACTACAAGAAATGACTGGTTGGACTACCCATTGTCGGTGATTGTCGGCGCATTCCGCACAAGCGTTGGATCCATCTTTCTGTTCCTTGCTGCCATTGCATTGGGAACCCTTGTAGCAATGCTCGGGGAACTCCGCTTTGGGAACCTCGTCGAAGAATTGAGTGAATCGGGCGTTCTGACTGCAATGCAGACGCTCTTCAAAGGGATATTAGCCATTGGGGTTATGGGGGTGTTTCTGCTCGTGTGTTCGATTCTGTTTCCCCTCTCTTGGCCATTTCTGGTGGGTGTCTTTGTTGGCCTGTTCAGGCTGGTGTGGTGCGATGGACATCCGTTCTGGATGTTCTGGCTCATGACGACCTGTCAGTTCTTCGTCATTACCACCGTAGGTGGGAGGTCGAATTTGTTCGATGTTACCTGGACGCAGGTTGGAATCGGGGCACTGACTATTGTAGGACTATTCCTGGGCACAGTCCTTGTTTGTTATGTGATCGCGTGGTGCAGAAGAAGTGATCGCCGCCCATCAATTCCCCAATGTCAGCAAACCTCTGACCAGTAACTCTCGCAGCCATGACCCTTGAGAAGTACCGCCATCCAGGCCTCTTCTACGGACTCGTAACGCCGCTCACGTGGGCGTTCTGGTTCGTGGCTGCGTATCTAAGTTATCTCACACCCACCAAGCCATTTCTCAGGGAAGTGGTCGGTCTCCTGATTCCGGCCGGATTGATGTGCCCCGCGTTGGTCGCACTGTGCATGATCTGGACAGACCGTGACCTGCGGGACGATTTCAAACGCCGGTTCATCGGCCTAAACCAAGCCAAGCCACTCCATCTCTTCTTGGCGTGTTTCCTGATGCTCGGGAGCATCCTTCTGGCGCAGGCCATCTCACTGCTGTTCGGATACAGCGTGGACCAGTTTCATCTCTCGGGCAAGGCGTCATTCTCCACGGGAATCATCTCCGGGTGGTACGCGCTTCTGCTTGCACCCTTCTTGGAGGAGTTGGGGTGGCACACCTACGGCACCGACTGTCTGCGACGGAATATGAATCTCCTCAAGGTGTGCCTGTTGTTTGCCTTTTACTGGGCGCTCTGGCACATGCCACTGGGACTCGTGAAGGGCTCATACCAGAGCAATCTGGCGGAGACAGGGCTGCTGCACAGCCTCAATTACGTAGTGAGTTTCATCGCCTATGTAGTCCTCGTGAACTGGCTTTACTACAAAACCCACCGCAGCGTTCTCGTTGCCATCGTCTTTCATCTAAGCGCGAACTGTTCCGCCGAAGCCTTCTGCACGCATCCCGACAGCAAGATCATCCAGACCGCCATCCTCCTGCTGCTGGCCGTCGTAGTAGTCATCAAGGACAAGGACTTCTTCCTGCGGCGGCAATAAAGTAGGATAGGCTTCCAGCCTGTCCCATCATTCATCAATAAACAGGCAGGATGCCTGTCCCACTTTAGCAATCTCGCCAGACCCCCGCGGGGTGCGAGTGAAAAGTTGAAACGCGACGGCAAACAGTCGGCGCGAAATGTTGAGGTAGAACGCGACATCCGGGCGTGTTTCCGCGATCAGAAGAAGATATCATCGCGGTGTTCACTGCATCCGCTTGTTAGCCTGTCATCCGTTCCAGTTGTTAAAGTACTTCAGTGACTCGGGTCCCAGATACCGCGAGACAACGAGAGAGAAATCTCCTTCACCTGTGATGTTCTCAAGGAAACACGTGCATGCCGCATTTGAGACGCCAACCTCCGAATGAACGTCCGTGGTGACACACTGCTCAACGTGCCGGAACAGCTTGTTCCGGGTGTCCTCATCGAACTCGCCGAAGTGAGCACGGACATAAAAGCTGAACTCGGAAAAGACGCCGTGAACGGTGAATGAACCATCCTCCCCGACGAACAGGCTGTCTCGCCACGCTGCGCCGAATCCGGGCACGATCTCACACAACTGCACCAAGAGTTCATCCGGTGTCGGACAACGCGTCACATGAGCTAAGTCACGAGTCATTTGTCAGGCTAACATTCTTGATGGGACAACGTTTCCGACAAAAGGCATCGTCGGAAACCAAGTTCAACTGTGATCACCGCGGCGCAATTCTCCTGCCAGTCGCGTTCCACGTCAAGCCTCGCGCCGACGCGCATTCATGGTCAGCCGTCTTGGCTCCCCGTCGTAAGCGCGAGGCGAGGCCATCAAAGCAGGGCAGGTTTCCAGCCGGTCCCGTCATTCATCAATGTACAGGCAAGATGCCTGTCCCACCTCACGCCGCTTACTGCGGGCGAATCTTCGCAGCGATATCGGTTTTGATTTCGCCGGGCAACAACGTCAGTTTGCCGCCCGCCGCCCGCACTCTATCAGTGCGCACAGCCCTGCCCCTCCACGTTTCCCACCACTCCACCGCGTAAGCGCCGTCGGCGAAGCCGTCCAGTGTGATTTGTGACGGCGGCACCGCCTCCACTGTCGCCTTCTGTTGGTTGAACCAATCGCTCTCCTGATTCTGCATCCAGACAATGCAGTGACCACTACCAGCCCGTAACGCCGCGACGAGCAGGTTCGGCCGGTCCAGAACTTTGCAGCCGGTGAAGGTGTAGCGCGTGATGCGCATCCAGTCATTGCCCTGGTTGTCCAAGCGAATGCGATGTCTGCCCGCCGGCACATCCACAGCCACGTCCTCGTCATAGACGGATTCCCACAATTTCCACTTCGGCTGATAAACCCACTGTTTGCCGAACTTCTCGCCGCAAGGGAACGGGCGGTCGAGTTTCTGTTCGTCGTCCACCCATACGCGCAGATGGCCACTATTGGAAACACGTCCCACGCTCATGATGAACTTGCCCGCACGCGGGAAATCCACCACGAAGGTCGGCGAGATGGCGATGTCGCGGTGCCCCTTGCCGTGCAGCAACTCGCGAATCTCCGTAACATCGTTGACGGAGCCATCGCTCTGAATCCTGAACTCGTTGACCGCGGGCTTGCCCCATCTGCCAGATGGTGCGAGGACCACGTCACGCACGATGGTTTTCTCTGGCGGTTTCACATACTCCAACGCCGCCACGTTCACCTGTTCCCATCGCGCGGTGCCGAACGGCAGGCCTTTGGCGAAATTGGCGATGGAGGTAAAGTGAAAGTAAAGGTCCAGCGGCTCGATGTAGTTCTCGTGCCACCACGGCATCGCGATGCCACAGCAGCCGCTGCAAAGCGCGGACCAGAACGCATTATGCAATCCCCAGCCCTTGGGGTCCTTGTCGGCTGTCGAGGAATGACTGCGGATGCCGAACTCGCCGAAGATGTGCGGCTTCGCGAAGTTCGTCCACTGTTCGAGGCTGTAGCGCCGCACTTGCTCGGCGACATTCCCATCGTTGTTCGTGTAGCAATGGGTCTGCACGATGTCCATCTTCGGAATCCGCCAGCACGCCTCCGGGCCGGTGTGTCCCCACCAACTCGTGGTGATCAGATGCCGATACGGGTCGAGCGCGGCGAGGTGGTCGGACATCTCCTGATGCCATGCGTTCTTCGTTTCCACGGTCGTGTCGACCCAGCCTTCGAATTCGTTGCCAAACTCCCAGCAGAGGATGTTCGGAGAGTAACCCCATCGCGCGACGGTGTAGCGCAGCCGTTTTTTATAGAAGGTCCGCGACGCCTCACCGGTGAACCACTCGCTCACTTTCTCACATGGTCCACCGTTGATTTTGTTGAACGGATTCGCGCGCCAGCCGCCTTCGCGAAAATCCTGATGGGTGTCCATACAGAGCATGTAGTAGAAGTCGAGCTTCGCGGCGAGGTCCAGCAAGCCATCCAACCGCGCAGCCTGTACCTGACGATACCAGCCGAGACGTTCTTCCCATTCGATACCTAGACTGGAGCCGGACATCCACCAACGGTTGAAGTTCTCGCCCTTCAACTTCATCTTGCGAATTGCATCGGTGCCGATCTGTCCGGCGGTGTGGTAGATTGGCAGGTTGTGGCCGATCGGCACGAAGGCCGCACCGGAATCGAACTGAAGATAATGAGGATCCACGCGGCTTTGGCGCAGGAATCCCCTCTCCGACGACGTCTTCACCGTGAACTCACCGGCTTCCTTACTGACGCTGCCGCTGCGGTCCCTGGCCGTCAGCTTCACGCGCAACGCCCCAGGCTCAACGGCGGCAATGCGCACGCTCCAGCGGCCCTCGCCGACAGGCACCATTACCTCCACGCCGTCGCGGACCTCGTGCCGATAGTCCACCATGAAGAACCCCGGCTGCGTGAACTGCCGGCCCGACGCCGTCGTCACCGTTGCATCCAACGCAATCTGGTCAGGGTCGAACGGGTTCTCCCACGTGCCATGCAGGTCCACGTCCAGTTCCAGCTTGCCGAAACGCGGTATGATCGTTCTGGACGCGCTTGTCTTCCCAATAGAGAGCGGCTCACGATGCGGCACAATGTCTCCCCCGAACTTCTCCGGCAGCGTGTCGAAGCCGATCTTCAATGACGTGACGGCCTTCTTGCCCACAGGAAAATCGCCGCGGTACAGGTTCATCTCGAAGCCCTGTGATTTTTCATTCACGTGACAGCGAACCTCACGGAATCCCTCACCCTCGAATGCAACCGCGCGTCCATCTTCCAGCTCCACCAGCAGTGCCTCGCAGTCGCCGGAAACATTGGCGCCCACCTTGCCATGCGCTACCGGCCGGGCATAGACACGCCGTCCCGCGAACAAGTTCCGGCTGAAAGAAATCGTGGTCCACAAACCCGACGACAGCTTGAGGGGGGCTGTTTTCTCCGTCTCCAGATGCAGTACCGCACCCTTTGCTGTCGGCTCCAATGCCAGCGAGTAGCGCATCGGCGCGGCGCCTTCGCGCGTCACCCACGTCCCACTCTGTCGCACCCATCCCCGGTGATCCATCTCCGGCCCGCTCTCGATCTTGCCGCCGCCCAACTGCTCGTAAATCCATGCATCGTGCCACAGGAAGATTCCCAGACTCACCTCCGGCCCATCCGCATGTTTCACGATCAGCGAGCCCGGCGCGCGATAGATGATTTTCTCACTGCGAACGGTCAGGACAAACTCCTTGCCCTTGCTCTCCCAGCTTTGAGCAGGCGCGGAGGAAACGAGCGACAAGAATAGAAAACCAACGGCGGCGCAAGAGAAGTTCTTCATGGCAATGGGCCAAGAAACTAACCGCTGCACGCGGCGACTCAAGGGTAAAGTTGAATCGGGCGCAACTCGGCACACGCACCATTTGAATCATGCGCGAATCGCACTCCGAAGCCCCCTCACCCTGCCCTCTCCCCATCCGATGGGGAGAGGGTGGCCGAAGGCCGGGTGAGGGGTTGCCTCGCGCATTTCTTTCTTGGCGCGTGTGCCGAGTTACGCCCAGTTGAATCCTATTTCAACGTTTCGCGACTTGGAACAACAGATGATTCCGTGTAAGTTTCAGCATCTTCATGAACCGAACACGTTCTTCCATCGGGATCGGCCACTACCTGATCGAGCGGCTCCACCACCGCGGCGTGCGCCACGTCTTCGGCGTTCCGGGCGACTACGTGCTGGGCTTCTACGACATGCTCCAGCACAGCCATCTGCGCCTCATCAACACCTGCGACGAACAAGGCGCGGGGTTCGCCGCCGACGCTTACGCGCGCCTCAAGGGCTTGGGCGTCGTGTGCGTCACTTACTGCGTCGGCGGCCTGAAGGTCATCAACACAACGGCGGAGGCCTTCGCCGAAAAATCGCCCGTGGTCGTCATCAGCGGCGCGCCCGGCATGAAGGAACGCGCAAAGAATCCCCTGCTGCACCACCGCGTGCGCGAATTCGACACGCAGAAGAAGGTCTTCGAGCAGATCACGGTCGCGTCCACCGTGCTGAGTGATCCGCAGACCGCGTTGCAGGAGATTGACCGCGTGCTCCACGCCGCCGAACGATACAAGCGGCCGGTCTATATCGAACTGCCGCGCGACATGGTAAGCGTGCCGGGCATCGCACACCACGCGCCGCTCGAACTCTACGAGCCGAGCGATGTGCATTCCCTCAAGGCCGCAATGGAAGAGGCCACCGCCACGATCAACGCCGCAAAGAAGCCGGTCATCCTCGCGGACGTCGAGGTGCACCGGTTTGGTCTGCAAGACGAGGTGGTCCGCCTCGCCCGCAAAACAAATATCCCTGTCGCGGCAACGATCCTGGGCAAGTCCGTCATCGGCGAGCATCACCCGTTCTACCTCGGCGTCTATGAAGGCGCCATGGGCCGGGACGACGTGCGGTCCTACGTCGAGTCCAGCGACTGCGTCATCATGCTCGGCGCGTTCATGACCGACGTGAATCTCGGCATCTTCACTGCGCGGCTCGACCCCGGCCGCTCGATCTACGCCACCAGCGAGAAACTGGCTGTCGGCTATCACGGTTACGAGAACGTGCGGTTCGAGGACTTCGTGCACGGCCTCTTGCGCGCGAAGCTCCGCCCCAGGACCCTTGGAAGGATTCCGCGTCCCCAACCGCCCGCCGCCTTCGTGCCGACGAAGGGAAAGCTCACCGTGCGGCGGCTCTTCCAGCGGATTAACTCCCACCTCGATGAAAACACCGTCGTCATCGCCGACGCTGGCGATGCGCTGTTCGGCGCTGCCGATCTCTACATCCATCACAGCACGGAGTTCCTCGGCTCGGCCTACTACACCTCGCTGGGCTTCGCGGTGCCGGCGGCCATCGGCGCGCAACTGGCCAACCGCAAACGGCGTCCGCTCGTGCTGGTCGGCGATGGAGCGTTCCAGATGACCGGCATGGAATTGGCAACCGCCGCCCGCTTCGGTCTCAACCCCATTGTCATCGTCCTGAACAATTACGGCTACGGCACCGAGCGCCCCATGCAAGACGGCCCCTTCAACGACATTTTGTCGTGGAACTACAGTCGTCTGCCCGAGTTCCTTGGTGCCGGGCGCGGTTTCCTTGTGGAGACAGAGGAGGAACTCGACCGCGCGCTCACCGCCGCCGAACAGCATGAGGGCAGCTTCAGCATCATCGAGGTGCGGTTGAACCCGCACGACTCTTCACCCGCGTTGCAGCGGCTCACCCAGCGCATGGCAAAAAAAATCAAAGGCCAGACGACCTAGATAACCCGCTCGCTAGCCTCCCGTTCACAGGTCAGTTTCCCATTGAAACCCCTGTCCTGCTGCACCATATTCCGCACTTCATAAACTTATGCGCATCATCGAACCGCACATTCATTGCTATTCACGCACCACTGACGACTACGAAAAGATGACCCTCGCAGGCATCGAAGCGGTCATCGAGCCGGCATTCTGGCTCGGCGGACCGCGCACGTCCGTCGGCACCTTCACGGATTACTTCGAGCACCTGCTCGGCTTCGAGCGCCAGCGCGCCGCCAGCTATGGCATCGCCCACTTCTCCACCCTCTCGGTGAACCCGAAGGAAGCCAACACCCGCCTCGTCGCCGACCAGGTCGTCGAGTTGCTCCCCCAATATCTCAAGCGCGACGGCGTCGTCGGCCTCGGCGAGGTCGGCTTTGACCGCATCACCTCCGACGAGGACGAAATCCTCCGCAAGCAACTCCGCATTGCCAAGGAGTTGAACTGCCCCGTCGTGATCCACAGCCCGCACCAGCACAAGAAGATCGGCACCGAGCGGCTCCTGACCATCATTAACGAGGAGAAGCTCGACCACAACCTCGTGGACCTCGACCATTGCACCGAGGAAACCCTCCCGATGTTCGCGCGATATCCGCGGATGTGGCGCGGTCTCACCGTCTATCCGATCACCAAGCTCTCCGTCGAGCGCGCCGCCAACATCGTCCAGCAATACGGCGTGGACCATCTCCTCGTCAATTCCTCCGCTGACTGGGGTGTCTCCGACCCCCTCAGCGTCCCCCGCGTCGTCCGCGAACTCGAGCGCCGCGGCGTCCCCCGCGACCAGATCGAGCAACTCGTCTTCCGCAACCCCCTCGAGTTCTACAGCCAGTCGCCAAGGTTTACGTTCAAGAAGTGAACTCCATGCCAATCATGTTCTGCAATAAACCTGCTGTTCAGTCTAATGGTTAGCTGTTCAAAGCCATGATTCGCTCCATTGTCCTCATTTGCCTCGTCTTCGGCGCGCTCATTCTTGCCGAGGTCTTAAGGCGCAAGCAGATGATCCGGTATTGGCAGCGCGCTTGCGCGGGCCGCCTGTGGCGGCGCAGATTTCCTCTAGCATCGAAGACTGAGATACGGGAGTTTCTGGACATCTTCCTTACGGCATTCGCATTTGAAGATAAGCGGCGTCTTTGCTTCGCCCCTGACGATCGAGTCATGGACGTATATCGGACGCTCTACCCAATTCGCGGCACTCCCGATTCGATGGAGTTGGAGGATCTGATCACCCGTTTGCAGAAGCGATACGGAGTCGAGATTCTAGCCTCATGGAGAGAGGACATTACTCTCGGAGACCTCTTCACGCAGACACGACAACATGCGGCCTCCTGAGCCACATAACCCCATCTCCCAGCTTCCCCTCTTCCGCCGCTCCGCCGCTCTCCACCCGCCCGCTCATCTTCTGGCTTGAACGCCTACGTGACGCGATATATATTGCACGGTCAAAGATGCAACTCGTTTTCTGCAACCCCCTCGAGTTCTACAGCCAGTCGCCTAGGTTTACGTTCAAGGGGTGAAACGGGCAGCCTCGTGAAAATCGACTATCTCAAAGAAGGCTCGGATGATTGTCCTCTCATTCGCCTCTACGAGTTCAGCAACGTGGAGATTCAATTACTCCGACAATCATTCGAGCGCCTAGCCGAGGCCAAAGCAGAACGCGTCGCTCTGAACGAAATTGTACCAGTTGAGTCAGTGGACGGCACACAACTCATATTCATACGAGCGGAACGCAACCAAGGCGTTGTGCCCAGTGGGCCGCGGAGCTTCGATGTAGTTTTCTCATCTGAAGGCTGGCAACGCTGTATCGGATTGCTTGAGCCTTTCTGCGAGACCTGTTGCGGTTACCAATGGCTTTGCGATGACGTCAGGCAAGTCCGACTCTTGCTTTCCAGCGATGGAGCTTGGTAATACGCGCCAATTTACCGCTTGTTCGCCTCCCTCTCCCGTCGCCCGTCATCCGCTGCTGTTCAACCACAGAACGAAGGAAATCGATAGCCGCCCGCCGCCACTCCATCACATCCCTAGTGTTTCACAACATAGAACTCTTCAAATGCAGCGACGCAAAACGTTTCAGATTGATAGAGGTTATGCCTCATGTTACTTGTTGCGCGGTTTCAACCAGCGTTGAAAACTTGGAAACACCGAGACAAGGATCATGAAGAGTTTTACATCCGCATTCTGGTTGACGGGACTCGTTATGCTTTGGGCCTATGGCACACCCGTGGTTGAAGGAGGGTGAGGCCCTCCCTCAGACGCCGCGGTGGTAGCTCGCGTTATTCCGCGCACCAAACCCGTAAGGGCAACTCGCGTGATTCCGCATGGCCCCTTCCTTAGCGGCGTGGTGGTCAGTTTGACCCCCAGATGGCGCACCCTCAGCGTTAGACCTACCGATGCGGCCGTTGCCCGCGTACTCAATCCCGCTGTCTTTTTCATCGGTGCGGATGCGCTCCTCGATCGGAATGGAAAGACCTGTGAACTCCAGGACATCCAACCCGGAGATCCGATTCGTGTGGCGTTCACCATAGAACCGGGCCCAACAACTCATGTGACCGGCCTCGAAGTCGGCAACCCCGGTCCCGAATGGCCAGTTACTTCGTCACAGTGCATCGTGGGGGGCATTGCTTTGGCGTTTCTATTTCTCTTGGCTCTTGCGGTGAGGGGAGTGTGGAGAAGCTTCTCCTGCTAGACGGGCATCGCGAGAGTTCCTCTAGCACGCAAAGTGTCTGACGACTGGGCGCAACGATGATGGCCCAGCGTTGGAACCGACATTTCACCGCAGAGGCGCGGAGAACGCGGAGCTTCGGAAGTGTTTGACTCTATCATTCCCTCTGCGCTCTCCGCGCCTTTGCGGTGAGTCTCCGTCATCCCAATGTTCAGCCTTGTGTCACCTCCCCTGTCTGTGCGAGGAATCCGGCGGTCAGTTTAGAATCTCAAACCTCCAACCCACTATCACTTTATGGCCAAAGGCAATGACAAGAACTACATCTCGTTCTGGTTTTGGATGTTTGCGATGTTCATCATGGCGTTGCCGTGCGTCGGTTTCATCATGATCATCATCTGGGCATTTGTCGGGAACAACGAGACCCGGAAGAACTATTTCCGAGCCGTCATTGCTTGGGGCCTGATCTCTACGGCATTCTATATTTGCCTCGTGGTGTTTGGTTATTGGCCGGCGATAGTAAAACATATTCAGAGCCTGTTGAATTCAGTGAAATGAACTGCTGGTTCTGCTGCGCAAATCCCCGACCGTAAGGAGCCGGCATCTCACCGCAGTGACGCGGAGGATGCGGAGCTTCGGAAGTGTTTGTCTCTCTCATTCCTGTGTGCGCTCTGCGCCTCTGCGGTGAATATCTCCTCATCCCGACGTAAGGAAGCGGACGCCCCTCGCAACGATTCCGCCTCCTCACGTCGGTGCCTACGAAGCCCTATCGCCAGCGCCGCAGCGAACCCCGCGCCTACGCGCACGCGGGATGGCCCAACGCCCCAGCCTGCCTTTCAGTCTTGAATCCCCTCCCCCCTCTGTGCGAGGAATCCGACGGTCGAACCAGAATGTTAGAAGACATAGCACAGGCATGGAAAAGGTTCACATTCACCTGAGACGTGACGGCAGCGTTCTCGCATTGGGCAGGACGATAAGCGGTTTCGTATGGAATCCCATTACCGTTGACCATTTGCAGCGCGAGCTTCAGGCATTGCAGGACAAGGATGTTGCCATTGTATACAGCAGAGATGACCTAGAGTCAGACCCACCGAAGCTCGTCGAGATGATATTTCACATTATCGCCAGCTTCAGGCTACCCATGCAGCTTCTTCACGCCCCACCTGTGCCACTTGACTCAGGCAGACAGCAAAGCAAATAAGAGAGTCAGAAACCGTGCCGCCAACCAGCGCACTCCATCACTTCCGCCCCCTCGCCCTCGTCGTTCCGTCAGCCTTGGCCGGCTCCATCCTGAGACCCGCCGGCGCGTCGGAGGGATGGCCCAACGCCCCAGTCTGGCTTTCAGCCTTGATACTGCTCGCTCCAATGCTTGATGTGACTGGAGCTAAAAGATTGATGCCTTCACAGCTAAGCACTATACATCGGAGCCAACTTATGATTTCCGCTCTGAGAAAAGCCGCACTTAACAATCCCAACATGAGCGGGCTTATCTCGCTGCTCGCTGCGGCGCTAATTGCATTGGCTGGTCAGGGAAGCCAGTCAGATGGCGTAGCTCTGATCATCTTCATAATCTCAGCAACCTATACGTTTATGGGTATGGCTTGGTTGATACTAGGAAAAGAAGTCAGACTCTGGCTTGCCGGCGAATCAGAGCAGAATGAATCAGCATCTGATATCAGGCAAAACTCATTGAAGATGATTGGCGGCAATGTTGTTGCGGTTCTATTTATCATTGCCATGACGGCGCTGCAGTGCTGCTTCCTGAGATGAAATGGCAGGTTGTTCCTCCGCACCTCCCCGCTGTCACCCTTCCCCCGCCGTTCCGTCAGCCTTGGCCGGCACGATCCTGAGCCCCCCCGCCCGGTAGGGCGCGACCGCCGGGCGCGCCGCGCCGCTTGCGTTCCACACCCCCGACCGGCCCAGCGGTCCGGCCCCACCGCCCGCCGGCGCGTCGGAGGGATGGCCCACCGCCCCAGCCTGCCTTTGCGGCTCTCTGCGGCTCTCCGCGTTCTCCGCGCCTCTGCGTTTGGCAGCCACCCTCTCGCCATAGAAACCCTCCGCACCGAAACAAACGG
>Ga0265297_10004092_pt1 | contig 24602 bp, 48 predicted proteins | sample Munlanlwell13791_FD_192502 | JGI IMG/M metagenome (GOLD analysis project Ga0265297, IMG submission 192502) | Leachate microbial communities from a municipal landfill in Southern Ontario, Canada - Leachate well 137-91 | ecosystem: Engineered > Solid waste > Landfill > Unclassified | place... | reverse complement strand
CACCTGCCTTCAATCGCCCTTGCTTTAAGCAAAGCATCCCAGTGATGTATCCGTACAAGAGGCCAATCGGCAGGAACCAAAATTAAATCAGGGTTAACCATTTTTGCGAACAGTTCCGGAAAGCGAAGATCATAGCAGATCACAACATATGTCTTCATACCGCCTACATAAGTATATGGCAGTTTCTTTCCGGGTGCCCTGCCGTCATCATATCCTGGAAACGTGTGATTTTTTCTGTACGAAAATGCATTTATGCAGTATGTGTTGTACTTTTTGCCAAAATGGTGTTCTTCAAAGCCATACCCTGTCATGCTGTTTATGTATGCGGGTTTAATCAGTTCAGGATAGAAAACAGGATGTTTTGCGGCGATACACTGTTTGCCGTCCTTAACCTGTGCTAATGTTATTTTCATTATTTTTTGTAATTCCTCAACTTTCTTATTATTTGCATTTTTCAATCCTCCATTTTATTTCCGTTTTTTCAGAAAATTTATTAGGAGAAACTTCGCAGGCTGAAATGCTTGTTGATATTATCCTTTTTTTATATTTGGGTATTTGCCTATAATCTAAAGTTAAAAGATTTTCAAAAAATTCTTTAATTTTCATTTTTTCACCTCACAAATCTAAACTCGTGCTCTTGTTCAGGCATTGCCATTTTCGGATAATACATCACTGCGTCATAAACCTTGTATTTGACAGGGTATCTTTTACTCAAGAAAGACTGTATTTTAGCTGATGCAATCCAATTGAAAAAGGCCTCTTTTATGGCCTCTTTCCAGTTTTCGGGATATTTTATCCTATCCAGCTTTTCACCCAAGACATTTTTTGTCAATTTGTAGACTATATCTTTTGCCATATAATCCACATATACTTCCATTGGACAATCCCGCACCATTTCCTGTGAAATCCGTCCTTCTAGTGCAAATTTAAATTCGCTTATGTTTTGCATATCGTTTTTATCACAAGTCATGCTATCACCTCCCCAGCCTTAATTTGTTTATCCATATATCCGACTATCCCACCAACATACTGATTGCGCTTGCAGTTCAGATAAATATCTTTCATGGTTTCAAAGTCCTCCAAATAGTCCATGCTTAATTTGTATGACCTTGCATAGTTAAACTCAAGCACATATGCGCCTTTTGTGACATATGCGCCCCATCCCGTGTCGCCTGTAAAACCTGCGTTTTCCAAATTTTCACGCGGATATGCTGCTATAACATTCATTCCAAATGGCAATCCTTCCGTCAGGATAGCCCTTTTGAACTTTAATTCTTTTGCCCTGTAATAGACTGCGTTTACGGTTTCACTGCATACAAGCCAATCGTCAATTTCTGAAAGAATAATGTAGTCAACATCATTCTCTCTTGCTGCTTGAAGGTGTTGTGCAATTATGTTACCCGCAGGTGCTTCATGATAGCCTATGTTGTGATTATTGGCTATAGGCTTTAAGTATCGCCTATCGTCCTGTTCGGTTGTGGCACACATTATAATCGGTATACCGGTTTTCTTTAGCCTGTTGATAAGTATGTCCGTTACCGTTTCGCCGTTTATGTCCAGTAATGCTTTTTTTGGCAGTCTTGAGCTGTTTATACGGGCAGTAAGGAAAATAGCACAATTCATGGTATTTCCTCCAATATTTTTACAATTCTTTCACTGCTCTTTCCATCACCGTACGGTTTCTCGCACCATCCTACCGTAGCGTTCCATTCCCTAGCCCTGTCTATAGCGTCCAAAATGGCCTCCGTTTCGCACGGACAGTCAAATACATTGCTCCCTCTTATCCGTCCAGCCTGTCGGTTGCCTACGGACACAGAAGGCAGGTCAAACGATGCTGATTCAATGATGCCGGATGATGAATTGCCTACCATGAGCGAGGCATATTGCAGCAAGGACAGGTAAACAAGGTGGTCAAGGTTATTAATTTTAAATATTTCTTTGCCGTAGTATGATTTTCTCCATATACGCTTGTATATAAATTCATTTCCTGGGTCAATGTTTGGCCTTATAAGTAATATTTGTTCGTCAAGCTTTTCTAAAGCGTTCATAAATTCATCGGTTTGATATTCCAATTCAAGCAATTCTCTTGTCACGGGATGCAAACAAGCCACAATAAACGGCTGATTCAAGTCAATGCTGACATATTGCTGTAATTCCTGCTTTGAAAGTAACTTTGTACGGTGGAGCCAGTCAAGGCCGGGGGAGCCGACGTTGTAAATATTGATATGCGTATCGGGATAATATCCTCGATAACTTTCCACTGAATACCACATATCATATGATTCACACCAATCCCAAACGGACGGATTAGGTAAGTATGGATTTGTTTCAAGATAGTTGATAAAAGGTTTAATGCCTAACATTAAACCAACTTTTTCTGCATACTCTTTTGTTGCCGTAAAATGATATGTCGCCATTTGGGTAATGCTATTGCGGATTTCATTGTCAAATGCACCCGCAGTGCATTCTCCACCATGAATATGAGCAATCGGTATGTTCAGCAGCAATGCGGCAGTGGCAGCGGCCATTGTCTCAAACCGGTCACCTACGCATAAAAATATATCAGGCTTTAAATTGCGCAGTAAATTTAGGCAGCTAAAGTAAAAGTCCCCAAAATCATTTATGGAAAAAACTGAAGCCGCACGGCATAGACTTTTCCCGAATTTATCATTAATTTCTTCAAAATTTTGGTGATTTGCAGGGCATATTATCTGTAAGCCTATATTGTAACTGTCTTGTAAACCGTCCATTATCCAGTACAAATATCCATAGTCCGCCCGTGATGTTGTTATAACACAAATACGCTTCATGGCTCTACCTCCTTTGATTTTACTAAACCATACATTTCATTTAGCATTTTTACGCTTTCTTTACTTATTATTCTGCCTTCGGATATTAATTTTTCAACATCTTCCCATTTTACCCATTCGCCAGTGTCGCTTTCCTCGTAGCCGCCGTTTACTATGTCAAAATCATATCGTTGTATCATAATGCCTCCTTCAACACTCTGCATACCTCAATTATCTCGCTCTCTGGAATATCGCTCCAAAACGGCAGCGCTAATGTCCTGCTTGCTATTTCTTCCGCTATGGGGAACATGCCCGCTTTATACCCTGACATACATTTCATCAGGTGAATGGCAGGAAAATATGCGCGGCATTCCACGCCGTGAGATAACAGATACTGCATCACTTTGTCGCGGTTGTCGCACTCAATGACAAATAAAAAAGGATTGTACTTGTCGGTATCAATCCTCTGACTTAGATATATTTCATTGTCGTTGTAACGCTGTATAACCCGCTTTCGCTTATGTATTATTTCGTCGATGTGTTTCATTTGTACTATGCCTATAGCAGCTTGCAGGTCAGTCATGCGGAAGTTGAAACCCTCCTGACTTGAATCGAGCCATGTATCTCCGGGGCATCTGCCTTGATTGCGGTATGCTCTGCAATAATCTGCTATTTTTTTATTATCCGTACAGATTATACCGCCCTCACCGGTTGTAATAAGCTTGTTTGGATACAGCCCAAACACCTGTGCCGTAAATGGTCTGTCGGGATGATTGCCAAGGCTCTCGCATGAATCCAGTATGATAGGTAAGGCGGTATTGTGGTTTGATGTATCATAAGGCAAGCCTAAAATATCAACAGGCATAAATGCCTTAATACTTTTTAAAGTGTTGCGATTGAATGTTGACATATTGATATTGTAGGTCCGTCTGTCAACATCGCATAATACCGGTTTGGCTCCTGCCTGCTGAATGGCGAATACTGTAGCAATGAAAGTGTACGGTGTAGTTATAACCTCGTCACCTGGTCCTACGCCTACAGCTTTAAGGCACAAAAACAGTCCAGCCGTACCGGATGATACTGCTATGCCATACTTTGTACCACAGTAATCGGCTATACGCTGTTCAAGCTCTGCTACAGCCTCGCCTTGTGCAATATTGCCGGAGCGCAGTACCTTTTCAGTGGCTTGCAATACCTCGTCTATGTAGGGAAGGTAAGATGGGCGGGATAAAGGGATGCTATACATGGTCATTCTCCTTTAACTTTAAAGGACACCATTTAGGAGACGTTTTGTATTTACGGTAATATTTTTGCAAACATATTAACGGTAATTCGCATCCGGGTTTATATTCACCAAAAATGCAATACATGCCTAATTCCGTGCCATTCCCTGTAGGTAGCATCATTTCGTGCTCACACTCCTTGCAATACTGTTTCATGGTCATTCTCCTTTAAATATAATTATGTGATTGATATTAACCGTGTGTATATGCCTACTTTGATACCATTTACCGATATTTCGGGCTCACATCTGACGTAAACCTTTTCACAATTTTGAATAGCATCTTTTATTCTTTTTATGTGAGTTGGGATTAAGTCCTCGGCCTTTGCAACTATTTTAGACGTTCCGACATCCGAATCAATTGCGTTTGGGTCGTAAACTGTATACATCTCTATGCTGTTTACTTGCGGCACGTGATCTATTCGCTCAAACTCATCAAGAAATGCTGTTTTGCATTTAATTATATCTTTAAGTTCTTCTACTGCTTCATCCATCAGTTTGTTAACTTGAAAAATTTTAAGATTATCATACGTTTTCACGATTCTATCTCCTTTAAATAAAATTAATTTTGTCTACTTTCAATTACGCCGCCTATGCATATGCCAGCTAAAAGCGAAGTTACGCACACGAGTACTATTTTCCATATTTCTATATACATTTTTCACCTCCCTTCAATCTTCACGATCGTTCATGTGCGCCCCATAGTTGAACAGCAGAAACAGGATGAGCAGAACAAGATAGATAATAAGTAGCTTCATGACTTACCCCTCTTCATGTGCTTGAAAGCTTCAACCTGTGCCAGCCGCTTATCCGCTTCTGCTTTGGTGAGGTTCGGCTTTGACAGGTTCTTGCCGGATTCTGACTTTACCTGATAGCCTAAACTTGTTTTCTTAATCATGGTTTCACCTTCCTTTCAACTTTTCCCCAGTTCTTTTGATAACAAAAACGCTATACATGTTAAGGCATGGGACAAATGGTGCAGCCCACTTTCCTTGTCAATAATCTCACCCTTGCGCCATAACGCTATATGCCTTCGTAGTGCCGCATAGTACCTGTCGTTGAACGGTTCAACATTCTGCCAGCTATTAGCCTTATACTTCTTTGCGCCATATGTAAGCGCCTTTGCAAGCTCTTCTTCAACTTCAACCGGCACCAGTTCATAACGGAGCTTATCACCATCAAGCTTTACGGTTTGGTCGTAGTCAGGACTAATTGGCGGCGAATATCTAGGCGTGTTCATTATGATAGGATCGGCAATAGGCTCAATGAACTCAGGAGCTTCACCATAAACAAGTGGTTGATTATTGCTAATTGTTACACTGTCTTTATGTGAATATATACTGTCAGATGCTGTTGAGTCTACGTTTTTTAGTATTCCAGCTTTCTTACCGTCTGTTGAATCATACATATGTTACCTCCTGAAATTAAAATAAACTCTGCCGCATTTCATGTCAGTTGTCCACTTTTTCATACGTTTTGGCGAATATATCAGGTTTGCAGGGGTAGAATTCACCGTTTACACCTTTGATGATGAAATCACCTATGCTTGCCAGATGTTCGCCCTCAAGCGTCCGTATAATCAACCCGCCGTCAACCTTATTGTGATCTATATAAAAGTTGTCGCCTGATGCTGTCATGTACTCGTCAACTTTGCCGGTCAGAAAGTCCCACATTTCTCTGTGGTTCTGTCCTGTCCATAACACAGCCTCGATTACTACCGGTTTCTTGCGATATTTCGCCATCTTAACCCTCCCTCAATAATCTTTCAAAGTTATAAATATTTCAGCTTCACAGCTGCATAGCTTGACATCTTTAATGTGAAATGAGCCTTTATCTGTTTTGATAAATACTGTTTCGTCAGGCAGTTCAAGTAATTTCTTTGCTAATTCATGTGCTTCCATACTTCCTACCTATAAATCATTTTGTAGTTATACATACAACGCACCCTCTCCACATTTAGGACACTCTAAGCAAAAAGATTCGCTGTCTTCATCATTTTTAGCCGTAGTACAATGTTTGCAAAATATATGACCGCAATCACATTCCATGACATACCATGATGTTTCACCGCAAGTAGGACACTTTGTACATTTTTCTGCCGATATGTCGGCGTTTGATATATTTTTCATATTGCTTTAATCCTCCCTATAAATCCCCATCCCCGCCAGAAACTGACTTCACTTAAACCGAACTTTTAGGCTGCGGGTGGGGGAATGTTAAAATCTCGCTATGTTTGTACAGTTATTAACTGCCGCAATTAAATCTTTTGCCAGCACAGTCCTTATTTCTTCTTCAATTACAATTTCAACTTTGTCATTATCGTGCCAGTGGCTATGTATTGTAATTGATGATTTTGCGGGCTCGTCGTATGCTTCAACCTTACATGTAACTTTTATCAATGCTTAAACCTCCCTTCATCTCATTTTAAAATGGAATGTTAAAACTGTTTATCCCTGCGTAGCGTTTATCGCTTTGCCATCTAATTGACTGCGTAAGTCACTTCTCAATTGCGGCTGCTCTTGTACATAAAGGCCGCATGTTACTGTTGACTTAAATGGGTATGCTGTTACGGGAAGTTCCCCTTCCAGTTTGTCAAGCCAAAATATATGCTTGCATACTGCTTGATGTATACAACCTTTACACTGCATTTCTCTTACCTCCTTTCGTCTCATTTTATCTGATGCCGTTTGGCACCGAAATGTTAAAACAAAATAAAGAGTAGATAAATTTTGTTTATACTAATCTTTCAATTGTCTGCCCTTTGTCGTTCATCAGGTATACTTCCTGACAGGTTACAAGCGTTTTTGAAAACGCATCCTGCCCACGAAGCTTGATTAAGATTATGCCTATTGGAAGTCCGTTTGTTACGCAATCTTCCGTTATCAGGTTTTCAGTGTTGGCACCATACGCAAATGTTTCTTCTAAAGCTTCGGTGGCTTCAAGGAAACATTTGTTGATCTTTACAGTTTCAACGCTCCAACCTTCCTCCATTACATTAGGTTCTTGTCCTGTTGTAACTTTCTCGTTGTATCTGCTGATCAGGAAGTCCGGAAAGTATAGCCCGGATTCCTTGGCATGCGAAACCTCGTCAATATAGTTCCACATTCCGTTTGATTTGTACTTAACTATCATACTATCATCCTCTCTCTTTTACTCACTGTCTATCTACTCTTTATTTATCTGATGCCCTGCGGCGGTCAGGCTTATACTACTGCTACTTATTTTTATCCGGTGTTTTTCTATAATCTATATACTTTTTGGGTGTGTACGGGCATGTTTTAAACACATCCAAATGGTTTGTGTCGTCAATAGTTTTACCATAGAAAGCCACGTTAGGATTAATCATGTAGTGGTTCGCCCGCCCGTTTCCATTTACAACCTTAGATATCATACCCTTTGATATTAGTCTTTCCAGCAGATCGTAAACCTGTGACCTGTCTATATCCAAATAATCGGCTATTTCGCTGCAACTCATGTTTTTGCCTGTGCCTGGATTTGTTATGTAAGGTGTCCGCCAGCCTATTACAGACATAAGGAAAAGAAATAGCCCGGCCTCATTTAAATCAAGTTTTTTCCCTTTTTCTTTTTCTGTAGCTATTTGAATAAGGTTAGTCTTGTACAGTTTTGCAAAGTATGCGCCCTCATTTTTAGGCCTGCCCGGTTTGCTGCTTGTCTTATTTATCCACCCTTGATCAAGCAACTCGCCTGTTTTTGCGTCAACAATAGTCTGAAACGTTGAATTTCCAGCGCGTTCACGCCCTATAAATACTTCTGTTTTTTTAACATTTTTCATTTTTCCACCTCCAAAACCTGTAGCCAAATGACCACATTACCTGTAGCCAAATGACCACAGGTCTAAAACAGTATGTAGCCTTAGAAAGTCTAGGCTTTAAAGGGTGTTTTTAAAAAGGCACTATCTTAATTCTATTGGTTTCATTTTTTACCCATTAGAAACACCCTAACCCCCAACAACAGCACCGCAGATTTGAGGTGATATTTAATAGATCAGCTCCTTTTCAAAATGATAAATTTACAAAGCTATAAGTTCAGGCATGGTTAACGGCTCATTAGCATCGCCTATACTCTCTATGATGCGCTTACTGTAATTGCCTGACTTGATGTATTGCAGGTTCTTTTCGGACAGTTCAAACCATTCTCCACGCTTCTCAGCGCGCCCGAACATGCCTTGAAACAGTTTTTCCGTCAGTCTCATGTTGTCGGTCTTGATAACATGAAACAGGGTAACATTAAATGGATTACATACCTGTATGTTATTAAATCTGCCATATACATCCGTAGTCGCTCCAATCTTGAACCATTTGTCGCACTGGATAAAATAAACGTAACCTTTATAATTCATTTTCTACCCTCCACAATTTTATTAACAGGTGTTATGACCTGATTAGTTGCATTATTACAACATTATGTAGCATTACACGAAATACACATGAAGTGTAATTACGTTTGTTGATTCTAGGGCATTACAGGGCTTAATAAAAATTTCGCAAATTATTTTGCACCCAAAACACAACATATAGTATGCTAGTACTGCCAAAACGCATAAAATTGCATTAAAAAAGAGCCTTGTTCAGACTCTTAAAAATGTAGTTATGTCAATTAGTCCCCTGATTCCAGCGCCTTTTTCAATAGCTGTTCGAAGGTGATACTGACATTTGCATCCACACTGACATTATCCTTGTACTTGCCTGGCATAGCTCCCTTGAGCAGGAATATAAGCAATGTGTCGGAATATTCCCGAACCACACCGCATTCATTACCCTGATAAAATACCGGCCTGAGAGTGCCTTGTACAGCCCTACGGCGGGCTTCGGTTTCCAGCGCTTCGGCTGCTTGTTGATCCGCTGCTTTAAACATTGCCGGATAATCTGGATCAGATTCCATCCACTCATAATGTGCCTGTCTGGATATGCCCGTGAGCCTTGATGCAGCTGATATATTGCCTGTTTCAGCAAATGCAGCTAGAAATGTTCTTTTCTTATGCTGTAATGTTTTGTATTCTCCAACTTCTTCCATGTCGCCATTATCTACATCCATCTTACAATCATCTACATTTATCTTTATCATATCATCCATAATTTACACTCCAATAACAAAAATAGCCATCCTCCCGGACAGCTCTACTGATTACAGTATATCATGCCTATAAATCAACATATCGGACTATTATCGGACATATTGCAGCTACGGTATAGGTCTGTAGTCCTATCTTTTAAAAATCACCAAAATAAATGTTGACATTGTGTTGACATGGTGATAATATGGATACATCAGCAAGACAGCCGACAACTCCGGGATACGGAGCGGCAATAATGGGAGGATTATTATGAAAATGAATTATTCAGTTTTGGCAGTGGAATCCGGTGATTTTGGTTGTATCGAGACAATATTGGCGCACGATATAGGCATCAATGAGGCCAAATCGATAGCAATGGCCGAATCTGACAAGGGAAAGGACATATACATTAAGTGGTTTAGAAACTCAGACCAGCAGCACGGATACATTAACCCTGACGGCAACTCTAGCTTGACAGGCAAGCCGTGGTAAAAAGAAAAGCACTCCGGAAGAGTGCATCTCTCATAATTATTTTTCAATCCACGCTTACGCGACATCTACAGTATACAATAACAGCACTACAATTACAAGCGGTTTTGCAGAGTTCCGCCGAAAAACCCTGAATAAAATTTAGGAGGTAGAGGAAAATGAGGAAAATAACATTACGCTGTGGAGAAAGCAGCATAAACACTACTTGCAAGGGTGTGTCGATGCACATCCATAACAAGTTGGTGGTGCACCAACTTAGCAAGGCGGGGCAGGGCTGGTATGACAGTCTGCCTGAGAATAAACCGCCGGTGTGGGTAACCACATCAACAAAAACTGAAAAACTTGATTATATTACGTCAAGGGATATTTAAAAACCCTATCCCAGCCAGTAAGGCAAAATAAATTGATGGAGGTAGAGGAAGTGGCAATATATTATACAGACAAAAACGTAGATGAATCCGGACACATTTGGTTTACTATCAACGGCGACACGGGCATTGTGTTGGCGTCCGCAAGGCTCGCAGGATACAACAACGACAAAAAGACATTTACGAGACTTGTCATTGAAAGCAGAATTAATATTGCTGAACTTAATAAGCAATGGGGAATAGGGCAAAAACTAAGAGCAAAGGAGGTCACCCCATGAAGGATACGTACATCAACATTAAGTTTAATTCTGAGCTTAAGTCACAGGCTCAGAAGCAGGCAAAGAAGGAAGGAAGGACGCTATCAAACTGGATTGAGCAGTTAGTAAAGCAGGCATTAGAGAAAGCCCCTCAGAAATGAGGAGCTTTTTTTATTTTAACCTGGCATTATAACTACTGATTATCTCATCAGTGATGCGTTGATCTCTGTGCCGCAATGTGTCTATATCATAATACATGTCATGCGGCATTTTTGCTTGTACCTGCCGCCACTGTAAATGCTCTACATATCTCAGCTGTATTATCTGCTTGTCAACCTGCCTGTCATAGCCGTTGAGGTAGTACAATACGCAATTTATTGCTGCAAGAATAGTCTTTTTATCAAATAATTCCTGTTCCAACCGGTTTATAAAATCCGCTCGTTTGACGGCCAATGTCTCTGCGTGGCTTACCTGACTATATACCCCCCCGCTTTGCTCGTTTAATTCTTTGCCTGATGGATACGGGTCCGCATCAAGTCGCACTTGCAAACTATCGCTGCTCATTGCCCTGTACTGTTCCAAGTCTGCATTAATATCCGCTATCTCCTGCTTTAGCCCATCCAGATTATGTAAATAATATCTCACTCTCGCTCTTGTCATAGGCATCACCCCTCTAGCTCAAGTCTACCCTGCAATTCCCGTATAATCCCGCTCGCTTCTCTCTGCGTCATAGATTTATAATCATACTCAGTATCGTCTTCAAGTTGTTTTAGCATGCCTTGTATGTAATCCGTCTGCTTATATGTTGCAAACTCAGTACCTTTAATGTGCTGCCGGCACTTTTTATTCGTGCAGCTGCCGCCTATTTTTATGCTGCCACATTTGCAAAACTCCATAAATCATCCTCCTATCTCTTGTATTTCCACTTCTACCCTCGGATTATTGCTGTACCATTTTTCTACTGTTGCAGATACTATCTGACTGTCATCGTGGTATGCAAGCCCATTAAGGGCATCCGATATGATTTTACCTATATTGTCCCAATCCGGCTTTTTTGTTGGCCTTATCCTGCCCGCACACATCAATGCAGTATCTTTTTTGCTTGTTGATTTGGGTATACTAAGATATGCCCTTACTGTCATTTGTAATGCGCCTTCAAGTTGCTTTGCATAATTACCTATTATGTAGAGTTCTTTGACAAATGTTTCGTAATTGACCGTCTTAGCGGGTGTATATGTATGCTCTTTGCATACTCGCGGCCTTTGCTTTGCGCATGGCTGGCCTGGTATTAGTAATTTAATCATTTCCCCACCGCCTTATTGCAATAATATGTCTTTGCGTACATGCAAGATGGCATTCTGTCCTTGGTTCCCTTCTCCTTGTTGTACTTTTCAACAATTTCCTTGTTCGTGCAAAAATGCCAATCGTATGTTTTGTGCATCTTTTCCGACCTGTCCGGGCAGCCTTTGCATTTGCTATCCATTTTCTGCTACCTCCTTCCGCAACCCCTCCGGCCATTCCTGTATCGGAAACCGCTCATACAAGGGAGACTTCACAAATACCGGAACATTTACCGTTCTGCATTGATCAATGATATCCTGTACCCATTCATTTTTAGGCGGCTTGTTCGGGTTCGTCTGCTGCCCGATGATAACCCAATCCATAAACTGAATATTCCTCAACGTTGTATCGCTGATTTTCCCTAAAAGAGGTTCAATAGATAAAAACCGATGAGCGTGTCTCTTTTGGTCACAGCCTGTGGATTCAAATAAATCGTATCCTTTTTCGTAAAAACTTTTATCATCTGTTACAGTAGTCCCAAGCCAAAAATTGTGTCGAAAGTCCAATTTGCTCCTGTAAAATACTTTTGAATATGCCTTTGGATTTTTGGTAAGAAACAGATATTTGTGCCAATCTGCTTTTCCACAAGCATTATATACTTCTAACTGCCATTCATCCGGTACCCATTCCCCAAACAGGTCGCCCATACTGACAACAAATATCCTCTGAGGTTTTTTAACTCTTATAGGTTCGTCAAGGCGGTATTTGTGAAAGGTTGGAGCGAAACCAAATGGATATGGGGCAACACGGTACCAATCATCTTTTGTTCTCGCTAGTTGTGGTTCCTCTAAGACATATGGAGGCTTGAAAGCATCGTCTTTGTATTTCGAAATAAACATCCCCATTTCTTTTCCGTAACCGCCGCCGCCAAACCGCCTCGCCATCTTCTCTGCATAGCAATATTCGCACCCATGTAAGCAACCCGTGACCGGCGACCAAGTATAAGTGCACCATTCGATTCCGTTTTTATCCTGCTTATTCAATACAATTACCTCCTTATTTATAATAGATTGACCTGATATTACCTTTATGTTATACTGTAGTTGAAAGGATGTGTTAATTATGCCATTGCCAAAAGACCCTATTAAAGCTCAATTATGGAGAGAGCGCCAGCGCGCATCTCAAACGGGTAAGTCCAGAAATGCGGGACGTGATAATCCGTTTTGGGGTAAACGCCATACAGATGAAACCAAACAAAAGCTTTCGGAAATTTTTTCCGGCGAAAATAATCCCATGTTTGGTGTCGAATGCCCGCAACATGTTAGAGATGCGATAAGTAAGGCAACTAAAGGAAAACCATCTCCATTTAAGGGTAAAAACCATTCCGAAGAATCCAGACTTAAAATGTCTACTGTTAGAGTTGGAAACACAAACAGAGTTGGCAAATTTCATACTCCAGAACAACGTTTTAAGATAAGCCAAGAGACTAAAAAGCATGCTCTTCGCGGATCTGCCAACTTTATGTGGAAAGGCGGTGTGACTCCTGAAAATGTCAAGGCAAGGCGTTCTTTTGAATATCAAGAATGGCGCAGGCTGGTATATGAAAGGGATAATTATACTTGCCAGCACTGTGGCAATTCTAGAGGCGGAAATCTTCATCCGCACCACATTAAACATTTTTCTGAATTTCCTGAATTGAGATATGAAGTTTCTAACGGAATTACTCTTTGTAAACCATGCCACGAAATTGTCCATGGCAGAAAACTCTAGTATATCAGCCCAATCAATTTTTGTTTTATTCATTCCCCCACCTCCGCAATCTTCGCAAGCAGGTCTATAACCTTTCCCGTATCTCTGCGATATAAATAAGCAGATCCACACTTTTCAGCCACATCAACCATGTCCTGCAATATATCTCCAGCCTGTTTCAACGCCTCCGCCATCTCCCGTACCTCTTCTGGTGATAGCCCGCTGTCCTCATATTCCGAAAGTCGTATTATTTGTGCTTCAATGCTACGCCTGTTTTGGTGATATTTATCCAAATCCGCCGAACATTTAATAGTCGATGAATCAGGCAAAGGTATGTTTGGTAAAATAGTCTTATCTCCAAATCTTTTCGTAAGTCTATCCATAATTATCCTCACATTTCTGCACCTTACTAGTGCACATTGTTTTTTTATTACGAAATCAGCCTTTTCTAAATCTGCAAAGGAATCGCTTTCATCACGATTATTTTCTTTGTGTTCAATGGTGTTGTGTACTCCCATTGCCTTTGCAATATGCTCTTTAGCCTTACAGACATCGCAGTCGTCAAAAGAACTGCATATAAAAGACAAACCATTGTAAATGCGTTGTAACATGTTTTTATCTTTTCGAGTCAAATTTTTCATTTCATCATTCCTTTCCTTTCCCGGTCTTTTTATTTTCCGCCCTACTTCTCCGCAAAAAACTTATGTCCACCGCACCGTAAAACAAACCTCTGCCGCTCATGAAACGTACTTTCCACTAATGCCGGAGCATAAAAGTAAATAATCGGCTCGTCTGTCACTGTCTCACCCTTGTCAAATACTGCCGCCACCGCCTTTCTAACGCTTTCTGACGGCTCCGGCCTCCGTGTAGCATAGGCATACTGTTTTATAATCGCCGCAGGTCTTTTATTATTCAGGCGGCAAGCATTCAGGATGCATTGACAGACCAGCATTTGCCCGGTATATGGTTCATCTTCCGATTCTGCCATTACGACACGCTCAACAAGGTCACGTTCTGCTGCTGACAATTCATAATGCAGCCGTTCCCCGCCCCTGTCCTGCTTATCCTGCTTATGTTCCACTTCCTGCCGCAGGAAGCTTATTTCGGCGGATAGGCTGCTTATCTGTGCGGATAGTGCTGCATTGTCCTGTGTCAATTTGTCAATATTCCCCCGTGAGGTCGTACACGCCAATCTGACGTTTTCAAGTATACTTTCCCATTCCTGCCGGTTTTGGACGCTGGACAGGTACAAAACGACACAAAGCGATACGGTTAAAAGTAAAGTTAATATGTACTCGCCGACTGACATTATTAAAATTTTTGGTTTAGGTTTCATGGTGTGGCCTCCCGTAATTCGGGATTGTCAAACCGGTTGCCGATTACTTCAACGTCACTTTCACAATCAAACTCATTCAAACTGACCGTATGAAGAGCGTCTACAACGCCAAACCATGCTCTGCTTTCGTCGTATTCGACCTCCATGTCCGCTTGAATTGTCCTTCTGAAATACCGTCCTGTGATTCGCAATATGTCACCGCCGCATATCTCCTGCCCATCTGGATATTCTGCTGTGCGCTTGCAATCCTTTAGCCCTGTGTATTGTCCTATTGTGCCTTTATCGCACTCCACTCTTACTATCCCTTTTGCAAAATCAAGTGTTAATATATCGTTGTCAATTGCACCATAGCCATATATCCAGTCGCTTTGCTCTAATACCGTTCTTTTTCCCCTAAATTTATACTCCCTCATATACTCCCCTCCATTTCTGCGACATTTTAGCCGCTGCCGCTGTATCTGCTCTATGGCTAATATTTGCTCTTGTGGTATGTACATCAGTCCCAATCCTCCTGCCCCTCCAATGCTGATTGTTTGCGGTCGTACCGCCTTGACAGTTCCGCATGCTCTTGAATCCATTCCCAGGGTACTGTTTTATCTGCATCCCTGTACAGCTTTGCTGCTGCTTCTATGTCCCGCTTGCGCTGTAAGTCCCACATTTTCTTAGGCATTAATCCTAGTGGCGGTCTGTTCATGGTGTTATACCTCACGTTCCCATTGATGATTTCTTTCATCACCCTGCATTTCGCCTTATTATCAAGCATTTTAAGCTGTTCTGCGGTTACTGTTTCCATGGTCACCCCCTGTAAATATTACAAAGCTGGAATGTCCGCCTGTAGTATTTAAGCCATATATAGCCGGTCGGGCCATTCCTTTGCTTGCCAACTATAACTTTTATGTCAAAATTGCCCTGCTTTTCGTCCGTATCCTTCGGCACATGCAGGAAGATAACATTATCCGCATCCTGCTCCAAACTGCCTGATTCCCTCAAGTCTGACAAAACAGGTTCACGCGCCGCCTTTTCGCTTTCCCTTGAGAGCTGGCTCAGTGCTATTGCCGGTATACCGAATTCAAGCGTGATTTCTTTGAGTTGTCTTGATATGTCCTCAATCTCCTGTCTGCGGCTCTCTGTCTTTTTCAGACTCCGGCATAGCTGGATGTAGTCAACAATTAGTAAATCAAGCAAATCTTTGTTTTTGAGCTCCCTGCAATATGCCCGGATTTCCTGAATTGTGGACAGCTTATCGTTAAGCTCAATAGGCAGTTTGCTAATTTCACCTATTGATTCACCCATCTTCTGCCAATCTGTATCGGTCAGGCTTTTGCAGAATCTTAGTTTTTGTCCGTCGACCAAAGCAATGTTTGATATGATTCTTTTGGCAATCTGTAGCTGCGACATTTCGCGGGATACAAACAAGCACTTGCATTCCTTCTTCGCCATATTCAGCATGAGCTGTATTGCGTAGGCAGTCTTTCCTACCCCCGGACGTGCTGCAATAATTGTCAGTTCCTCGGGATGCAGACCAGCGGTTATTTTGTCCAGATCATAGAATCCGGTGAAGAGCTTATCTTCTTTTTTCTCGTTGTACTTTTTTTCAATGTCATTCATAGCCTTAATGACTATACTTCCAAGGCTGTTATCAGTTTTCACATTGCTATATACCGGTATGTCAAGTAACTGCATTGCATCAGACTTGAGTTCTATTGCGGATTCATATCGTTCACTTTCGGCAAGTTCCTTTATCTTTGTAGCCGCCTTTATTGCCTCTCTGCGCATGGTATAAGTTCTCAGGATGCCTATGTAATATTCCATATTCTCAGGTGATGATACATAGCTTGAAAGTCCCGCAACGGTTACAAAGCTGTTATCTATTTTAAGTGCATCCGATACTGTGAATTCATCAACAACGGATTTATTGTCATACAGTTTGCGGATGATTTTATATATTTGCCTGTTAAGCTCGCCCATGAAGTCAATTTCAAAAAGTTTTATAATATAGTCAAGCTTTCCTGCCAGTAGACAGCCTAATACGCTTTTTTCAATGTCTTGATTGTTTGGTAACATGTAATCACTCCCCCGGTTTATAGTTGGTCATATCACGGTATTTTGATTGTGTTTCCGGTTGTACCTGTAAAAAATCTTCAAACGGTTTTTCTCTCCCTAAAAAGTTGGCTGATGATTTCAGATATTGTTTGTCGGTTCCTATTTTAGCTTTTTTGTAATTTCTGCAAGCTGTCATAAGCTGTTCAACGGTGTAATGTTTTAATTGGGTTTTCCAGTTGGTAAAGGATCTGTTTTTGTCTTCCGGTCGGGGGTATTCTGAATAGAATTTTTCAAAATCTGCAGTATATTTGTTTTTATATATATATTGTTTATCTTGGTGGTCTAAAAAGACCAGAGGACTAATTAGACCAGAGGCTTCAATACCCTTATTTTCCGCCATTTCTTCACCTGTGGACTTTTTAGAGGTCTGGTCTAATTCATCCAGAGGACTAATTAGACCAGAGGACTTTTTAGACCAGAGGTCATAGTCTTTATTAAAACTTATAACACGCGTTTTATTCTTATCCGGTTTGACAGATTCGGCAATTATATTTAAATTTAACAATTCCTTCAATTCCCTGCATATTTGTTTGTATTGAGTTTTTTTTAAACCTAAAGCAATAAGCAAAAAATTAATTGATAAATCGTGTTCCTTTCTGCTAAACCCATATGTATAACGCCATACTGTAGCAATGATTCTCCATTGTGTGCCGTTTAAAGGCAGCTGTATCAAATTATCAATGATCTCATTTGCAATAGGTGTATAGCCATTTTCTTTTTGTGGTCTTGCCAATCTATCACCGTCCCCCCTGCATTGTTGTGCTATTATGGACTAATCCCAATCATCCGAACCATCGTCGTAATCAATGGTTGATTCATAATCCTTGCAATTTTTCTTACATTTTTCATCACCTGTTATGCCGCACAACTCGCAGGATGACTGCCAATATTTACAATCTTCACGTATCATGTAATTTGCCCTCCCCCATAGCGGAGATTGAAGTCTCTCCGTTACGCCTGTATTCAACGCACAATGATTCAACCTGAAACCTTTTGAATTTTATACATCATGTACCTTTGTGCTTTAACTGTGAATTCCTTCTTTTCTATCCATTTACCAATAGCGACATATTCACCAATACAAAGCTTTTCGCGTTCTCCGAATTTAGCCTTAACAGCTTTATCAACTTCGGTGTATTCGCTTGCTGCATCTTTCAATTCGTCACGCCTGGCAAGCATTTCTTCAAGTGCAGGGTCAATAATAATTTCAAGTTCAGCCCTATTGATTTGTGGCAAGCAAATATGAGCAAAAGCGCATTTTTCACAAATTTCAGGATCGTCTATCTGTTCCGGTAAAGTTTTATTTTTTATATGTGCCTCAACGCGCTCCGTCTTTTGCAGAATTTCATCCATATACGGCAAGTCAAGGTCAACCCATATAAACTTAGGCATAAACGTTAACTTATCCACCAACATAAAGAAGCCGCGCTCCTCACCTTTGATGTATAAATATGTCATTAATTGCGGAGGGTATTTTCTTAACCACGGTTTTCTGGAATGCTGCATGTCGTAAATACTGTTAATTTTGCAAAAATCAATATGATTCAGCCCTTTTATTTCACCTGTATAAACCTTGCCATCACCAAAATCAACCCTTACGTCAATGTGTCCGGATAATGCAGGTTTAGCCTCTGCGCAAGCTTTATCCGGTTCAGGACGGTAAACCTTAAATCCTGCATCCGTTAAATCTTGAATCGCCAAATCTTCAATAACTCTGCCACCTTCAAATATAAGCTCTGTTTCCGCGCTGTGCGGCTGTCTGTCCCGCCAGTTGGTGATAGAGTATACTAAGTACCTCTCACAAGGGAATCCAACCTCGGAAGCCCTTGTAACGTATTGAGGACGCACTTGGATATTCTTCTTTTTCCCATCAAGTATTTTCTGGACTATTTCCTGAGCTTCCATCCGGACCCCTCCATTCATCGTGCGCCTTTTTAATCTTTGAATAGGTTACCGGAATAGCTTTTTCGCTCAAATCTTCAAGTTTGGACTTCCCTGCTATTTCTTTTCCGTCCCTGCCGGTAAACGCGGTAAATTCTGCCAAAAGCTTTGAAGCCGTTTCTTTATCATTGTCAGCCATTTCAAGAAGCATTTTTGCTATTTCTTTACGCTGATCTTTTGCCTCGCTTGACATTTCCTGCTTACTCTTGTCAAACTCAAAACCGGCGCACTCATTCTTCTTTATCCCTGCCGTACCTAATTCATCCCACGTGAGATTTCCGAGCCCCAAAAGCTCCTTTATGCCCCTGCCTATGCAGTTAGTGTAAGCTGCCTTCCTTACATCACCCTCGTCAATTTCAGAAACCGGCTTCGGATCTTTCTTGCCAACAAAAAAATCTCCCTTGCTTGACCTGCTGCCTGTAGCTGAAATTTCAGCGCCGCCGAGAGAAAAATCGCCGGTGTAGATATACTCATAGTGTCCGTCTGAAAAAAGTTGTTTTGTCGGTGGGTTTATGCGGTATGATACCCCAAATACCCTTGCTATCTTGCATGAACCGGATTCCTGCAAATAAGGTTTTCCACCCTCATTCACCCAATCGTTTTTATTTGTGGCTTTTAAAGCGTGAAGTTTTATTGTGTTCATTGCCTTAACACGATCCTCTGCCATTTGTGACAGTTTAATAAGCGTGTCATTGCTTAAAATGCTTATGTTACCGTTCTCAGTTGCGTTATAGTTGTTTTCAATATCACTCATTTACTTCTTCCCCTCCCATACTCTGATAAGCGGCTTACAATACCGCCAGCTTTCCTTTGTGTCCTTTCCTGTGATGTGCCTATATGCTGCATACACAGCTTCGTTGTCACCCTTGATGTAGATGTCCCGAAGCCGCTTGTTTAGCGGAACAATTACAAGCCCAAATATACTGATCATGATTCGACCTCCCTCTCAAAATTGAAAATACTTATGTTTTAAATCCGATATTTGTTCGTCCTTAGCCCTCAAATCATCCTCCAACTTTTCCATAGCCTCACCCTGCTTCTTGCAAAGTTCTTTTAACATATCGCATATATCTTGAAGGTTTACATTTAATGGATAATTGTGTATGTCTATGGTTATGTCTTCCACCTCTCCAACCTCCCTCTTTTCCCCCGCCATCTGCTAATGGCCTTGACCTTGCCGCTCATGTGCGGCATTTTTATTCCTCCACTGTCCACATGCCGTCTATCATGCCCGTGGACAACTCAGCCGGATCATCATCATACATAACCCTTAACCAGTACCCTATATCGTCCCATGGGCTTTTTATAGCCATCAAAACATATCGGCTGTCGCCCAATGTTATAGTTGGCTTCTTGCCGTCTATAGCTGCCTTTACTGCTTCGTCAAATGGGATGGGCTGGGGTACAAGTTCCCATTCATCCGCATTATAGCCGTTGCAGTCTAGCAATCTGATGTTGCCATCTGTGCAGATGCAACGCTCTCCACGTTCAAGCCTTAAAGTTGTGCCAGGTACACTTGCTATGAATCCATCCTTGCTTCTAAATTTCAGTTTCGGATCCTCCGTAAGTGCTTTTACCATTTGCCATGTTTTCATGTCAGCACTCCTTCCGCACGATAAACCATTTGCCACGCAGGATTTCACCTGACGATATTTCGCATGATCCTTTTGCCACAAACTTATAGCCAAAGTCACACGTAAATTGAGGAATATAATCATATTCATACGTCCGTCCACCATGATTGATTTTGCAACGTATCGTCTCGCCCTTCCCGTACGCCTCAACCGCCTCCATGAACGTTACCGGTTTCGGTTCGGACGGGATTTCCTCAAGGATGGTAGTCGTTGAAATATACACATCTTCGTCGGAATCTTCTGTGCCAAAAGTGCCGCATCTAATTTGAATTATTTCTGTGGCTTCACCTGCGTTGTCGCAAGCATAGCTGTTAACCACCCTATACCTCTTACCCTCATACCTCTCCGGGTTCTTCCTTGCCAACTCCATCAGTTCGCTTGCATAGATCATTTGCTTTCCTCCCTCGCCAATCCTTCAAACATTTCGTCTGTCCATGTATAAACATTGTCATTAACTGTGTATCCGCTATTATCTTGCCAGATGCTTTTAATGACAAGTTCCTTGCCTTTTAAGGGCAACATTCGTTCATTAAAGAAATATAGCCCACCGTACCTTTCCCCTGCCTCTAAATCGCTCCTAACCTTCACCCTGTCCCCAACCTTATGCTTCACTTCCCTTTCCTCCTTTCCTCCCACGACAATTGCCGCAGCTCATGCCCCACGCGCTTTATGTTCGCCCTACAGTCGTATATCCAACATGTGCCGTCTATCGGCTCATTCTGTGCCTTTTCCTTCAACGCCCTTTTCTTCGCTTGTCTGCTGTCCCACTTGTCGCATACCCACGTAGCAATTTTTATCAACAAATACACTATTGTAAAGTAGCCAGTCAGGAATATAAGGCGTTCAAACAAATTGTAAGTGTCCCAATGTGTCATAGCGATACCTCCCATCATTTTAGTTTTGGAGAGAGACAGCTGCAGTCTGCCCTCTCCATGAATCAGCGTCCGGGGCATAACCGACACCATAAAGCCCCGGAAAGGCTGATTTGCCTATGTTTGTCGTCATATAAATTATTCGCTATGTGCCGCACCCTCCCGGCATCGGTTAACCCTGTTCATCGGGTGCAAGCGTGGGTTTGGGCTGGGAACCACCCAGCGGAAAGGTTAATCCTCGTACAGTACTTCAAGCCCATACGCTATAGCAGCCGTATGTTCAATCCTGCATCCTCTTGCATTTTCCCACCCCTTGCAGAAATACGCCGCATGGCATAACGACATATTCTCAAGGCTCTTAGCAAGGAAACAAAGCGGAATCTGTACAATGCCCCTTGCTGCCATTTGTTCTTTGTTGTACCATTCATCTGTGAAAAGGGTATTGACGATTTCATATCCCTTCTCTTCAAGGGTTTTTATTGCCTTTTCTCTGGTAGCAACTATTTCCTCTTCTGACTTTCCTGCCATTGGTTGTGATAGCATAGCCTTCTTCATGTACAATCCTCCCTAAAATTTATTAGCCTTTCGGCTTGGGCCTGTTATCGTACAGGCGGGCGGTGGAATTGTCCCTGTCTGGCTGCTTGCCGTCTTACCACGTCGACACTACAACCGGTGCCAGCTTCGGAGGCTTCGTTCAGGACTTCCTAAAACCCATGCGCCATTCTCATTTTTTGATAGTCCGCGCCGTATTGGGCCGGTAACCAACCGGCGGAAGGTTATCTGCCCACTACATCAGAAGCAATGCACAATGGTTCAATAGTTATGTGTTCCAATTCATCGGGGCTGCAAACTAAGCTTTCACCCTCTGCAACCGACTTGTTATAACCATTCAGCCAATCTTCGTAAAATGCGATTGCTGCGCTCATGGTTGATTCGGCAAATACAATTGTTTTTGCTGTGTTTTCGCCTTTTACGTTGTAATTAATCAGGTATACCTTTTGCATACATTTACCTCCCTAAATTTATTGCCTTTCGGCTGGTGGATGGGGCAGGATTCGAACCTGCACGATTGCATTTGAGCTCTAAAGGTTGTCATTCCTGACGATGCAATCTAAACCCCAGTAGCGTCTACCAATTTCGCCACCCATCCATATTGGCGGACAATGCCGCCTGTTCTATTCGCCTACTTGAGATATCCCCGACGTTGCAGGAACACTATTATTGCTGTTCGGGCGGCATCCTCCACGCCCTGTAACTCATTGTCCTTTGCGAACTTTTCAAGCGCTTCAATCCACGCATCTGATAGTTCAATGCTGATAGTTTTCCACGGCATCAAATACCACCTCCCCTTCTCTGCCACATCCCGCGCTCACTCTGACCGCTCAATCTTCGTCCTCACCGAGCATATCTATCTGTCCGTCTATGTAATTTTGTTGTTCTTTATCGGAAGCCCACATCTGCCACTCAAGAACGTCATATTTTGTTTTCCATGTTGTGACAAACCCACGGCTCCACATGTATTCAAGCATGTTTTCATAGGCATTCAAGTACAACTCCTTGACATATGGATACCGTTCAAAATCACTCTGCATACCCTTGCCGCCGCCCATTGGACAGCCTAGACAACCGATACGGTCAAACCCTTCGTTATAAAGCTTGCAGTACGGTATTCCTCTGTTGTGGATGAACTCCCAAACATCTTCATCAAGCCAGTTAATAATTGGATTTAAAACTCTTTTGCCTTTCTGCATACAGTTTTCAAATTGCATCCTGCCAGAGTCGTTATCATTAAACAGCTTTTTGTTTTTCATATTCGAAGGAAGTATTTCCATTGTTCTTCTTCTTTTTCTCGAAGTGCTTTCGTCCCATCTAACACCCGTTATACAAAGCCGACCTGCCCCCCCGTGTTCTTTAAGCTGTTCACAACAATACCTGCATATTCGTGTTGGCGGCATCATCTTATGTACTATCAACCGCCACATATTTTTTTTAAACCCTTTGAATGGCCCCGTTGTGAATATATCAGGCGGTTCCATGTAAAGCTTTATTCCTTTGTCGGCAAGCCTTGACCGTGTTTCCTTGATATGTACAACGCATTCCTTGGGGTCTATACCTGTGATATTGTAATGAACAGTAAATTTAATGTCGGATTCAATTGCTAGCTGTAAATCGGTGTCGGAGTCCTTACCGCCTGAGTAAGTCAGATAATATCCATCGGGGTGTAAAGCAAGTGCCATCGGTTCCAATTCTTGCAGCAAGTTGATTGATTTATTTACCTTGCTTGTCTCTGAAATATTGCCAGCATCGTCAATAATCAACTCGTTTAGCACCGTATCACCCCCTCTCCTTCTTCTCGCACCCTCCCGGCTCTGTGCCTGTTTCCGTCAGGCTCCGGGATGCTATATAAGGTTGTCAATGTGCAATTCTGCCGAATGCAGACGGGTATTAAGCCTGTGAGCGGTTAGGCTTTAGGCTGTAACCTGAGCAAAATACTTTTTAAACGCTCCCGAATTGTACTGTCCATCCGTTATCTCGCATATCTCGCTGACTTTATACCGATCTTTAACCTGCTCCGGTGACATTCTGCTAAGGAAATCTTCCGTTCCCGCCTGACACGCTCCCGTAATTACTCTGTACATAATAACTGCATCCTCGTAACTAACTTCGCTGTCGGGCGTTAAGTCTGCGTATTGGCTCATATCACGCTTTTCAGCCTTAAACCGCAAGTCTATGATGCCGCTTTTCAAGTCTCTGCAATGCGCCCAATTAACTCCATCGGTTATAACGCTGTTACGGTGCTTGCCCTGATAATATGTGTACTTGTCGAATTGGCGTTTGTTTTTAACGACCGTCAAAATTCCATCCGCATATATCCAGTTATGCCCAATTTCACCTTGCGTAAAATGGTGTCTGTTGAAATGTTTTATTTGATTGCTGGTAAGCTGGTCGTTGTAGCAGTACAGGTCACCGCCTACAGTAAGGTTCTCCGGCAGGCTGGTAAGCTGGTTGTTGTAGCAGTACAGGTCACCGCCTACGGTAAGGTTATCCGGCAGGCTGGTAAGCTGGTTGTTGGAGCAGTACAGGTCACCGCCTACAGTAAGGTTCTCCGGCAGGCTGGTAAGCTGGTTGTTGTAGCAGTACAGGTCACCGCCTACGGTAAGGTTCTCCGGCAGGCTGGTAAGCTGGTTGTTGTAGCAGTACAGGTCACCGCCTACGGTAAGGTTATCCGGCAGGCTGGTAAGCTGGTTGTTGGAGCAGTCCAGGTTACCGCCTACAGTAAGGTTCTCCGGCAGGCTGGTAAGCTGGTTGTTGGAGCAGTACAGGCCACCGCCTACGGTAAGGTTATCCGGCAGGCTGGTAAGCTGGTTGTTGGAGCAGTACAGGTTACCGCCTACAGTAAGGTTATCCGGCAGGCTGGTAAGCTGGT
>Ga0265297_10004091_pt1 | contig 24616 bp, 24 predicted proteins | sample Munlanlwell13791_FD_192502 | JGI IMG/M metagenome (GOLD analysis project Ga0265297, IMG submission 192502) | Leachate microbial communities from a municipal landfill in Southern Ontario, Canada - Leachate well 137-91 | ecosystem: Engineered > Solid waste > Landfill > Unclassified | place... | reverse complement strand
GCCATTAATAACATGGGGAATAACCTTATCCTGAATAGGCGTAGGCATCTTATATCCTTTATTTATAACAGCCTGTACCAATCTTTGATCAACCTTAAAGTCCTGGAACTTATGGTCGGGGATAAAATGTTCAATTCCTCTGATTTTGGTCGCTTTATTGATAAATTTAGCGGGATCTATGTTCTCTCCCCTACCCCCTCTATTTGAAGAACCTCCCCTCTTTTTGAATTGAGAAGATTTGAATAAAAACTTTCTTGGTCTTGCGCTATTAACTCTGTTGAAACTTCTTGTGTACATATACTTATTTAGCAAATAAAAAAAGGCGACTAGTCGTCTCTAAGTTTTTATAAGAGTATTCTCTAAAGATTAAAAACCGTGAGATTAAGCTATAGCACCATTATATGCTGAAATTAACGCTTTGTCAAGCACAATGCTCTATTTTTCTATTGTTCGTTTTCTTTTCTCTTATATTGAATGCCAAAATAGATCACCAGAATCCCAAATAAAAATAACGGAGCCGAATAAAATATAAAAACCCGCGTTTCTTGCCAATAAGAAGCTGCCACATATTTGAGGAAAACGGACAAAGCTACAGAGAGCAATCCTCCGCCTATCATCAGTCCCCGGATTTTAGTATTTTTTTCCCGGCTCATTATTCCACCACGGAGAAAAAGAATAGAATTGATTAAAAGCAAAAGAGATGCCGCTATTCCGCTCAACTTCAAAACCCAAGAAGGAGATCTTTCAAAACAAACCGAAAAGCTCTTGTATGCTTTAATTTCCGTTGGTGAAAAATAAACGAAGTTGAAAATAGTGGTAAATATAATCAAGAAAAGAATCACCCCCAAAAGCACGTTCTTCATTCTCTCAAGCCCCCAGAAATGCAGGGCAAGCCTGGTGAAATAAAAAAGCGCCATATAAAGAGGAATCCAGGCCAGAATATATATAACAGCCGCAAAAGTAGGGTCTTTCACAACGGTCCCGGGTAAGGCGGACAGGAAGAAATAAACCGTCGCAATTGCCATAGCCCTGAAGAAATACCCTATATTCTCGTTTCTTCCTGATTTCCAGACGAAAAAAAGCTTCAAGGTCATCCCTATCCCGACAATAGTTGCCATAAAGAAAATGATACTGCAATAAGGGAACATATTGTTGTATTTTAGCAAAAAACCTGCAAACTGACGACTAGCTGGATTCTTATCCGATGATTTCTTTAGCTCTCTTTAAATCCTTTTCTAAAACATATAAATCAGCGCCATAGCTATCTCCCAAGGCGCCCCTAAATTCTATTCCGCCCTGAACTTTTATAATACTCGCTATACCGCAACTTTTTAGCAAAATTTGGACAGATTCAGCTAACAAATTTGAATTGAATTTTTTTAATAAAACTTCCTTTTCCATTGTTTTATTCTAGCAAAAAACTATCTAATAAACGACCCTGATTTATTTTGCTAGCCAGCTTAGAACCTTCGTCTTTAGCTCTTCGCTCATAGATAGAACGAAACAAAATAAAAAAGCCGGGATCCAAGATCCTGGCTGGCAGAAACTCTAATCAACAAGACCCTTTAAAAACCTGGCAATGGCTGCTCTTTCCTGCTATTTCACCACCTCTTTTTGGGGCGGAAGTGGCATCACTCAACTACTTTTGCGGATTTTACTCCCACAATCTGTTTAAATTCTTCTGTCTTGTCTATCCCGTAATGGTCTATTATTTTAAGGTTCAGAGAATTGCAAGAGGGAGAAACCGCCCTATGTTTAGATTTGATGCGCTTGCCGATTATCAGAGGTTCTTCCCATTCCCCATAAGAGACAATCCCTGTTTCTCCGCAGATATTACAGGTCCATCTGTAATAAGGAGATTGGGGATTTTCTTCTTCCTTTATTCTCTTTGGAACCGGCTTTTGTAAAGAAACTCTAACCCCTACTACCGATTCACGAAGAGTAACCTCGATTCTAGAACCGACCCCAATCTTTTCCCATTCGCTTACAAGACACACCGCATCCAGGCAAACAATAAAATGCTCTTTACCTCCCTGGTCGATAATCTTCATAGCCGGCAAACCACCAGCACAATTTGGCCATCTCTGTAGAATCTGCTTGATTATAATGACCTTTTTTCTTTCTCTAAGTTTGATATTCCAATCGCTCATTTCTCTCCTCCATAAGAGTATTCCCGATATTATTAACTGAAATTAGATTAATCAATTTAATAGAAAAGTCAAGTCCTCTAATTTTATTCCCTTACCTAAAATAAAAAACTCCTGGGCCGAGATCGAAAGGCCCAGGAGGCCAGGAGGATTGGATAAATATAAAGAAATTGTCAAAGTACAAGTATTGAGACGCCTTAATTATAGGAAAAATTTATCAAATTAAAAACCGCTAGTTTTCCACAGTGGCTTTAAACAATAAAAAACCAAGATAAGCAGTATCTTGGTTATCTCACAAAAAAGCGGTAATCAATCATTTTCTTAAGCTTTTCTATGACCTTGCGCTCCGACGGCGCTATATCCCCTCCTCTTTCTACCTCTCTTATGGCCATGATTATGCCAAATAAGTTAAGAGATTTAGAACTGATACAATCTCCTCTCGCGACATGTTTTTTCGCCTCTCCTCGGGTGAAAAACGGCCTCATCCGGCATAGCCAGATCTCGCTGCAGTTACCCTGACAGACCAGGTAAACCTTAGACCGCAGAGGCAGCATTGAAAATAATTCTTCGCGTATATTGTCGGGGATCCTTTTAAGATGAGAGCGGAGATTTCCCTCCAACAGATACCCTGCCAATCTCTTTTCCGTTTCAGATATTTTGGAATGCGGGCCTAAAAGTGATTCCTCGGTATCTCCTTTCCTTTGCGGGGCTTCTCTATTGTTCAAGCTTATTTTTTTCATCGTCGCTACCTCTATTATTTTTCTAGTTATTCAGTTTTATTAATAAAGCTGATGTATACGAGATTATAGATATTAAGAAATGGTATGTCAATCAAAAGAGGGCCTCTCCGCCCTCCAAAAAAGATAAAAAACGCCAGTGTTAATTTATGACTTGAATTTAGCAACAAAAGAAAAGTTGCAAACGCAAGGAGCCTTATGGCAGACATGACAGTTATTGCCATATATCTTCGCTAGACCCGCAGCTATATCAATCTTAGCCGAATTAGCGACGCTAAAAAAACATGATACAACATCTGCTATCTCTTTTTTGATCTCCTCAAAATATTTAGCTTTATGCTCTCCCGAAAAGAAATGAATAACCTCGTTTAACTCCCCTATTTCTTCTGCCAAATGAACCCCCGCTTCAGAAAGAGTTCTGGAACTTGCCGGGTAAATGAGAGAAAACATTTTTTGGAGAGCAGCCAGGCTTTTCGGTTTAAGGGAGTTTTTTACGACTATCTTTTTTCTGTTTGTTATCTTTGTCTTTTTACAGGAGCAAGGCTGTTTTCCGCAATAGGAGCAGGCCGAAGGAAATCTTCTCCAGGTTACCTCTTCCATATTAATATGCAGCCTGCCAGCTATCGCCGCCAGCCAGGAAAAAGAAATTAAAAGATTGCTTTTGAGTTTTGACATATCCCCTTTTCTGATTCCCTTTAAAGCCCTCATCGCAAAACGCTCCTGATTAGACAATAAATCAGAAAGAGAAAAAAGCCTGTCATCCGGCAAGCCGTACACTTCTTTGTTAAAGTTTTGAAATTGAGACAGAGATCCGTTTAAAGGAAATCTTGCCATATTTTTTACTATGTTATGTAATAAAAACCTCCTAAAACCGTCTTAACTATAATGGATAAACTAAAAGACGAAGTGTCTTTTGTCCCCAGGGTCAACCTAGGGTTTTTCTTTTACTGGCCGAACCTTCTCTGACGTCTGGAATACTCCTTCAAAGCCTCCCCTAAATCTTTCTCGGTAAACTCCGGCCAGTATTTCTGGGGGAAATAAAGTTCAGAATAAGCGGCCTGCCAGATTAAAAAATTGGATATCCTCTGCTCCTTACCCGTCCTTATAATCAAATCCACATCAGAGGTCCAAAGATTTTCTTTCATTACTTCTTCATTAATTTTATCAGGCGAAATTCCCTTTTTAACTATATTCTTTACTGCGTCGATAATTTCAGCCCTGCCCCCATAGCTCAAAGCGAAGTTCAATATCATCTTCTTATTGTTTTTTGTCATCTCCTCAATCTCTTTTATCTTTTTCTGTAAAGGAGAGGAAAGCTTTTCCTTCTGGCCGATTATCTTAATTCTTATCCCCTCTTTATTTATTTCTTCAACTCCTTTTTTACTGAAAGCCTGCTCAAGCAGATTCATTAAAAAATCAACTTCTTTCTTGGTCCTCTTCCAATTTTCGGTAGAAAAGACAAAAAGGGTCAATATTTTTATCCCCTTATCCTTGCACCATTTGACCACCTTTTTCGTAACTTCCATACCTCTCCTATGTCCTTCAAGAGCTGGTAAACCCTTTTCTCTGGCCCACCTGCGGTTTCCATCTAAAATTATACCTAAATGATTTGGAGTATTGGACATGTTTAAAATAAAAAGTCTCCTTCAATTTTATAGCTCTCAGGTAACAACCAAGGAATATTGAACCCGAAAAAATAGACAAGCCTGGTGGCTACTTTAGAAAAGAAAATTTTTGGCAGAAAAAACCCTTTCATCTCTTTTCTGTATTTTAGAAAATCTGGGAAATTTTTCAATAGAAATTCGGCTGCCGTTAAACCCCAAACCACTCCCCCTCCAGACCAGGATTTAGTCAGACCCGCTGCATCTCCGCAAAGAGTAACCGACTTATCAGACGGTATTGAAAGCCCTTCAGGGACGATAGCCGACTCCAATCTCTCAAGCTGGATACCTTTTTTATCTAGAAAATCAATAAAAAGACTCTTTATCTCTTTTGGATCTCCCACTACCCCATACTCAGTTTCTTTACCGCGCGGTATCTTCCAGATAAAGCCTTTTTTGATCGGCCAGGTTTCTACAAAAGATGAAAAATCTTCCTTTGAAACAAACCCCTGGAGAGCCAGCCTGAAAGCCGGATCTGACAGCCCCAAACTCCTCCTCACAAACGAATTAGGCCCGTCACAGCCTAAAACCCTATCAAAACCAAGGGGCAATTCATTAACCGAATTATTTAGAAATATTTCAGCTCCTGCTTTTTCCGCTAGACCGGAAACTAAATTATCAAGCTTGAAATGACTCATTAAAACAAACTCCTTTGAAAAACGGACTTTCAGAGTCTTTTTCGGAAAATGAATCAAAACCGAATTTATTCTGTTTTCAATTAACTTTTCACTTTCGGGAATAAATTTTAAAATCCTCTGACTGAACAAACCAGAGCAAGCTGTTTTTCCTATCCTCCCCCTTTTTTCAAAAACAGTGACATTATGACCCTCTTTAGCCAATTTCCAGGCCAGATAAAGTCCGCATATCCCGGCCCCGACAATGGCTATTTTCAAATGTTTCATATTTATCAATTTTTATAGGCTCTTTTTGCTGTTGTTTGGCTGTAATATATCCGGCTAAAAAGGAGAGCAAAGAAACCAGAACAACGCCTGTCACCAGAATAATGTCGTCCAGATGAGCTTTGACAAATTGAATTATTTTTGATAGCATATTCCTATATGGCTAAAACTAAAGCTACGGGAGCTACAAGACTGGGAAGGGATTCTGAGCCCAAATACTTGGGAGTCAAAATCTATGACGGACAAACTGCCAAAGCAGGACAGATTATAGTACGCCAGAGAGGCACTAAATTCCTTCCGGGAAAAAACGTGAAAAAGGGTGAAGATGATACTCTCTATGCCTATAAAGGAGGCCTAGTTCATTTTATGACTAAAAGGAAAGTCAAGTTTGATGGGAATAAAAAGGTAACCAAAGTTGTAGAGATACAGGAGATCAAAAAATAAACATCGGGAGGAGGAACATTGACAATCTACGATTTGTTCTCGGCCATCTCGTTGCTATCTTTACCAGTTTACGTAACTCTACCGGCTTCCATAATAATAGTGCTGGGAATGATAGCAGGAGGCTCAACAGCCACATACTGGATAATCAAGCATCCTAATTTTTAAGAGGAACAGCCAAGACTGGCAGGAATCTCTTTCTGCCAGCCTTTTTTAATTATAGACGCACTAAAAACAATGTTCTTATTTCTTCAGGCAGGCTTTCACAAACCCCCTGAATAAAGGGTGAGGATTTAAAGGCCTTGATTTGAATTCAGGATGAAACTGGGTGCCGACAAAAAACGGGTGATTACGTATTTCCACGATCTCCACCAAATCTCTTTCAGGATTAATTCCCGAGGTTACCAGCCCTTTATTCTTTAAATCATTTAAAAATTCATTATTAAACTCGTATCTGTGGCGATGCCTTTCCTGGACTAGAATATCTCCCTTCTTGTTGATTTTTCCCCAGCCAGCTGATTTATAGCAGGCATGAGCCACGGTCCCTTCTTCAATCAAACAGGGATATTCGCCCAGCCTCATTGTGGCTCCATATTTTTTCTCTTCCAGCAAAACCTTCTGGTCCGGCATTACGTCAATCACCGGATATTTACAGTGTTTTACAATCTCGGTGGTATGAGCGTCTTTCATACCGCAGATATTTCTGGCAAACTCAACGACTGCCAGCTGCATGCCGAAACAAAGCCCGAAATAGGGAATTTTTTGTTTCCGGCAGAATTCAATGGTTTTTATCTTCCCCTCCACTCCTCTGCTTCCAAATCCGCCAGGGACAATTACCCCGTGAAAATCTTTAAGCTCTTTTAACTTTGCCGGATTCTTTTCGTAAGCTTCAGAAGATATCCAGGTTAACTCCGGCTTCACTTTATAGAACCAGGCTGCGTGTTTTATAGACTCGATTATTGAAATATAGGAATCTGCCAGGGTGAAATCCCCTGTTTCAAAATATTTCCCGACAATGCCTATTCTGACCTTCCTTCTGGTATTTTTTATCACATTCACCAAGGCCTTCCAATCTTTTAGATTTTCTTTTTTTGATTTCAAGCCGAATTTTTTAAGGATTATCTTTCCAAGATTATCCTTCTCAAAGTTAACCGGTATCTCATAAATAGATTCTATGTCAGGGGCTGAAATGACGTCTTCCTCACGGACATTACAAAAAATAGATATTTTTCTTTTTCTCGGCTGATCCAGGGGGACTTCCGACCTGGCAATGATGATATCAGGCTGGATACCTCCCGAATTTAAAGCCCTTACGGCATGCTGGGTGGGTTTAGTCTTCATTTCGCCTATCATCCTGGGAACGGGCAGATAGCTGACTAAAACGAAAGCAACATCTTTTGGAGACTGCAATTTCATCATCCTGGCCGCTTCCAAAAACAAAAGGTTCTGGTATTCGCCGACCGTACCCCCTATTTCAATTAAAACAAAATCGGCTTTTGTCAGTTTAGCCGCTTTTTGAATACGAGATATTACTTCGTTTGGTATATGAGGAACAACTTCAACGCATTTGCCGCCGTATTCGAGATTCCTTTCTTTACGAATAACGGTCTCATAAACCCGACCGGTAGTGATGTAATTTTCGGTAGTCAGATTCTCATCCAAGAATCTTTCGTAGTTCCCGACATCCTGATCGCATTCTACGCCGTCTTTGGTCACGAAAACCTCTCCATGCTCCACGGGGTTCATTGTCCCGGCGTCCACATTAACGTACGGATCAATCTTAATGGCCGATACTTTAAAACCCTTGCTCTGAAGGATTCTTCCGATTGATGCTGTAGTTACACCTTTTCCTACGCCGGACATCACTCCTCCGGCGACAAAAATAAATTTTGGCATAGCCAAAAGTATCTATTCCCTTTATTTAAATTATACTACTTACTCTTTTTCTTCGGCGATAATAACTCTGATCTCGGCTTCCAAATTATGTTCAAATTTTACTTTCACAGGGAACTCGCCGACTTCCTTAATCGGACTCTCCAACTCCAACTGACTCTTTTTAATATCAAAACCCATTTCTTTTAATCTTTCAGAAATTTTCTGGGCGGTGACTGATTCAAATAGCTGGCCCTCATCCCCCACCTTAACAGAAACAATAACCTCCTGACCGTCAATTGCAGAAACCGTCTGTTGGAATCCCTTAAGAGATTCTTCCGCTTTTTTCTCCATAATTTCCTTTTGAACCTTCAGCCATTCCAAAGCCTCTTTCGTGGCGGGTTTAGCCAGTCCTTTGGGGATCAAAAAATTCCTGGCATAACCATTTTTAATTTCTTTCACGTCAAACTTCTTCCCGATTTTTTCCACGTCATTAAGCAATACGACCTTCATATCTTTAAAATATTTTATCTTATTCCTTTTATAACTTCAATAGCCTTATCAAGCTGGGGATCCCTATCGTTTGTATAATCTTCTTCCGTCATCTCAACTTTGATATCAGGCTCCAAACCTTTGTCAGAGATTGATTCTCCTTTCGGAGTAAACCATTTGGCTACGGTAATTTTCAAAGATGAACCGTCAGGCAGAGTTTCAACCTCCTGAACAGAGCCCTTGCCGAAAGATTTCTCTCCTATTAATAATATGCCGCGATTATCCCTTAAGGCTCCTGCTAATATTTCTGAGGCCGATGCCGAACCGCTGTTAATCAGGACTACCACCGGATATTCGGAAAATACCGAAGGACCGATTGATTTGTATTCTTTGTCATCTTTTTCCTCACCGAAATGCTCAACAGCCACCAATTCATTCTTTTTCAAGAACCAACCGGCAATATCCTGAGATATTTCCAGATATCCTCCCGGATTGTCCCTTAAATCCAAAATTATTCCTTGGCACTGGCTGTTTAATATGTCGTTAGCCGCTCCGCTGAAATCAAAACTGGCCTCGGCAGAAAACTGGTAAAGTCTCAGATAGCATATATTATCATCTTTAAACTCTAATTTCAAAGAAGGAACTTTAATGGTAGCCCTTATAATTTTAACTTCTTTGGGACTATCCCATCCTTCCCTGTTTATTGTCAGAGTGACCTCTGTTCCTTTTTTGCCTCTTATTGTTTTTACGGCTTCATCAACCGTCATGCCAAAAGTTGAAGTCCCGTTTATGGCTAAAATCTTGTCCCCGGCTTTAATTCCGGCTTGCTGAGCGGGAGTGCCTTCCAAAGGAGAAACCACCACCAATTGATCATTCTTTATATCTATTTCTATTCCAACTCCTTCAAAGCTGCCTCTGACATCTTCATTAAACTTTTTCGAATCTTGAGGATTCATGAAGACCGTATAGGGATCATCCAAAGATTCCACCATTCCTGAAATCGCCCCGTAAATCATTTTCTGGACGTCAAACTTGGTTTTATCAACAAACTTCTCCTGAAGTACTTTCCAGGATTCCCAGAAAAGAGAGAAATTAACGTCGCTGGGAGGGCAGACCTCGCAAACTTTCTTGTATCCTCCAAAATAAAAACCGGCGGAAAAAACCATTCCCAACAAAACTACCAACGAAACGCTAAAAACTATTTTTCTCTTTGGAGACATATTAGACTATCTTAACAAATTTTACCTAATATATCAATTCTACATTAAAACCCGCCTGAAAGCGAGTTTGAAATAAGGGGGTGGAGGCGCGTAAGCAATCACTTGTCAATATTTTAGACCACGGGTCGGACGAGTCAAAAGAGAGGACGGACTCTCCGAACCTTTCGACGGATCCTAATGAAACAAGTAATCCGAACCACAATGGCCCATACTGTATTACTTAACACTGCTGCTCCCCCACATTTCAAAAATAATCTCTTTAATAGAAAAATCAACAATTTAACAAATAAAAACAGGAGCCGCTTCCGCTAGCTCCCTTTTTTTGAGGCATACCTCACGCCTCAAGACAGTCTCGAAATTCCTTAAGCTGTGCCCGCCATGCCCGAAGGACTTTTGGCCGTGCCGATTCTGTAATAAATAATTCTTCTCCTGGCTGTTGATTTCTAGGAATAGGGTAAGGATCCAGAATCCCACAGCGATTGATGGTACTCATAAGTATTCCGTTCCCACCCGTAAACTCCACGAAGAGACTTTCAATCCTGCGGATACCGCCAAGACCGAGATCACTCCAAGTAACTACGATACTCCCGTCGCTTGCGGCAAGTTCTTTCACAACGGCAGGAGCATCCTTATCGCTCTCTGCCAGCGCCTTGAACATCCTGAAGTTTGGGAGCCGATCCACAGGAGAAAGAAATGGACTTTGCGCGCGCGGCCAGAGTACTATACCATGTCCCTCAGTACTGATTCGGAAACCGACGACCAGGGAGATATAGAGGTTAAACTTGTCCCCACTACCCTCAACCAATTTAAAATTCCAGTAGTTGCTGGGCGCATACCCAGGCACTTTCTCTTGAAAATTCTCATCAGCCAGAGTAAAGATGCCTTTAGCGTCGGGACGGAGATGCCGCCTAATACCTCTTTCAGCAAGAACGGCAAGCAACTTGTCGTCCAGCTCATACACCTTAACCGGCTCGGAGTAAGCCGCAGAGGCGCCCTCTTGGAGTTTTAATCCTTTATAGGCGGCGGCCTTTTTAAGAAGATCTAGCATAGTTAAGGCATCTATGCCCATCAATAAAACTGACTTTGATCCCATATCTCGAAACCTCCTTCTTCGTTTGTTAGGGTACAAATTAAGCCAAGCACCGGCTTGACCCTCCCCTAATGCAAATTACAATAAGCCAAAAGAAAAAGCAAGACCAAATAAAAAAAACGGAAATCCCAACGAATTCCTGGAACAAAAAATATGAAAAACTTTATTTGTGCCCCACGGAGGACTCGAACCTCCAACTTTTTCCTTAAAAGGGAACTACTCTACCAGTTGAGTTAGTGGGGCGTTAAATTCCTTCTTCCTTTAATCTCTCTAATAGCTCTTTTTGCTTTTTTGTCAACTTTTTGGGAGTCCTGACTATCAGCTTAACATACATGTCTCCCCTGCCATACCCTGCAAAACGAGGTATTCCTCTGTCAGAAACCTTGAACAGTTTACCTGATTCCACGCCTTCTGGCACTTTTAATAATAAACCTTTTCCGTCTAAAGTTGAAATTTCAACCTCGCCTCCCAAAGCGGCCTGGGAAAAAGAAATCGGAAACAGGGTATATAAATCATCTCCCTTCCTTTCAAAAACAGGATGCTGCTTGATAAAAATCCTGACATACAAATCCCCTGTCTTTCCTCCCCGCTTCCCGGCATTCCCCTTTCCTTCAACCTTTATAACCTGATTGCTGTCTATGCCAGCTGGAATAAAAATTCTAATATCCTCTTCCTTTTTAATCCTTCCCTCTCCCTTGCAGACATTACAGGGCTTTTCCGGCCTGTATCCTTCTCCGCCGCATTCAGGACAAGTAGCGTACTTGGTATATGATCCTAAAAACGTTCTTTTAATCTGTTGAACTTCGCCGGTACCCCTGCAAGAAAAACATTCTGTCACCTTGGTACCGGGCTCTGCTCCCTTACCCTGGCATCTGGAACAAACGGTATATTTATTCAAACTTATCGTTTTTTCCTTGCCCCTTAAGGTATCTTCCAAAGGAATCTCTATATTCACCTCTATGTCTCTGCCTTTCTTTATATCTTTCTTTCTTCTAGGAGTTCCCCCAAAACCGAACATCTCTTCAAAGATATCTCCTAAATCCCCAAAATCAGCGTTAAAACCCTCGTTCTGTCTGCCCCAGCTCCACTGAAAATCACCCCAGTTAGGCTGACCGCCTGTCTGGGCTCCTTCAAAGACATTCCCGAACCTGTCATACTGGGATTTCTTTTCTTTATTAGAAAGAATTTGATAGGCTTCGTTTATCTCTTTGAACTTTTTCTCCTCCCCTCCTTTATCAGGATGATGTTTGTGAGCCAGTTTGTAATAGGCTTTTTTAATATCATCCGCAGACGCCTCGCGAGAGACGCCCAAAATTTGATAGTAGTCTTTTGCCATTTATTGTTTTTCTTTAACTTCCCCTTCTTCAGGTTTCTGCTCTTCCTGCTGAGGAGGCTGCTGCCCGCCCTGCTGCTTATACATTTCTGCTCCTATCTTCTGGATAGACTGAGATAAATCCTGGGTCTTATTTTTAATATCATCCATATTATCACTATCTTTGACTTTTTTCAAAGCTTCCAGCTTCTCTTCAATCTCTTTTTTGGAATCGGCTGAAACTTTGTCTCCTGCTTCCTTTAAAGCCTTTTCTGAAGTATAGACTAAGGTGTCTGCCATGTTTTTAGCTTCGATCAAATCCCTCTTTTTCTTATCTTCCTCGGCGTGAAGCTCTGCCTCTTTCTTCATTTTCTCTACCTCTTCTTTGGATAAACCTATTGAGCCCTCAACCTTAACAGACTGAGTTTTACTGGTCGCCTTGTCTTTAGCGGTAACCGTCAGAATGCCGTTGGCATCAATATCAAATGTAACCTCAATCTGGGGAAGACCTCTCGGGGCTGGCGGGATTCCATCCAAAATGAATCTGCTGATTGAACGGTTATCCTGAGCCATTGGCCTTTCTCCCTGTAAAACATTGATCTCAACTGAAGGCTGGCTGTCTGCCGCTGTTGAGAAAATCTGGGTTTTAGCCGTGGGAATAGTGGTATTTTTCTGAATCATTATCGTATCCACCCCTCCCAAGGTTTCTATCCCCAAGGATAAAGGAAGAACATCCAAGAGCAATACGCTTTTGATGTCGCCTTCTGGAGCTCTTCCCTCTTTCTGGGCTCTTAAGATCTCTCCCTCAATGGAAGCTCCTAGAGCCACCACCTCTTCAGGATTAATAGACATATTAGGCTCTTTACCGAAATAATTCTTAACCGCTTCTCTTATCGCCGGAATCAAAGTGGTTCCTCCGACAAGAACAATTTCCTCAATATCTCCTTTTGACAACTTCACCTCTTCTAAAGTCTTTTTTATCCTTTCAATAGACCTTTCTATTAAATCCCGGCACATATTCTCAAAGTTAGAGCGGGATAATTTATATAAAAGATGTTTGGGACCGGCGCTGTCAGAAGTGATAAATGGAAGATTAATCTCTGTTTCCATAGCCGAAGACAGTTCTATCTTGGCTTTTTCGGCTGATTCCTTTAACCTTTGAAGGGCCAAAGGATCCTGAGATAAATCAATACCGTTCTCTTTCTTGAACTGTTCAATAACCCAATTGATTATTCTTTGGTCAAAATCCCGGCCTCCAAGATGAGCTTCTCCGCCTGTTGCCATTACTTCAACCGTTTCAGGAGTAGTATTCAAAACAGAGACGTCAAAGGTGCCTCCACCGAAATCATAAACAACAATCTGCTGATTGGCCTTTTTGGTTAAACCGTAAGCTAAAGCTGCGGCTGTCGGCTCGTTAATCATTCTCAAAACATTAAAGCCGGCAATCTCTCCAGCTGCTTTTGTCGCCTTTCTCTGAGAATCGTCAAAATTGGCCGGACAGGTTATTACGGCATCCGTTATCTTTTCTCCCAACTTATCTTCATCTTCCAGTTTTAACTTCTGTAGAATCATAGCCGAAATCTCAATAGGGGTATACCACTTATCTCCCAATTTCACCTCAACTTCTCCGTCCTTTCTTTCTCTTGTCTCATAAGATAAGAGTTTTAATTCTTTCTGGACTTCCGGGTCAGAATATCTCCTGCCAATAAACCTTTTTACGGAGTGGATAGTGTTCTTGGGATTGGTTACCGACTGTCTCTCAGCCAAAATCCCGACCAACCTTTCCCCGTTTTTAGCCAAAGCGACAATAGAGGGAGTTAAGACTGAACCCTCTCTGTTTTCCAGACATTTTGGCTCCCCACCCTTAATGGTGGCCATTTTTGAGATTGATGTTCCTAAATCTATACCTAATGCTTTTGACATATGTTTTTTATTATTTTTTGTTATTTTTAATTATTTAATAACTTTTACTTTTGCGGGCCTTAATAGCCTGCCCCCTATTTTATAACCCTTTTGGATTTCTTCGACTATAATACCCGACTCTTTATCTTTTTCTTCTATTTCTCCTACTACCTCATGCAGATTAGGATCAAATTTCTCCCCCAGAGACTTTATTTCTTCCAAGCCCTGGCTTTTCAAAAAATCCTGAAGCTGGTTTTTTATCTGTAACAAACCTTTCACATTCTCGTCTTTTTTCAGATCGTCAGGGAACTTTCCCTCTGCCACCTCAAAATTATCTATAATCGGCAAAAACCTCAAAACTACTTCTTCCATCGCGTAATTTATCAACCCTCCTATCCTTTCCATTTCTTCCTTCTTATAGTTCAGCAGATCTGCTCTCGAGCGCTGCCAGCCTGATAAATACTCTTCTTTTAACTTCTGGTATTCCTCAAGATGCTTTTTTAATTCCTCGACATTTACTTGTTTATTTTTATCCATAGTCTTCCATTAATTTTATTAAAGAATTAATAAGATTGATATTTTTGTCATAATCCATTCTTTTAGGACCGACTATGGCTAGAAATCCCTCTTCTTTTTCCGGGAAACGGCATCTGGCGATTATCGTGCTGAATTCTTTGGATCTTGAGAAAGGATTTTCTTTCCCGATATAAACCTTGACCCCGAAATTAATATCAACATCTTTAATTTCGTCTTCAAAATTATCAACAATCCTGGCTAGATTATATATTAATTTTGTTTCTTTGAACTCAGGCTCTTGGATAATATCCCCCCATCCTTCTTTCCATAAAATCTTATCATTAAACAAATAGCTGAGAGCCAGATTAGAAGTAGTTTCAGCCAACCCCTTGGTGAGATGCTGGATAAATTTCATTGTGTCCCCCATCTCCTTCTCAATTAAATCTCCTGTATCATATTCTTCTTCTGATAATCCCCTCTCAAATAAATTATTTACAAAAAAACGATAACCTTTGTCGGTAGGAATTCTGCCAGCTGAAGTATGAGGTTGGGAAATGAAACCGTCATCTGTTAATTTTTGCATTTCAATTCGGATGGTGGCCGGACAAACCCCAAAATCATACTTTTTTTCAAGCAATTTAGAGCTGACCGGCTGAGCCGAGCTGATGTATTCACCTATTATTTTATTAAGTATGTCTTTTTGTCTGTCTGTTATAGTCATATATCCATCCTCCATCATAAAAAATCATCACTCTCCTGTCAAGAGTGATAACCAGTCAAAACGAAAAAGACAACGAGACAATATCGGATTTTCACTTAATGGATATTTTTGTTAAAATATCTTAATAACTATAATACTAAAACTATGTCAAACCGCCTCACAAATATATTAGCTGTAGTATTTTTGTCTTTTGTATTCATTATTTCAATTTTCAGCATAAAAGGAGACTCTCTGACAATGGATGAAGTCGCCCATTTACCGGCTGGATACAGCTATCTGACCCAGCAGGATATGAGACTAAATCCAGAACATCCTCCCTTGATAAAAGATCTGGCCGCCCTACCCCTGCTTTTCATAAAGAATATAAACTTTCCCTCTGATATAAAAGCTTGGCAGGAAGACGTTAACGGCCAGTGGGACTTTGGTTTCAATTTCCTTTACCAAGCAAATAACCAGGCGGATAAAATGATTTTTGCAGGAAGAGTACCCATGATTTTGCTCCTCGTTCTCCTCGGATTTTTCATGTTTAAATGGTCAAAAGAATTATTCGGGAACAAAGCCGCCGTATTAACATTGTTCCTCTTCTCTTTTTCCCCGACCCTGCTGGCCCACGGCAGACTGGTGACTACCGATGTGGGAGCGGCTTTGGGAGTTCTGGTTGCCACCTACTATTTCCTCAAAGCCCTAAAAAATCCGACAGCTAAAAATATAATTATTTCAGGAATCGCTTTCGGGTTAGCCGAGTTATGCAAATTCTCAGTGATACTTTTGCTTCCATTTTTCTTCATCTTAGCTTTGGTCTTCTGGCTGATTAAATCAACGACTTGGCAGAAAGCGGCAAAGGTATTTATTTTAGTCATCCTTATTGGTTATATCCTGGTCTGGCCAGTTTATCAGTACCACGTTTTAAATTACCCGGCAGAAAAACAAAGATATGACACGGAGGTCGTACTAAAAGATCTGGGGGTATTCGAAAAACCCATAATGGGAATCCCGGCTAAAATAACCCTCTGGGCCTCAGACAAACCTATTTTGAGACCATATTCATATTATGCTTTCGGACTTTTAATGGCCACCAACAGAGCTACCTCGGGTAACACCACCTATTTCTTAGGCCAAGTCTACAATTTAGGCTGGCATTACTATTTCCCTGTTGTCTATATATTGAAAGAGTCTCTGGCCTTCCACATCCTTACTCTTTTATCTCTTCTCTATGCCGTTTGGTTAGCCTGGAAGAGCAAATCCCCCAAAGTTTCTGACTGGATCAAATCCCACTTTTCAGAATTTGCCATGATTTTATTCCTGGGAATATACTGGCTGACCTCAATAATAAGCACTCTTAATATAGGGGTTCGCCACCTGCTCCCCGTCTTTCCTTTTACGATTCTATTGGTAAGCGCAGTGACTTCCAGTTGGCTGAAAGAACCTTCTCTGAAACTCAAGTACGCCTTTTTAGCAATCCTGCTCTTATGGCAGGCAGTTTCGGTAATTTCCGTCTATCCCAGCATTTTGTCTTACTTCAATGAAACTATAGGGGGACCCAGTAACGGTTATCTCTATGTGGTGGATTCCAATCTTGACTGGGGACAGGATTTAAAAAGACTGACCAAATGGGTGGAAGATAATAAAATCGAAAAAATCTATATTAACTACTTTGGCGGAGGAGATCCCTCCTACTACCTGAAAGAAAAATACGTGCCTTGGTCGGGCACGAGTCCTGCGTCTGAATTCCAAAAAGGAAATTACCTTGCGGTTTCAGCAACCTTGTTGCAGGGAGGGCGAGGAGTTCCAATTAAAGGATTCAGCCAGCCGGTTGGTCATTATCTCTGGTTAAACAATTACCAGCCAATAGCCATAATAGGCAACTCAATCTTCGTCTACTACATACCGTAGCCTACCTATACTTGTAGGAAGCTAGATTGCCGAATCTGAGTTCAACATATTCTAACTCATTTATTCTCTCAGAGGGGATCTCTTTATCCAAAACAGCGTAAAGCTTATCCAACTGCCAGTTTAAATCCTCTTTGGGATTAAAATATATTTCCCAGCCTCCTGGAGTTTTGACATTCAGCCTCTCATCAGAAACCATATTGATTTCGGTAAGAGAGGTCTGTAATTTATCTCTTAGCTTAGATTCCAGATAAAGAACCTGGCTTAATTTATCTTCGTCTGTTATCTTATCTCCCAAATTTAAATCAGGCTTGGCCCCTGCTCCGCCGCGTATTCTAAAAGTGTCCGTGGCAACATTAAAAATTTCTTCGAAGATAATCCCCTCGCCATCCAAAGAAAAACATCTTTCTTCTTGGCACCACGTAACCTGACCGACTCTCTCTGAAACGCTTATATCAATAATATCCGGCAATTGACGTCTGACTTCGGCTTTGGCTATCTGGGGAAAATCATTCAAAATACTTTCCTTTATTTCACCCGACTTTACTAAAAATATGCTTTTGGTACGGAAAAACAATACCCTATTATCTAACCTGCTTTCTGCCAAAGACTTAATACTGTCAGCCGGAACTTTGTTTGTACCCTCAATATTAATATTCTTTACCTGAAAAAACTGGAAAAAGAATATTAGATAGAAAACCGAGGAAAAAATAATCAAAAACAAAATTCCTAGCCAAAAAAATCGATTCTTGTAAATCGGCTTTTTCTTCTTAATCCTGTAGGGACTTTTGTGCTGTTTATATCCACTCATAGACCACGCTTTACTTTACGTACTTTCTCAAATATATATGTCAACCAATATTTTTTAGAAAGAGGCAGATCCTGAGTTTTTATATATTCATAAGCTTCGCCGCCATATCCCATTTTAAACAAGGTTGGGCCGGCCCAGGGATGTTTTGGTTGTTTAGCAGGATTAACATAGCCCCAAAAATCATATAAAACACACCCCCTGCTTTTTGCCTCTTTTATCGCCTCCCATTGAATCAAATAAGGAATGGAAAACTTTGCGTATCTGTAATCCGAAGCCGCCTGGTGGTAAAAGCCTATTCCAGACCAAAAAACAACCAAGGCGGCAGCTGTAATCTCTCCCTCGTATTTACCGAACAGCCACAGGCACTGGTTATCTTTTGAAAAAACTTCAAACTCGTTTTTTATATATTCATAGGAGAAGGGTACGAAATCCTGCCTTTTAGCTACTTTCTCGTTAAGCTCCTGATAAACTTTTAAATTATCCAAATTTTCACTTTTTTCTATCGCAATATTGGTATTTTTCTGTGCCTGACGTATTAAATAGCGGGTGGTTTTCCGCATATTGGTAAGTAATTCCTCCTCGTTAGACGTAATATCCAGCTTCCAGCTTGCTTCATAGGCGTTAGCGTGCATAGGAGATTCTCTGAAGCCGAGATTTTTAAAAATACTCTGATTTTCGTCGTTTCTCTCCCACAAAGGACTAATTCTAATAAAACTTGCCCCTTCCCTTTTACCTATCTTCTTTAACTCATTAATGAAAAAATCAAGAACTTTTTTATCATTAGAAATTAAAACCGGTCCGTGCTGGACCAAAAGAAACGTACCTCTTCTCGCTTTTATCTTTGATATCAAGGCAACGCTTAATAAGCTTCCACTTTCATAAACGCCCAGCCTCCATATTTTGTTCCCCATCTTTTCCTGAAACTCTCCCCAATTCCAAGACTGCAAAAAAGTCTTTTCCTTGCATTTCAGAAGAAAATCTTCCCAGATATTTTTTTCCGCAACTTCTCTTATTTCCATTTATATAGAAATTAAAACTAGTCCCGCTATTATACTAATTATCCCAAAAATCTGATTTAATACAATTTTTTCTTTCAAAAAAATTCTAGCTAATATTATGGTAACCAGAGGAAAAGTGGCGACTACGGCAGCAATCACAGAGACCATTTCGGTTTGTATCCCAAACGTATAAGTAAAAAACGCTCCAACATCCAACAAGCCTATTAATAAAAGAATTGCAAAAGAAGCCGGTTTAAATTCTACCCTGAATGATTGCTTATTAATTATTATTAGGAAAAACAAAAACAACACAGCGAATAGTCTGAATACGAATACCGGCAAAAACCACCCTAAGGCTCTTGAGGGACCAGTCAATAAGAAAAACATAACCCCCCATCCCAGCATCGCAATGATCCCCTCTTTTACACCTTTTAAATTATTCAACTTATTTTTTTGAAAAACTTTCAAATTTATAGAGATCATTATAATCCCCAAAAATATTAAAACTATCGCCAAAAGTCTGTTTATAGATAAAGATTCCTCCAAAAATATCAGACTAAGGATTAAAGTCAAAACCGGCCAAGAGCTTCCAATCGGGCTTACCAGAGAGACCTGGCCCTCAACAAATCCTTTATAAAAAGCCAGGTAAGCTACCGCCTCCAAAATCCCACAGACTACAAGGATGGGTATAAAATTGAAAACATCGTTTAGGCTTAAATTTTTAAATTTAGCAAAAAAATAAACTAAAGCGATTAAAAATCCGACGAACTGCATCCAAAAAAGAGTCAGAAGATGACCCGATTTACGCGAAGAAATTGCTCCTAAAAAATCAGCGATTCCCCACCCCAACACGCTAAATAATCCCGCTATTATGCCCATTTCTTTATAAAATCTATTATTTTTTTAGCTTCTTCTTTTGAAATATTAATATGGGTAGGCAAATTCAACGTCTTACCGGATAATATTTCTGCTTTAGGGCAGCTGCCTGACCTATACTGCAATTTATCCAACCTAGTGTCATAAGGAGCTACCGGGTTCGTATACCAGTCCCCTATTAAAAGATTATTTTGCCAGGCTTTCCTAATAATCTCGTGAGCTTTTTGGTGCTTTACGGCAAATCTGAGATAAATCTGATCTGTCTCCGGAGGTAACTCAAAAGAGGTGCTTGCCAATTCTTTCCTGTAGAAATCTGCTATCTCTTTTCTGTGTTTATTAAACCTTTCTAATTTTTTGAACTGGTTTAAAGCTAAAATAGCCAAAACGTTTGGAAGACGTTTCGGAAAATAGGAAGGTTTCATCCCCCTCTTTTCTTTCCAATGAACCGCTTTTGATAGAATATGCAGCCACTGGAACAAAACCAAAACGTACTTCCCGAATATCCTATAGGTCGGCAAAATCAGCCGATTCACAAAAACCGGGTGGGATAACTGCTGATGAATCCAACCAAAAGAAGGGTATCCTATTCTGTCTTGATATTCCTTTATCTTTTTAGCCAAATCGTCGTCATCAGTCGCGACCATTCCGCCGTAAACAGAAGATATTACTTTGTCGCGTGAAAAACTGAAGAAAGACGCTTTACCGAATGTCCCCACTTTCCTGCCCTTGTATTCAGCCCCCAAAGAATGGGCGCAGTCCTCAATTAATATCAAATTATTCTGCCTGCAAATCTCCAGAATAGTGTCTATATCAGCCGGTAATCCAAAAGTATGCTGGACTATTAATACCTTGCTTTTTGGAGTTATTTTTCTTTTTAAATCCTCAATATCAATGTTAAAAGTTTTGTCATCACAATCCGCATAAACAGGTTTCAAGTCGTCCCAAATAACCGGATTTGCTACCGCGTTACAAGTAAAAGCCTGAAGCAAAACCTCACTCCTTTTTTCTAATTCTAAAGAATCTAAAATAGCCATCAAAGAAGAACGCCCGCTGTTAAAAGAAACTGCATATTTTACGCCAAGATATTTCCTAAACTCTTCCTCTATCTCGTTGACAGCCTTCCCTTTCTTCCAAAGCAAAGGTTTAAATTTTAATTTCCAAGTCAAAGAAATATCATCTTTCTCGGTGTTTGGCGACAAAGATATTGATATTGGCTTTAAATATTGACAAAAATTCATAATATTATATATTCTAAGATTAAGGCAGGACCAGAAAATAGATTTGGAGGTTTAAATTGAAGGCATTAATTTTAGAGGAAAAAGGACAGATAGTCTTATTGCCCGATGGCGAGGAAGAGGAAAAGCAACTTTTACGCTTTGGATTGGACCTGATTAAGGCTCAGAGTCCTAGCAGAAAAGCTCTGCTGCCCACGACTCCGGTTCAATCGCTGAAACGCGATTGCCACATGACGGGCCTACGCCACCTAACTTTGGAGCCTCTTCCTTTTGACGAATTAGTTCATTCCTAATAGCTAAACCGCTCTACCCACGACTCATCTTCCCGATGAGTCGTCTTTATTTCTCCAACATTTTAATCAATCTTTGTGTACTTTCCAAGCTATTGCGCACCCTACTTTCTAAGAGTATGACATCCCCTTCTTTACAAAAAGACTTAATTTTTTCAAATATCTCCTTAGGATTTTCCATAAACAAAACCCTTGAGCCAGCACCCTCTTTTATCTCTTTCAATCTGTCTTTTGTGGTAATTATTGCCAAATCACAAACTTCGCCGATCTTTACCCCTATTCTTTTATGAATATCCTTTGAGGATTTTCCCAATTCAATCAGACAGGGCATAATAATTACTTTACGGCCAGAAAAACTTTTCAAATATTCTAGATTGGAGATAACCCCATCGGGATTGGCAGAATAAGTGGCGTCAATTATATTCAATCCGTTAATCCCCTTTTTCACCTGTATGCCGGGAAATTTATTCTCAATCTTATCACGGGCGTGGGAAATCTCTTCCTCTGACATGCCTAATTCCTTAGCTACAGCTACTGCCCCTAGAATATCTTCTTCTCCCATAAATTTAGCGGCCTCTCCGTATAAAAACTTCTTAATCTGGGTTTTGTTATACAGCTCTACGCAATATTTGTTCTTAGCATTGAAAAACGCCACTCCATCTGCAGGCAAACTCTCAACCAACTCATATTTACCATTAATAATATTCTCTTGAGAGCCGAAGGTAGCCATATGTTGCTCATTAATTCCGGTTAATACGCCTATTTTCGGCTTAGCGATAGAACAAAGCAGTTTTATCCCTCCCCTGTTGTAGGCTCCCATTTCAACGATAAAAATCTCATGCTCTAGCTTTAAATTATCCAGAATACACTGGGAAATACCCACCTCCGAGTTCTGATGAGCTTCTGTTTTTAAAACCTTAAATTTTGAAGACAAAATACTGTACAAGAACTCTTTGGTTGAAGTCTTGCCATAGCTTCCAGTAATCCCTATCACAAGTAAATTTTTAAAACCCTCTCTCTTTAACCTGGCTTTTCTAATAATCCTGTTCCTGCCAAAAACTGCAAAAGGTTGGAGCAGAAGAACGACTAGGGAAACCATAAAAGGACACAAAACGTCAAAGACCAGAAGCCAGAAAGCAAACCAATAAACATCTTTTGCATTCAAATATATAAGTAAAAGAGAGGAAATCTCTACAAATAACCCGGAAAAGATTAAAAGAACAGTCTTTTTAGTTAAAACCGGCTTCTTTATCCTTTTTTTAAATAAGTCCCAGGCAGTCTTTGCTGACTCGGCAATATATATCAAAAAAACAACAAAAAAGAACAGAAGCGGCAAGGCGAAGAAATAAATAAATAAAATGATTTTTAATACGTTAGAAAAATTTAAAAACAGACTTCTCCCCTTCTCGGTCCGGAAATGATCTATGAACCTGCCTATGTGATATTCCTTCAGCTGCCAAAGATAAATCCAGAACATAACAGCTTTAGTAGTCCTTATAAACCAGAAGAAAGCTAAGGTTGGAATCATGAACTAAGATTTAAAAAATTTAATTAGGACTTGGGCCAATTCGTCAGGAATCTCTAGATGAGGACTGTGCCCTATTTTAGGAAAAACCTCTATTTTGGAATTTTCAATCTTCTCCTTGTAAATATGGGCGTGCTTCAAAGGCACTATCTTATCTGCCTCTCCCCAGACGATTAGAGTGTCTTTCTTGATTTTGGGGAGATCCAGCAGTAAATCCTCCTCTAAAACCTTTTTAATAGTCTCTTTCATCGTGCCGTTCGCCTTCACATAATCCCTGTGCCTCAAAAGGATATAGAAAAAATTTCTGGCCGCATCTTTCATCCTGGCCAGGTACCTCGGAGAAAAAATAGCGTTCCCGAATTTTGCCACAGAAAAAATTATCCTGGTTTTTAGCCCGGGCTTTGGCCTTATGGCAGCCGAAGCGCAGAAAACTATCTTTCTCACCTTTTCCGGATGTAAAATCGTAAACTTTACTGCCACCTGACCGCCGAAAGAATGGGCTACCAGATAAAAATCATTCAAATTCAGATAATTAGTAAAGAAATTAACCCAATTCACGTAGTCAGAGACGCGCCAAGGTTCTTTTGGAGTTAAACTTTTGCCGAAACCAGGCAGGTCAGGAACCACCACTTTAAAGCCCTCCTTAGCCAATATTTCCTGTACTTTTTTCCAGGAGTCAGAAGAACCTCCCCAGCCATGCAGTATCAAAACAGCAGGACCCTCTCCTGCAATTTTGTAATTCGCCTCAAGGTCATTAATAGAAACTTTTTCTTCCTTCATTATCTCTTAATTTCTTTAAATCCCGTATATTTTTGCAAAGCCTCAGGAACCTTCACGGAACCGTCTTTTTGCTGGTAATTTTCAATGATAGCTATTAAAATCCTGCCTATGGCAAAAACCGTACCGTTTAAAGTGTGAACGAAATTCAACTTACCCGATTCGCGGTAGCGGATATTTAAACGCCTGGCCTGAAAATCGGTGCAGTTTGAGGTAGAATGAGTTTCACGATAACGATTTTCGCTGGGGAGCCAAGCCTCAATATCATATTTAGCCGCTGCCGGCCGCCCCAAATCGCCCGTACATATCCGCACTACCCTATAAGGAATTTTCAAAGCCTTCATTAATTTCTCTTCCTGCTCAAGCAAAAGCTCGTGCTCTTTTTTTGAATCTTCCGGCTTAGAAAATGTGACCATTTCAACCTTATCAAACTGGTGAACTCTTAAAATGCCTTTTGTATCTTTTCCGTAAGCACCAGCTTCCCTTCTGAAGCAGGTGGAAAAACCGACATATCTTTTTGATAAATCTTTTCCTTCCAAAATCTCGTCAGAATGCATAGCCAACAAAGATTGTTCCGAAGTTCCGACCAGATATAGGTTATCATCCGGTAGAAAATATGCTTCTTCTTTGTCGGCCGCTTCGAAATATCCTGTTCCGCGAGCCATTTCTTCCTTAAGCATTACCGGGGGCAGAACAGGAGAAAAACCGCTTTCTGTTAAATTCTCAAGAGCAAAATTAATCAAAGCAAACTCAAGCAAAGCCGCCTCTTTTTTTATAAACCCGAACCTTGTACCTGAGGTTTTAGCTGCGCGCTCAGTATCAATCAAATCGAGGTCTTTAGCTATTTCAAGATAATCCTTGCTTTTAAAATCAAACTTAGTCTTCTCTCCCACCTCCCTTAAAACAATGTTTTCCGTATCGTCTTTGCCGACAGGAACATCGTCAAAAGGGATATTGGGTATCTGCAGCATCAAGTCGCGGAATTCATCTTCCAAGGCGGCCAAATCACTGTTTAATCTATCGCTGTTTTTGTCCAATTCCTGCATTTCTAGAATTATCTTCCTTTTATCTTTTTCATTTTTTACAGCAACGATCTCCTTTGAAGCCTTGTTTTTCTTAGCTCGCATATCCTCCAAAGCCTGCAAAGATTCCCTCCTCTTTTTGTCGATATCCAAAAGCCGGCCTATATCAACCTTAACCTGCT
>Ga0265297_10004090_pt1 | contig 24618 bp, 21 predicted proteins | sample Munlanlwell13791_FD_192502 | JGI IMG/M metagenome (GOLD analysis project Ga0265297, IMG submission 192502) | Leachate microbial communities from a municipal landfill in Southern Ontario, Canada - Leachate well 137-91 | ecosystem: Engineered > Solid waste > Landfill > Unclassified | place... | reverse complement strand
TTTGCCGGAAATGATTGAAAAGTGTGCTGATGCGGCAAAGTGGAAAGAAAAATGGCAGGGATGGCGAGTACCGATGTCTGTCGATGGCAATAAGAGAAGGGGTATTGGTGCAGCCATAGGCATGCACATCACCGCATATTGGCCCTGCTCTGCTATAGTCAAAATGAATCAGGATGGTAGTGTCGTTGTTCTCTCGGGTGCGGTGGAGATAGGGCAAGGATTTGGCACAATTATTGCTCAGTTAGTATCCGAGGTCCTGGGTATTCCCTATGATCGTGTCAATGTGACGCTGTCTGACACCGGCGCTACGCCTGCAGCAAGAGGCAATGTGGGCAATACCGGTACATCCAGCGCCGCCCGAGCAGTGCAACTGGCCGCAGAAGATGTTAAACGACAACTGTTTGAACTGGCAGCGCCCAGGCTGGGTGTGGCTGTAGACAAGCTGGAAGCAAGGGATGATAAAATATGGGTTAAAGGCACTCAGAATGCCGTTCCTATCGCTGAGCTGTGTTTGGCTAATTTCCAGATTACCGGAACTGCCAATACCCCGCCACCGGATTCTATACGGGATGAAAAAACCGGGAAAATCGTTCAGTCTTTCGCCGCAGCTTGTGCTATTGCTGAGGTAGAGGTTGATACCAAGACCGGTAAAGTGGAAATACTGCGCATAACCAGTGGGCATGATTGCGGTCGTGCTATAAATCCTGTTATCGTGGAAAACCAGATAGATTTGGGTTTAATTATGGCTAACGGCTGGGTACGAACTGAAGAATTCCTTGTCGATCCTAAAACGGCAGTCATTGTTAATCCCAATCTGCTTGATTATAAGCTGGTTACCTTTTTGGATACACCCACAGGTAGAGATAATATAAGAATTGTCTCAGAAAGGCCTTGTGCCTGGGGACCACTTGGAGCAAAAGGATTTAGTGAAACAGCTATGACATCGCTGGGTCCAGCCGTTTTCAACGCTGTATATAATGCCACAGGAGTTAGAATTTATGACAGCTTCCTTTCTCCCAATGCTGTCCTTAAGGCACTGGAGAAGGCAAGCTTTTAGGAGGTTGTTAATGGCTTATAAAATGTTAGACTTAATCGAAGCTAAAGAAATTAAAAAAGCTCTTGCCTGGCTTAGCAAATACTGGGATAGACCAATTCATCCCGAATACTATAACGTCAGGACGGTTGACGAGGCGATCTCTTTACTGAGTGAGCACGGAAAGGAAGCAAAAATAGTAGCTGGTGCTGTTGACCTGCTGGGGTTGATGAAGAACAAAGTTATTGCGCCCAGAGCTTTAATAAATATAAAGACTATACCCAATCTGGGTTATATTGAACAGGGTGATACAGGTCTGAGTATCGGGGCGCTTACCCGCATTAATGATATTGAAAGCTCAGCATTGATAAACAGCAAATATCCGATGCTGTTTGAAGCAGCGCATTCCATAGGTTCACCGCAGATTAGGAATATGGCCTCTATAGCCGGGAACCTGTGTCAGGATGTACGTTGCTGGTATTACCGGAGGTCGCCTGCAACAGGTATCTCATATAAGTGCCGTCGTAAAAGCGAAACTGGCATATGTTATGCAATAAATGGCGAGAACCAGTACCACGCGGTTATTGATGCAACTGAATGTGCAGCCGTCTGTCCTTCTGATCTGGCTACGGTATTGCTGGCGTTGGATGCTAAGCTCTGCACAGTAAATACCAGTGGTGGCAGAGCAATAACTATGGAAGAATTTTATACCAGGTTGTGCAATGTCTTGGAGCCCGCCGAAATAATAACTGCCATTAAGATTCCCGAGGTTGATCCCGAATTAAAACAGTATTTCCTCAAATTCAGGATCAGAAATGCTATCGATTTTGCTATTGTAAGTGTAGCCGCACTGGTGAAGCTTGATGGCGAGGTGATTAGAGATGCCAGAATTGTACTGGGTGGAGTGGCTGCTGGTCCTTACCGGGCGTTGAAAGCCGAGAAAATACTTAAAGGTCAGAGAAGAACGGAAGAATTGGTCACAACAGCAGCTAATCTAGCACTGTGTGAGGCCATACCTCTGAGTAAGAATAGTTATAAAGTACAGGTAGCAGAAGCTCTGGTGAAACAGGCTCTTTTCAAAAACTAAGCCCTCATCGCAAACTATACCGATTTCTGTGAACCGGCATAGTTTGCGAAAGTTCTTCGCTTATAGCATATACGGATCAGGCTTATATTTGTTTAGTATATGATTAAAGATGTGCTATAACATCGGCTGTGGTGGTGACCTGAGTCATCAATGGCATTGTGATGTCCATCATAGCTTCGTAAGCTTTTCGTTCAGGTTCCGGTGAGGCGGATGCGTCACGCGGGATGATCACCGAATACCATAAATCACCTGCCTGTACAGCAGTAGTATGTACTATCTGGTGGGCAGCAAAGCCGCACAATACCACAGTTTTAACGCCTTTAAGCTTTAGCATCACATCTAATCCGGAATTTGTGAATCCGCCTAGGAGCCAGTTAAACAATAGTGGTTCGTCAGGTCTGCGATCCAGTTCGGGAATTACCTGGAGGCTTTCTCGAATTTCCGCAGAAGTTAATATATTTGAATTCAGATTGGCCTCTTCGATCTTTCTGTAAAGAGTGCCGTACGCTGGCAGCACACCAATTGGATTTGGCAGGACACTTACAAAAATGACCGGCAATTTCTTTTCGCGAAAAGCCTTGAGCATTTCCTGCATTCGGGTTATCATTCCCGAATCTCTTATGATTTTAAGTGCGCTATCGCGCCAGCCGGGGATGAACTTACCTTCGCCTGCTATTCCCTTTTGCATATGCAAAATAACCAGTGCCGGCTTTCCATCCATTTTCCATTCACTCATTTTTTATATTTCCTCCTTATTTATTAGCATTATTTATTATTGGCATTGTTTTATGATTTCAGTTAGAGGTCAGCTACTTGCCTTTAAGCCTTAAGGACTTTTTCTGCCGTAACCTCATCATAATTTAACCTCCTGAGTGTTTAACTTTTCCCTGACGCACTCAGGAGGTTAATATTTAACTATCTTAGAGTAACATGGATTTGGTTCGAATGGAAGTCAAGCCATAATTAGGGTAGCCAGCTGTAGCTCAATTAACGAATGATGGTTAATTGATTCTTGTGCTCCCCCAGATTTTATGTACATTAGGTATATAGTGCAAACCGTCAGAATGCCAAGAAGCATTAGTATTTAGTTAATAAATGCTGATAAAATCCAAATGGATATCGTATATATATCCAATTAGATAATCAGTTGGATTTGGCGATTCTATCACTGTCATACCTGATTGTCAACAGGTTATGGAAATGTAAGCATGGCGATTCTATGACAATGGTTGCTATATGTATGGTTGGTAGGTGTATTGTTAGCAAGTAGCAGGATTGAGTTATCTCCCCGTATCCCGGGCCTGAGGATACGGGGGTTGAATGATGTGTTTTTCAATACTTCCAGGATTATAGGGGTTTTACCGGTGCGTAGATGTCTACGGTATGTTTGCCCTGGGGATGTGTTTTAGGATCGTTAAGATACAGTTCGAAGCAGGGGCGATCATCGGGTTGATATCCGCTTTCGGGCAGCCAGCCGCCGTAGAGGGCGCTCCAGGCATCTCCGTATTGCTCAACGTCTATCTCGAAATGGGCGATCGCATATTTGCCCGCCGGTATTATCGCCTTGCCGATTTCTCCCTCAGCTTTGGTATCTGCCGGTACGGTGATGCAGACATCGGTTCTTAGCCTGGCTTCATCGGTAACATCCGGGTTATCGTGGTATACGGCAATGAACTTTGTCTCGGGAAATCGCAGTAGCCCGCGGGGACCAGCCCAGGCACAGAGTTTGTCGAATAGTTTTTTGAAAAGTGCCATATCTCCCGCATACGGACCGATATGGCGGATGTAGGCGATATGCATCTCCGGTACCTCTTTGACCTCGACATTGACTGCCAGGTTTTTATCGGTTTTCATTTCTATCCTCCATATTTGTTTATTCATGTTCTCAATATAATATGGATGGACGTCGAAGTCTTGCTGAATATTGCTGACCGTTTTGCTTTCCTTGCTATCCGTTTTACCGTTTCTGCTGTTTCTGAGGTATCCGCCGCCGGCACGCCACTGGCTGGCGCTCATCTTGAAGGTTTCCCGAAATGCCCGGGCAAATACCGGCGAGCCGGAAAACCCGCACTCCAGAGCGATTTCGGTTATCGATTTTTTGGGGTTCTGAATTAACATTGATGCGGCTCTCTCGATACGCAACCTCTGTATGAAGCTATTCAGAGTTTCGCCGACCATGGCGCTGAATATTCGGTGGAAGTGAAAAGGGGAAAAGTGAGCTATATCGGCCAGCTCTGCCAGAGACAAGTCTTCACCGATGTGCGATTGGATATAGTCGATGACACGGTTTATCCGTGCCACGTAGTTTTCCCGGAGATATTTTTGCCCGCCGTCTAACATATATTAGCTCAAGACTGATACGTTGACCGTTTCCTTATGTATTATACAGAATGGCATGGCGTCTGTGCATGGGTTTTTAAAGCTGACTAGTGTTATCGCTTTATCTGCATTTAAATTAATTTCAGCATCTTATATAGTTACCTCGGCAACCTATAATACTAATGGCTGACCCGGAGTCAGACTTTTTACCTTTGTAAAACCAGCCACATCCACGATTACTTGTGGACACTTCATGGGTTACCATATACAGTAGGAAAAATAGATACAGGAGTTAAAACTACGTAATGAACCAGAACAATGTTGTAAACAATGAGGCAAAGGCCGCAATCAGGGAACAGCCTGTTGCCTTTGGCAGCAATGGATTTAAGCTTAACGGTAAAGTCATTTTACCGGAGAACGCCAGCGCCGAATCTCCGGTACCCGCAGCGGTGCTGTGTCATGGTTTCGGTTCCAGCCACCGTGCCATGCAGGACAGCGCCAGAATTCTGGCAGGCCAGGGCGTGGCTGCTCTGATATTCGATTTCCGCGGCCACGGCCTCAGCGAAGGTATTCTGGATGGCAATCAGGCAGAGGATGCCGTCGATGCCTGGAATACTTTAAGACAGTTGCCCGAGGTTGACGAAAGCCGTATGGGGCTTGCGGGACACAGCCTGGGGGCTTTATCCGCCATAATAGCGGCAGGGAAGGTGGGCTCTCCTAAAGCGCTTGTCGCTCTGTCCTGTCCGCCCCCGATAACTAATGACACTTATCCCGGGCTGGACGAAGATTTCGGCCGGTGGGGACGAAAACACAGCCATGTCGTTGAGGTGCCTAAACGCGGCACGCTTCCCTGGCTTAGCGGAATACCCGCTGTAGCTGCCAGAATATGGATGTATGCCACCCGCCACTATGTTCGTATCCACGGCAAACAGTTTGTCGAAGGGATGATAAAGGCGAACATAGCTGAAGTGCTGGGCAAGCTGAATAATTGCGCCAAACTATTTGTCTTTTGCGAAGGCGATACTATAACCCCGTATAACAAATCAGTGCTTGTCTATGAGGCAGCCTGCGAACCCAGAGAAAGATTCCTGAGCAGAGGCAAACATGGCACTCCTATAGCTCGCGGCCATCTGCGCTCACAGTGGACAAGCTGGATAGCTGAATCTTTACTTGATTGAGAATAGACCATTCAGGAGGTTAAATTATAATGCGTGTGTTAATAACCGGTGGAGCGGGCAGGTTGGGGCTGACTATCTGCAAAGCAATAATGCAGGAAGGATTGCAGGTACGTATCTTCGACCTGGACAATACCCGTAACCGAAAAAGTGTTAAGTCTCTTAAAGGGAAGGCGGAGGTTTTCTGGGGTGATATTACCAGCTCTGAATCAGTTCGGGCAGCGCTGGATGGTGTAGATGTCGTGGTGCACATGGCGGGCATCCTACCTCCGGTATCTGAGCAAAAACCTGAACTGACACATAAAGTCAATGTCGAAGGCACCAGGATTATGGTCGACCTGCTCAAAGAGAAAGGCGGGAAGATGCCTTTCATCTTCACTTCCTCGGCAGCGGCTTTCGGCCCTACCCCCGATGCCACAGAGCCTCTTGACCCTGACAGGATTGAGCCGCACCCCAAAGATGTTTACGGTCAGACCAAGCTGGAGGCGGAAAAATTAATTAAGGAGTCTGGTATCGACTACGTTATCCTGCGACTTACCGCTACTCTGTATTTTAGCTTTAGATTGAGCGATATCAAGCGCATGTTCTCTATCCCGTTGAACAATCGCATCGAGCACTGCCATCCCGATGATACAGCCTGTGCCATAGTCAACGCTATCAAGAATTTCGATGAAGCCAAAGGTAATACTCTGGTGATCAGTGGCGGTCCTGGCCTGCGGATGTTTTATAAAGACCTAGTTGGCGGTATTCTCAAGGTCATGGGATTGCCTTTGCCCCCGGCCTTCAAATTTGCCAGGACACCGTACTACCTTGACTGGTACGATACCAGTAAGGCTCAGAAGCTGCTCAAGTTCCAGAGAAAAAGCTATGCCGACTATCTCAGCGATTTTGCCAAGGAAGTAAGCCGGATTTATGGTTCGGGATTTCTGCCCTTCATGCGCCGCTTCGTCGGCCCGGTCTTCGGCAAACTCATCGTCCGCTTTTTCTAGTTCCGTATTCAATGTCATTGCGAGGAGTCCCGATGAAATCGGGACGACGAAGCAATCTCTGCGTTGTCGAAAAAGACATAACGATTGCTTCGTTCCAATTGCATCAAAACTCGCAATGACATCGTTGTTCTCTCTCCTGGCGAGGAAGAACCAGATTGATTGGGATTATATTTGGCCTACCCTCACCTTAATCCTCTCCCGTCAAGGGAGAGGAAATTAGATTCTCTCTCCCCTGGTGGGAGAGAGCTAGAGTGAGGGGGATATCTCCTAACAAACTGTCTTCGGCTTACCTGTTCTGACTGCCTGGTAGAACTCTTCCGGTTTTTTACCGATCGATAGTTTTTCCATGGGGCAAATTTCGGTCAGCCCCGGTTTTTGAATGTAAGGCACTATTTTGGTGAGATGATATGAAATGCCGTGCTCTTTTAACGTCCTGATAGCTAGCTCGCTGCCCAGCGGGCTGTAGGCTTCCTTACAGTTAGCCAGGACACATAGCAGAGCGGCGGCATTACCCACTATCTTATCGAAGATTACCACATTCCGATGTGACGGAGACATCACTTCGATATATTCCATCAGCGGTGCCAGCAAGTCCTTATTTGAGGCAAAGAGCAATTTATCGCCTTCATATACCTGAAGGGAATTTCCGCTCTTGAGAAAGGCATCATATAAATGTTGGTAGTCTGCCATCTCTCCGCTATTTTAAATCAATCTGGCAATAAATAAAAGCTTGTTAATGAGGCTGCCTTATTAGTATAATAAATTCCACTATTTAGGGTTGTAGTTCAGTTGGGAGAGCGTCCCGACTTTAGTCGGGAAGGTAATGGATGATGTTTTAGCTAGGCATCTTATTTGGGGCTGTAGCTCAGTTGGGAGAGCGCCTGATTTGCATTCAGGAGGTAGTGGGTTCGAATCCCATCAGCTCCACCAAATAAAGCCTGCATTTAGTCAATACTATATGGAGAGCGTCCCGATTGGAATCGGGAAGGTAGTGGGTTCGAATCCATCAGCTTCGCCATCACGATCAGATGTAATAAGAAGTATTTGTTTATTCAATCTTGCTTCTGATCATTGCTGCCACGAAAGCTAATATTAAACAAAGGATGCCAAATCCGACAAATACTCCTTGAACGCTAAGAGGAGATTCTACCGATAAGATATTAAAGCTTAATAATGCTAAATTAGCAATACCGCATAAAAGTGAAATACATCCAAGAATAAATAGCACCCATGCTGCTGCTGTGGCTAGATTTTTAAGTGATTTAGGCACCTCTATCCTCCTTGTGGCTGTATCTGAAATATTTTGCATACGTTTTGACTCAACTTTAACTATTAAAGACGCAATCCAAGGTGAAAAAACACATATGATTACACCTATAACAAAAAGTAAAATGACGGCTATCCAACTTCTCTGAGGGAGAGATGCTGCAGCGACACTTATACCTACTATTGTAATTCCAACCGCTAGCCAGGTGTTTTGCAGTTGTACTATATTCCAATGACGCTGCTTCTGTGATTCACGCTCCTTGGGTTCCTCTTTTGTTTTTATTTCTGTCATTGTTTTATTCCCTCACAATAGTTCCGTAATCATCTTCTTGATTTATATGAACTCAGTATATTACAGCACAAAATAATGACAATTAAAAGAGAAAGATAATTGGTCTTATTAGCTGGCCGTTACGAGGTTTAATTATGTACAATATTCTTATTTAAATCAACCTTCTGATTGGTAATTCATGTATAATGTGAGACGGGCATTTTGCTGCTAGCAAATATAGTCGGAGAAGTCAATAAATCGGTTATCTGACTTAATTCATTAAACATAAAATGCATGGTATAAAGGAGTAATACTGAATGAAAAGCATATTTCTGTACAGGTTTCTGACTCCTGTTGTATTATTGGGTATTGTGGGAGCCTTAATTTTGGGATGTGCTCCCCAGGGGAGCTCAGTGCAGCAAACCGCAAGTCCGCAGGATGCTCAACAGATTGCTTATGATGCCACTATATACGGATTTCCGCTGGTCATAATGGATTTGACACGGCAGGCTTTCACGGCGGTTCCCGCACCCACGGAAAATGGGGCGCCGGTAGACCAGTTCAGCAATAAGAGAGCATTTCCTGATGCAACTTTTACTACCGTAGTAAGACCCAATGCAGACACGCTCTACTCAACAGCCTGGATTGATACCGCCAAAGAGCCTGTTATCCTTTCATTGCCGGATGCAAATGGTCGCTACTATATGATGTCCTTGCAGGACTACTGGACGAATGTTTTTGCCTCACTGGGTTCACGTACTACAGGTACCGGCGCCGGCAATTTTGCTATCACCGGTCCGAATTGGAGCGGTGAGTTGCCTGAAGGAGTCACAGAATTGAATTCTCCAACCAGGTGGGCCTGGATAGTCGGACGTTTCGCCTGCACCGGCTCTTCGGACTACGATAACGTCCACAAGCTTCAAAACCAACTGAAGCTGACGCCGCTTTCCGCCTGGGGAACTGATTATACTCCACCTGCAAATGTACCGGTTGATCCCAATGTCAATCGCCAGGTCTCTCCTCTGGACCAGTTACTGGCTATGGATGCTCCGACTTATATCAATTATTTCTGTCAGCTGATGGTGGACAATCCTCCCTATGAAGCAGATGCGCCGGCACTGGCTAACTTCGCAAAAATAGGTATTGGGGTCGGTGTTGATTACAAGGCTTATTTTTCCGGACTGGACAATGATGTCAAATCAGCAATCCAGGACGGCTATAAGTCTGCTCTCGCCAAGATTCCTATGACAGGACCGGGTGATGAAAAGAACGGATGGCGGATGGTATATGGTGCCGGTGATTACGGTACGGACTATATGCTTAGAGCAATTATAGATTATCAAGGGCTGGGCGCTAATTTAGATGATGATGCCTTCTATCCATCACTATACAGAAGTAGCGATGGGGAATGGTTGTCCAGCGATAAGAAATATGTGCTCCATTTCAACAAGGACGAGATACCACCCGTAAACGGCTTCTGGTCGCTTTCTATGTACAATGATAAAATACTGTTCGCAGAGAACCCGATCAATAGATATAATCTGGGTTCAATGAGTAACCCGCCTCTGATAATAAATCCCGACGGCTCACTAGATATTTATATACAGCGTGACGCACCCGACCCGATAACGCCCAACTGGTTGCCTGCACCTGCCGAAGGCAACTTTTCATTGACATTGCGGTTGTACTGGCCGAAGGAGTCGGTAGTAGATAAATCATGGGTACCTCCGGCTATACAGATGGTTGAATAGTGGTTTTGCAATATCTACCGGGAGTTCTTTTTGCTGCGAGCAAATATAGTCGGAGAAGTCAATAAATCGGTCGTCTGACTTGATTCATTAAACATAAAAATGCATGGTATAAAGGAGTAATGCGGTATGAAAAACATATTTCTGTACAGGTTACTGGCTCTTGTTGTATTACTGGGTATTGTGGGAGCCTTAGCTGTAGGGTGTGCTCCCCAGGGGGGCTCAGTGAAGCAAACCGCAAGCCCGCAGGATGCTCAGCAGATCGCCTCTGATGCCACTGTGTACGGCTTCCCGCTGGTCATAATGGACCTTACCCGGCAGGTCTTTACAGCAGTCCCGGCACCCAATGATACAGGGTCCCCGGTCAACCAGTTTGGTAATAAGAAAGCATTTCCTGATGCGACATTTATTAATGTAGTAAATCCTAATGCTGACACGCTTTATTCATCAGCCTGGATTGACACCGCTAAAGAGCCTGTTATCCTTTCAGTGCCGGATACTCATGGACGCTACTACCTGATGCCCATGCTTAATTACTGGACGGATTGTTTTGCCTCGCCAGGCTCCCGCACCACGGGCACCGGGGCCGGCAACTTTGCTATCACCGGCCCGAACTGGAATGGCAAATTACCTGAGGGTATCATAGAAATGAAATCTTCGACCAGGTGGGTCTGGATAGTCGGCCGTATTGCCTGCGCCGGCTCTCCGGACTACGAGAACGTCAATAAGCTTCAGGATCAGTTGAAGCTGACACCTCTCTCTGCCTGGGGCACCGATTATGTGCCGCCGACCAATGTACCTGTTGCTCCCAATGTCAATCGAAAGGTCTCTCCTCTGGACCAGTTGCTGGCTCTGGATGCGGCCAGCTATTTTAACTATGTATGCCAGTTGATGGTGGACAACCCTCCCTATGAAGCGGATGCGCCGTTACTGGCTAACCTCGCAAAGGTAGGGATTACGACTGGAGCTGACTACAAGTCGTATTTCGCCGGGCTGGATGACGGCGTTAAATCGGCAATTCAAACTGGCTATCAGTCTGCTTTGGCTAAAATTCCCGCAGCAAACCTGGGGAGTATAAAAAATGGGTGGCAGCTCCCTTATGGTACGGGCAACTACGGGACTAACTATGTACTGAGAGCAGCTATAGCTTATCGGGGGCTGGGCGCTAATTTAACTGAGGATGCTTTCTATGCCTCAGCATCAACCGGCAGCGATGGGGCTAAATTTTCCAGCGCTAACAAATATGTAATTCATTTTAATGAGGATGAGATACCACCAGTAAACGGCTTCTGGTCGCTCAGCATGTATAATGACAAAATCCTGTTTGCAGCCAACCCGATTGATAGATATTGTCTGGGCTCATTAAGTGACCCGACTCTGATAAAGAACCCCGACGGCTCGATTGACCTTTATATACAGCGGGATTCACCTGACTCTGCTAAGATGCCTAACTGGTTGCCAGCCCCAGCCACTGGCGGCTTTTCATTGACTCTGCGCCTGTACTGGCCTCAGCAGCAGGTAGTGGACAAGACCTGGGTGCCTCCGGCAGTGCAACCAGTTGAATAGCTGCTTTGTAATAGCTACAGGGGAGCTCTTTTTGTTGCGAGTAAATACAGTCGGAGAAGTCAATAAGTCGGTCATCTGGCTTGATTCATTAAATATAAAATGCATGGCATAAAGGAGTAACACGGTATGAAAAACATATTTCTGTACAGGTTTCTGGCTCTTGTTATATTATTGGGTATGGTGGGAGCCTTAGCTGTGGGGTGTACTCCCAAGGAGGGTTCAGTGCAGCAAACCGCAAGTCCGCAGGATGCTCAACAGATCGCTTATGATGCTACAATATATGGATTCCCGCTGGTCATAATGGATATAACACGGCAAGTCTTTATTGCTGTGCCTAAACCCATGGAGAATGGGGCACCGGTAGACCAGTTCGGCAATAAGAAAGTATTTCCTGATGCCACTTTTATTCAAGTAACCAGGCCCAACGCAGACACGCTCTATTCGTCAGCCTGGGTTGACACCGCTAAAGAGCCTGTTATCTTTTCAGTGCCAGACACAAATGGTCGCTACTATATGATGCCCTTGCTGGATTACTGGACGGATGTTTTTGCCTCGCCAGGCTCACGCACTACGGGTACCAAGGCTGGCAATTTTGCCATAACCGGCCCGAAGTGGAGCGGTGACTTGCCTGAGGGCGTCACAGAAATAAAGTCTCCGACCAGGTGGGCCTGGATAATCGGGCGTTTCGCCTGCGCCGGCTCTCCGGACTACGCTAACGTCAATAAGCTTCAAGATCAGCTTAAGCTGGTGCCGCTTTCTGCCTGGGGCACCGATTATGTGCCGCCGGACAATGTCCCTGTTGATCCCAGTGTCAATCGTAAGGTATCTCCTCTGGACCAGTTGCTGGCTATGGATGCCTCCACCTATTTGGATCAGGTCTGCCAGTTGATGGTGGACAATCCTCCTTACGAAGCGGATGCGCCAGCACTGGCTAACTTTGCCAAGATAGGTATTGGGGTCGGGGTTGATTACAAGGCTTATTTTTCCGGGCTGGACAATGATGTTAAATCAGCAATTCAGGCCGGCTATAAATCTGCTCTCACCAAGATTCCTGAGACAAAAATGGGTGAAGAAAAGAACGGGTGGCAGATGATATACGATACCGGTGATTACGGTACGAACTATATGTTCAGAGCAACTATAGCTTATATGGGGCTGGGCGCTAATTTAGGTGATGATGCCTTCTATCTATCATCATTTAACAGCGGCGATGGGGAAAAATACTCCAGCGATAAGAAATATGTGCTTCATTTCGACAAGGACGAGATACCACCAGTAGACGGATTCTGGTCGATTACAATGTATAACGACAAAGCCCTGCTTGCGGCAAACCCGATCAACAGGTATACTCGTGGTTCATTGAGTGATCCGCCTCTGATAACAAATCCCGACGGCTCGATGGATATCTATATACAGCGGGATTCACCTGACTCTGCTAAGGTTACCAACTGGTTGCCAGCCCCGGACAGCGGCGGTTTTTCATTGGCGCTGCGCCTGTACTGGCCAAAGCAGCAGGTACTGGACAAGGCCTGGATGTCTCCGGCAGTGCAACCGGTTGAATAAAGTACCTGTAATATACGCGGGATAGCTCCCTGATTGAACAGAAATAATGTAGTCCCGTATATAGGCAGAGAGAAGGTGTCAGGAAAAGCAGAATGGGGCTATTTAATTTTGCTTTACCAGTTGTTATAATCAGTTAGCTCGAATGGATTAAGGAGGTAATAAATGACAAAAACTTGCAAGCCAACCGTCGCTGGTATTTTAAGCATAATTGCTGGAGTTTTTACCTTAATTGGTTTTATTGTCCTGGTTATTGTCGGTTATTTTACCAGTAGTTCTGATACTTTCGGAGGACTTGTTTCCCCTGCTGCAAATATTGCAGCTATCTGGCTTGTTCTATCTATGCTCTTTTTTGTTATTGGGGTGCTGGCTATAATTGGTGGTGCATTCGCTTTGCAAAGGAAGCTGTGGGGATTAGCCCTGGCTGGTTCAATTCTTGTTATCTTTACTTCGTTTTATTTAGGAATACCAGCCACCATACTCACCGCCATATCCAGGAATGAGTTTGAGTAACCTTATATAAATGCCGTTGCTTGTAGTCTGTAGCTCAGTCGGGAAAGTATCCCGGCTGAAATCGAGGAGGCACGGGTTCGAATCCCCTCAGCTCAATATAGCTTTGAATTACGCAAGAAGACCGAACTTTTCTTTTTTCTAATCGTAAGAATGACTTTATTACTACACCTTGATGTTTTCTGATACTTGACAACTAAGGTTAAAATAAGTAATATTAGTAACTAATACTAATATTATATAAGTAAATGCAAACAGGAGAAGCTACTCTAAAATTCCTATGCATACCAGAAGCCATTAGTATGTAGATGATGTATAATGTAGCTAGATCGTATAAGAAATCTTCACCATTATTAAAGGAACAGTTTATCGGAACTTTAGAGTTCTAAGGAGACGGGGTGGGTTAGAGAGCTTCATCCGGATGGCACTAAAAGCGGTTCTTTCCAGGAACTTAAATAAAATCGAAGAAAAATACAAGAAGCTTATCAGAGCTGAAAGCCTGTTGAACAAAGAGGTCAGTGCACAAATGAAATAGTCTTATATTTATATAAAATGAAGAGGAGGATGAAAAATGGAAAATAAAGATCAAAAGAAACTAACCACTGCCGGCGGTGGCAAAGCGATTCAGGACTGGTGGCCGAACCGGTTGAAACTCGAGATTTTACACCAACATTCCTGCAAGTCCGATCCGATGGGCGAGGGTTTCAACTACACTAAAGAGTTCAAAAGTCTTGACTTGAAGGCCGTGAAGAAGGACCTGCATGAACTGATGACCAAGTCGCAGGACTGGTGGCCAGCAGACTACGGCCACTACGGGGGTTTATTCATCCGTATGGCATGGCATAGCGCCGGCACCTACCGCACCGGCGACGGCCGCGGCGGTGGTGGCAGAGGCCAGCAGCGTTTCGCACCGTTAAACAGCTGGCCTGACAATGTGAACCTGGACAAGGCGCGCCGACTGATCTGGCCGATCAAGCAGAAGTACGGGCGAAAGATTTCCTGGGCCGACCTGATGATCCTTACCGGCAATGTTGCCCTGGAATCGATGGGTTTCAAGACCTTCGGTTTCGGTGGTGGTCGCGAGGATACCTGGGAGCCGGATCAGGACGTATACTGGGGCTCTGAGGAACAGTGGCTGGGCGACAAGCGTTACACCGGCGACCGGGACCTCGAAAATCCGCTCGCTGCTGTGCAGATGGGCTTGATTTACGTGAACCCGGAAGGGCCGAACCGCGAACCTATCCCTGCAGCTTCTGCACATGATGTCCGTCAGACTTTCGCACGCATGGCTATGAATGACGAGGAGACGGTAGCTCTCATAGCTGGAGGACATACCTTTGGCAAAACTCATGGCGCTGGCCCTGCGTCGCATGTGGGACCTGAGCCCGAAGCTGCCGGCATCGAGGAGCAGGGCCTTGGCTGGAAAAGCAGCTTCGGCAGCGGCAAAGGCGGCGATACAATCACCAGCGGCCTCGAGGGCGCCTGGAAACCGAATCCGACCAAATGGGACATGGGCTATCTGAAGGTTCTATTCAAATATGATTGGGAGCTTCTCAAGAGTCCGGCGGGGGCCTATATATGGCTGGCAAAAGATGTGGAAGAGGAGGATATGGTGGTTGATGCGCACGATCCGTCGAAGAAACACCGGCCGATGATGAGCACGGCCGATCTTTCCCTTAAATTTGATCCTGTTTACGAGAAAATTTCTCGACGCTATCTGGCAAACCCCGAGGAATTCGCCGACGCGTTCGCCCGGGCATGGTTCAAGCTGACGCACCGCGACATGGGGCCGCGTTCACGCTATCTCGGCCCGGAGGTTCCGGCAGAGGAGCTCATCTGGCAGGATCCCATCCCCGCTGTTAATCATAAACTGATTGATGCAAAGGACATTACCTCCCTCAAGGGCAAGATCCTGGCTTCGGGGCTGTCAGTTTCCCAACTGGTGTCAATCGCCTGGGCTTCGGCGTCTACCTTCCGCAGCTCCGACAAGCGCGGCGGTGCCAACGGCGCCCGCATTCGTCTGATGCCGCAGAAGAATTGGGAAGTCAACCAGCCCGACCAGCTGGCGAAGGTGCTCAAGACCCTGGAGGGTATCCAGAGCGAGTTCAACAGCAAGGCCTCTGGTGGCAAGAAGATATCATTAGCTGACCTGATCGTTCTGGCTGGTTGTGCAGGCATCGAGCAGGCAGCGAAAAAGGCTGGTCATGAAGTGACGGTTCCCTTCTCGCCGGGACGCATGGACGCCTCGCAGGAGCAAACCGATGTGGCCTCCTTCGCCGTGCTAGAGCCGAAGGCAGACGGCTTCCGTAACTACCAAAAAGCCCGATACTCAGTGTCGGCAGAGGAGTTGTTGGTTGATAAGGCACAATTGTTGACGTTGACAGCGCCTGAGATGACTGTTCTCATTGGCGGTATGCGTGTTCTGAATACCAACTTCGGACAGACTCAACGCGGCGTCTTCACCAAACGACCCGGGACGCTGACGAACGACTTCTTTGTGAATCTGCTCGACATGGGCACGACATGGAAAGCGGTATCGGAGGCCGGGGACTTGTTTGAAGGGCGCGATCGTGCAACGGGAGAACTCAAGTGGACTGGCACTCGTGTCGATCTGGTCTTCGGTTCAAACTCCCAGCTCCGGGCACTGGCGGAAGTTTATGCAAGTTCGGATGCGCAGGAGAAGTTTGTCCATGATTTTGTAGCGGCCTGGAACAAGGTAATGAATCTTGATCGCTTCGACCTTGCCTTGTCGTAGCCTAAATGTCTTCGAGGGCTGCTGAAGCGTATTATGAAACGCAAATCAGATGATCAGGAAGCGGTAACTGTCACGAACTAACGGATTATTGAATAGTAAAAAGTAGTAACATAAGCAACATATTAAGGAGGAGGTAAGCTTTATGCCAGAAGAATTTAAACCGGGATGCCAGAGACCGCCCATCAAGAAGCCGGTACAAGGGACGGCTGCGGCAAGTGAACTGAATATAAAGGAGGAGAAAAAAGCTATGGTAAAGGTAGGAAAACCGGCGCCAGATTTTACAGCCCCCGCTTTCCACAAAGGCAAATTTATGAATACCACCCTTTCTGAATATAAAGGGAAATGGGTGGTGGTATGTTTCTATCCGGGCGATTTTACCTTCGTCTGAGCGACCGAAGTTTCAGCAGTTGCTGAAAAATATCCCGAATTCCAGAAATTAGGCGTTGAAGTGCTATCCATGAGTGTTGACAGTGTGTTCGTCCACAAGATGTGGAATGACCACGAGCTCTCGAAGATGATTAACAAAGATATTCCATTCATGATGTTATCCGATCAGGATGGCAGCATTGGTAAACTGTATGGCATCTACGATGAAGACAGTGGCGTTGAAACAAGAGGAAGATTTATTATCGACCCTGACGGAATTATTCAGGGTTTTGAAGTACTAACGCCGCCAGTTGGCAGAAACGTCAGTGAAACGCTGAGGCAAATCCAGGCATTTCAACTGGTACGCAATGCTAAAGGGACAGAAGCGACGCCATCCGGCTGGAAACCGGGCAAGCCAACATTAAAACCAGGCCCTGATCTGGTTGGCAATGTCTGGAAAGTATGGAAAGTTAAACAGGCCTTCGAAGACTGAATCCTTTAACCTTCCCAACTTAATATCCCGGCCGAAGGTCTTGGGAAGTTTATGTCATGGTATCCAGCGCTGGCGTACAATAACAGGAACCGATTCTCCAGCAGCCGAAGGAATCAGGTGTAAGTTATATGAAATGTAGTTTCCTGTTGTATTGGAGATTTGATACTCGAATTTTGTTACAGATGTGGTGTAACCTATTTTTGTCTCCCAGTGAAAAGGGTCACGCTGTACCTCAATGCCATTGACTTCTAGCTTTGCTTCGGCGGGCAGATATTCAAAACAGAAATCGATAGGTTTTTCTGCGGTAACCTCAGTCTGTTCTCGTTGTCCCGCGGGTATTCCAATTGAGAATATACTGTTTTGCTGATCAACTATTATGTTACGTACAATATAGCCTTCCTCATTATTTTGAGGTGAAGGGCTTGGTGGAGCATTTGCTTCTGCTTCAGTTACTGGTTGGTTTCCCTGAGGAGGAAATGTGTAAATTGGTACATCACCAGTCTGTTGATGAGGCTGCTGACAGGACAGCATTAATAAACAAAATGCTGCGATACTTAAAAGCACATATGAATAGATCTTTTTCATCTTTTTTCACATAAACTACTCCCATTTTCCAGCCAGTATTTTTGCCAGGCGTTTATACCCAGCAGACCGGACCCACTTCTTTACCCATTCCTCAACTGCTTCAACGCCATCTGAATGTTGTTCTCTAATAGTTTCCAGCTCTAACGATGCATCGTTGGCTGCTTCGTCCATCTTCTTAGCATCAAATTCTGCCATTTTACTCCTATTCTAATTTAGAACTAACTGGTGAATTATACCACTTGGTATTTTAGAAGGAAATTATCATACAGTCTTATTCTGCGACGATAGCGGTAATGTAGGAAACACCGGCGATGGCACGTGTTATTCTGGTATTGTCCAGAAGATGACGCATATCCAGAAACTCTCCGGTACGTACGATTCTTTTGATCTCATTATCCAGGTCTAAATCGGCCTGCCACTTCATTTGCTCAAAGACTACACCGTGATTGTGTAACATCATTTTTTTATTCCCGGTATTAGCCGGATGCAGATAAAATAAGTTATCGAGCGATTGTTTGTCTAAGTAGGACAGATCGCTGCTTAAGTCAATGCCCATACCGAAGCTGACCATGGTTTTATCATGGTATTTGGGTTGACTGTTAATATTCATCCACCGGTTCACGTTTTCCGGGTCCATGATCAAGCCTCCATTGGCTGGGGCGAACTTTTTAACTGGGGATATCTTCACTCCGGAGCTATAGAGTGCATCTAAATCAGCGACAAGAGCGATGCTTACAAGGCTTCTGCCGGGTATTTGTCTCTCACGAGCAATGTTAAAAACTGCATCGTATATATCGCTGATAGATATCGAAGCATTATCTGCAGTACTTTCTATTATCATAATATCGTTGAATTCTCCGTCCAATGAGGTGTTTAAACCGGTGTAAATTACGATAGCGCCGGTATCCTTCTGCGGAATCAGAAAGTCCGGGGTATCGTGGCCATCAGTGGGCAACCAGACCATGGTACCCCCTATAGTTATCATCTCACCGAGCAAATGAAAACAGTCATCCAGGCTGCTGCCGAGAGCGCCCAGGCCGATGGAGTATTCGGTATCGGAGAAATATCTCGATTTTATGTCGCCAGGTTCCAGTGTAGCATGAAGCACTTTAGATAAATTGCCTACAATTTTTAAGCTAGCCGGTCTGGTTGTTGATTGGTATATTCGAAATGTCATATCATGTTTATGGTATTGTGGTAGCTGTTCCAGATGCATTTGCGAGGTTTTCATATTTTCCTGGGTTTTGCTGTGGGAAACGGCTTCGTCAACGCTCTGATACACAGTAAAAAAGGCATCGACTCCGGTCATTTTTAATACCTGAGATATATATTCCGAGACACGGCACAGGCAGACCTCGCCACCTCTCTTTTTTAGTTCCTTCTGCATCATGATTAAAACTCTAATGCCACCGCTGCTCAGGTACTGCACCTTTTCCATATCCAGGACAAGGTAACAGTCCTCGTCTTTGAGTGCTGTCCGAATTTCCTTTTCCAGGTTTGCGGCTTCGAAAGCATCGAGCCTGCCTTCAGGAGTTATTATCAAAATGCTGTCTTTACGTTCTGTTTTTATATTCATAGCTTGTTACTGTGTCAGTTTTGAATAAAAGCAACCCGGTTATTTCTGAATGCAGGACTATAGAGAGACATAAGCGATTTTATCTGCTATTTTGCTACTTTTTGTTCAGAGAGGCAAGTCGGTTTTTACACCTGGGGCGGTGATATTTAACGCCATTGCGGCCATAATTGCCATGCAGGCGATTGCGCCTGAGCTATCGCTACTTGTGTCGCGCTCATTGACGATTGTGGCAGAGCTAATACAGGGACAGGGGGAGGTGGTGGCGGCGGAGGTGGTGGAGGCGGCGGAGGCGGAGGCGGGAAAGGTGGAGGTGGTGGTGGAAAAGGAGGAGGTGGTGGTGGATAATAAGTTACGGGATAGTAATACGGCTGCCCCAAATAATAGCACGGATAGTCACAACAGCAGCATGATGAGTATGGCTGACCGCAGTCATAGCATATAGATGGGCATGACTCGACTATTACTGTGACAGATGCAGTCGTAGTATGGCAACAGTTTGAAGCGGTAAGAGTATATGTTGTGGTTGTGGTGGGATATACAATGCGTGATCCGCTGGGTGGTACGGAGCGAATACCCTGATTGATGGTAATAGTATCTGCTCCGGTGACCTGCCATCGCAGAGTGCTGGCTCGTCGTAATTCAATAACGCCCGGAGTTGCCGTGAAGCTAACTATTACCGGTGCTGGGGTGCTGGCTACTCGGATTACCGGAGGCTGATATTGAGGGGGAGGGCTGGCAGTTACCTCGAGCTGTTGCAGCGCCTGTCTGGTTGAGGCTAGCTCCTGCTGAGTGGAATTTAACGAATCCTTGAGCGCTGCTATTTCATTCTGCAGCGCGGCGACCTGTTTATCGTTCGCTGACTCAGCGCAACCTGAGGCGCTGAACAGAATCGTGACGATGAAAAGCAATCCAATAATAAAGTATTTCTTTTTCACGGTGATTTGCCCCGGCAATACTATTATATCAGAAAAATCGTCCCCAATTGTTAAGATTGGCGATGTTTGCTGGGAAAAAGTTGATAGTTATTGCTGGAAACTTTAGAATCAGTGAATAAACGATGAGGAGGCTTACGGATGGAACAGCAGCAATCGGAGAGAGACAAGCTTATAGCACAGGTTCTGACACTGAGTGATCTGGTGGAGTACCAGGATGGTTCTGTAGTAAGCAGGACAATAATCGATAAGAAGACGGGAACCTTGACCCTGTTTGCTTTTGGGGAAGGGCAGGGTTTAAGTGAACATACAGCGCCATTTGACGCACTTGTTTATATTATTCATGGTGAAGCTGAGATCAGCATCTCCGGTAAAACTCTCCATTTGAAAGCAGGCGAGATGGTAATCATGCCAGCCAATGAGCCGCATGCTTTAAAGGCTATAAAAAAATTCAAAATGATGCTGGTAATGATAAGGTCGTAAAACCTGAAGGTGTCAGAACATCTTAGGCTGCCTAGCAAAAATGATGTTGACTGCCGGCAGATTAGCTGCCAAAATGTGTCAGGCTATAGCAGCATATCCGAAGTTATCAAGTTGCCTTCACTATTAATTTTATGAGGAGGGAGAGGAAATGAAACATCAGGAAGGTACGTTCACAGGGCTGAAAGACCTCGAGCTATACTATCAGGCATGGTTGCCTGATAAAGACCCAAGAGCAATATTGCTGATAGTACATGGTTTGGCCGAGCACACCGGGCGTTATAAGAACATGGTCGATTACTTTATTCCCCGCGGCTATGCCATATATGGTTTTGACCTGCGGGGACATGGCAGGTCGCAGGGCTCGAAGGGCTATGTGGAGCGCTTCTCTTACTATATCGATGACCTGAAGACGTTTGTCGATACGGTTCGACGTGAGAACGCAGGCAAGAAGATTTTTATGGTGGGCCACAGCATGGGAGGGCTGATCGCCACCATTTATGCCACAAAATACCAGAATGACCTCTCCGGTTTGATAGTTTCGGCAGCGCTGTTAAAGATAGGAGCCAGTGTATCGCCAGCGGCTGTTGTTATGGCAAAGATTATCTCGGTAATAGCACCCAAAATGGGTGTGGCTGTTCTTGATGCCTCTGCTCTGAGCAAGGATAAAGCGGTAGTAGATGCTTATGTAAATGACCCCTTGGTATACCGTGGTAAGACAACTGCTCGCTGGGGTACTGAGGTGCTCGATATTCAAAAGAAATTACCTGAGCAGTTGAACTTGATTACTCTGCCCATCCTGATTATGTACGGAAGCGAGGACAAACTCTGCAACCCCGAAGGCAGCAAGATGCTCTATGAAAAGGTAAGTTCCAAAGACAAGAGGTTGAATATCTACGAGGGTTTGTATCACGAGATTTTCAACGAGCCGGAGCATGAGAAGGTCATGGCAGATGTGGAAGCCTGGCTATCGGCTCGAATTTAATCGTTATTGCTATGGCAAATTCAGATAAAGGCTATATTTTAGCTATAGATCAGGGGACAACCGGCAGCACTGCGCTTCTCTGTGATGGTGAGGGCAAAGTAGTAGCCACTGGCTATCATGAGATCCGCCAGATATATCCAGAGCCGGGTTATGTGGAGCATGACCCTAAAGAGTTCATACAAAATTCCTTAGCTGTAGCCAGGGATGCTGTAGGGAAAGCTGGCATCAGTATATCCCGGGTGAAAGCCATGGGAATCACCAATCAGCGGGAGACCACAATTATCTGGGACCGCCATACTGGCGAGCCTGTGTACAATGCCATCGTCTGGCAATGCCGCCGCACTGCTCCTATTTGCGAAGAGTTGAAAAAAAGAGGGCTGAGCCAGATGGTAAGAGAAAAGACAGGGCTGCCCATAGATGCCTATTTCTCCGGCACCAAGATACGCTGGATACTGGATAATATTCCGGATGGTCAACGTCGCGCACAAGGCGGTGACCTTCTGTTCGGTACAGTGGATACCTGGCTCATCTGGAATTTCACGGGCGGTGCTGTCCATATCACAGATTATACTAATGCCAGCCGCACCATGTTGTTCAATATTAATACTTTAGAATGGGATAAAGAGCTGCTGGCGATGCTGGACATACCTGAGGCGCTACTTCCCCGGGTAATGCCGTCCAGCCAGATTCATGCCGAGACTGTACCCGGGCTACTGGGAGATTCGCCGCTGACGATAAAGGCAGTGGCTGGCGACCAGCAGGCAGCGCTCTTCGGAGAGGCTTGCTATCAGCCGGGCATGGCAAAGAATACCTACGGTACCGGCTCGTTTTTGATGCTCAACACTGGCGCCAGTCCCGTATTTTCAGGAAAAGGCTTGATTACTACCATTGCCTGGGGACTGCAGAATAAGGTTAATTATGCTATGGAAGGGAGCATTTTCATCACAGGCGCTGCCGTGCAGTGGCTTAGAGACGGCCTGGGACTTATTGTCAAGGCTGCTGAGACAGAACCACTGGCACTATCGGTACCGGATAGCAACGGTGTTTATTTCGTTCCTGCTTTTGCCGGTCTGGGTACGCCTTATTGGGATATGTATGCCCGGGGTATTATCGTGGGTCTTACCCGGGGTGTTACCAGAGCACATCTGGTCAGGGCCACGCTGGAGGCCATTGCCTATCAGGTGAAGGATGTTGTCGACGCTATGGAAGCTGATGCGCATCTGAAAGTGCCGCTGCTGCGGGTAGATGGTGGAGGTGCTGCCAACAAATTCCTGCTCCAGTTCCAGGCGGATGTCCTGGGTATTCCTATACAGAGGACGGCAGTGCCCGATGTCACCGCTCTGGGCGTTGCCTATATGGCAGGGCTGGCCGCGGGCATGTGGCAGAATACCGATGAGATAGCCAGGAAGTGGGCTGCAGCCGAAACTTTTGAACCAAGGATGCCATTTGATCAGAAGGAAGAGCTATATAACGGTTGGAAACGCGCTGTAGAGCGGGCAGGCAACTGGATAATACACTGAAAAGGAGAACTGTGAAGAGAGATGTAGGCTCGCTGGATAAAGACGGTTTCGACCTGGCGGTAATAGGCGGAGGCATAATCGGTACGGGTATTGCCCGTGATGCGGCGCTCCGCGGCATAAAAACCCTGCTCATCGAGAAGGAAGATTTTGGCTATGGCACTACGTCACGCTCTTCACGACTGATTCATGGAGGGCTGCGCTATCTGCAGTTTCTGGAGTTCCATCTGGTGCAGCAGGACCTGCATGAAAGAGAGGTTCTGTTAAATATTGCACCTCATCTGGTGCATCCCTATCCGTTCATTATTCCCTTTACTAGGCCTTTATATAGCATGGCTCTGCGAATTGGCGTGCCTTTGTATGATCTGCTGTGTCCACACAGGTCTATCCCATCTCGTCAGCATCTTTCGAAGCGCGAGGTTGTGGATATGGAGCCGGAACTTGCTGGGCTCACAGGCTTGTCTGGCGCATATATGTACTACGACTGCCAGGCTCCTTATACCGAGCGGCTGTGCATAGAGAATGTTATATCTGCCTCAGAGCACGGTGCCACCATTATCAACCATGTCTGCCTTACAGGTTTTCTCAGAGATGGCAATGACGTGTGTGGCATTAAAGTTCAGGACACTATCTCCAGCGAGATTTATAAGGTGAAAACAAGGCTGGTGGTCAACGCTGCCGGTCACTGGGTGGATTGTGTCAGAGACCTGCTTCGTGATGGACCAGCCAGCATGGTGCGACGTACCAAAGGTATACATTTGCTTACTCCAAAGCTGTGCCAGAAGGGCCTGGTTCTGTTTTCTCCGGTTGATAGCCGACTCTTCTTCGTGATGCCCTGGCTGACGTATACACTCATCGGCACCACAGATACCGACTATTATGGAGACCTTGATGCGGTAGCTGCTGATGAGTCCGATGTGGCTTACATGCTTGCGGGAGTTAAGGAAATCTTTCCCGGGTTAAGCGATAGGGATGTTTTGTACACTACCGCCGGCTTGCGTCCGCTGGCGCATATCGGCGGCGAGAAGCCATCGCAGGTTACACGTGAGCATAAGATAATCGACCACAAACATAGAGATGGGATAGAGGGTATGGTTACGGTACTGGGTGGTAAAATAACCGCGTACCGCGCCGTGGCCAGAGAAGCGGTAGACGTCAGTTGCCGTAAGCTGGGACTGAAGTCAAAATGCACTACTGCGGAAATTCCGTTGCCCGGAGCGCCGAAAGTGTCGCGGGAAAAGGTAGAGGAAGAAGCGCAGAAAAGTGGCCTTGCTGTGGAAATAGTGGCGCACCTTGCCGAGCTTTATGGTTCTCGCTTCTCCGGCGTGCTTGATGTATTACCTAAGAACAAACGAGGCGCTGAGCCACTTTGCCCTCATTGTAAAGACATCCTGGCGCAAGTACA
>Ga0265297_10004088_pt1 | contig 24626 bp, 18 predicted proteins | sample Munlanlwell13791_FD_192502 | JGI IMG/M metagenome (GOLD analysis project Ga0265297, IMG submission 192502) | Leachate microbial communities from a municipal landfill in Southern Ontario, Canada - Leachate well 137-91 | ecosystem: Engineered > Solid waste > Landfill > Unclassified | place... | reverse complement strand
TGTTGGCCGGATTGCCATCAGTCATTGGATTCCTTCACCACCTTGTCCATGGCTGCCTCGTGCTGCTCGAACGACTCGACCATCTTGAATTGAACACGCGCACGGTCTGCGTTGTGGCCCTCGCGGTGGATCTTGAAGTATCGGTCGCCCAGAAGGTGGTCGGTGAGAAACCGAATGCCGATCTCAAAAGTGATGAGCCGTGCGGAGAACACCAGATGGTCCTTCTCCGCCGTGTTGAGGAATTCGCCGGCGGTGGCGAGGTAGCCGCGCACAAGCGCCTCGAAGATATCCATGCGCGCCACGACCTTCGCAAGGTCGCGTTCATCCTCGGCGGTCGGACTGCAACCCGTGCGGCACATGTCGCCGAAGTCGTAGAGCGCCAGTCCCGGCATCACCGTGTCGAGGTCGATGACACAAATGCCCTCGCTGGTGGCATCGTCGAGCATCACGTTGTTCAGCTTGGTGTCGTTGTGCGTGACGCGTTCCGGCACCAGGCCGCGCGCCTGCAAGTCGAGCAACACGTCCACCATCGGTTCGTGGCGGAGGCAGAAATCGATCTCCCGCTTCACCGTGGCGGCGCGATTGCACGGGTCTTCCTCGATGGCCGCGCGCAAAGCGTCGAACCGCCGGCGGCTGTGATGAAAGTTCGGAATCGTTTCGTGCAGTCGTGGCGGCGGCAGGTCGGCAAGCTGTCTTTGAAACAAGCCAAAAGCCTTCGCAGCTTCGCGAGCCTGGGTGGCCTTCGTGATTTGGTCGTAGGTCGCCGCCTGCTCGACGAAGAGGTAGCACCGCCAGTGGTTGCCGTCGGCGCCGGCGTGCCACGGCCGGCCTTCGCGCGTCGGCACGAGCGTGAGCACACGGCGGGTGACCTGATCGGCGTTGCGCGCTTCCAGCTTCCGGCAGACGTGGGACGTGACGCGCTCGACGTTCTCCATCAGGGCCGCCGGGTTCTTGAAAATGCTGTGGTTGATGCGCTGGAAGATGTAGCGCACGGGGCCGCCGTTCTGGTTGAAGACAACGGCGTAGGTGTCGTTGATGTGGCCGCTGCCGTAAGGAGCGGCTTCCTTGAACTCGCCGGCGATCTGAAAATGGGTGGCGACGGCGCGGAGGTCGTGTTTCAAGTGCGTTGTGGCCATGGGATTCGATGGTTGGAAACCGCTGCTGCTCTCGATTCTCAGGCTCCCTTTTCCAGCGCCTTCTGAAATTCCTCGATGGCCACTGTGCGGCCCGTCAGCCGCGCTTCTTCGGCGGCGAAGGTGATCATGTGGCTGTGCACTGTCGCGTCAATGCCCGCTTCCAGCGGCGCGCCCGGAGGCCGGGTCATCTCGTCGTAAAGCGCGTTGACAAGGCCCGGGTCGCCGCCCGCGTGCGACTCGTAGCCGCCGTCGGCGGCCTTGACCGAGTAGCGGACCGGTTCGCCTTCGTGCGGAAGGAACACGAGGTTCGCGCCGAAATGCTTCCGATAGGTCTCGCCGCCCTTGAGCACGCCGCGCGTGCCGTAGATCTCGATGTGCCGGCCGTTCTCGAACGCCGTCATCGTGAATGTGCCTGTCACACCGCCCTCGAACTCCATCGCGAGCACCTGCCGGTCCACCGCGTCATTGTCGCAGCGATAGACGCAGCGTCCCCATGGGCTTGTGCGCAGCCAGGCCGTGATCTCTTCCGGCGTGGCTGTCTGCGCGCGGTCAAACACCGACTCCAGCCAGAACGCGCGTTTCTCATTGATGTAGCGCAACGCGTTGTAAGGACACGTGTCACCCACCGGGCAGCCGTCGGTGCAACGGGCGGGCGCTCCCGCCGGCGCGCGCTCCGCGCGGAAAAACTCCAGCGAGCCGAAACTCGCGATCCGCTTGCAGCGCCGCCCGACGAGCCAGTGGACGATGTCGGTGTCATGGCAGCACTTCGACAAAATCATCGGCGAGCTTTTTCCCACGACCGACCAATGGCCGCGCACGAACGAATGCGCCTGATGCCACGGCTCGACGCCTTCGCTGGCCTGGATGGAAACGATCTCGCCCAGCGCGCCGGAGTTGATGATCTCCTTGGCCTTCCGATAGAAGGCCGAAAACCGCAGGACGAAGCAGACCATCACGCGGCGGTCGGCCTTTCGCGCGCGGCGCTCGATGTCGAGCACCTGCGCGGCGCGTGTGGCGATGGGTTTTTCGAGCAACACGTTGTAGCCCAATTCCAGCGCGCGGCAACAGGGCGCGTAATGATCGTTGTCCTGCGTGGCGATGATGACCACGTCGGCGAGCTTGCCGGCCGCCAGCAACGCCTCGGCGTTGGCGAAAGCGCGGAAATCCGCGCGTTCCGAAATCTGACGTATCTTTTCAATGCGCGCCGGCATCGGGTCGGCAGCCGCGACGATCTGGAAACGCTCCGGCTGGTGCGCGGCCAGCGCCGTGTAGGTCTGGGCGCGCGCTCCGCAGCCGATGCAGGCAAGTCTCAGAGGTTGTGGTGTTGTCATGGCTCGGGTCTCCTGTCGAAATCTCAGCTCTCCGGCGCCGACGTCGAATCGGCGGCTTCAAAGAACGCGACGATGTTTTTCCACGGCGTCTCCGGCCCCAGGACGTGCGCTGGCGCGAGAATCAACCCGCCGCCGCGGCCCACGTCGCGAATGCGCGCCCGCACTTCCGCCCGCACTTCGTCGGGCGTACCAAACGGCATCGTCCGCTGCACGCTCACCGTGCCCCAGAACGAAAGCCTGTCGCCATACTTGCGCTTGATCGCCGCCGGCTCCATGCATTCCGGCTGCACCGGATTGAGGATATCGATGCCGGCTTCGATCAAATCCGGGATCGCCGGCTCGACGTTGCCGCAGGAATGATAGAACACCTTCGCCGCCGGATTCGCGCGCTTCACCGCCTGCACCGTCGCCGCCAGGCGCGGTTTCAGAAACTCCCGCCACGTCTCTATGCTCATCAACATGCCGTTTTGCCCGGCGATGTCGTCGCCGGTGATGATGATGTCCACGCCCGCCCGCGCGAATTCCGCCGCCGCGCGCTGTTGCAGCGCTGCCGAGCGCTCGAAGAAATAGTCCGCCACCTCCGGCGCGGCAGCGAGGTCCATCATCAGGTCCTCCATGCCGCGGATATACCACGATTGCTCGAAAACCGAACCGGCGAATGCCGCCACCGCAAGGCCCTGCTGGTGCAGCGTCTCGACGCGCTCGCGCAGCCCGGCATAGCGATACGGCTGGTCCAGGTCCGGCCACGGATATTCCTTGAAGCGCGCAAAGTCCTGCATGCCGTGCAGCGGTGACTCGACGTGGGCAAAATGATAGAGGTCGCCACCGCGCCACCAGACACCCCATTCGTCCACCTGTCCGCTGGCGAGGGCCGCATCACTTTCCGCTCCGAACCATCCAGCGAAGCGGTCGCGCGGCAGTGTCGTTGGCTGGAGGACGACACTGGTAATGTCCATGCCAAAATAGTCGCGCGGCGTTTTCGGCGCGCAACGCTCGCGCAGCAACTGCCCAATGAATGGGGTGTAGCCGATGGCCTCCTCGTAGAGCAACCGCGGCACGCGGTCGGTCGGTTGGTGTGCCAGCGCGGCAAGGACTCGTTCTCGTGAGGTCATGGTTGGGTGACGGAGCGTGGCGGGCGCGCCGGTTGCCGGACGCGGCCGGTCGTCGGAATCATACGGGTTGTTGTCTCCAATCGAGTCACAACGGAGGTGACTGTGCCTCAACTGCGCCAACGATGGCAACTGTCTTTGCGCCCCGTTGGTGAAACAACCGCAGGGGGCTTGGACTCATTTCGCTTTGGCCGGTTGCGTCGGGCGCTCAAAAATCCGGAAGAGTAAATAGACGGCGAAGAACGCCGCGCAGACTGGCGCCAGCCAGATGGCTTCCGTGCCGGGCGCGAGCCGATGGGCGACCGTGCGACTGGCTGCCGTGACCAACGCAACACCGGTCAGGACGATACCCTCCGCGAATCGCCTCTCGATCAAGAACGCCTGGGCGGCAAACACGGCGAACGCCGGACCGAGCATCGCATAGGTGTTGTTCTCCGTCCGCGGGCTGAACAGCATCAGATAAACGGCGGCCATCGAGAATATAAAGATCGCCGAACGTGCTGCGTCATAGCGCCGCCGGACAAAGACTGAAAGCATCCATGTGATGACCGCAGCCACGATGCGGACCGCCGTCTGGACGCGCTCCGGCACATCAATGCCCGCGAAATGCAGCGTGACAAACGGCGACGTCCATCCCTGCTCCGCCACGCCCACATGCGCCGCCGCGGTCGTGTTCTGCCAGCAACCCGCATATTGCTGGAGCACATAGGAAGGATGCTGGAATAGGAAAGGTGACAGCGCCAGGGCGGCCATGCCCAGCAGCATGCGCCAAGACATGGGACGGACGACCGCTGCCACCAATAGAGCCAGCACGATCATCAAGGGTTTGATCGCGATGCCGAGCGACAACCACAAGGTCGCGCGCCACCAGCGTGCGCCTGCCACATCGACGACCGTCAGGAGCATCAAGCCGGTCATGGCAAGCGTAGCCTGCCCATTGCGCGCGCAATCCCACGCCAAAGGAATCGCCACCGCGGTCATCAGGGGAAACAGCCTCTCTCTCGATTGCTCGCCCGCCAGGCGCGCGAAGGCGCGAAGACCCAGCGCCAGGACGCCGATGTTGACGAGACGCCAGATCACTTCGCTCACTACAGGAGGCAGCGCCGCAAATGGCATGAAGAGAATCGCCGCCTGCGGAAAGTACACGAACCCTCCCACGCCGGCGCCATCGTAGAGCGGCCGGCTTGCAAACCAGTCCAGCGCGCCCACGCGGTAATTGGGAACGACTGTTCGGTGGCTCCCCGAAATCATGATCGCAGCCACGATGAGGAACAGCACGGTCCATGCGATCCATGCGTTCCGATCAACGTTCCATCTGTTCTTGGTCATCATCAATTCTTCCACCGCGGCCTGCAAAATACAGCCTGACCAACGGATGCCACTGACAGGCTTTCTCGCTGGCGTGCTGACAGCGTAGCAGCTTGCCGGCCTGCTGCAAACACAAGGTGTTTCCGCGCGAATCTACTTCTTTGCCGCACCGGCGTTCTTGTTCCTGCCTTTGCCAGGCTTCGCCGCTGGTTTGTCGGGCCAGAGGGTGCTCTCCACATGCTCGCGTTTCAGGATCGCGTCGGCGCGCTGGACGATGTCGGGATGGTCGGAGGCGACGTCGCGCGTCTCGCCAATGTCTTTCGCGAGGTCATAGAGTTCGATCGGCGCACCGAGGCCGTGCCGTGCGGCTTTCCAGTCGCCGAGCCGCACAGCCTGCATGAATCGCGGCTCGTGCAGTTCCCAGTAGAGGAACTCGCGCCGCATCGTCTCGCCGCGAAGCAACGCCGGCACGATGGAGATGCCGTCGGTCTTCACGCCGTCGGGCAATGGCCGGCCGATGAGATCCGCCACCGTCGGGAGGAAATCGTAGAACGCGCACGGCGTCGCGTTCACGCTGCCGGGCTTGATCCGGCCGGGCCAGCGCGCGATGAACGGTTCGCGGATGCCGCCTTCGTACATCGAACGCTTGCTGCCTCGCAGCGGGCCGTTGCTGCGGAACAATTCGAGACAGTTCTTGTTGTCCTGGCCGTTGTCGCTGCTGAACATGACCAGCGTCTTCCCGTCGAGGCCAAGTTCCGCCAGCAACGCCAGAAGCTGCCCGACGGTCGTGTCGAGGCGGGTAATCATCGCGGCGTAAGCCTTCATCGGTTCCGGCCACGATTCATTCGTGTAAGGGCCGAGGTCGGGCACCTGGTAGCGCGCGTGGGGGATCGTGAACGGCAGGTAGAGGAAGAACGGCGAACCGGCGTTGGCGCGCACCCACTGAAGTGACTCGCGCGCGATAAGGTCGTGGGAGTAGGTCTTGCCATCCAGTTCGACGCGTTCGCGGTTGCGCCAGAGGTGGTCGGGGTAATAGTTGTGCGCCTGGCGCTGGCAATTGTAGCCGAAGAAAAGATCGAAGCCCATCTTGTCGGGCGCACCGGTCGAGTCCACGAAGCCCAGACCCCACTTGCCAAATGCCGCGGTCCTGTAGCCCGCGCTGCGGCAGAGTGCCGCCACCGTGAACGTGCCCGGCGGCAGCGGCTCCTGACCTTCGGGTTTGTATTCGCGGTTGGCGCGGATGACGGCGTGACCGATGTGGCGACCGGTCATGAGCGCCCCGCGCGACGGCGCACAGACGGATGTGCCGGAGTAAGCCTGCGTGAACCGCATGCCTTCCACCGCTATGCGGTCGAGGTTCGGCGTGCGGATCTTTTTTTGCCCGTAGCAGCCTGCATCGCCCCAACCCATGTCGTCGGCGAGGATGAAGATGATGTTCGGTCTTTGCTCCTGGGCCGTGGCGAGTGGCAAAGCGGATGTTGCAGCAGCCATAGCGAGGTAGCAAAGCGTGCGCGCAGATCTCATGGCAGTGACTTTCTCCAGGTGAGTGCCCGCTCGGTCAATTGCCGGGCAATGTCAGGTTTGGCTTCAGCGTGGTTCTTCGTTTCGTTCGGATCCGTCGCGAGATTGTAAAGCTCCGCGTGGCTGCCGTCAGCGTTGACCAGCAGTTTCCAGCAGCCGTCACGCACGGCGACGTTCGGCGACTTGGAGGCAGGATCGCCCGGATAGGGAAACGCGGACAGTCCCTTCCCGCCTTTTGGCGCGGGCTTGCGGCCGTATTCCCAGAAGATCGGCCCGGCGCGCGGCTTCCTGCCGCCTCGGAAGACGGCGGACAAGTCTTTGCCATCGAAACTCACGCCGCCGGGCATCGGCACATTCGCGAGCGAGCAAAGCGTCGGAAAAAAATCCACCGCGCTGACGACTGTGACATCATTCACCGCGCCGGCGGGCACCACACGGGGCCAGCACACAACCAGCGGCGTGCGGATGCCGCCCTCGTAGAGGCTCCACTTCATGCCGCGCAGGCCGGCGGTGCGCTTGCGGTCGAAGCTCGGTTGCGGGCCATTGTCGCCTGCGAGAAGGACGAGCGTGTTGGCGTCGAGTTTGAGATCGCGTAACCCATCGAGCAGACGGCCGATCTGGCGGTCGGTTTCGCGGAGGACGGCGCGATACCCGGCGGTGCCGGTGCCCTCGCCGGCGGCGGCGAACTGTTCGTCCGACGGCACGTAAGGCGTGTGAACATCGTCGAGCCATAGGTTCACGAACCACGGCTGCGCGGCGTGTTTCTTCGCGAAGACGAGCGTCTCGTCCACCATCCAGCGCGTGCGGTCGTGGCGCGCCACTTGCTGCGGTTCGATCTTCTTCTCCCACGGCGTTGTCTTCAAGCCGAGCTTGGCGGCCGGCTCCGGACTCTCGTAGGTGCCGAGACCGACATCGTAGCCGTAGTCGGCGAACTTCGGGGCATCCGTCACATCGCGCCCTCCGCCGAGGTGCCACTTGCCGATGTGCGCCGTGGCATAGCCGGCGGCCTTGAAAGAACGCACGAGCGAGGGCGCCTGGGGGTTGAGGAAGTCCGCCTGCTCGCACTCACGGTTGCCGGCGCGCGTGTGCAAGTAGCTGGTGATGCGCCAGCGCGCGGGAAACTGGCCGGTGATGAACCCGCAGCGCGACGGCGAGCAAATTGGTGACGCGGCATAGAACTGAGTGAACCTCATTCCCTCGCGCGCGAGCCTGTCCATGCGCGGCGTCGGCACGTCCGCGCCTCCGTTCGCGCCGAGATCGCCCCAGCCCATATCGTCCACGAGGATGAAAAGAACGTTGGGTCGCGTCGCAAGGGCGTCGGCCGCGCAGAGCGACCGGCTTGCTGAGAGCGCCAGCCCGGCGACGAGCCAGACAACCATGAAGATACCCTGATATTTCATCGAGATTCACCTCGCTGCGCGCTTCACCCTCTCCGCCGTTTCCCGGTTGGCCGTGATGATGCCTGCGAGGGCCTCCGAATCAAATCGCTCGCGCCGGTCACGCAGGGCGCGTTTGCGGCACTCATTGCGGAAATCATCGTCTCGCACGGTTCCTTCAAGACTCCGTCACTTCTTTTTCTTCGCCGCCTGCCGCTTCTTCCAGTAGTCGGGCCATTCGATCTTCCTGCCTTCGGCGCCGGTGAACTTCCACGCCGGCCAGACGGGCGACTCGGCGCGCACTTCCTGATACTTCGCCTGGAGTAGCGCCTTCAACTCTGCAAGCTTCGCCGTCTCCTTTGCCGCGAGGTCGGTTTTTTCGCCGATGTCGGCGCGCAGGTTGTAGAGCGAGAACACCGCCAGCCCGGCTTCCTTGAACACGCGCTCGTCCTCCTCCGTGATGTCGTTGCCGCGCAGAGACACATTTTTGTCGAGTGTCGCGAGGATTTTCCAGTCACCAGCGCGCAGCGCCACCTTCGCGTCACAGGAGGCGCGGTTGAAGTGCCAATAGAGGGGCGTGCTTCGCGCCACCGGTTTGCCGTCGAGCACGGGCAGGAAGCTCGCGCCGTCGAGTCTGCGGTCGCGCGGCGGCTCGATGCCGGCAATGGCGCACGCCGTCGGCAGGAAATCCACGCCGCAGACCGGCTCGTCGCTGACGCAGCCAGAGCGCGTCCTGCCGGGCCAGCGCACGATGCCGGGCACGCGGATGCCGCCCTCGTAGAGCGACCCTTTCTTGTCGCGCAACGGCCCGACCGAGCCGTGCGGATGCATCGGCGTGATGGCGGGACCGTTGTCGCTCGTGAAGAAGACGAACGTATTCTCGCGCAGTTCGCGCTCGTCGAGCGCGCGCATAAGCCGGCCAAACGCGTCATCCATCTGTGTGATGTTGCCGTGGTGCGCGCTGTAGCTCGGATCGTCGGACGGGTAGAGCTTCGTGTATTTCGGGTCGGTGGCAATCGGCTCATGAGGTTCGTGGAAGCAGACGTGGAGGAAGAACGGCTTCGCTGGGTCGCGAGTGCCGAGCCAGCGGATGGCCTCGTCCACGACCAGATGCGCCGAATAGCCTTCGAGCTTGCCCACATCCTGGCCGTTACGCGCGAAATTGTTTGGGTTGCGGTGGCACGGCAGCGCGTTGTTATGCGTCGCGAACCAATGCTCGAAGCCGTGATCATTCGGCTGCGGTTGCGTGGGTTGGTTGAACTGGCCGTTCATGTGCCATTTGCCACTATGGCAGGTGGCGTAGCCCGCGCGCTTCAGCAATGTGGCGACGCAGATTTCGCTGCGCGGCACGTGGACGGGCGATTCCTCCGGAATCCAGTTGCGCACGCCGACACGCGTGGGCGTGCGGCCAGTCATCAGCGCGGTGCGCGACGGGGAGCAGTTCCCGTGTGCCGCGTAACAACTTGTGAGCCGCAAACCTTCCGTCGCGAACTTGTCGAGGTTGGGCGTGTGCAGGGCTTTGTCACCGAAACAAGCGAGGTCGCCGTAGCCGAGGTCGTCACAGAGGACGAGGACGATGTTGGGTTTGGCCGGAGCCGCATCGGCGATGGCCGCGGCCGATAGCAGTGAAATAATGGCTGTCAGGAGTTTCTTCATCGTGTTTGTCTGTGGTTGGCGGATTCCTTACAGGTTCTCCATCGGCTGTGCCGTCGCGCCGAGCGCTTCGATCTTGCTGTGGTTGTCGAGACCGTAGCAACGGCTCGCGTCGTCCTGCGGCCAGCGTGCCAGAAGCTCCTTGTCGCCGAGCCACCGCGCGACGGCTGCGGCGTCACCCAGTTGCGGCAGGTACGGCGTCAGGATCGGGTAGCGAATGCCGGTGTCAGACTGGTAGAGCGCCATGCCGTTCGCACCTTCGCCATACTGGCGCTGCACGCGACGGAGAAAAGAAACCGGGTTCACCCGGGTCTTCGCCGCAGGCAAACAGCCCACGCCGCCCCAGAGCTTCACGCCGTGTGCGCGCGCCAGCTTCGCGTAGGGCGCGAGCGTATCGGGATACTTGTAGTGAAGCCACCAGAGCGGGTTCGTGCACAACTCGTCCACGAGCTTCTCTTTCAGCCACGTTTCCACGTCCATGCCTTCCATCAGGTTCACGTCAAGGCCGCAGTCGGTGATGCGCGCCATGACAGGCACCCGATGGCCGAGGCGTTTCTCGACATCACCCAGCGCCGCGCGCAACTCGCGCAGGAACGCCGTGACATAGCCGGCGCGGAACCGGCACCATTCCATGAACCCCGGATCGCCGGGTTTGAGGGCGTGCGGGTCGCCACCGCTCTTCGCCTGCCACGCCGCGATGAGTTTCGGCTGGTAGTCCATGTGCGGCACCTGCCGGCAGAAATCGAGGCACAACCCGTGCGGGCCGATGGCCGCCACTTCGGCCAGGATGGCGATGCGTTCGCGGCGATACTCCGGGAAGAAATACGAGAGCCGCGTTGGATCCGGTTTGCCTTTCTTTGTGACGAACCACAGCTCCGGATGCTCCGCCGCCCATCGGGAACGCAGTGCGCCGCCGTAGCCGCTGCCGTAATGCCGGTTCATGCACAGCCGCGCGTAGATCGTCATGCCACGCTCGCGGGCAAACGCCATCGCCGCGCGCAGCGTGCATCGCTGCTTCAGCACTTCGCCGATGATCTTCGTCTCCGGCCGCGAATCGCCCACGTAGAGCGTGGAGGCCGGCAGCTTGCTGTGGTAATCCACCGTGCTGCGCCCGATGGCCCAGATGACGTGCCGGATGCCGTGGTCCAGGTGCGCTTGCAGGCAATCCTCCGTGTCATGCCCGGTGGATTTCTGCAGGCGGTAAATCCACTCGAACAGTTCCGCAATACCCCAGACGATTTTGGGATCGTTGGCCGCCGTCTCCGCGGCGCGCGCGCCGGAGAGTGCTGCCGCGGCCAGCAACCAACTACTTGTGCGCTGGACCGCCTCGCGACGGCTGATCTGGCTCCCGGCTGATGAGTCCGCCGTCACGGCCGGCTTCGTCCCTTCTCGCGCACCTCCTGCAATAGCGCGGACATCTCTTTCACAGTCTCCGGATGCTGGCCGGCAACGTTCTTCGTTTCGGCGATGTCATCGGCCAGGTTGTAAAGCTCGGCAACTGTTGGCTTGCGGATTTTGCCTTTCCTGCCCTTGCCGCCACCGGCGCTGGCGGGGATGAGTTTCCACTGGCCTTTGCGGAGCGCGAGCACATTGCCGTGCTCGACAAGATGATCGCGGCATGGCTTGTCGCGTTTCTCGCCGAGCAGCGCGGGCAGGATGTTGAAACTATCGGGACCGGCGTCGGCGGTGAGTTTCTGGCCGGTGAGCGCGGCGGCGGTGGCGAGCATGTCCACGTGGCAAATAAGCGCGTCGGAGGTGCCGGTCTGGACGTGGCCCGGCCATCGCGCAATGAACGGGACGCGCGTGCCGCCTTCGTAGGGACTGCCCTTGGCGCCGCGCAACACGCCGTTCTGCAGGTGGCCGTTGTTCGTCTCGACGGTGCCGGCATTGACCTCGTCAGGGCCGTTGGTGTCAATCACGCCGCCGTTGTCGCTGGTGACAATGAGCAGGGTGTTGTCGGCAAGCTTGAGCCGATCAAGCGCGGTCATGATCTCGCCGATGGTCCCGTCGAATTCCTGAATTACATCACCGCGGACGCCCGCCTGGCTCGTGCCGCGAAACCGCGGATGCGGCACTCGCGGCACGTGGATGTCATGGGTGGCAAAGTAGAGGAAGAACGGTTTGGCCTTGTTCTTCTCGATGAACGCGACGGCCTTCTTCGTGAGCAGGTCGGCAATCTCGTCGTCCTTCCACAGCGCCGCTTTCCCGCCGATCTGCCGGCCGATGCGCGGAATGCCATTGACGAACGACTCTGGCTGGCCGCGCTGGACCGTGTAATCGAGCTTGATCGGGTCGGCGGGATCGAGGCCGACGACGCGATGGTTCTCGATCCACACACACGGAGTGCGGTCGCCCGTGGCGGGCAACAGCCAGGCGTAGTCAAAGCCGATCTCCAGCGGGCCGGGCTTGATCTCGCCATTATAATCGGTCGGCGATTGCACGCCGAGGCCGAGGTGCCACTTGCCGACGACGCCGGTGGTGTAGCCGGCTTGCTTCAACAGCGACGGCACCGTCACGCGGCCCGGCTCGACGATGAGCGCAGCGGTGCCCGGCAGGATGCCGGTGCCCGGCTTGCGCCACGCATACTCGCCGGTCATGAACGCGTAGCGAGTCGGCGTGCAAACGGCCGACGGCGAGTGCGCGTCGGTGAACCGCCGGCCCTGCGCGGCGAGGCGGTCGAGGTTCGGCGTCTTGACCTTCGTGGCGCCGTAGCAACTCCAATCGCCGTAGCCGATGTCGTCGGCGAGGATAAAGACGATGTTGGGTCTGGCGTTGTCGGCGGCAAACGCCGTGGCAATGCCGAGCAGCGCCGTCAGGACCGGCAACACGATGGATTTCAGTTTCATAAGTCGTGCCTCAGTCCAGCGGGCCTTTCTCGAAGTCTGATTCGTTGACCCAGCCTGCCTTGATCTTCTCGCCCTTCATGTAGCGCTCGTAGAAGTTGCGTTGCCCGGGATGGGCGTAAGGCTCCGCCTCAAACACGCCGCCCTTGCCGAACATTCGAGGGTCATCCTGCGCCTTGAGTTCGCCGAACAGTTGCTGTTGAAGCTGCGTCTTGCGCGTCTGGTGCTCCGGGTTCGCAGCGAGGTTTTTCAGGCAGTCGGGATCGTTCTTTAGGTCGTAGAGTTCTTCGGTCACGCGCCTTCCGAAGCAAAGCGCCCAATGCCGGTCGCTCGCATCCTTGCGGTGCGCGTCGAGAATCACCGTCTTCGTCGCCCCGCCGTCGGTGTTGAGATAGCCGGTTTCGGGATTGCCGGCGGGCCAGCGCGTTGGCTCGAAGTTGTGCATGTAGATCCACCCGTCGGTCACGATACTGCGAATCGGATAACCCCACTCATGCGGCCGTCCCGTGTCGTGCCGTTCCTGGCCGAGCAGCACGTGATCACGAACCGCCTGGGTCCGGCCCGACTTTTCCGAACCGAAAATGTCGGTGAGACTGCGGCCCGCTGCGGGCGCCATGCCTGTTTGTGCCCACTGCACACCGGCGATCTCGATGAACGTCGGCGCGAAATCAATGAAGCTGACGAAGTCGGTGACGGTGCGGCCCGGCGCGCGAATGCCGCGTTTCCACATCGCGGCCAGCGGCATGTGATTGGAGACCTCGTATTCGTTGCCCTTCGCGCGCGGGAACGGCATGCCGTTGTCGGCGGTGACGACGACGAGCGTGTTGTCGAGTTGGCCGCGCTTCTCCAACTCGGCGAGCATCCGGCCGAGATGACGGTCGAAGTGTTCGACCTCGAACGCATAGTCGAGCATGTCGTTGCGGACGACGTCGTTGTCGGGCCAACAGCCGGGCACGCGGTCGAGGTCGCCCGTTTTCTTGCCACCCTTGGCGACGCCACTGCCGTATTCGTAGGCGCGGTGCGGCTCAACGGAGCCATACCAGAAGCACCACGGCTGGCCCGCCGGTGTCGCATCGAGGAAATCGGCAAAGTTGGCGGCGTAGTCGTTTTTGCTGATCTGCGGGGTCGGCGGTGGCGCGGTGCGTTTGTTGAAAGGCCGGCCGGCCATCGCGCGCGGTTTGCCGCCGGCATCGTTGGCCACGCCCGGCGCCCAGCCTTTGCAGGTCATGCCAACGAAGTAGCCGTGTTCCGCAAGCGCCTCGGCGTAGGTCTTGAACTCTGGCGGGAAGAAGCACACATGATTGCACGCGGCCTTGAGCTGCCAGGAGTTGCGGCCCGTGAGGATGCACGCCCGCGATGGCGCGCACTTGGCGTTCGGCGTGTAGGCGTTGGCGAAGAGCACGCCCTCGCGCGCGACGCGATCAAACGCCGGCGTCTTGATCCACTTGCAGCCGTAAGCACCGGCGTGCGGGCAGGACCAATCGTCAGCGATGGCAAAGAGCATGTTCGGCCGCGATTCGGCCGCGAACGCGAGGCTGGCGAGAAGGACGGCCAGCCCGGGGAGAACAATACGCAACAGTTTCATGGGGAGTTCCCGGCGAGGTTATTTGTCGTCGATCATCAGGAGGTTGGTAACCTGTTTCGCGGCGGCATGATCTTCCCAGCTCCACACCACCCGGTTGCTGGCGTCCACTTCGATCACGTGCGGCCCCTTGCCTTGCGCGCCGTGACCGAGCCAGTTGGCCACCACAACGTTGCCATTCGGCAGAAACTCGAAGCCGGAAAACCAGTCGAGCCGGTATTGTTTGCGGTAGGCGTCACCGAGCCAGGTTTTGGTAATCTTCCCGTCGCGCGCGATCTCCACCACCGACACCGCGCCGCCGGTCGAAACCGCCGTCGTGCCATCTGCGCGCCGCAATGCCACGTAGCCTTTGCCGGGGAACGGTGCGGACCAGACTTCCTTGTTCGCCGCGAGGTCCCACTCGACGACACGGATCGGGTTGCCCGTCGTGAACAGCACATGGCCATCGTCCGTAAACCGCGCCAGCCGGAGCATACCCGGCTCGACGCCTGTCACGCGGACCACGCGGCCGGATTTCTGGAACCACTCGCCATCGCGCTTCAAGAAGTGGAACTCGACCGCGCCCTTCGCAATTACGCCGAGCATGATCTCGTCACTGGCGGCGATATGCCGCGCAGTCTGGACGCCGGAGAAACCTTCCAGCTGCCATAGACGACGGCCGTCCTTCAGATCGTAGATGCCACAGCCATTGCCGTGGCTCACAAGCAGCCGCCCGCCTGCGAGCTGTTGCAGGTCGCGCGATCCGGTGGGAATCGCCACGCTCCAGCCGCGCGACGGCTCCGGCTGGTCCACGAGCAACAGCCGGTTCGCGCCATTATCCACGCACGCGAAACGATGACCCGCGAAAGAGGGAACAGCCACGAGCGCCGCGAAAAGGAGGATTGACCTGATCTTCATATCTCACCTCGCCAACACAGTGAACATCACATGCCAGCCGCGGCCGCACGTCGTGCAATCGCCCTTGCTCTCGCTGATGTCGGCCGGGCCGTATTCGCCCGCGCAGTAAGTCCCGAACAGCGGCAGCTCCTTGCCGACCGACGTCTGGATTGCCTCCAGTTCGTCATCGAGCCGCTTCAGCTTGCCCTTGCGCCCGCCGCAGTTGAATGCCAGCACCGCGAACGGTTTCGCCGGCGCGCTCTTCAGCACCGACGCCGAGCCTTCGCGCGCCGTTTCGATCACCGCCTCATTGGTCTTCGCCTGCCGGCCGGTTTGCGTCACCTTGAAAGGCCCGGTCAACAACAGTGCGATCGCGCTGTCGGTGTGCGCCGCGCCGCGGAAATAAACCCAGTTCTGTCCGGCGTTCTTGTTCACCGAGCCGCCCGTGATCGGCAGTTTTTTACCTGCGACCTTCTGCACGCCGTCGAGCAACAACTGGTTCTTTGGCGAATGCGCATCGGAGATCAGCAGCATCAACGCGGCACGGTCAAGACCCGGCAACTGTTTCGCGAGCCGCTCACCTGCGCCGTTGAGCGCCGCGGTGAGCTTCTCCAGGTCCTTCTCCATCGTCAGTCCCGCCGCGCTCATATTCTCCGCAAGCGCCGCCTCGACTCCAATGCCGTCGCCGCCGATGCCGAGCAGCACGACGCCGTCGTCGTTGATTGAGCCGCGTTGCGTGAACCCGCCATACGACGCGCCGCCGAACAGTATCTCCCTGGGCAACACAGACGCCACGCCTCCGAGCATCGCTTTCTTCGCCCCGACATCCTCGAACGAATCCATCACCAGCACTGCCTTGGGTGCCGCGCCGCCGAAGGCGGCTTTCAGCTCCGTCGCGGCCTTCCTGCCTGCCTCGGCCGCGTTCTCGCCCGATGCCGACGCGGTCTTGAATATCAGTGCGTCGTCCGCTGCCCAAACGGAGGCGCAACAGAACGCCCACACAATCGCCGCAACACGCATTGCCTTCATAATCATCTCCTCAGTCACTCTGATCTGTGGCTTCAAACATTCAATGAATCGAACTCGAAAACCCGAATTCCACGTTGCTGTCGAACGGCGGCGTCGGGCCAAACGCCGCGCCTTTCCAACGACACCATGATTGCGGGTGCCGCTGGTCGTCCCAAAGATTCATCGCCGAGCCGAGGTCGCGCAGCCCATTGACCTCATGCACGAGCAGCGAGAACCGGAACGGCCGGCCCGGCGTCGGCTGCAACTCCGACACAAGCTTCACCGGCACAGCGATCTCGAAGCACATCGTCTCACCCTCGCGCGAAACAGCCGCCTGCACGTCACCGCATTCCAAGCCGTCGAGGGCACGGCTTTGCTCCGCCAGCTTCAAATCGTCGCCCGGTCGCATCAGGAGGAAACACTTCGCCGGGCCGTTTTGTTGCGGAGTAATCACAACGAATTCATAGCGTCCCGGCTTCCCGCCACCCTCCGCTGCCACCGCAAACTGCACTGCGCCGCCCTTCATCTGCCCGGCACGCACCGCCACGCAGAACTGCTTGCGATTCCAGCAACTCATCACCGTGGTCGCTTTGCCGGCGGTCGTGAACGTGATCGGCACCGCATCTTTCCAATCGTCGAGATGGCCTTCCACCTGCGGCTTCAGGTAGGGCGCGGTGGCGCAGACCACCTCCTGCGTGCGCGTGACCGTTACATCGCCCGCCCGCGCTTCTACGACGACCGTGTAGCGATTCGCGGCGAGATCCACGGCCTTCTCGATGGTGAAAGCCGCCTTCGCCGTTGCATTCGGGGCCACACTGACTGCCTGCTCCGATGGCGCGCCTTTCCAACCGTTCGGCCAACGCACGCGCACGGCAGCGTTGACCGTGTGATCGCTGCGGTTCTGGACGTGGACATTGACAAGCGGCCCGGTGGAAGGCGTGACCGTGAAGTTCTCCATCCGCACACGCAGCGGTTCGGCGGTGTTAGTAATCCTCTGCGAGGCGCAGAGGATCAAGACACCGAGGCCAAACAGAAGAACAGTTTTGTTCATGTGGCTCGCCGCGTGCTTACCACAATCGCGCGGTGGATGCCAGCGTATGCGTTGCTTTCCGGAACTCGGTGCGTCTTCTACGTCATCAGCAAACAACAAGCAGCGGTCAGTTGCCTCTCACGCTTCACGCCCGCTCCAGCACGGCACTGGCAGCGGCGTAGCCGTCGGTATGACTGAGACTGACATGGATAGCTGTCACGCCGCGGGACTTCATTAGCTCGAGACCCTTGCCGTGCATGACCACATAGGGCTCGCCGCTGTCGCGCCGGCGGATTTCCATGTCCTTCCAGCCGAGGTGCTCGCCGATGCCGGTGCCGAACGCCTTCGAGATCGCTTCCTTGGCGGCGAAGCGAGCGGCAAGGTGGAGGTCGGCCTTCTTCATCGTGCGGGCGTAAGCGGCCTCGGCATCATGAAAGATGCGATTGAGGAACCGCTCGCCAAACTGCTCCAGTATCTCGCGGATGCGTTTGGTTTCCACAATGTCAATGCCTGTGCCGAGAATCACGAGAACACCTTATCATTTTGCCGGCGGCGGTGAAAGCTCGGCGCATTTTTTATCGTCCTGCGCGGCGAGGTCCGGCTGGTTCAACTTCAAGTAGATGATGCTCCTTTCCTTGTAGGCGAGCGCGAGCCTGGGATCGAGCGCGATGGCTGCAGTGAGATCGGCCAGCGCAGAGTGAAGGTTGCCCAACTGGTGATGGATGGCGGCGCGCAACAGATAGGCCATGGAATTCTTCGGCGTCAGTTCGATTTGCTTGCCAGCGTCGGCCAGCGCGAGAAGCAGTTCGCCCTTGAGCGCGAACACTCGGGCGCGCTCGTCATAGGCGCCGGCGAACTTCGGGTCGGCAGCGATCAATCGATCCAGGTCGCGGCGGGCATCGTCGAAGCGGTTGAGCCGGCGCAGGCAGTTCGCGCGCCATCCGAGCCACTGCATCTGGTTCGGCTCGGCTTTCAACGCGATGTCAAGGTCGGTGACGGCGGCGGCGCAATCGCCTTTGAGGGCATACGACAGTCCTCGCTGCGCGTAAATAACCGGCGTCTTCAGTCCCATCTCGATGACGCGGGTCAGGTCAGCGACAGCCGCGTCTGCGCGTCCGCGATTGGCGAGCAGGATGCCGCGGTTGACGCGAGCTTCGACAAAACGCGGCGCAAGCTTGATGACTTCGTCCAGTTGCGCGATGGCTTCGTCGAGCTTGCCGCGCTGGGCGTTGGCGACGCTTTGCTGAAAGAGCTTCAACGCGCGCTGCACTTCGGGCGGCACCGCCACGGGCTGGACGGCGGCCGGCGGCGGCCGGAGTCCGCCGCTCTGGCCGAGCGATTGCGGTGCGCCCGGCAAACCTTTCAGGGCTGCGGCGGCTTCGGCCTGCTCCTGCGCAACGTGCTCCGACTGTTTCCGTTCCTGGTAAATCTGGGCGCGGGCCAGATGCACGCCGGCGCGCAAGCGCGGATCTATTCCCGTCTTGAGCACCAGCCCGTAATCCTCCAGCGCGCCGTCCTTGTCGTTGCGTTTGATCTTGATGGCCGCGCGGCGCAACAACAACAGCGGTTCGCGACTGAGGTTGTAGGCGCGCGTGAGGTCTTCCATCGCGCTCTTGGTTTCGTTCTGTGCCTCATAGGCGGCGGCGCGGCCTTCGTAGGCGTAGGGGTAACGTTTGTCGAGACCGATGGCGGTGGTGAACTCCTGCATTGCGCCGTCGGCATTTTTTTTGAGCAACAACGCCGCGCCGCGCATGCCGTGGGCCGGCGCATCGTTCGGCGTCAGCGCGACGAGTCGGTCGCTGGCAGCCAGGGCGCCCTCGGCATCGTTGCGCTGGAGTTGCGTCAACGAAAGCTCGAGCCACGCGGCGGCATAGTCCGGCTGCGCCTCGACAGCATGCTGCAAATGCTTGGCGGCAGCGTCGAGGAAACCCAACCGGCGCAGGAGGTGTCCGTGCAACGCCTGCGCCACCGGCAGCTCCGGCCCGAACGCGGCGGCTTCGGCGGAGGCGGCGAGCGCCTCCTCGAGTTTGTTGGCGGCGCGCAGTCCGTCAGCTTCGCGAACCTTGTCCATCGCGCGCGCGAGGTTGCTTTGCTGGAGGAGCCGGCCGACGTAGCCGGAGAGATTGAAGTCGGCCGCATGGGCGCACACGGCCATGCCGAGAAGGAGAGCCAGCAGCCGGGTTGAGAACGACCCGATCATTACCCGACGTAGCTGGCCATCAACGCCAGCATCTCGCGCACGGCACGGTCCAGGCCGACGAAGAGTGCGCGGCTGATGATCGAGTGGCCGATGTTCAACTCGTCCAGATGCGGGATGCGCAGGATGGTGTGGACGTTCTCGTAATTGATGCCGTGGCCGGCGTTGACGCGCAGCCCGAGTTGATGCGCCTGTTTGGCCCCGGCGATCAACCGTTGGAGTTCCCTCTCGACGGCGGCGTGGTCGGGGGCGTTGGCGAAAGCGCCTGTGTGCAACTCGACATAGTTGGCGCCGGCTCGTGCGCTCGCCTCGAGCTGGTGACCGTCGGGATCCACGAAGAGGCTCACCTCGCGTCCGCCGGCCTGGAGTTGTTGGGTGACGGCGGCGATGTTGTCGTAGCCGCCGACGATGTCGAGACCGCCTTCCGTGGTGACTTCCTGCCGTTTCTCCGGCACGAGACAGCAAATGGCGGGTTGCACGTCGAGCGCGATGCAGACCATCTCCGGCGTCGGCGCCATTTCCAGATCGATCCGTGTCCGGCAGGTTTGCTTGAGCAACCGCAGGTCGCGCTCCTGGAGATGGCGGCGGTCTTCGCGCAGATGGCAGGTGATGCCGTGCGCGCCGGCCAGTTCGACGGCGGCGGCGGCCCAGATCGGATCAGGCTCAGGTATCGCGCCGGCCGGCTCGCCCTCCAGCGCGGGCGAATCCTTGTAGCGCGCCTGCCGCAGTGTGGCCACATGGTCTATGTTGACGCCCAGTTTCAGCATGGGGCGGAATATGAGGTCGTTGCGGACCAAAAGCAACTTGGAACTCCCCGCCTCGTTGCGTATGGTGCGGGCGATGACCGAGCTTTTCGATCAACTGCTGCGCGAAGCCGAGCAACGGCACTCCGGTCAGAGCGGACGCGGACGGCTGACGCTCTACGAGAGCTTTCTGCGTGTGCACCAACGCCGCTTGATGATGCGTCATCGCGCGGGCGGCGGCGGTCTGGCCATCGCAGGGGCGCGCACCGAGTTGATTGACGCGGTGCTGCGGCATCTTTTCGTCGCGGCGCGCACAGCCTATGCGACGCGGCATCCACGGGAGACACTGCCGGCGGTGGCGCTGGTGGCTGTCGGCGGTTACGGGCGGGCCGAGTTGAATCCGTTCAGCGACATTGACATTCTGCTGTTGCACGCAGCCAGGGGGCAGGCGGGCGAAACCTTTCTGAAGTCGCTCTACAACCACGCGGTGCTGCCGCTGTTCGACCTGTCGCTCAGGGTCGGCTACACGGCACGCTCGGTGAAGCAGTGCATCGAGCAGGCGAACAAGGACATGGAGACCAAAACCTCGCTCATCGAGGCGCGGCTCATCGTCGGCGACCTGCCGTTGTTCGATGCGATGCAGGAGAAGCTGCTCGCGCAGTGCGTGCGGCCGTGCGTGAGCGAATACATCGAGCAGCGGATGCATGATCAAGCCGAACGGCACGCCAAGTTTGGCGACACGGTGTTCTTGCAGGAGCCGCATGTGAAGAATGGCTGCGGCGGCTTGCGCGACCTGCAAAACCTGTTCTGGATGAGCCTGTTCAAACATGGCGTCCGCACGCTGCCGGAGCTGGAGGAGCGGAAATTCCTGACCCGTGCCGAGCGCCGGACGCTGGCGGCGGCCTACGAGTTCCTGGTGCGCGTGCGCACGGAACTGCACTACGAGGCGGGGCGGGCGTCGGACGAACTGACGCTGGCGTTGCAGTTGCCGGTGGCCACGCGGCTCGGTTATGACGAACCGAACGTGCTCAAGCGGATCGAGCATTTCATGCACGATTACTACAGCCACACGCGGGAGGTGTTCCAGCTCACCAATGCGCTGGCGCTGCGCATGGCGCTGAAACCGCCCGGCTTCTTCGAGCGGCGCGGCATCCATCTGCCGATCCTGCGCCTGGGCGCGAAGATGGAGAAACAGGACGGCTTCGTCATCCGCGGCGACCTGATCGAGCCGGAGTCGCCGGAGGTTTTCCGCGAAGACCCGCTGAGGTTGATCCGCGTGTTCCGGCTCGCTCAACAGCGGCAGGCGTTCCTCTCGCCGGAACTTCAGACGATGATCCGCGAGCAGTTACGGCTGGTGGACAACCGCTTTCGCAGTCATCCGCGCGCGCGGGAGACATTCCTGGCCATCCTCGGCGAAGGCGGCGGCGTGGGCCGGATCGCGAGGATGATGCACGAGGTCGGTTTCTTGGGCAAATACCTGCCGGAGTTCGGCCGGCTCGATGCGCTGGTGCAGCACGAGTTCTTCCACCGCTACACAGCCGACGAGCATACGCTGGTGACGTTGCAGCGGCTCGATGCTGTCGTCGCGGCCAAGGAGGGCCCGGAGCTGGATTACAAGCCGCTCTTCCACGAAGTTACGCGACCGGAGTTGCTTTACTTCGCGCTGTTGCTGCACGATGCCGGCAAGGCCGCGAACGAAGCCGAGCATAGCGCCGCCGGCGTCCGGCTCGCCGAGCGCGCCGCGCGCCGCATCGGGCTGGACGATGCCGGTCGCGAGACGCTCGCGTTCCTCATCCGCCATCACCTCGCGATGTATGGCGTCACGCAGCGGCGCGACCTCGATGATCCCGACGCCATCGCCGAGTTTGCGCGGCTGGTGGCGAACCTGCCGCAACTGAACAATCTGCTGCTGTTGACCTACGCCGACATGACGGGCACGAGCGCGGAGTTGTGGAACGACTGGCGCAACTCGCTGCTGTGGGATCTTTACCTCAAGACGCGCGCCGAGCTGGTGGCGGGCGCCGAATCGCAGGCGCTGCAAGAGCAACGGCTCCAGACCATGCTCAAACACATCCGCGAGCGCAGCGCGATGCCCAAGGAGGAGGTGGCGGCGCATTTCGAGAAGATGCAGCGGCGGTACTTCCTGACCTTCACGGCCGAGGAAATCCTCAGGCATCTGGAGATCATCCACGCCTTCCTGCAACGCGCGGTCTCGGCCTCGCGCGACAGCCTGATGCCGCAGGTGTTGTGGACCGACAAACCCGACCGCGGCTATTCGCAGGTGACGGTGTGCACGTGGGACCGCGAGGGATTGTTCAGCAAGATTTGCGGCTCGTTCTCGTTTGCCGGCGTGAACATCCTCAATGCGCATGCCTACAGCCGCCGCGACGGCATCGTGCTGGACGTCTTCAACGTCGCCGGTGTTGAAGGCGGCATCGTCTCCGACCGCGAGCAACGCCACCAGTTCGAGCGCACACTGGACCGCGCGCTCGACCACGGCGCCGACCTCGACCAACTCCTGGCCAAACATCGTCCGCACCGCTCCACGGCTCGTGTGCCGCAAGGCGTCGTGCCCACCGAAGTTCGCATGGATATCACCGCCTCCCGCACGCGCACCGTCGTCGAGGTGCAGGCCGAAGACCGGCTGGGGTTGCTTTATACCATCGCCGAGACATTGGCCCGCCACGGTCTCGACATCAACCTCGCCCGCATTTCCACTGAGAAAGGCGCTGCGTTCGACACCTTCTACGTCGTCACCCCCGACGGCGAGAAGGTCACCGATGCGGCCCGGCTGGAGCGCGCGCGCACCGATCTGGTCCGTGCCATCGAGCACCTGCGCCGCCGGCCGATCGCCTGAGACGGCGACGAATGATTTGCTGTTGGCAGCGCGAAACGTCTCATTGAGCTGTGGGTTGCGATCAGAGATGGCGGTGGCTCGGCGGGATGACCCTGCCATGCGGCGAGAACGCAACCGTCGTGGTCGCCCTGCTGCCGACTCAAGCCGCAGACAGTGTAAACCAGAAGTGGCTGCCCTTGCTGACTTCGCTCTCAACACCGATCTGGCCGCCTTGAGCTTCAACGGCGAGCTTGCAGAAGGTCAGGCCCAACCCGGTGGAGTGCTGGCGCGTTTGTCTGTCCGCCTGGCCGAATTTCTCGAAGATTCTGGTGTGAAACTCGGGCGGGATGCCCGTGCCGTTGTCGGACACTTCCAGCCGCACCATCGAATCCTTCCGGCCCACGGTGATGCGGATACAGCCATCGTCCGAGGTGAACTTGAGGGCGTTCTGGAACAGGTTGCCGAGCACGCGGCGGGTGACCTCCTTGTCGCAGATCGCCATGATCGGCTCCGGTGACGAGTCCAGGCTGAGACGCCGTTGGCCGACCAGGGAATCGAACGAGTCCATCACGGACTTGGCAAGGACTGCCATGTCGCACGCGTGGCGGTCGAGCGGCATGTTGCCCGTCTCAAGGCGGCTGATGTCCAGGAGCGAACCAATCATGTCGTTAAGCCGGCAGAGATTGAGGAGGACGGTATCCAGATAGCCGCGGGCGCGGCTGGTGAGATTGGAAGCGATGTTGTTCTTGACCAGATCCACATAACCCAGGGCGACGGAGAGCGGCGCGCGCAGGTCGTGGATGATCATGTGCGTGAGATTGTCGCGCAGCGTTTCCAGTTCGCGGAGGCGGCCATAGTTGTCCTGCAACTGCTTGTGCTGGCGCTCGAGATCTTCCTGGTGGCGCCGGTTGTCCTCGGCCAGGCGCAAGCGCTCGTCCTCGGTCGCCTTGAGTTTGGCTGCGTTGCCAACACAGCGGAGAATGCTCTCCTTGGAAACGGGCTTGATCAGGTAGTCAAAAGCGCCGGCTCTCACGGCGGCGCCTGCTGTTTCCACCGTCGGTTGCCCCGTCATCATGATCACTTGGACGCGCGGCGATTCCTGGCGGATCGCTTTGAGCAGTTCCACGCCCGATACACGCGGCATGATAATGTCGGAAACAGTGACATCGAAGGCACCCTCCTTCAGACGTTGTTGCGCTGTCGGGACATCCTCGGCGAGTTCAACCTCGAAGCCGGCATTGCTCAGGAAAGCCCCCAAAGTTTCCCGGATGCTCTCTTCATCATCCACTATAAGAATGCGTGACATGATCCACTTTATCCTTTCACTGGCAGGTCCATGTGGAAGCGGGTATGGCGACCCGCTTCCGTTTCCAGAAACAATTTCCCGCCGTGCTCTTCAACAAGGCCGTGACTGATGGAGAGTCCCAAGCCCGTTCCCCTGCCGGTCGGCTTGGTGGTGTAGAAAGGATCAAAAATGCGGTCGCGGATTTCCGCAGGGATTCCATTGCCGTGGTCTTCAACGGTCGTGCGAATCCACGGTTTGCCATCCTTCTCGAACAAACGGGCGCTGACGCGGATGATCTTGTCCTCGTGGTAGGCAGGGTATTTCTCGTTCAGCGCGTCCCGCGCGTTCGTCAGCAGGTTCATCAGCACTTGCTCTATTTGCTGGCTGCGGCATTCCATCTGGGGCAGTCCCTCCGGAACCTCCACCACCAGCTTGATCTGGTCGTGCCGTATCACCGTCTGGATGAGCGAGAAGGTCGCGTTGATGATATCGTTCAGGTTCGCAAGACTGCGGCTCTGCTTGTCCTGCCGCGCAAAGGCCAGCAGGTTGCGGACAATCAGCGACACCCGGTCGGTTTCCTTCATGATCTTGCCGGTATACTTCCGCGCTGGGTGGTCTGCCGGCAACTGGTCGGTGATCAACTGCGCGTAGTTCATAATCCCGTTGACGGGATTGTTGATCTCGTGGGCGATGCCGCCGGCCAGCGTGCCAATGGCCTCCAGCTTCTGCGATTGGCGCAATTGGGCTTCGAGTTCAAGTTCATGGGTCACGTCGAGCTTGAGGGCGATATAG
>Ga0265297_10004087_pt1 | contig 24631 bp, 17 predicted proteins | sample Munlanlwell13791_FD_192502 | JGI IMG/M metagenome (GOLD analysis project Ga0265297, IMG submission 192502) | Leachate microbial communities from a municipal landfill in Southern Ontario, Canada - Leachate well 137-91 | ecosystem: Engineered > Solid waste > Landfill > Unclassified | place... | reverse complement strand
TGGCATTAACGTCAGGGTTTGTGTAGTTTGTGGCATCGAGTTTTTTGAGGGCGGTGTCGGAGCCTGCGCCGATTGTAAGATTGCCACCGACTGTCAGGTTGTAACCGTTTGTTTTCCAGGTGACTACGTTACTTGCGGAATATCCCTGGATGCTTAAATTATAAGTTGAGTTGATCACGATGTTTCCCGACTGCGTAACAGTTGTGCTGCTAGTACCGACTGCGATATTGCAATCATAACCATTGGCCAGGTACGGGATTATGAAGTTTTTGTTGTCATAGAAAGTCAAAGTGGCAACTGACAGATAGGAGCTAGTGTTAAAGCTAATAGGCGTTCCCGCCCCGCGCAAATAGATGATGGCACTACCGCCAGTAAGTGTGCCAGAGCCAATCGTTAACACAGATTGAATGGATAATTGAGAAGTAGACAGGGTTGTTACATTACCATTTTGTCCGCAGGTTAGATTATTAAATCCATTAGCGACACCGCCCGTCAAATGGTTATACACCAGCGTATTAGTCCCATTCAGCACCAGAGTAGCGCTGTTGTATTGCGTTGAATCCAGCGTCCCATCCGCAGTAAATGTACCATTGCCATTTATTGTAATAGTAGAAGTCCTGGCAAGAAGTTTTGATGTTATCGAAGACTGGTCGAAGTTGCCGTTTACAGGATCAGCACTGCCTACTGTGACGGCATAACTGCTACCCGACTTTGTGTCCATCGTACCTGCTGAGAGAGTAAGTGTATGGTTTACGGCTAATGCGTCTTGCAAAGTATATGTACCACCACTTCCGTTTTGAGTGAGGTTGTAGAATGAGTTACCGCTTGAAGTAATTGTGCCTGATGCGCCGGTGCCGGTTAAAGTTACCGTACTTGATGTACCGGGAGTGAGTGTCGCCCGGGTAAGATCTATTTTTCCGCCGACACTTAGATTGACATTGCTTGCACTTAGATCTATATAGCCCCACGAGTAGAGAGCCCCTATATACACGTCGATCTCTCCGGTAACCGTATGAGTACCTGTCCTGAATACTATCTTTCCTCTATATCCTTCAGGATAAGCAACTTGATTATTTCCTAAATGCAGGAATCCGTTTACGGTAAGGTTATAATTATTTGTGCCATCGCCCGTGTATAGAACTTGGGCGGTTGCCTCCGTGTTCGCACCACCACTAGCGAAAATCCATAAATTACCGGTAGTCCAATTACCCGTCATTGTAATAGGCGAAGCGTACCCATAGCATATCCATACTTCTGATGTTGTGGTCCAGCCCTTCTGGGTATAACTGGTAGATTCGTTAGGCATTATATATATGAGTTTCGCGGTTAAAGTCGCGTTGCTTGCCATATCAATGAAATCATTTAGAGTGGGTTTATATATGACTATATCATAAGTTGTTCCGCCGGTCATGACAGCGCTATCGCCGAGTATCAGTTTTTTGGTTCGCAGAGTTCCTGTCAGTGTGGATGTTACGCTCGCGGGAATTTGTAAAATATAAAAACTGTTCGCAGATGTAGGATTGGAAATATTTCCTGACGCGCCCTGTATCCATGTACCGGTTGAAGTGAGAACTCCCGATGTACTCGAGATCGAAATATTGCCATTCACTGTTACGGTCTTGCCATTATCTGTCAAAGCACCCGCCGTACAAGTCAGGTTGGTCGCTGTTAAAGCGTCCTGCAGTGTCCATCCACCGCCTGTGCCGTTAAATTCGACATTATAGAACGCTGAATTGGTTGTACCTGATGTAATCGTTTTTCCTGTTGATGTAGCGCTAAATATTACCGTTGAATCGGCGGCGATAAACTGTGAAGGTACTGTACCCGTGCCGTAATTGAGCCAGTTCCCGCCGACGGTGATGGTTGACTTAGCGTTAACGTCAGGGTTTGTGTAGTTTGTTGCGTCGAGTTTTTTAAGGGCGGTGTCGGAGCCATAACCAATTTGAACATTTCCACCAACGGTTAGATTATATCCATCGGTTTTCCAAGTAATCACTCTTTCCACATGAGCATTAGCGTGAAGAATTAAAGATTTATTGGAGTTAAGCGTAACATTTCCTGTCTGAGTAACAATACATTGATTCATCACAACTATACTACAATCGTACCCATTAGTAAGCGTTGGTATTGTTTGATTGCTTCCATAAAAATAAAGGCTCGTAACAGATAATGTAGAAGCTGCATCAAAACTGAATGGGTTACTACCAACAACCCAAAGCAGAGTATTTCCTGTTAGAGTACCTGTGCCTACTGTTACTACAGAAAGAACACGAAAGGAAGTTGAGGTTGCTATTGTAGTTATGTTACCATCCTGTCCGGTTATTAAATTATTAAATCCATAACTCTGTGGACTTATAATATTATTATACGTCAGCGTATTAGTACCATTAAGTATCAGTGTAGCACTATTATATCCTGCCTGAGAGACGGTCCCATCCGCCGCGAATGTGCCGTTGCCATTTAATGTGATGACAGAACTATTCGCGAGGAACTTTGATGTTGTGGAAGACTGGTCAAAATTACCGTTTACAGGATCAGCACTGCCTACTGTGACAGCAAAACTACTACCCGACTTAGTATCCATCGTACCTGCTGAAATTGTAAGAGTATGGTTTACGACCAATGCGTCCTGCAAAGTATACGTGCCGCCTGTACCATTCTGGGTGAGGTTGTAGAATGGCGAGCTAGCGCCGCCTGATGTGATCGTGCCGGATGCGCCGGTACCGGTGAGAGTAACTGTCGAAGTGCCCGCTACAAATGTATCGCTATTGGTCCAGTTACCTGTTACAGTCCACAGAGAGCCGTAGGCGTCAATCTCGTTGGTGCCGGAAGCATTGGATGTGTAGATGGTAACATTACCGTTTACTGTGATGCTCGGGGTGCCGCTAGAAGAATTTGCGGCGATGAATTTGCCGTATCTTGACGTCAAACTTGATGTACCAACTTCAAGGCCACCTACAATAATAGTTGCGTTATTGCTATTACTTAGTGTGTATGTATAACCCACACCGCTGGTGGTATTTATCTTTAAAGTGCCGACTACCTCAAGGGTGCCGCTAGTGATAACAGCGGTAAATGATGCGATATTGGAAGAATTAATAATAAGGTTACCGCCATATTTCGTGGCTGTGATTTTCGCCGTGGTCGAATCTCCTGCGACAATATACATAAAATTGGCAATGGATATTATCCCATCATTAGTAATGTTTCCGGTTCCATTAGTTGAGGCTTTCCAAATCGTGCCTGTGCCGCCAAGAATACCGCCACTATTAATAGTAAGATCCCCCCACACCAAAATAGCGCAAGCCCCGGCGCTATTGATATCAAACTCTCCCGACGCTATAGTGAGATTGAAAATACTGCTGTAATAAGCGGTGGTTGCCCAGTTTACTTTATGACCACTGGTGTTAATAATTAAATTATTGAATTCGCCATAGGTTCCACTTGAGCCGGGAGTTGTAATTGTAGCGTCCGCATTTGCCGCAGTCATTGTAACCGTAGACTGATCTCTGGTAAACGTACCCACACGAGTCCAGTCGCCGCTATCCGTAATCTTCGCCGCGCCACTACAAGTCACCGTCCCGCCTGTGCCTATCGTAAGTCCCGCCGTCGTCCAGCCGGTGTTGGATGACGCACCGATAGTTACTGTGCCGTTGGTAACACTGGAAGCTCCAGAAACTGTAAAGTCGTAAGTTCCAATTGCAACAGTTAAACTTGTCTGCGAGTGCGTAAAACTTGTAATTGAAATATTAGCGTCAACAGTTACGGTTCCAGTTCCAGAGTTTGAGTCAAAGTGTACGTTGGTAGTTGTGCCAGGCAGGTTGCCCGCGTCTGGAGTGCCACCCGATGTTGTTGCCCAATGAGTCGCCGCATCAGCAGTCCAATTACCAGCACCGCCAACCCAGTAAGCATCGGTTGGTGTTGGATCCACAATCCAGTCGATTGCAATATCGGACGTTGCAATAATTTTTAAATCAAAAATATCTGTTGGCGTTTGCAAGTTAGTAAGTAAAACTTTGTAAGTGTCCTCGTGGTCAATAGCGTCAAAGGTTGTAACTAGCGAACCCTGTGTAGTGTTTCCATCTGCATCAACATAAACCGGATAAACCTCAATAGTCACCGGACGTCCGACGTCCGTAGGTTTGGCGTAAATTGTTATATCTTTTGTGTTGTCTAAAATTTGCCCAAAGGTAGCTCTAACATAATGACTGGTTGGTAAGTTTGCCCATGTGTTATCTTTTGTCTGTACCTGGTCATATATATCGCTTAATATTTCTTGATTTTCATCCAGCTCAAAAGCTTTGGAAATAAATATAATTTCAAATATCTGTTCTGATAAATGCGGAACTGTCCATTCTACATAATCAATCTTTCCGTTACCATCTGTGTCGTAAGCATTAAAAGTAACATTTAAGTTTCCGTTATTTTTCCATTTTATTTTAATTTTGTCTTCCTGACCTACTTTAAATATCTCTGGAATTTTTGTTGATGCAACAACATCAACAAGCGGCACATTTGGATCTTCGTCTTCCGACATAACGGTTACTAGTTTTCCTGTATCTGTTGTTTGTTCTGTTGTTTCTGGTGCTGGAGTTTCGTAGGTTATCTGTACAACGTCTTCAACTACCTCTTCCTCTTGAGTTACGGCGACGTCGGACGTTGCCACAACTTCCTGCTCTGTAGGACTAGTGGTTTCTAAAATAGATGTTGTTTCTGTTTCTGGCGCAACAGATGGCGCTACTGTTTCTGCTGGGGTTTCTGTTTCTGTTGGTGTAGTTGTTTCAGGTGTTACTTCGGTTGTTGTTTCTTCTGGAGTTGTAATTTCTGTTTCTGGTTCTTCGGTGGTTGCTTCTGTTGTTGATGTTTCTTCAACCGTGGTTTCCGTTTGCTCTATTAATGTTTCTTCTGCTGGTGTCTCCTCGGTTGTTTCTGCAGTTTCGGTTGTTGTGGTTGCCTCTGGAATTTCAACTCGCGGTTCTTCGGTTATTGTTGTTGGTGTTTCTTCTGTTGTAGTTAAAACTTCCTCTGCCGGTGTTTCTACAGTTTCGGTTGTCTCTGTGGACAAATCAACATAGGTGGCTTCGGGAGTTTGTATAACCTCAGCTTCTGGCGTAACTACTGTTTCAATTATTTGGACTACTGCTTCTTCAACGCTGGCAAGCAAAAACCCACTCAGCTTTGCGAGAAGGTTTTCTTTTTTAACAGAAGGCCCAGCATTAGCCAACTGCTGTCTCTGCTCGAGAGAAAAATCATCAGTTGGTTTTTGTGCCAAAATCTGTTTTGCTTTTTCTGAAGTTACGGTTGTAATTTTTACATTGTAAGCGTCTTTAGGAAGTTGCACTAAAGTTTGCCCAGCTTTTATCTGATTGCGATTTACAAATACTGTCCACTTTACCGATTGACCTGCAACTATTTTAGAAACTTGTTTAACTGTGACATCCTTGATTATTTGCGATTCTGCTATCTCAGGACCTGCAACAAAAAAATTAGCAAAAGAAAAAAGGCAAAGCAAAACAAAAGCAGAAACAACCAATCCTTGCAGAAGCAAAAAAGGTTTAAAAGAAAAAGAAAAATTACTTTTAGAAAAAATGCTAACTTCCCTACTTGCCAGCTCAATGGAATATTTGCGGATATTAAAAATACTTATTTGCGCAACATGAATAATCTTTTTACCAAAACACAAAATCTCAGAATTTTTAATATTCATCCAGTCAAAGAAAGGTTCTTTTTTAGAACTAAAATTCAACCCAGTAGCTGGTTTAGATTTTAAACATTTTTTAGTTTTTTTCTGGATTGCCATTACCTATATTTATTATGCATCAATTCATTAATTTTATCTTATAAATAAAGCCTGTGCAACATCAAAACTGTGAATAAAACCCCAGATTAAAAAGTTTACGGACGTCCGACGTCCGTAAACTTTTTACTCTAAAATAATATCTCCAAAATCCTTCAATGATTTTTTATACATTATCCAGTTATCTACCTCTGCCCTACACCCCTCAACTCCGCCCATTATATCCAACAAAAAATCTCTCTGTGTTACAGAAGAAAAATTGGGGTGTGAATCTCGAACTGGAATCAATCTTTAGAAGTCAAAAAATGAGATGAGTTCAAGTTGCAAAGAGGAGGTTGTATCCTCTGGGATACGCCGACGAAGTCGCAACGCAGAAATCAGCCATTTTTTGACTTCCCGAAGGGCGGGCGAATTAGGATAATCTTCATCGTTGCTCGTCGCAAACAATGCGCATAGGCATTAGGTTTGCTCCTCGCGCCTTGAATATTATCCTAATTCGCTCCGCTAAAGTGATTCAGTTCGAGATTCACACCCCTTGGTTTTCCAAGATAATCAGGATAACTGTGGCGCTTATTATTTTCTAAAAATTCTTTAACTTTTTCTGGGTTTGCAATTCCCTTCTCTTTCCACCCAGTCTCTATTAAAGAAATCAAATTTGTATGCACATACACAAACGTGTTTTTTAACTGGTCATCATCTTTAATATAAACTGCTCTAAATTTATTAAATAAGTGTCCTTTACGATTGTATTTTTCATTGAAGTATTTTGCATATCCGCCATTAACCTTTTTCATAAATTTAACAATTCCATCATCTTTCACTTGTTTGAGTATTAAATGCAAATGATTTGGCATAAACGAAAAAGCCAAAACTTCCACAAACTTGTCCCTCCTATCTACGGACGTCCCATCTACGGACGTCGGACGTCCGTAAGCTTTTTCTATGGATTCTAGGACTTTCTCTTTTTTTCTTTGTTGCCGCCTCAATCTTATTTCTACAGAATTGGCATTGTTAAATTCGTAAATAGAAAATATGCCACGATAAAAATCTTTTTCATCGTCAAAAACTTCCGTATCTCCAACTGTTCGACTAACAACATGATAAATTTCGTTATTTATTAATTGAGGTTTTTTATAAATCATTTTTTATTATAATAATTTAGTAAAATTTGGTTACGTCCGACGTAACCAAATTTTTAGTGGGGACTCCAATAACGAAAATATATTAGTTTCACTGCTTCGCTGGCAAAAAAATAAAAAACTGTGCACAAAAGGACTATCAAAAGCGGTAGAATAGGCGGTGTTACAAAATGAAACCATTCCTGTCCAATGCTTAAAAATGGAAGTATTATAACAAACACGAAGTCTATAATCGCAAAGCTCATCAGCCAAAAACTCGGCCTCTTTGCTTTCCAAAACTTGTGTTTAGTCCTAATGATAAAGATAAGTAAAATTTCAGTTAATATACTTTCTATAAACCACAACGTTTGTATTACACCTGCAGGTTGTTTATTAAAAATAGCAAAAAATATAAAATCAAAAATTGTGCTCACTAATGCCAAAGAAATAATAAGCGGCAAAACCATATGCAATTGATAAAGCTTAGGTCTTCTTAATTCTTCTATATCAACAGAATCTGTAGCAGTAGAAATTAATGGGAAATCTGAAAGAATGTTTCCCAATAAAATTTGAACCGGCAGCATTGGCAAAAAATTAATAAATAAAGATATAACTGCTATTGAATAAAAATTCCCAAAATTACTAGCTAATGCGCATTTTATATATTTATTTATATTTGCAAAAATAGCTCTGCCGTCTTTTATTCCGTTTACAATAACTCTTAAATCTTTTTGTAAAAGTACAACATCAGAAGATTCTCTTGCTATATCAGAAGCTTCAGCTACAGCAATACCCACGTTTGCAGTCTTTAAAGCTGGCGCATCATTAATCCCCTCGCCTATAAATCCAACTTCGTATCTTTTTTGTAAAGATTTTATTATGTTGTGTTTTACGTCTGGAGAAATTCTTGCAAAAACAATTTTTTCTTGACAGGCATAATCAAAATCTTCTTTAGATATTTTTTCAAGGTCCTCGCCTGAAATCACTTCCTGACTACTAACAACTAAGCCCATTCTTCTAGCTGTATAACCTGCCACTTCTTTTGAATCCCCCGTAATTATTTTTATTTGAACTCCTAATTTTTTTGCCAAATCAATTGCTTCTTTAGCAGTAGGCTTCAGAGGATCTTCAAAAACAAAATATCCCAAAAAAGTTAAACCTTTTTCATCTTTAATATTTATTTCGTTTTTATTTTTATCAATCTTTTTATATGCTATTGCTAAAATTCTTTTTCCTTCTTCGCCTTCTATTGATGTGTCTTCTAATAATTCTTTTCTATCAAAATTGCCACCAAACTTTGAACAATTTTTTAAAATAACTTCTGGTGCACCTTTTACGATTAAAAATCTTTCCTTTTTAGAGCTTTCTATAATGTAACTAGAAGTCATTTTGAAAGAATTAAACAATGACTCTGAAACTACATTAAATTTTTTTGATTCTTTCAAAATATTTTCTGGTACTCGTCGAGACACTGCAGAATCAAATGGGTTTAAAATTCTTTCACCTTCTTTGCCAGAATTAAAAGTTAAAAGCGTATACAAAAAACATTTTTTCTTGTCAAAAGAAACAATTTTTTCCAAAGATAATTTATTTTGAGTTAATGTTCCTGTTTTATCTGTACATAAAACTTCAATGTTTCCCAAGTCTTCAATTGCCGCTAATCTTTTTACAACAACATTTCTTTTTGCCATTTGTAAACTTCCCTTTGATAAAGAAAATGTAACAACCGCAGGAAACGCTTCCGGCAAAATACTTACTATTAAGGCCACAGAAAATAATAACAACTCAAAAAAATCACCAATTCCTTTTAATAAAATATTTACTGCAAAAATAAAGGCGATTGTTGTTACTACAATCTTTAAAATCAGCTTGCTAAAATATAATATGTTTTTTTCGTAAACAGATTCTTTGTGATTATTTAAAGAAACTGATTTTATAATTTCTCCAAAAACTGTTTCTTTACCAGTACCCACAACAACGCCCGTAGCCTTTCCAGAGACTACTGACGTACCAGAAAATATAATATTTTTTGCGCGAAAAATTTCTTTTTCTTCGGCTAACAATTTTTCAGAAGTTTTTGAAATAGGACTAGATTCTCCAGTCAAAACGGATTCATCAACCAAAAAATTATACGATTCCAGAATTCTTAAATCTGCAGGTACGATGTCGCCAGGCATAAGAAAAACAATATCTCCTGGCACTAAAAATTTTTTATCTATAATCTGTTCTTTTTTATCGCGCAAAACTTTAACCCTTTCCGGTATAATCTTTTTTAAAAGCGAGACTGCTCTTTCAGCTCTATACTCTTGAAAAAATCCGATAGCCACATTTAAAAAAACAAATGTTAAAATTGCCAAGCTATCTATTCTATCTCCAATAAACAAAGAAATTAAAACTGCTATAAGCAAAAGATAAAAAAATGGTGATTTAAATTGCCTTATTAAAACATCTATCCACTCTACGTTCTTAGTTTTAATTTCGTTAAACCCATATTTTTCTTCAGCCAAAAGAACATCCTTTTTAGAAAGGCCATTATCAGAAGAATTTAATAGTCTTAAAACCTCTTCTGGAGTCTTATCTGTATATTGATAAAAACTCATTTAAATAAATTTATTTTATAAATACTTGAGACAAAATAAACAAAACATAAATTAAAAGAAAAAATAAGCCTTCATATTTTGTAATTTTTCTGCCTGTTCTTATAAATAAAAGAAATATCAAAGCAGCTATTACTGTAAAAATCCTTGTTATTAAAAACGGCGAAAGGTCAACAATTTCAAATGGAAACAATAAGGCGATAATTCCTAAAACCAAAGTTGCACAAACTATTACTGCCCCCATCAAGTCTCCCAATATTAACCAATTTTCTCCCTTTCGTGCAGAAATAATAGAAAAATAAATTTCTGGAAAACAATTACCTAAACCAATTATTAAGATTCCAACCAATGAAAGTGATAATCCCAACTGGGTTGAGAATAATCGTGCCGAGTTAACAATAAAATAAGAGCATAATAACAATAACCCTAAAAATATAACTATTTTTACAAAATTTATAATTAAAGTAAAAATATTTTTTGACTGACTTTGAGGCCTACCCCTATAAGTTTTTTTAAATCTGTCTTCTTTTGAAAAAAGCCACCAGCTATAAAGTGCAAATGCTAAAAGTAAAATTACTCCATCAATCCTGTCTAATTTGCCATCCCAAACCAACAATATTGGCAAAACAGCAATAATAGATGTAAAAATAGCAGATTTTTGTACCATTTCACTTTCTGCCGGCAAGGCTTTAGACCCAAAAAGGACGGCTATCGCGAGAACCAAAGTTAGATCAACCAAGTTGCCGCCGACAATGTCTCCAAAGGCTACCTCTGGCATCCCATTCAAAGCAGCGTTTATATCAACAAATAAGTTCGGCAGGGAAGCCGCAAATGCCATAACAAAAAACGCAATAATAAATTCTCTCCAATGTAATTGTTTTGCAATTCCAACTAATGTGGACACTAAACGTGAACTTAACCAAGCCAAGGCAAATACAGATACAATAAATATAATAATCTGAAAAATCATGTTTTTTCTATTTTATAAAATATATTATCTCGTAAATAATTCCTAATAAAAAAATTATAGCCAATGGATAAATTATAATTTTCTTTCCGCCAACCCAATAGTTAAATAACTTCTGCTTCGCAGAAGTTCCAGCTTCGCTGGATTTAACTGGGTAAATTTTTTTATACATTAATAAAATTAAAATTCCATCAATCCCCAACAAAACTCCTCCGATAAAAGATATTAAACCAATAAAAGATTTTAATCCCAGTAAAAATAAAATTAACGGAACGGCGCAGGTCATCACAAACGCCTGCCAATTTTTAATTTTTAAATCATAAACAAAAACTTTTTTTAAAGTTAAACCCTGGGCAATACAGGCTGTAATTGTTGTCAGCATGCCAATTAAAAAAATCACTAACGCTGCACCGTTTCCCAAAAAATCTTTCAGTCCGATTAATGCAGATTCTGTTGTATAGCTTCCTGTTATTGATAAAATCAAAAAAGTGAAAAATATATAAAACACCATTGGAATCAAAGTGGATGCTATTATTATTTTATTAATTGATTTTTTATTGCCTTTTACCATCTCTTCCACTTCTGGAATTAAACTCACTCCCCACAACGAAAATAGAATTGGGCCATAGGGCAGAAATAAATTTGAAGTTTGAAATTCAAAATTTGAAATAAATATATTACTTAATTCTATATGCCAAAATCCCTTTATAAAAACAAAAATCATTGATAAAAATAGCAAGCACAAAACCCATAATTCTACCTTTGCAACAGCTTTAATTCCTAACCAGATGATTATACTGACAAACAAAAAATAAATTAAAGCATATAAAACAGAACTACCGCCAAAATATGGCTGCATTATATTTGTTAAAAATTCACTGCCAACTATTAAATAAACCAAGAGTACTCCATAAGAAGATATAATAGTCGAACATAAAGAAAATACCTTTCCGCGATTGCCCAAATGATATCCAACAAAACCAGGAAATCTTTTATAGTCTGGAGTTTTTAAGCTTATTTTTGTAAAAATTAAATGAATGCTTATGACAATTATTGATAAAATTAGAAAATAAGCCAGCATCAACCAAACTCCGACTTTCATTGCTATATATGGCAGCGAAAAAAATCCAACACCAATTATGCTTCCCGAGATAACCACAACGGGATAAACATATTTATTCAAAAAATCTTTAGTAATCATATTATTACATTTTACCCTAAATCTATAATTTTGGATATGTGTATAACCAGGACTGTGACACATAATTTACGCCAAAAATTCTTTGCCAAAAAGCCGATTTTGTGATAAAGTATTATTATATAATTTTAAATTAGCTCCTATCGTCTAGTGGCCTAGGACGCGTCCCTCTCACGGACGAAACACCGGTTCGACTCCGGTTAGGAGCACAAAAAAATTGCATCTATCCTTTTCGATTATATCGGTTCGTCGGGTTATGCAACCCGACGCCCAGTCGTATGACTGGGCGACTCCGGTTAGGAGCACAAAAAATTGCATCTATCCTTTTCGATTATATCGGTTCGTCGGGTTATGCAACCCGACACCCAGTCGTATGACTGGGCGACTCCGGTTAGGAGCACAAAAAAACAGTCCCCATTTGCGGGACTGTTTTAATTTAAACAAAATTAATCTGCTTTCTTTTTAGCAGAGATTTTTTTAATAAATAAGGAAATTAGCGAAATAATTAAAATCGTTGTTACCATTTTTGTGTCTTATACCATGAAGACGTAAATCTTATCAATTTGTTACAATTAAGTTGACGAAGTCTTTGATTTGGTGTTATCTTAATAGAGGACAGATCTTTCACAACCTTTTTAAAAATGAGGGGAATATCATGATTTGGGGAATTATTTCTGATACACATGACGACAGAGCCCACGTTTTGGCACAAATAATAAAACAACTTATAGCTCGCGGAGTGGAGATAATCATCCATTGCGGAGATATAAAGCCAGAACATATAAAACCAGAGCTTTTTGAAAACATGGCGGTATTTTGCGCTCTTGTCGAGAAACAAAAAGAAAAACCTGAGTTTAAATCTTTTGTAGAAAATCCTCCTCCCAAGTGGACGTTTACATTTCCTGGTCCCGAAGAAGGGAGGATTGTGCCCATACATGATATAATGTGCTATGTTGGCCATAAAAGATCGTTTGAGTTTCTTTTTTCTCCTGAGATGGAATTTAGCAAAAAGCTGGATTCGCTAAGGAAAAATTTTGACGGATTAAGGTGGGTTTTCGCCGGGCATTCACACCAACAGACGTTCTTCAAAACTCATCTTGTGACATTTGTTAATCCGGGTGCAGTTGAAGATTCTTATACGGCTACGAATTTGCAACAGTTAATACTGATACAAATGAGGTCGTTTTCTGCAGAATTCCAAAAACAAATCCAATTGAAACTACTTTTTCAATTGGTATTATTTCAGACACCTTAAATATATCAAAACTTGATACTAGTTTTTGGCAAAAATTACGAAAAGAATTTGAAAAAAGAGGAGTAACACATATAATTCACTGTGGTAATATCGCGCTGGAAGACATAGGACATCGAGAACTGCAGAATTTTTCTGTTTACTATAAATTAAGGAAAAATCGGCAACCACAGATATATCAGGGTCAAGTACCAGAAAACTGGAAAGAAATACCCGATACGGAGCCGATTGTAAAAATAAATGATCGGCAATTCTATGTACATTCCGATTTAGCTCGCATACTTTTGGAAGAATCTGGCGCAGAAATGCACAGAGAGTGTTTGAAAATACTAGAGGCTTATCCAGAAGTTGGATTTATCCTCTATAGTGGTTCAAATAATGCGTTTCTGCAAGAGGATCAGAGGGCTAGAATTATTAATCCTGGCAATGCCTTCACACGAAGCTTCGTTGTTTTATGCTCGCCACGAGATGAAATGACTATTGGCTATGTACCAATTGACCCCCTACCTCAAGATTAAAAAACAAACAAAATAGAGCGTTTACCCAAACGCTCTTTTCTTTTATATAATTATTTTGCTTCAATAACGGCATTTGCATCGTAATCCGGCGGAATCTGCCAATAATTGATAATATATTGCTCCAACTCTTTTGCAATAGGTACTGCCGACAAAGAAGATTTGGAAACTTTTGGATTATCTAATTTTACTAAAACTACAAACTGCGGATTATATGCTGGCCCAAATCCAATAAAGCTTTGAATTGTTTTGTCCGCTTCGTATCCTTTTCCTGTTGTTAAAGCAACCTGAGCTGTCCCGGTTTTTCCTGCAAAATAATATCCTGGAATTTTTGCTACTTTATTAAAACCGTTATCAACAACGCTAACAAGCATTGATGTTAATTGAGACGTAGTTTGTTTTGAAATAACTTGCTCTGAAATTTCTGGCTCAGTATAAACCTCATTTGTGCCATTCACTATTTTTTCAACAATATATGGTTTTACAAGTTTTCCGCCATTGGCTAATGCGCAAAATCCTCTGACAATTTGCATTGGAGTTAATTCAATTCCCTGCCCAAAAGCAGACGTTGCAATATTCATATCCGGGGCGTTGTTCATTAAAGTCTCATTGCGCGAATAAACTTCTCCCTGCAAATCAATACCCGTTTTTTTTGTGAAACCAAATTTTTCAATATAGCTTAAATATACTTCATGCGAAAGTTGATCTTGAGCATAAACAGCCCCTGTATTAATTGAACTTTCCAAAACCTGAGTCATTGTCTGCTTTCCATAAATTTTGTTATCAAAATTATGTATTGTCTTTGTGCCAAAACTTAAAAAACCAGTGTCAACATAGGTTGTCTCGGGTGTTATTTTGCCTTCGTTTAAAGCAGCTGCCATTGTAAATGGTTTCATTATAGAGCCCGGTTCAAAAAGTTTCTGCACAGATCCGTTTTGAAAAATATCCATATCAGTCACTTTTGAATATTCATTAGAATTAAACGACGGATAATTTGCCATTGCCAAAATTTTGCCCGTGTCTGGCTTTATGACAATTATTTGCCCACTATCAATGCCAAATCTTTCATTTGCCTCTTTAAGCAAAGACTCTGCTTCAAATTGTATATTGTAATCTATTGTTAAATAAATATCCGAACCGTCTAATGACAACTCGTCATCCGATGAAAAAATAAAATCTAGTCCCCTTTTTTCTTCTTTAATTCCAGATTCCCCTTTTAAAACATCTTCATAATATCCTTCTATTCCATATTGCCCAATATTTTCTCCCCCTAGAAATCCTAAAATACTTGATGCCAATTCTCCTTGCGGATAATATCTTTCTGACTCACTTTCCCATGCAAGTCCCTTAAGATTTAATGCCTTTAATTTTTCTAACTCTTCGCTTGTGACTGCTTTTTTAATTGTTACATACGAATCTTCTCCATTTAATGCTAAAAGTATTTCATCTTTTGTCATGCCAATATTTTGGCTAAGAGTTTCGGCAAAAATTGATTTGTCTTCTATTTCATTAAGCGAAGCTGATATTGTCCACTCTTCTTTATTAATTGCCAAACTTTTAGATTCCCCAGAAGGTGTTGAACCTTTTGTCTGCTGGCTGTTTTCACAATAAATCTGTCCCCTAACTCCTACAACACTGGTAAAACCAGCCTGCTGGCCCAAAGCTTGCGCCTGATATAATTTATGATTTAAAATTTGCAGAAAAAATAAGCGGCTAACAATAGCTGCTCCTAAAATTAAAAACGAAATTAAAACAAAATTTAACCTCCAATTTCTATTGTTTCTCTTTTCCATTTTTTCCGATTATCTTACTTTGCTTTAGCCAGCGAACTTTCTAAAACCTGAATATATTTTACCGAAGTTGTTTTTTGAAAATTTAAATCCTGAGTTTTTGTCAAAACTTCTCCCAAAAAACTGTTTTCTGCAAAACTTACTTCTAACTTTTTGTTTTTTTCTGAAATTTCACCAATGCTATTTTTATAGCTGCTGATTAAATAAGTGCCTCTTGTTAAAACGTTAATTTGATAAATATAAAAGAATAACAAAAACGAACACAATACAACTCCTGCAAAGCAAACAATCCCCCAGTTTATTTGAGGCATTTCTACAGATTTAATTTTTCCAGATACGTTCTTTTTCATACGAGAATATGTTAACGTTAGTGTTGCTGTTGTCATATTTTTATAGCCACTCTTAATTTAGCAGATCGCGATCGCGGATTTTCTCTAATTTCGCTAGCCTCTGCTATTATGGGCTTCTTGGTTAATATTTTTATTAAACCTTCTTTTAATTTTTGATTTAAAAAATTTTTGACTGTTCTGTCTTCTAAAGAATGAAAAGAAATAACAACTAATCTTCCTCCTGGCGCCAAAACTGAAATTGCTTGCGGTAAAACTTTTTCTACATTCCCCAATTCATCGTTAACCGCAATTCTCAAAGCTTGAAATGTTCTTGTCGCACAATGAATTTTACTATTCTGCAATCTTGCAGGTATTACTTCTTTAATTATATTTACCAGTTGAAACGTGCTTTTAATTCTTCCCTTTTTTCTTTCCTCAATTATTTTTTTTGCAATTTTTCTGGCAAATTTTTCTTCGCCATATTCTTCAATTATTTTTTCTATTTTGTCTTCTGGCCAATCGTTTATAATTTTTTCTGCTGTTAAGTCATTAAGCTTGTCGTCATATCTCATGTCCAAACTTTGATCCAGCTGGAAAGAAAATCCTTTATGAGATCCTTCCAACTGAACAGACGACATTCCAAGGTCTAATAAAATTCCGTTTATTGGCGTAAAATTTAGCTTTTCTACTATTTCTTTTAAGTTTGCATAAGAATTATTTTCTAAAATCAATCTTTCTTTATAATCTGCCATCTGCCATTTGTCGGTTTCAATCTGTGCAGGATCCAAATCAATTCCTAAAACTTTTCCGTTGGGCAAGTTTTTTTCTAAAATTAATTTTGTGTGCCCGCCCTCGCCTATTGTGCAGTCAACAAAATTTTCATTCTGTCCGGGATTTAAATAATCTAAAACTTCTTTTTTAAGAACCGGTATATGAATCATATTTTTAAATTCCAAGTGAACCAAGCTGAGAAACTATTTCCTGTACTCCTTTTTCAGCTTCTTTATTATATTCGTTCCATTTTTCCAAATCCCAAATTTCTAATCTATTTGATAATCCGCAAACAGCTACGTCTTTTTTTAGTCCTGCATAGTTTTTTAAATAATCTGGCAACAAAATTCTTCCTAATTTGTCTAATTCAATTTCCATGGCTCCTGCCAAAATTATTCTGGCAAAAGATCTTGCTCCTATTTGTGAAATTGGCAAGTTGCTTAATTTTTCGGAAAAAATTTGCCATTCTTTTTCTGTATAAACAACCAAGCAGTTTTCAACTCCTTTTGTAATTATTACCTTATCTCCCAACTCTCCTCTAAATTTAGCTGGAAGCGCCAAACGCTTTTTGGCATCAATTGTGTGCTCGTATTGTCCGATTAACATATTTTGTTATACACAGATTTCTTTAGTTTTCCCACTTTTATCCACACCTACCCACTACATATTATTTATAGCCCACTTTAAGGGGTTCAGTCAACACTTTTAACCAAAACCCCAATTTTAGTCGTAAATATGCTTACTTATACCCTAGTTATCCACAGTTAGATTGTTAAAAATTTAACAAAAAAACAAAAAGCCCCATAAAAATAGGGCTTAGGCCATTATAATATAAATGGTCTTATTATTGACTATGCGTATACCAATTGGCTATTTATTAATTACTATTTCAAAACTTTCGGGATTAATTTCTATTTTGTCTCCCTTTTTAATTTTTTCTGAAATTAAAGCCTCCGCTATGACATTTTCTATTTTGTCTTGCACTACCCTTCTCATTTCTCTGGCGCCATAAGCCGGCTTATAAGACAACTCAACAATTTTTAATTTTAAAGTTTCTGTAATCTCAAAATCAATTTCTTTTTCTTTTAAATTATTTTGCAGACCCTTTAATGTTAGTTGGGCGATGTCTAATAAGTTTTCTTTTGTAAGCGGATGGAAAATAACCGTAGCATCAAAACGGTTAACAAACTCAGGCTTAAACATCCCCTTGTCAAACAAAGCGCTTAAGAGCTTATCTTTTTCTGGTGCTTTGCCAGATTCTATCTCTTTAAAAATCATATCTGCTCCCGCGTTAGATGTACAAATAATAATTGTATTTGCAAAAACAACTCTTCTGCCATGACCATCTGTGATATGCCCTTCGTCCAAAACCTGCAAAAATAAATTTAAAATATTAGGATGCGCTTTTTCAATCTCATCAAGCAACACTAAGGAAAACGGCGTTTCTCTCACTGGCGTAGTTAAAAGCCCCTGCATTTCTACTGGACTTACAGCTCCAATCAGCCTTGGTATGTCCGAAATTGCCTGAAATTCCGACATATCAAGCCTTATCATTTTTTCTTCGGATCCAAAATAAATTTGCGCCAAAGCTTTTGAAGTTTCTGTTTTTCCAACACCAGTAGGACCTAAAAACAAAAATGTCCCCATTGGTCTTTTTTTTGAAGAAAGCCCGGCTCTGGCTCTTCTCATCGCAATTGAAATTTCTTTGACTGCTTCTTGTTGATTAACTATTCTTTGATGAATTAAATTTTCCAAATTAAGCAAAGTCTCCTTTTCTTTAACCTCCATTTTTCCAACTGGAATTTCTGTTTTATTTGAAACAACCTCTGCCACATGATGCACCTGCACAATTTTTTCTTTATGCGACTGAACATAAACTACAACTTCATCCAAAATATCCAATGCCTTTTTAGGAAACGGCAGGCTTGGCATATATCTTGCGGTTAAATTTACAATCTCTCTTATGCTTGGATAGAGTATAAGCATTTTATATTTGTATTCTGCTTCCAATGCCGCCGACTGCAAAATTCTGATTGTTTCAGCTTCTAACACCTCAGAAACTTCCACCTTACGAAACAAATCTGCAAAAGACGGACTCTGCTCTATATTTTTATGAAGCCCCTCGTAAGTGGTGATTCCCACAAACTGAAAGTTTGGTATTGCCAAATATTTTGACAAAACTCCGGAAATATCAACACTCCCCGCTTTTTGAGTTGTTTGTCCAACAAAATTTTCTAAATTATCTATCGTTAAAATAACATTACCCGAAGCCAAAACTTCAGAAAATATTTGGTCTAAGGTGGCCTCCAATCTTTCAAAGTCCTGAATTATTGCCGAAAGCTTTACCACATCAAGCTCTACCACCCTTTTATTATTTAATTCTGGCAAAGACTGACCCAAATAACATTTTTGAGCTAACGCCTCAATTATGCTTTTTCTGCCGGTGCCAGGCTCTCCAACTACTAAAGCATTGGCCAAATTAGATCTGGCTAAAATCATTTCAACTTGTTCTATTTCTTTTTTATGCCCGATAATTTCACGAAACATCCACTTAGAAACAGCCCTTCTCCAGTCAACCGAATATTGATCCAATGTTATGGTGTAACCCGAAGCCCAATCTTTTCCCATAGACCCCATTCTTAATAAATTTTCCCGCGACCAAAATTTCTTGTTTCTTTCAACAGATTCTTCGGCCGAATCCAGCCATAAAGTTATATTTTCTATATCTTGAAGCTTTAAATCATAATCCACCAAAACTTTTTTAAAAAATTCGTCATTTTTTGCCAACGCAACCAAAATTTCTTTTTCACCAATTATATTATGATTTCTTGCTACAGAAATATTTACAGCTTCAATTATTGTTTGCTGAAAGTCATCAGAAAAAATATTTTTTGATTCCTGTTTTTTTATTTTTTCTAAATAATTTTTTAAATCTTCTTGAAGTTTTTTAACGTCTATTCCCAGCCTGAAAAAAATAACCGACACTTCCCTACCTTTTTTAACCGCAGAATAAAAGAGTGAAGTTGAATTTATAGATATATTTTTCTTTTGGCAAAATTTTATTGCATCCTTTGCAATATCTGCTGCCTCTAAACTTAAAAATTCGGCCAAGTTGTAATTATCCAGATTTGCAGCCGCATCAGAAAGCTTAATTGATAAATTTATTCTTTTTAATTTTAATTCTGCAAATAAAGATATATCCCAAAAAACAATACTTAACATTAAATTTAAAACCGATACCCTTAAAGCAAAACTTTCCGACCCATCATTTAAAAGAGAAAAAATTATAAGGAATAAAGAAAAAATAAAAAAAGCCAAAAATAACTGGCTCAAAAATTTTGCAAACCTAAACAAAAAAAATTTAGATCTTTTAGATGCTTGAAAAATTGCGGTGTCTTTTAAATTAAAATTCATGGATTAAATAATTAGAACAAATAAAAATCCCAAAATTACAATAAATGGAATTAACAGCCAGCCTAAAAAAATTATCGAGCCAGCTATAGCGACAAAAATTTGAAATAAAATCCCAACTGTAATTAAAACAATTCTCATCATCGCCCCCAAGATTCTTGAAAAAAAATTTGAAATAAGCGTACTAAAAAATTCTCCTATATCAAATCCTCGCGGATATTGCCACTTATATTTTCTCCATGGAGAAAATAAAGTTTTTAAAAGCAGTGGCACAGAAAAAAGATTTGTGGCAAAAACAAAATAATTATTCCACACTTCAAACAAAAATTTAGGCATTTCATAAAACTGCCATAAAAACCATGAAATTAAAATACCTTCTTTTGCTACTTTTTCCATATTACCTCATTTTAACACTTTTATTAGGAATTAGAAATTAGAAATTGCAAGAATTTAATAATTCTTGCTTTATGTCTTCTGGAATTGGAACCTCTTCTCCAGGTTTTGAAATTCCAGGATATCTCCAAGCCGAGATTATCTTCCTAGAGTCTTTTGCATCTTTATACATTATCCAAATTTCCCCCGGAGCCTTTTTTGGTCTTTGCCAAGCCTTTTTTAAAGTAATTTTTTTCTCCTTAAAAAAAACTTTATTGGTTTTCATTACAGCCTTAGTTCCGAAGACTATGCCAACCTCCCTTCTTTCTGGATTATGCAAAATTCCTAAAAGCTTTTGCTTTGACAAACCATACTGTTTCATTTTTATCTGTGAATGCTGAGTCCACACATTTTTTTTAAAACCTTGAAGCATAGTTTTATGTGGTGGGCATTATAGGGGTCGAACCTATGACCTTTCCGATGTGAACGGAACGCTCTACCGCTGAGCTAAATGCCCCAATTTTGTGTAAGATAATTAAACTGCTGAGCTAAATGCCCTTTAAAAGATTTTACCATTTTTTTTACAAAAAAACAGCGTCGGATGAATAAAGTTATTCTTATTCTTCCGACGCCTAATAAGGGCTGTGGATATTAATGGAACATCGCCTCGTAACTCCAGGCACAACCAAGACCAAGTGTTATAAGTAAAAACAATATTCCAATTAACAAGACGCCTACTCCCCTTTCCTTATTGTAAATACGAGGATATACAATAAGGATGTTGCCTTGGCGCTTTAGTGAATCGGGCGTATAGTTTCCTTGCCATTTTTCTGGCGGTTTAATACACTCCTTCGCTAATTTGAAGACTCCGGGCGTTTCACTATCGGGACACCAGGCTTCAAACACCACTTCATTGAATTCGTCAAACGACCAAATAGGCGCCAGTCCATATGCCAATATGGCGTATTTATTATGCTTGATCTCAGAAAAATTAGCACGCAAAGTAAATGTGCCCGGATTAACCTCGGATCTTGGCAAAATTCTGCCCGAAAAATCAGGGATAACAACAGTAAATGGCGATGGCATATTCTTTTTGAGAAGTTTCAGCCGCCTACATCTCCGCCAATTAAACAATATCAACCCCACAAAAAGCAGAGCTGCTATCTTAAAACATCCGACAGAAAGAGACATCAGTACTTGGTCCATTTTCAAATTCCTTGTATAGGGCTCTTTCCTACTCTGCAACAAGCAAAGCAGTACTTAAGCTATTTTAATGTTCATATATTAATTATATCATTTATAGATAATATTGTCAATATTTGCGAGCAAAACAAAAACAGGGGCACAATCCCCTGTTTTTTAAAAAATCTTATGCGATGATTTCTACTTGATTTCTGCTTTTGCACCGGCGGCTGCGAATTTCTTTACAATTTCTTCAGCTTCTTCTTTCTTTACCCCTTCTTTTACCAATTGAGCCGTTCCAGCTGCTGCTGCATCAACTAAGTCTTTGGATTCTTTTAATCCTTTTGCTGTAAGATCTCTTACAACTTTAATGACTTCAATTTTTTGAGCTCCCACTTCTTTCAATTCAACATTGAAAGCTGTTTTTTCTTCAACTGGAGCTGCGGCTGCTGCTGCAACTGCTACTGGAGCTGCTGCTGATACACCGAATTTATTTTCCAAAACTTTTACTAATTCTGCCAATTCTACGATTGACATTTTATCGATTTCTCCAACCAATTTTTCAAATTTAGCTGGGACTTCTACTTTTGTTTCTTCTGCCATTTTTTCTTAGAATCTAGAATTTAGAAAATGGAATCTAGAATAAAATTCTATTTTCTACTTTCTATTTTCTACTTTCTTAATAAATATTTTAAATTGTTTCTTTTTTCTCTTTTATTTTATCTAATACTTTTACAAAGTTTGCCATTGAGCTTGAAATAGAACCTACTACTCTGCTCAATAATTCGTTTCTTGATGGCAAATTGGCTAATACTAAAACTCTTTCTCTATCAATAAATCTATTTTCAAAAATTCCTCCTAAAATTTTAAACGATTCGTGTTCTTTTGCAAACTTATTTGAAATTCTCGCTGGAGCAATTTCATCTTCTATCCCCAAAACCAATGCTAACTGTCCGGGAATTGATGAAACTATTTTGTTCCAAAAAGAAAGTCCTGATTGTCCAAAAGCAACCCTAACCAATGTCTTTTTTGCAATTTTTAAATTGCATCCTTCCTGCTTTAAATTCTTTCTTAAAGCAAACATATCCTGTGAGGGAACCTTTGCAAAATCAACAAAAACCATTGCTTTTTGGTTTGCAATCTTTTCTTTTATATCTTTAACCTGTTTTGTTTTTTGTTCTTTTGTTAGTGCCATAACAATTTTAAACTCTATTTAAAATTGAATTTTAAATTTTCAATTTTAAATTTTCAATTAATTTTTAATGACTAAATTTTCAATAAAAAACTGTGGGTTTACCACAGACAAAACAAACATTTAATAATGTTCGCCTCGGCAGGATTTATTTCGCCAATGGCGAGAACCTGCTGTCTGTGGCCCTTATTATGTATGTATATTAATCTATAATTTCAATCCTGTCAACCCTTCACCCAAAATTTGAACGGAGGGTTAATAATCCTTTAATCCAGATATTTTGCTTTATTGACGTTGTGTTCTTCCAAGGTTCTGCTAAAATGTGTTGAGCCGTCAGACAAATAAAACCAATAAGCGCTTTCTGTAGGCTCTAATGCTGCCATTATTGAATCCATCCCAGGATTTGAAATTGGCCCCTTTGGTAATCCCGGATATTTATATGTGTTATATGGCGAATCAATTTGAGTGCTTTTAATTGAAACGCTTGGGTCGTTACCGCCCGTAATATAGTTAACCGTTGAATCTAGCTGCAAGGCCATCCCCACATCTAGTCTTTTCCATAAAATTCCAGAAACAATTTTTTTATCTTCTAGCGTTTTAACTTCTTTTTCCAGCAAAGAAGCCATTGTAACTATATCAAAAATTGTTTTATCTTGAGCTTTAATTTCTGCCTGTATTTCTGGCGTTAACTTTTTTTCAAAATTTGCCAACATAGTTTTTATAATATCTTGACAGGTTTCTCCTTCTGAAATTTCATAAGTATCTGGAAAAAGATAACCTTCTAAGCTTACGTCTTTTGGCTTGTCTTCCAAAAATTTAAATTCCGAGCTGTAGTCTTCTTTTGCTGATTTTATAAAATCCTCTTTTGTGCAAAGTTCTCTTGATTCTAAATATTCTCCAATATCGCTGACATTCCAACCTTCGTAAACCACAAACCTGTCTTTTATCATATCTCCATTTGCCATTTTTTTAACAATCTTATAAATAGACATATTTGGAGAAATTGTGTATTTTCCAGCCATTAATTCCGAATGATTAAAAGAAACTATGGTATAAAATCTAAAGAAATAAACACTGCGTATCATTCCCAAGCTTTTTAACTCTTTTGCAATATCATCATTCCCCCACCCTTTTTGAACCGTATAAGTAATTGTTTCGTGCGACATCGGATTAAACGGAACATAAACTTGGAAAAAAGAATAAGCTAAAAACAGAAATAAAAAAATGACAACAACTTTAGTTATTTTTTTCAAGGTTTTAATGTCTATCTTAGAAAAGTCTTTGCTTTGCAAATCCCTTAACCAATTTAGAAGTTCAATTTTATATTTTTTAAAATCCATTTTATAACAACTTCCCCTGTCTTAATGATTTATAAATTTCAGAGGCTTTTTCTTCGCCTTTTTTTGTTAGCATAAAAATTGTTTTTGGATCTCCAATCACCAAGCCTTCTTTTCTTAGAGCGCGCAGCGGCCTGTCTAATTTTCTGGAATCAGGCCAAATCGGATATCTTTCAAATTTTAAAACGTCTGGAAACAAAGTAAAACATTCTTTTATCAACCTCTCAAAACTGCACTGTTCGTTATTCAAAACTATTGAGTGTATACAAAATAAAATTAAATCGTTGACCGAAAAGCTATAAATTTTATTTTTTTTGTTAAGCATTTTACACAAATCTTAATGCGGGGGTGCAAGGAGTCGAACCCTGATCAAAGGTTTTGGAGACCTCTATTCTACCATTGAACTACACCCCCAAATATTTACTAGACAAATAAAATATAACACAATAATCGGTTTTTTTCAATAAAAATCCGGGTTTTTAGCCCGGATTTTAAAATACAAATTGGATGCTTAATTATTTAGTCAACGCTTTAATTTGCGCAGTTAAGGAAGCTATTAATGCTTCTAATTGAGCCATTTGAGTTTCTGTAGAATCTGAAGTTATTGAAATCTTTAATTTTTCAAGCGCGGTTTTTGTGGAAGGTCCAACATTGCCCGTTTGGTTTATGCTATAATTTTTCTGAAATTTTTTAATGGCAGCTGTTGTCCCAGCTCCATAATAACCATTTGGAGTTGCAGATAAAAGTCCGAGTTTGACAAGCGCATTTTGAAGACTCAACACATCATCCCCTTTATCTCCAGG
>Ga0265297_10004086_pt1 | contig 24635 bp, 33 predicted proteins | sample Munlanlwell13791_FD_192502 | JGI IMG/M metagenome (GOLD analysis project Ga0265297, IMG submission 192502) | Leachate microbial communities from a municipal landfill in Southern Ontario, Canada - Leachate well 137-91 | ecosystem: Engineered > Solid waste > Landfill > Unclassified | place... | reverse complement strand
CTCCCGCTTGTTAAAGAGCTGTACATAATCAATAACATATATGACCTAATGTCTGCAACATTCTAGCCTCAGCCAAAGGCTGATCCGCCTCTGGCGGAAACTGAGCTACTCCCGCCCGCTAAGCTATTTAATCGCAAAAAGAATCGCTTTCAAAAGCGCAATGATCGCTCCCGCGAAAAGGGCAATCACAAAGCCCGTAAGAGCCTGCCTGATAGTATCTTTGCCTGTTTCCTTACCGCTGATTGAGCCGATGATATATTGCGCGCCACCATAAAAAACAAAGAATACAGCCACCACGGCGGCTACTTTCAAAGAGAGAGCAAAGATCCCGTCCAGTAGCTTTTTAACATCGCCTACACCAGGAGGGTCTTCTAACGGTATGCCTAATATAGTTAAAGCCAAGACTTGGTGAGGTAAAACCAAAAAAGCCGAGAAAATAAATATATAGATGATGCTTTCAATCTTCTTGATAAATTTAATCATTTTTAGTTTTTTAGAAAATATAGCTAGACGGCCACAGATGTTTTTGCTATGCTGGGGACATGCGTATTTTGAAGAAAATTTTAACCCACTTGCTCAATATCGTCTTGTTCGTTGCCATAGCTGCTTTTGCTATTATGACAGCTGCTGGCTGGGAATACAATATCAAAACTGGGCAGATCGCTAAAACCAGTATTTTAGATGTTACCAGTATCCCACAGGCCGATATTTACCTTAATGGCGAGAAAATCAAAGAGGAAACTCCAGCTCGCCTGCGCGGTATCAAGCCGGGCCATTACTATCTGCGCTTAGAAAGGGCTGGCTACCATCCCTGGGAACAAGAAATCACTATTCAGCCCGACCTGATGACCATTATCCCCTATGTGCATCTCATCCCCCAGAACCTAGCTGAACGTCAGAAAGAAATCCCCGCCATTCCCGAAACCCCAGATACTTCTGCTCTCCGCGATAAAATCCAAAAAGTCCTGCCAACCGTCACGCTGAAGCAGGCCAAGATCGCGTTTGAGCCCAGTCTTAATGATTTTTTGTTTTATGATAACAATGAGCTTTGGCTGAAAAGAGAGAAGAAAGAGGCTCGCCTGCTAGCTCGCTACCAGCAGCCAATCGACAATGTCGTTTTCCACCCCGATTTCTTCCACTATTTTGTTCAATTAGAAAATCAAGTTTACTTCTGCGAAACCGAAAATCCCCGTTGTTGGGAGCTAGCCACTGCCGCTACCGACAGCCCTCTTATTTATGATAAAAGCAGCGACTCCCTGATCTTCCAGCAAGAAAATAAATACTACAGTCTATCATTAGGCGAAGATAAAGCCGGATTCTTGAGAAACTTCTTCTAGAACAAGAATTTTTAGGATTGTTAGGATATTTAAGATATTGAGGATTATCGTTTTTAATGGTTCTTAAATACATCGCGGATTGCTGTTTGTAACTTGAACCTGTCGTTTTGGTTACTTTTCCAATGAAGGCGAGGTCACGTAACCTCGCCCGCCAAACAAACCCCACCTCTCTGTCATTCCCGCGAAACTTGTCCTCGCGAAAGCGGGGAGCGGGGGTCTCAGAACGTGGTATCAAGCTAACTCTTGGTTTGCAGCTGAAATAAGCCACTCTATAAACTTTCTACTATTTACCAACCTACATCCTAAAAATCCCAATTCGCCGTGGCGAATCTTAATCACCCTCTTTTTCACCGAAGACTTGCTTGCCCTCCGAAGTTTTTAACGAAGGACGGGGGCAAAGGTAGATAATAATCCTAACAATTTTTTTTCTGTGACCCGTTACCCGTAACCTGTAGCCCGTTGCCCGTTTAACTGACCCCTTCCAGCTCCGCTATCACCACCAGCCGGCGCAGTGTCGTACCCAACGGCGTACAAGTGATCACCGTCAGCAGCTTGCGATCGGTTGTTTGGTTTAGTACTTCTACCTCCTGTGGCGCCACCACCTTCTTGCTAAACACCTTGTAGCGATACCGGCGCTGGTCTTTATAGATATCGATTTGGTCGCCAATCTGGATTTCATCCAAGCGAGAAAAAACTTGCTTATATCCCCCTTCTGCCCAAGGAAAATAAGAGCTATGCCCGGTAATCACCATATTGCCAACTTCGCCCGGGTTCGCCGTCAAAGGATAGTGGACTACCCCTTGGCGCAGATACTCCTGGATGTCTTTCTCAAAAGTCACCCAATCCTCCGCAACCCTACTGTCTGCTGGCATTTCCACCAGCGGCACAGACTGGTCGATCTGTGGCAGCGCTAGGCGAAAATCAGTAGGAGCAACCTGCACATCCACCCCGCCCGTCAGGTCACCAGCGAGAAGACCACTTGGCGCCAAAACATCTAGTTTCTCTCCTTCTATTTTATGCCCGGCTCGGCCAAAATAGCCGCTTATCCTCTGCCAATAGGCAGCAAAGTTGAGCACTAGAAAAATAACCGCAAATAGCAGAAAAAAAGCCAATATGAAATTGGCCGCCTCGGCTACCCGCCATTTCTTTTTTAGCGGATAGTTAAAATGTGGTACACTAGGGTCAAATATATGAATAATTGTCGGGTCTTCCATACTTGTAAATATAACAAATTATGGCCGCAGCAGCCAGAAGAAAAATAACTTTTTTGCACCTATCCAGAGCTTTTCTGGCAATCTTTCTGCTTGCTCTCCCCTTTTCCTTGCGGGTGGTTTTCGCCACACCATTCACTTACATGGCCGGCTACTTCTCGGAACCCATGAGTTTTGCTTTCTATCTTAGCGATATTCTTCTGCTTATCTCACTGCTTTTCTATCTACTTTCCCAGCTTGCCGGCGAGCTGCGCCCAAAGATAACTCGACCATATACGCTTTGGCTACTTATCGGCCTGATATTTCTGGTTTTGGAAATCAATTGCCTGACCGCCATCTATCCACCACTAGCTGCTTTTTGGCTTCTGCGCACGCTAGCTGGGATTTTACTGGTCTTTTTGCTGGGAGAAAAGCTGCTGCCTCTGGTTTCCATTTGTAAATGGCTGGTAGCCGGCGGCATTATCCAAAGCATTATTGCTATCGGGCAATTTATCTGGCAAAGCAGCCTGGGGCTGAAAATTCTTGGGGAAAATCCCCTGAGTACTTCGATGACCAACATCGCCAAAATCCCCTTCCGCACTATCACCCTGCTGCGCGCTTACGGCACTCTCCCCCACCCCAATCTGTTAGCCGCCTTCTTGGCCATCTGCCTGCTTTTGGGAATCTATCTCTATCTGCGCCGCGAGCTCAATCTCTTTTGGCTGTTTATTATCTCTCTAGGCCTGCTTTTGACTTTTAGCCGGGCAGTAATTTTCGGTACGCTGGTTTTGCTGATCATCGGCTACTTCACTTCCGGCCGATCGGGCAATTTCAAACGCATTTTATATACCGGCCTAATCGCCCTCGTGCTAGTAGCTATCCCTCTTTTCGGCAGCTTATTTCTGCGATCTAAGGATTATGCTGCATCTGACCGCATCCGCAGCTATCAGCAAGCCTTAGAAATTGTCGAGCAAAAGCCACTTTTAGGTGTCGGCAAAAACAACTATGTATTGGCGCTTAAACAAAACAATTATTACCGCTTAAATATATGGGAATACCAGCCTGTTCACAATTTGGAGCTCCTGGTTTTAAGCGAGACTGGTCTGTTGGGTTTGCTGGCTTTTGGAGCTTTACTTACTTATCTGATCTATTGCTTGGCTTCGCAAAAGCCCAGCCTAGAAAGGACACTGGCCATCGCCCTTATCTTGTTACTTCTCTGGTCCGCCCAATTTGACCATTTCTTTTGGGATCTGCATCAGGGGGCGATGGTGATGTGGCTTACGGTAGGGGCGGCGGGGATGATCGGTGCGAATAAATTTGACAGATAAGTAGAAACTTGCTAATCTAAAAAAGATTTTAATCCTTTTGTCATGTCAAATAACATTGAAACAAATAACGATATCCGCCCTTTATGCCCAGAAGGGTCAGCTTCTTTAGAAGACAATCATGAACAGAACCAAGCAAAGTTAGCAGAAATAGCCAAACAAACTGTCGATCAGATTGCCCGGCTGAAAATAGCTAATGAGCTTGCTACTCGTATCAAGCATAACCTAAAGAAAAGACGTCATCTGCTGCGAGAAAATCAAATCAGAAGCCTAGAAAAACTGATTAACTTTTTACAGCAAGGGAAATTAGAGGGCCTGATAAAGCAGCCACCTGCTGCCGGAAAAACCAGACTGATCGGTGAAATATTAGCTGCTATTTCTGAGCCGTCATTAGTCTTGGTACCCAAGACTCCTCTGGTAGGACAAACAAAAAACGCCTTAGTCGGTGGGAGCAAGAAATATCCAGAAGGTGTTGGCTACCGGTCGAATGAAGTAATAACAATTGACCCTTATTCTAAAACATCTTCCGAGCTTCTACAGGAAGTATTAAATCAAATAGAGGTTTGTGATGACAATAGCCGCCAGGTGATCATTATGACTTATCAGTCTCTTCTTAGTATAGCATCGGCTGACGAACAATTGCTCGACAAGTTTATGACCAATATCAGAGTGATTGTGTCTGATGAGGCTCATAGATCACTAGGGCCAAAGACTCAAGAAGTGATTAAGGATATCCGAGAAAAAAATACCACTTATTTAGAAGACACTGATTTGGATACTGAAGAGATTCAAGAACAACAAGAAGAAAATGCCGCCACAGCACTTATGAATCGGTACAAAGACAAATTGCACTTACGCACTACTGCCACTCCTCAATTATTGTTTAAAAGTGTACAAAAAGCTTATGGGATTGAAACAATCGACCAGATCACAATTGAAGATATGATTCATACTAATAACCTAATCTTGCCCCAACAAAAAATCGTTGGTATTGCTAGCTACGTTTACCAAGGACCAGATATTTATATAAATGATGCTTTGTTAAGCAGACTAGCCGAAGAAGAAAAATATCACATGGAAAACGGTCGGCCAGTAGCTGAAGAACTGGTTGAACAATATAAAAAATTAAAAGATAAGTGTGATGGTTATCTGCCCGGAGTAGCCATTTGTGCTACCATTGCCCACGCAGAAGCAGTAAAAAATTATCTAAACAGCCAGGGGGTTAGAACAATTAGATGTACTGGCAATAGTGTAGATGGTAAATATAAAAAGGGAGGAAGCGTTGAAGAAGCAGAAGAAATGATTGAAAGAAACGAACTAGATATGGTAGTAACTGTCAAAAAGGCTAGCGAAGGCGTCGATATACCCACTTGGCGCTGTTTGCTCTGGTTTACTCCTACTCAATCACCTGCCCGTGAGTTGCAAGCCGTTGGTCGTATTATGAGAACGCTTCCTGAGGATAAACATGTCGGCCAAGAACCAAAAAGCACTCAAAACACTTTTGTTATTATGCCAACATGGATGGTGGCAAGGGTTTCAACATCAATAAAAGACAAATATGTTAATAAAGATATGCCTTTTTATCATAGATCAGAAGAAAGGAAAGAGACGAAAGTAGAAAGACCTTTATATAAACAAGAAAGCTTTTACCAAAGACTTGTAAGATTGGGAGAGGTTTCTGTAGAAACAATAGAAAACATTGTAGGAGATGGACTAGAAGGAGTATATGAATATGCGCCTGCCGACTGGAAAAACAAGTATGACTTAGCAAAAACGACAGGAAAACATCCTTATCGCATACATCAAGCAGCAGAAGACTACCGTCAGGCCTACCCCACGGATTTCGGCTATTGCCTCGACAATGACGGCAAGCTAAGAGAGTACTATAGTCCAGAATTAGCAGCAAAAATCGAAGAAGAAGTTAAAACTCCCGGGCATGCTCCAAAAGAATGGAAAACAAAAACAGTATTTGCCGCACAACTAGGATTTACCTCGTCTGAATTGGTAGAGGGAAGAGCAAAAAAATGGGTCAAAGATAACCCCCAGTGGATTAAAAAATTTAAACACCCCACTGCCAGCGGCACCTATGAATATTACAGCCCAGAACTAATGGAAAAAATCCAAGAAGATATTGATAATCATCTAACGGTACCCCATGGATGGCTTACCGCCGCCGAAGCCGAAGAGCTGGGGATAAGTAGAATAGTATTAGAGGTTTTGAGTCTCAAACACAGCATTGATCACCCCGAAGACACACAATATTACATAAGCAGAAGCGGAAAGGAAATTCTGCACTATAGCCCAATCTTAATCGAGAAAATAAAGAATAAAATGAATAATATCGTTGCTCCAGACTCATTGTGGATACCAATAGTAAGTCTACCCAAAGAGCTCAAGACAACTACTGGCAACTGCCATGCTCTTATTAAAAAACATCATCAAGAAAATCCCCATTTGTTTGATTTCTGGCTAGATAAAGAAGGACACTGGCAAGAATATTATAGTCCTAAACTTCTACAGATAATAAAAAAAGATGGCTTTACACCAGAATATGCTCCTAAAGGCTGGCTACCAGAAAATATGTTACATAAGGAATTAAAGATAAGAACCAAGACAATAAGAGGCTTAATATCTATATGCTTAAAAGACAATCCCAACTGGGCCAGAAAATGTGTAGACGAGAAAGGCACTGAACGCACATATTATAGTCCAAAGTTAATCCAAAAAGTTAAAGAAATGTGGGGCCTTTCTTGCGACGCTGAGACAGATAACAATGAAAACGATTAGCACAAGCAATAATTCCCTTTCGCGGGTTCATCCGCCGCGGCGGATGACTTGAACCTGTTGTTTGGGTTTTTGTTCATGAAGGCGGGGTTGCGCTTTCATGGGTTTTTTGTCATGTAGCTAACTCTCGGTCTGTTGCTGAAATAAGCGATTACCCAATCCAAAATAAACCATTTCCGCTTCCACCGCAGGCGCGAATATCTACATTTCCCCTCCCCTTGAGGGAGGGGCTAGGGGAGGGGTACGAAAAAATCAACCATTACAGGCGCGTCCGCCGCAGCGGACGCGCCCCCCCCATCGCCAGCCGTTTCTCATCGCGCGAAGGCGGGATTCGCGAATCCCGCCTTCTTCGTCATATACCCTCATCTTCCGCTACTCTCGAACAAATATCTTATTCGTAATCATCACTTTCTACTTGACAAGTATATAGCAGATAGATTATATTGAAGATATAAACATGTTCATTAAAAAAACCAAGGGTTCCCGAGACGAAGTCTCGAGACTTCGTCTCGTCCACTATTCATTGGTTCATCCCCCGCGGCGGACAAAAGAACCTTCATTCTTACGTGCTGTCGGAGTCTCTTGCTCGGTGGTACAAACACCCACCGGGTAGCCCCGAATTTATTCGGGGTGAGAAAAACGTCGACACCAAATTAACAGAAAAAGGACAAGAAGGATAATAATGACAAGAAAGACAAGAAGGATTTTTGGCTAACCCCTGTGATAAATAATCTTTCTTATCTTTCACATCCTCCTTATCTTTCGCATCTTTCTATAAACAACCCATCGACGTTTTGCAGGATATCCCAACTTGAAAATCATGTTGCAGAACATCCCAACTTGAAAATCATGTCACGGGACATGATTTTCAAGACAGCAGCCGAATAAAGTAATTTGTCATCCCCAGCCTTCGCTTTGCGACAAGCAAGCACCAAAGGTGCGAAGCAAGTCGAAGGGGCAGTGAGAAACAATCGCTCATGGTCTTCGACGAAAGCGCCTTTGTCTGCCTATGGCAGAGGGATCTTTGAACATGGTATCAAGATTATTCTTGGTTTGATCAAAAATTAAGCCATATCGCTACCCACAGCCATTTACCCCTAAAACGTCGACGGCAAATTAACAAAGAAGGTAACGGGTTACAGGCCACAGGAAACGAAAATCAGCAATACGCAGCCATAATCCGTTACCAGTAACCAGTTGCCAGTAACCCATTCTATTAATTCTCTGCCGCATTTTTTAATCTGCCGATCTAAAATCACTTGAAAATCATGTCCCAAGACATGATTCTAATTTGCACTGAACCCAAAAATCACCACCCAAAATACCTACTATCTGGCTTACCCTAGCGATAATCGTCACTTAAACATGGCTTTTTGGCTTACACACGCGCTAAACTACCCACTTTTTGCTCTGATTTTCCCCAAATCAAAACTAAACCCAAAAAACTTCCAAAAAGCAGTCATCTTATGGCTTACCGCAGCGATAAACATCATTTTCAGAAGATCTTATGGCTTACATCAGCCATAAAGGCCACGGGTAACAGGTTACTGGTAACAGACAAACTAAACCCGCTTATTAACTGCTCTGTAACCCGTTACCCGTCGCCCGTTACCCATTTTACTGTTTCGCTGAACTACCGTTTGCTGAACTGCTGAGCTCTTCTGGCGCGATGCAAGCCAAATTTCTTCCGCTCTTTCACTCGCGCATCGCGAGTCAAAAAGCCAGCTGGCTTGAGTATAGCCCGCAGTGCCGGGTCAAAAGTAACCAGAGCTTTGGCGATACCATGGCAGATAGCATCGGCCTGGCCGCGCTGTCCCCCGCCCTTTACCCTTACACTTACATCAAACTGCTTGAGCTTATCGACCAGCTTTAGAGGAGACACAACTGTGTCTAGGTAAGTGCCGAAAGTAAAATAGTCCTTAAAATGCTTATCATTGACAGTGATATTGCCACTGCCTTTCTCGTACAAGCGGACAGTAGCAATAGCACATTTGCGCTTGCCATTGGCATAATGATAGCTAGCCTCGCCTTTCTTCGCAGAGGCTGCCGTTATTTTCTTTTCTTCTTTCTTCTTAGTAGGCATGGATAACTGATTAAAGTGTTACTTTTTCTGGATTTTGAGCCTGATGGCCGTGCTCTGGCCCGGGGAAAATGCGCAACTTGCTTAAGAACTGATCGCGCAACTTATTTTTTGGCAACATTCCTCCAACAGCGTGTTTGATCAGTAACTCTGGTTTTCTCTCTCTGATGTCACCCAAATTGAAGGTCTTAAGGTTGCCCGGATAGCCGCTATGGCGATAATACATCTTATCATGTTCTTTGGTGCCCGTTACCGCCACCTTGTCAGCATTGATTACTATCACAAAATCGCCATTGTCCATATGAGGAGTAAAAATTGGCTTATTCTTGCCGCGCAGCAAATCGGCGATAACAGTGGCTACGCGACCCAAAATCTGCCCATCGGCATCAATAAGATACCATTTTTGTTCATCCTTACCGGAGACTTTAGGAATAAAAGTTTTCATAGATTATGTTAGATAATTTCTACTTGAGAAACGGCAGCGCCGTCAGCAGCACGAAAGCCCAGTTTAGTTCTCCTAGCAAACCCGCTCTTGCGGTCTTTGTTCCGCTCTGCAATGTCTTCTATAAGCTTTTTGGCAGCCAGCTCGCTCAAGACAAAACTATTAACTTCCCTGATGGCCTTAAGACGGTTTTCTTGGCGGGCAGTTGTCATCAGTTTATTGAAAACAGTGACCAGAACCTTACCCTTAGCATCCGTGGTCTTAATTTTCTCGCTTAAAATCAAAGAAGTGACCAAATTACGGATTAACATTTCCCGATGGTCTTTAGGTCTGCCTAATTTTGGTGTGGTTTTGCGATGACGCATGGACGAGAAGGATAATAATGATAATAAGGAGAATAAAGATTATAAGGATAATTGGGGCAACGGGTCACAGGTCACAGGGGCGATTAACACTGGGCTTTAGTTGCTGTGACCAGTAGCCCGTAGCCTGTAACCTGTTATGAGATTTCTTTGCCTAGCTTCTTTAGGGCGGAAACTACTTCATCCATAGCTTTCTTGCCGAATCCCTTGAGATTGCCCAGCTGCCTTTTGTTCATCTTCTCTAGCTTCTCTACGCTATCGATTTGGCCATTTAGAAGGGCGTTAAGAGTACGCGGTGAAAGAGCTAGGATTTCGATCGGTGTATAAGGTTCTTCTTCTTTTTCTTCTTTCTTGTCTTCAGTTTTCTTTGCTTGGGTGTCAGCGATCAATTGGTCAATATAATCAGAAGATTCCTTATCAAATAGGCCAAAATAGAACTTCAGGATGTTAGACGTGGATTTAAATGCTTCGTAGGGGTTGTAGGTGCCATCTGTATCGATTTCAATTGTTAGCTTGTCTAGATTGGTGATTTCGCCTACGCGGGTGTCAGTGACTTCATAGCGGACATTTCTGATTGGTGAGAAAAGAGCATCAATAGCAACCATATTCTCCTCTAGATCTTTTTGCTCAGTGGCTGGCTGATAACCAACACCGCTTTTTACCAAAAACTCCATCTCTACTTCAGTACTTTTATTATCGATAGAGAAAAGATATTGATCCTTATTGACGATATCTATCTCTGCAGGAGTTTTAATATCCTTGGCCGTAATCTTTCCTTCTTTCTTTACCTTTAATTTCAAGGTGACTGGTTCGGCGTTGTGTTTGATAATCCGCAGGCTTTTGATATTGAGGATTATATCCAAAACACTGTCGCGTACACCCTTAAGCGTCATATATTCATGGCTGGCTCCTTTGATCTTGATGGCGACGATGGCCGCTCCCGGTAAGGAAGAAAGCAATACGCGGCGAAAAGCATTTCCTAGGGTCATACCATAACCATCGGGCAGAGGGGCTACTTCTACTCGCACATGGCGGTCTCCCTCAGAGCTGATTTTTATTTCTGGCGAGCCGATCGCCTCTTGCAAAGGATGCATATGATTAATAATTAGTTGATAGAAAAATATTATTTAGAATAAAGCTCGATGATTAAGCGGGTCTCAATGGTTATAAAAGACAGGTCTGGTGCCTCTTTAACTTTGACAGTCAAATTGCTTAAATCCACATCTAGCCAAGAAACCGCGCTTTTCTCCCGACGATTCTTTAATGACTGAAAATAAACCATCTTCTTGCTCTTATCTTTTAGCTGGATTTCATCACCAATCTTCATCTGGACAGATGGGATGGTCACTTTGCGCCCTTTAAGCAAAAAGTGGCCATGATTGACCAGCTGACGAGCTTGTTTGAGGCTGTCAGCGAATCCCGACCGATAAACCACATTATCGAGACGACTCTCCAGCATAGTGAGCAAACCATCGCCGGTAGCTTTTTTGTTTCTGACCGCCTTAAGATAATAGTTATAAAACTGCTGTTCAGCAAGACCATAGATCCTCTTGGCTTTCTGCTTCTCCCGCAATTGGCGAGCATATTCAGAAGGACGCCTTCTTAACACCTTGGTTTGCCCGGGCGGAAAGTTACGTTTTAACATAGGGCATTTCTGCGTCTCACAACGCACCCCTTTCAAAAAGAGTTTTTCGCCTTCGCGGCGACAGAGCCGGCATGATGGACCAGTGTAACGCATATTGGTAAGATTTTTGGGATAATTGAGATTTTTAAGATAAATTTACTATACGCGGCGGGGTTTCTTGGAACGGCAACCATTGTGAGGGACTGGTGTAACATCACGGATACCGATGACATTGAGACCGTTGGCCTGCAACCCACGGATTGCCTGCTCCCGGCCAGAGCCGATACCCTTGACATAGACATAGACCTTCTCCAGCCCATAAACCTTGGCTTTTTCTACCGCCTTAGCGGCTGTCACCGAAGCAGCATAGGGAGTAGACTTCTTCGCCCCCTTAAAGCCATTGGCACCAGCAGATGAAGCGGCCAACAGATCGCCGTTCTCATCAGTTATAGAGACTAGTGTATTGTTATAACTAGCGTTAACATAGGCGCAGCCTTGAAGGACTGATTGCCTTTTTCTAGCCGATTTTTTCTTCTTTTTAGCTTCTGACATAGTTAATAGTTAATTGCTTCTAGTTTCTGGTTAATTCTAGGTCTTGGATTCCTTGCGGCGGCCGCTGCCAACACCGACCTTCTTCTTGCCGCGACGGGTTCTGGCATTGGTTTTGGTCTTCTGTCCACGACTAGGCAGATGACGGCGATGACGATAGCCACGATAAGTGCCGATCTCCTGTAGTCTTTTGATATTACTGGTCACTTCGCGGCGCAGATCGCCTTCTACCTTAAGAGTCTTGGCCACATAGTCTCTAATCGCCGCAACTTCTTTTTCACTGATATTAGCAGTTTTAGTATAAGGGTCTATATTTAGCTTCTTGCAGATTGTCATAGCCATTCGCCGACCGATACCATAAATATGGGTCAGTGAGACCTGAATTTGTTTATCGTCCGGAATGTTGATAGCTTCGATACGAACCATAAGGGAAGATGATAAAGAGAATAAAAAATATATTAGGTAACGGGTTACTGGCTACAGGTCACAGAGAGAAGATTCTTAAGATCATTAGGAGTAATTAAGATATTTAAGACGTAGGTTAGTAGAAAGTATAAAGTTGATAGAGTGGCTTGGCTCGACAATAAACTGCAATCAGCCTGATATTAAGTTTGTAGATTCCTCTGCCAGAGGCAGACAAAGGCGCTTTCGCGAGAATGACATCTTTCTTTTGAGTTGTACTAACTCATTATTGGTGCGAATGAATTCGCACCTACCCATCTATGTTCACTGCTTCACTGCTTCACTGCTTCACTGTTTACTGTTTAACTGTTCACTGCCTACTGTTTTATCCCTGTCTTTGTTTATGCTTGGGGCTGCGCTTACAGATAACCCTCACCACTCCTTTACGGCGGATAACCTTGCAGTCTTTGCAGATTTTTTTTACGGAAGCACGAACTTTCATGCTGATTGGTTAGATTTAGGAGGGTATTAAAGGTTTGGGGCGAGAAGCATAACGATAAGTTATCCTGCCCCGACTGAGATCATAAGGCGAAACTTCTAGTTTGACCCAATCACCGATACTGATGCGAATGAAATTCTTGCGCATCCGACCGGAAATATGGGCTAAGACCACATGGTCTTGTTCGGCCAGTTTAACACGAAACATAGCGTTGGGCAAGGTTTCAACAACCTCACCTTCGATCTCGATAGCTTGCTTATCTGGCATAATTTTGTCCTATATAATTTAAAAGATTTTGAATTTTTTTGCAAGAGATTCTAAGCTAGTCTGCAAATAACTTTTGCCAGAGCGTCGCTATTGTGGCGAATTAAGCTTCTGGACAGCTGGTCGCCGGGCTTTTGCTTATAGCTTTTATTGTCCAGTAGCCTAGCTCCGATGAAATGGCAGCTGCGGTCAAGGAAGTTTTGCTTATCTGGTAAAACCAGTGATTTCCTCTCTAAAACGTACTTACTTAGCGATCTGGCGGACGGACGCTGGGTATTATAGATCACTGTTTCAATAATATTTTGGCCAAGATATTCCTCAATTTTGCTTAAAAAATCGGTAACCTGATAGTTTTCGGTCAAGCCAGGCTCGGCCATCAGATTGGCAACAAGGATTCTTTTGGCTTTAGTTCTTTTAAGAGCGTTGGTGATACCAGCAACCAAAAAGTTGGGGATAATGCTGGTATAGACACTGCCTGGCCCAATCACGACCATATCAGCTTCCGCTATCGCTTTGATGGCCTTAGGATTAGCTTTGGCCTGATAGTTAAGATAGACTTTTTTTAGACGGTCACCGCCTTGGCCATAGGCATAATTTTGGATATTGTGCTCACCAGCGATAGTGCCGCCACCAACTAAGTCGCCAAACAAATAGACTCGATCGGTGGTTACGGGGATCACATCGCCGCAGATGGCTAGAATCTCGCCGGCTTTTTCTATCGCTTTATTACCGTCGCCGGTTATTTTTTCCAGCGCTGCTAAGAGCAAATTGCCGAAACTGTGGCCAGAAAGCGAGCCATCCATAAAGCGGTAATTAAACAGGTCTAGCAGCAAACGATCGGATTTAGCCATAGCGACTAAAGCCTGACGCACATCACCGGGCGGTAAAATGCCCAATTGGGTGCGCAAGCGACCAGTAGATCCGCCGTCATCTGACATAGCGATTATTGCTGTCAAATCGACGCTTTTGCGTTTCTTTAGGCCGCTCAAGACTGTGAAAGATCCTGTGCCTCCACCGATGGTAACAATTTTCGTGTCTTTGGGAGGCCTTTTCATTGAGATATTTGGGATAATTGGAATTTTTGGGATAATTAGGATTCGCCCTATGGAGTTAAAACCAATGGACCGTCCTTGGTAATTGCTATGGTCTTCTCATAGTGGGCAGATAGTAGGCCATCAGCAGTCAGATAGGTAGATTTGTCTTTAGCTAATTTGATTTGATAATCGCCGAGGTTAAATATCGGTTCAATCGCTAGTACCATCCCCAGTTTCAGCTCTACTTCGCTACTTTGGCCGGGCAGATAAAAATTAGGGACAAATGGATCTTCGTGAACATTTTTGCCGACCCCATGGCCGAACAGATCACGGACGGGGGTAACCTGATATTCCTTGGCTATTTCTTCGATTGCTCGGGAAATATCTTTGATTTTGTTGCCAACATAACATTTCTTTATAGCTTCTTTTAGGGCTTTCTGCACGGCAGCAGCTAAGCGCTTGGTATCAGCACTAACTTCACCGACTAATACCATTTCTGTCATATCGGTGCACAGGCTTTTATACCAGATACCCATGTCAATTTTGACCAGATCTCCATTTCTCACCTCTCTGCTCGAAGAGATACCGTGTACCACTTCTTCATTGATAGAAATACAGGCCACTGCTGGAAATCCATGATAGCCGAGAAAAGAAGATTTGACTTTGTTTTTTACCAAAAGATCCTCGATATGCTGGTGTATTTCTTGCTTTGTAACGCCCGACTTGACGGCTTTTTTGGCCTGATTGACGATATTACTCAAGATCATTCCCCCCTCCGCTAAAATTTGGATTTCTTCGCTGTTTTTGTAAATAATATTCATTGTTTTGGAAGAGATTTTTGGGATATTTGAGATTTTTGAGATTTTTGGGAAGAATACTTAACCGTCTTTGCGGCTATTCTCAAATATCTCAATTGCTCTCAATCATCTCAAAAGTCCCACTTTTTATATGCCTAATTTCTTACATATCTCATTTTGTACTTCCTCTCTTGCCTGCTCGCCGTTGACTGCGATTAGAAGTCCTTGTTTCTCTAATTGCTTGGCTACTAGCATGGCTTCTGATCTAAAAACTTCCAGCCTTTTTGTTATCCCCTCCATATTGTCATCAGTTCGACCCTGCCTATCCTCCGCCCCTCTAGTCAAACGGCTGATTACTTCTTCGTCACTCACTTCGATCAGTAACCCCTGGAATGTTCTGCCCCTATCTTTCTCGATTTTCTTTAGTTCTGCCAACTGGTCTAGACTGCGCGGAAAGCCGTCAAAAACTAATATTTGGTTATCGGACAGGCCGTCTAATTTCTTATGAACGATCTGGTAAGTAATCTCGTGTGGCACCAAAACACCTTCGGTAATCATTTTCCTGATTTGTTCGTCTGTTTCGGCTAATTTGCGCAGCTCTTCTCCCATCTCCAGATAAGCATAATCTTGGCTGCTCGCTAACATCTTGGCCTGAGTACCTTTACCAGATCCGGGCGGCCCGATAAAAATAAGATCAATACAATTCATCGTAATTGTGCATTACTAGCTCCGCATTTACATTATTGATGATCTCAATCACCACGCCAACCACGATGATCAGCCCAGCGCCAGAGATCAACAAAGAAATAGATGGTAGATTAAGACTGCCAAACACTCCTTGCAGAATAAACGGGAAAACCGCCACGATAGCCAAACAGAGACCACCAAAAAAAGTTAGCCGGCTAGAAACCTTGGCCAAGAAATCAGCAGTCTGACTGCCCGGACGCAAACCGGGGATAAATCCACCACGCTTCTGGATGTTTTCCGCCACTTCGGTCGGATTAAATACAATGCTGACATAAAAATAAGTAAAAGCGAAAACTAAGAGAAAATGAATAATAATATACCAAATGCTAGTATGGTTAACCTGATTGATCAAAGATTTTGCCAAATTGCGCAGCCACTCGGCACGGGCGTTTTGGAAGAACTGAGCAATCACCGTAGGAAATAACATTATAGATACAGCAAAAATGATAGGAATCATGCCGGCCTGATTCATGCGAATCGGTATGACTGACTGCTCTCCTCCGCCGACCATCCGCCGCCCAGCATAGGTAATCGGAATATTGCGCTGGGCTTCAGTAGTGAGAATAACAAATACTGTCAGCAGGAAAGTAATAATCAGCATAACGGCAAATGGTATCAAGCGAAAATAATCTTGGCCAATATAAGCAATACCAACGTTTTGGCCAATCATCGCCGGTATATTGGCGACAATGCCAGCAAAGATGATGATAGATATACCGTTAGCAATCCCCTTCTCTGTGATGATCTCCCCCAGCCACATCAGCAGCACCGTGCCGGTCACTACTGTCAGCATAATCGGCAAAATGACCTTGGGGTCAGAGATATTTTCAATCAGCGGCATATTGCCAGCGCTGCGGTTTAGCAGGGTGATCATGCCGTAGGATTGTAAAAGTGCCAGTGGCACAGAAGCATATCTGGTCCATTGGTTGATTTTGCGATGGCCTTCCTCGCCTTCTTTTTGCAGTTGCTCAATTTTGGGGATAATCACCCCTAAAAGCTGAATAATAATCGAGGCGTTGATATAAGGTGAGAGGCCCATCAAAATAACGGAGAAGTTTTCCATCCTGCCACCAGTCAGCATGGCAAAAGCACCTAAGGCCGAATTGCGTTCAAAAATGCGGCGCATATTCTCTACATTGACGCCGGGTACTGATACATGGGCTGCCAAACGAAAAATAGCTAACGCAAAAAGCGTAAATAAAATCTTTTTTCTGACATCTTTGCTGTACCAAATTCGACGCAAGTATTCAAACATAGGAGACAGTTAGCGGTTAAACAGTAACAACGGTTGTAACGGTAATAACAGTAGAACAAAAAGGCAACCAGTGATTGTAGGTCGGGTCACGAGACCCTAATTATCTTTATTCTCTTTGTCGCCTTTGTCCTCCTTATCACCTTTACCCTCCTTATCACCCTTATCCTCTTTATCCTCTTTATCCTCTTTAACGCCCTTGTCCTGAGGTTCTTTCTTATTTCTCTTTCCCTTCTCCCCCTTGCCCTCCTTATTCTCCTTTTTCTCCTTCTTCTCTATCCCCAACTTTCTTGCCGCATTCCCCGACAGTTCCACGCCTTCAAACTCTAATTTAACTTCTAATTCACCGTCGCCCAAAATCTTTACTGGTTTATTGGTATTCTTAATTAAGCCTTTTTCGACTAAGCTTTGTGGGGTAACTTTCTCGCCAGCGGCGAACACTGCCAGATCTTCAATATTCAAAATCTGGTAGTCTGTTTTTACGACTGGACGATTGCCCCAACCTCTTAGTTTAGGCATACGGCGCATCAAAGGCATTTGGCCACCCTCAAACCCGCCGTAAAACTTTTGGCCAGTGCGAGAATTCTGCCCCTTACAGCCACGGCCACTATAAGTACCATGGCCAGACGCATTACCGCGACCGATTCGTTTGGATGGCTTTCTGGAACCTCTATTTGGCTTGAGATCGTGCAGTTGCATGGTTTATTGGTTATCGGGTTCTTCTTTTACGGTTTCTTCGTCAGGGGCCTTCTCTTCTGTTTCAGCTGGCTCAACCTTTTTATCCTCTACATCACTCAAATCTTCTGTATCTTTCACATCTTCTTGCTTTTCTACCAGCTTCTCTTCCTTATTCTCCTCAGTATTTATAACTTCCTCTGTATCCTTCGCATCATTCGTATCATTTACATTCTCTACTTCCTCTGTGCTCTCTACCATATCATTCGTATCCTTTATATCTTCCGAATCTTTCACATCCTTTTTATCCTTACTCTTGGTTTCCGCTTCTTTGACAACTTCTTTAGAGAATCTCGCTAGCGGTTTTGCTCCTTTCTTCTCTTCTTTTCTCTCTTTTTGAACCTTTAAGTCGTCTAACTTTTGGCCCGAAATCAACCCCAACATTTTCACGGCCTTAATAGTAGCCTTAGCGATATTCAAACGGTTGGAGCTACCTAGCGATTTACCGACAATGTCGCGCAGGCCAGAATTATCCAAAACCATCCGGACAGCGCTACCAGCAATGATCCCAGTGCCAGGCTTAGCGGGCAAAAGCAATACGCGAGCCGCCTTAAATTTGGTTTTCACTGGATGAGGAATAGTGCCATTAACAATTGGTACCCGGACTATCTGTTTTTTGGCTTTTGATACTGCTTTTTGAACAGCGCCTTGTACTTCCTTTGACTTGCCGACACCCAGGCCAATCTGGCCCTTTTTATCACCGATAGCCACAATCGCCCTAAAACGCAGGCGGCGGCCACCTTCCATTACTCTCATCACCCGGTTAATCTGAACAACGACTTCTTCAAAGTCTTTTTCTACACGGGGCATTTTCTTGTTTCTTGGCTTGGGCATAGAAATAATTTAAGATTAAATTTTTAAGCCATTGTCTCTGGCTGCTTGCGCTAACGCTTTTACGCGGCCATGATATTTATTGCCGCCACGATCAAAAACTACTTCTGAAATCTTGTTTTGGACCGCCGCTTGCGCTAATTGCTTACCCACTTGCTCCGCCCTTTCTATCTTGCTTCCCTTTTTGATTTTTAAGTCAGAAGCAGAGACAAGGGTGACCCCCTTCTCATCATCAATCAATTGGGCATAAATATGGCAAAGGCCGCGATAAACGCACAGGCGCGGACGGAGAGCCGTACCACTAATCTTGGCACGGATTCTTCTTTGGCGATCTTTTCTCTTTTGTAGTTTATATAACATGGCTTAGTTTATTAAGAAGATCCAGCAGTTTTGCCAGCCTTGCGGCGGACTATCTCGGTAGTATATTTGATACCCTTCCCTTTATATGGCTCGGGTGGATAAACGGCACGAATTTTGGCAGACATCTCCCCTGTCTTTTGTTTGTCGCAGCTAACCACATTGATAAATATCTGCTTTCTTGCCTCTTCTACACTTAGATCTACACCATCCAACGGCTTAATCAATACGGGATGGGAAAAACCAACATTCAGCTCCAAATCCTTGCCTTTCATGGCAGCCCGATAGCCAACACCGATCACTTCTAGCTTTTTGGCATAGCCTTCGGTCACGCCGATAACCATATTGGCCAAAAGAGATCTAGTCAGCCCGTGCAACTGACGATCCCCCTTAATATCAGACAATCTGGTAATAAGCAGCTGGCCATCTTTTTGTTCGGCTTTAACGCGCTGATGGATCCGGAAAATAAGCTCACCCTTTGGCCCTTTTACTTTGACTTCTTGGCCACTCAGGGTAACTGTGACGCCGCTCGGTATATCGATAGGCTTTTTGCCAATACGAGACATGGGATAGTTAATAGTGAATAATTAATAGAATGATGGACAGATAACGAGTAACAAGAAACGGGCTATTTTGAAAGATTTTTGAGATACTTGGGATATTTGAGATTTTTGAGAAGAATATTGAAATGTCTTTGTGGTTACTCCCAAATATCTCAATCGCTCTCAATAATCCCAAAAATCTCACTTTTACCAGATCTGACAGATTACTTCTCCTCCTAGGTGTTTTTGACGAGCTTCTCTATCCGTCATCAGCCCTTCTGGAGTGGAGAGAATAGCAATACCCAACCCATTTAAAATTGGGTATATATCTTTATTCTTGCGATAAACTCGCCTTCCAGGCTTGCTGACCCTTATCAGATTAAGGTCTTTATTCTTGGGGTTCAGATTGATAAGCAATGTCGCTTTTCCCGCATCCTCAACCACTTCAAAACCGGTTATATAGTTTTTGTCCTGCAAAATCCGCACGACTTCCTTTTTCAGCTTGGAATAAGGAACCTTCGTCTGGTTTTGGCCAGCTCTGATGGCATTGCGGATGCAAGTCAGTAGGTCTGCGATAGGATCGGTTGACATATTGAAGAGAAATTTAAGATTATATTATCGGTTCTTAGTTAAACTACTTCTACCAGCTAGATTTATGAACACCAGGAACCATGCCTTGATTGGCCAGCTCTCGGAAGCAGATCCGACACATCTGAAACCGACGCATAAAGCCATGGCGGCGACCGCAAAGGCGGCAACGATTATATACTCTGGTAGACATTTTTGGTTTGCGACCTTCACTTTTGGCCGCCAAAAAGCTTTTTAATCTACGACTGCACTTTATGACTAAAGATTTTCTGGCCATAAGATTCTTATATTTAAGTTATTTGCTAGTTTTTTTAAAAGGGAAACCGATTTCTTCCAAGAGAGCCTTTGATTGTTCGTCGTTTTCAGCGGTAGTAACAATTGTTATCTGTAAACCATGGACCTTGTTAACATCTTCCAGGTCTATTTCTGGGAAAACAGTATGTTCCCGCAAGCCCAAAGTGTAATTACCCATACCATCGAAAGCATTAGCCGGTAAACCACGGAAATCACGAACTCGCGGCAAAACAATATTGATCAACTTATCAAGGAAATCATACATCCTCTGGCCACGCAATGTCACCTTGAGACCGACTGGCATGCCAGCCCGTAACTTAAAGTTGGATATAGCCTTTTTGGCGCGCCGCAAAGTTGGCTTTTGGCCGGTGATAGTAGCTAGGCCCTCTTCAAAATAACCATAATCCTTGCTGCCAGCCAATATCTTGCCCATACCCAAATTAACTGTAATTTTATCAATTTTTGGCACAGCATTGATATTCTTTATCTCCAGCTTTTGCTTAAGCGCTGGGCGAATATCTTGCAGATAGCGATCTTTGAGACGTTTGTAAGCCACTCTGGTAGGATTATTAAGATATTTAAGACATTTAGGAGGGACCACGGGCGACTGGTTACGGATAACAGATTATTTCTTTGTTGCCAGTTGCCAGTAGCCTGTTGCCTAGATAACGGCCTTGCATTTTTTACAGATTCTTTGCTTGGGCTTGCCAGCTTCTTTAGCATAGCTAACCTTGGTTTTTTTTTCACAAGCCGGACAGATCAGCATCACTTTGGATACTGGCACCGCCCTTTCTAGCGTAATAATACTGCCGGGGCGAGATTGGGTTGGCTTTACATGCTTTTTGAACAAATTTAGCTTTTCTACAGTCACAAAACCTTTTTTGTTGTCAGTAGCAATTACTTTCCCGGTTTTCTTGCGATCTTTGCCGTGGCGCATCATGATATTATCGCCTTTTTTAATCTTCATAAGACTTCAGGGGCTAGAGAGATAATTTTGATAAATCCTTTTTCCCGCAATTCTCTGGCCACTGGCCCAAAGACACGGGTGCCGCGCGGCAAACCATCTTCACCGACGATCACAGCAGCGTTTTCATCAAAACGGATGTAGGAGCCATCTGGTCGCCGTATTTCTTTCTTCTGGCGAACAATCACAGCTTTAACTACTGCTTTCTTTTTAACCATACCGCGAGGGACAGCTTCTTTCACCGAGGCAACAATAATGTCGCCGATATAAGCATAGCGCCGGCGACTGCCGCCAAGCACTTTAATGCACATTAGTTCTTTAGCACCGGTATTGTCGGCTACTTGTAGCCTAGTTTGTACTTGAATCATATATTACCTTTAACTATTATTTACTGGAGGTTGATCAGATGGCTCTACTATTTCTGGCTCCTCTTCTACCTGCTCATCTGTCTGCTCATCTTCTTCTTTCTCTTGTTTTCTTTGTTCTTTTATTTCTTCCTGAATATCCTCTTGGCTAACCACATCTGGCAGCTTCATTTCTTTCTTTTCGCTCACCTTGCCAACTACCCGCCATCTTTTTAACTTAGAAAGCGGCCGGCACTCCGCAATAATCACTTCGTCGCCAACCTGATACTCGCTCTTCTCATCATGAGCATGGTACTTTTTGGTGACACGATAAGTCTTACCATATTTTGGATGCATTTTGCGACGAAACACACTGACCGTAACGGTCTTGTTCATCTTGGCGGCGGTAACGATGCCCTGAACGGTACGCATTATTTTCTTCTGAGTTTAGATAATAAGCTTTTGTTGGCTGGTTTTTTGACCGGCTTGTCTTCTTTTTCCGGTTCTTTACTCGGCTGCTCTTCTTGCTTCTTGGTAACATTAATTTTTTTAGCAGGTTTTTTAGCCTCAGTAACAGAGGGGACTATGACTGGCTTTTTGGCTACTTCCTTCTTAACGCCTTCTTTCTTTTCTACAACAGCCGGTTTCTCTTCTTTTACTGACTTAACTTCTGCTACCTGCTTTTTCTCTTCTTCTGGTAGCTGGCCCAAAAGCATTAGAATCTGAGCAACATACTTCTTTTGCTTCTTATATTCATGGATTTTTGCTTCCTGACGGGTCTTTAAGCCCATTCTTAACTCATAAGCCTTACGGCGAGCAATTTCCAACTCGGATAGTAATTCGTTTCTGCCTCGGTGCTGTAATTCTTGAAATGTATACATAGTTTATTTAGCCAAAATCTTAGTTTTAACAGGCAATTTATGGCCAGCCAAGCGCAAGGCCTCAACGGCCGTCTCTCCACTGACACCATCCATCTCAAAGAGAACTCTTCCTGGTCTAATTTCTGCCACAAAACCGCTTGGAACTCCCTTTCCAGAACCCATTGGCACTTCCTGAGCTTTCTTGGTAATTACTCTTTGGGGGAAAATCCGAATCCAGATCTTGCCAGTACGTTTCACATAGCGGGTAATTGCTCTTCTGGCCGCCTCAATCTGGCGACTACTGATCTCACCGCCACTGATGGCCTTTAGGCCATATGAGCCAAAGGATATTTCGTTGCCACGCCAGGCAATACCTTTAGCAGCGCCACGATCTCGATGGTGTTTGCGATATTTTAGTTTTTTCGGTTCGAACGGCACGGTAGAAAGTTAATAATGAATAATTAATAATAAATATGATTAAAGTTTGGTGTTGTTTCTGGTCATAGCATATAACAATTTTATTATTTCTGTAATTTCAGTAAGAATATTTTCTTTTTCTTGCGCGGTTATTAACTCCGTTTCGTAACAAACAATAATAATGTTAACTACTTCAAGGGCAGAACCTCTGGCAATAATCCAGAAAGAGTTACGATCCTTAATTGTTCTTCTCCCGCTACCCTCGGCAATATTATTAGATATAGATAGAACGGCTCGACGCAACTGATCTCCTATAGAGAATTGATATTTACTTGGCAGTTTATTGCAAAGATCAAATAACTTTCTTGTTAACCCGATAGTCTTCTTGTAACTGATTAGCGTCTCGAAAGGAAACATTATTTATTATGTATTATTTATTATTTACTTCTAGCCATCTTATCCCGAGGGCGCCTAATTTCGTTAAAGCTGACTTTAGTATCCTTGCGGGGGCGCAGCTGCTCTTCCTGTTTCTTGCTAGTATCCCAGTTAAACACTTCACCAGTGCAGATCCAAACCTTGACCCCGATGGCACCTACATTAGTGATGCCCTTGGTAGAAGCATAATCTATATCAGCCCTCAAAGTATGTAGAGGCACACTGCCTTCTAGGAAAAGCTCTTTACGAGCAATCTCGGCATTATTTAGTCGTCCAGCAATAATAATCTTCACTCCCTTGGCTCCAGCATCAACGGCTCGTTGTAGAGCCTGCTTGGCTGCCCGCCGATAAGGAATACGGTGTTCTAGAGCCTTAGCGATATTAGTAGCCAAGATGGTCGCATCTAAATCCGCCCTTTTAACTTCCTGAATCTTAACATCAATCGGTTTTTGGATCTCTTTGCGCAGAAGATCGGCCAAGTCAGAAATCCCCGCTCCCTGCCGACCAATGATCACTCCCGGACGAGAGGTATGGATAGTCACAATCACATCTTTTGTTAAGCGCTCAATCTCAATTTTAGAAATGCCGCCATCTTCAATCTTCTTTTCAATTAATTTGCGAATTTTAATATCCTCATGCAGCAACTCAGCATAGTTTTTATCACTAAACCAGCGGGAATGCCAAGTCCGGATAAACGGTAGGCGGAAACTGTATGGATGTACTTTTTGGCCCATGTTTTAGATAAAGATTATTTAATGCTGATTATACTTTCTGAGTTTTTGCTGTCTGAGGATTCCTTGTTTTCATGCTTTCTTGCTGTTTGTTTTTTCCTGTTAATAAGTCTTGTCTCAATGTCTTCTGTATCCGCCGCTTGCCTTTTCTGCTCTCATCTGCGGATGAACCTGCCGTCTTCTTCTTTTTAGGAGCTTCTGGCTCTTTCTTTATGGTTTCCACCGGCTCTTTTTTGCCATCCTTAGCTCCATGCTCCAGTTCCACCCAAATGTTAGATGTCCTTTTTAGAATTGGATGAGTCATCCCTCGACTGCGCGGAATAGCACGCTTTAGCACCATCCCCTTATTGATAGATATCTTCTTGACCAGCAGATCGTCGGTCTTTTGCTTAAGATTATGTTGGGCGTTAGCAACAGCCGACCTGATAACTTTGTACAAAATCTGGGCGCCCTTTTTGGGCATCAGACGCAGGAAAGATAGAGCGTCATTAACGTTTTTGCCAACAACCATGCCAGCAATAACTCTGACTTTAGATGGCGATATGCTGGCGTTTGTATATTTTGCTTGCATAGTTTATTTTAAATTACTTTTTGCCAGCGTCTTTGGCTAGCTTGCCACCATGGCTGCGAAAAATTCTGGTAGGAGAAAATTCTCCTAGTCTGTGACCAACCATGTCTTCGGTGATTAAAATCGGTATATGAGATTTTCCATTGTGTACAGCTATAGTATGGCCAACAAAGTCTGGAGCGATCTGGCAAGCACGCCGCCAAGTCTTGATCACTCTCTTCTGACCAGCCTCATTTAACTGCCCAATTTTCTTGAGCAATTTAACGTCGACATAAGGTCCT
>Ga0265297_10004085_pt1 | contig 24645 bp, 23 predicted proteins | sample Munlanlwell13791_FD_192502 | JGI IMG/M metagenome (GOLD analysis project Ga0265297, IMG submission 192502) | Leachate microbial communities from a municipal landfill in Southern Ontario, Canada - Leachate well 137-91 | ecosystem: Engineered > Solid waste > Landfill > Unclassified | place... | reverse complement strand
GCGATAATGAAGGCGGCAACGATCCCGACCCAAAGAGAGCCGTGATTAGTCGTGACCTTGATGTACTTGACCCCGATCAGGATCAATGAGACCAGCCCGCCGGTGAGTAAGGTGCTTAATAAGTAATAAATCGTGTTTCGTTTGACCGCCAGGTCGACGTCGAGCAAGCGGACCTTAGCCGTCGCGTAGATGACGATCGCCATGAAGATCAGGGTGGAGATATAGCCGATTGGATAGGCGGACGCCTGGTAATTTGGCAGAAAATCGGCAATGCCGAGCAGCGTGCTGGCGAAGGCGAGCAACAGGAAGAATGATTGGCGAGCTAAAAGTGGGCGGCCCTGTTTACGCGCCTGAAAATAGTTCAAGGCCAGGAGCCAGACCGCGACGGCAAAAATGATGAAGAAATAAACCGAAAAAACCAGGTATAACTGGCCGGCCTCCGGATAGTAGCCCCAGAAATACTGGGTCACGCCGGTATAAACCCGGCTGGTAAGAAGTCCGATGATCGAGCCAATGCCGCTGAGGCAAAAAAGCGAGGAGAATATCCATCGCGGAAGCTTGAATTCAACGAAAGCGGCGCTGAATTGAAGAGCAAAAACAGGGATAAAAGCGATCCCGATAAAACCGATCCTAGCCCAGACTTGAGCGATCAATTCATTCGGGCTTAAATACATACCGGCAAAGGAGGCTAACCACCAAGCGGCGCTTAAGCACAAATAGGCGAAGGGCCCATTAACTTTTGAGCGGGGGTTGCTGGATAGGACAACCAGGCCGAAGAACGCGGCCAAGACCCCGGTAAACAAGGGAGGTAGAGCGTAAAAATTCATTAGTTATCTCCGGTAAAATTATCCCACAATAAAGTTAAGATATCAAATGAGAATGACGAAATATCGGCGATCACTCGCCAACTAGCAATGGTAATAAGATTGCTTTGTTTGTTTTATCCATAATTGGAGAATTGAGTTATTTCGGCAATGCATTATAATGATATAGTAAGATTCTTAGGGAGGGATTGATTATGAAAAAAATATTATTAAGCTTAGTGGGTGTTTTCTTCCTTTCAACGACATTATTTGCCGCTTCCATGGCTTCAGTTGAGTTGATCGTTAAGCAGGTTCAGCTAAATCAGGATAAGATCCGCGATATGTACGCGGAAACGACCACGACCATTAGCTCCAGCATGTCTGTTCCAGGGTCCGAAAAAAACACTCCGCAAACGATGGTCCAAAAAGGACGAGTTTGGACGAAAGGAAAAGAAAAATCGAAAGTTGAGATGCTTTCTCCGGTCAAGCAGATTACCGTGACTAATGGCGATCAAATGATGGTGATTGATGTTGAGACTGGGCAGAAAGTTGTCCAGGACCTAAAAAAACTTCGCGAAAAGAGCGGTCTGCCGGCTTCCTCGCAGCAAATGGACCTCGAAAAAGCCAAGGAGTACTTTGATTTTACGGTCGCCAGTCAGGGGGTCCCTGGCGGAAAGACGACCTATGTCATTTCCGGTATTCCCAAGAAAGAGAACAAATTTCTGGCCAAAATGGAACTTTACATCGATGGCGACCGCTGGGTTGCCACCAAGATCATGATGTATGGCGAACAGGACCGGGTCGTTAGCCAATCTGACATCAGCTATGAGCAGTTTGGCGGGGTTTGGGTTCCGGTCAAAAATATCTCTTTTGTCAGTACCCCGGCTGGCCGGATGGAGGTTGAAATGGTCTTCAACAACATCAAGATCAACCGCGGGATCAGTAATTCCTTCTTTAAGGTGGAATAGCCGGACGGTGCCGTTCCCCGACCCCGAAACCTTGACTTTTTTACGAATAACGGGGTATGCTTTATACGGGTGTAATATTGGCAAATCAAAAAAAGAAAAGAAAACATTTTACTTTTATGATCGTTCCGCACGACGCGCAGGGGCATCCGATCAGCTTTAAGCTGCCGGCCGTCTGGCTTTATGGCGCCGTCTTTGCTTTGATTTTTTGCGTTCTCCTGGCCGGCTCTTCGGTTGTCTACTCCACCTTAATATCTCGCCGTTTAGTCGGCTACAGCCAAGCCCTTAACCAAAATGAAAAGCAGGAAGCGACAATCGTCACTTTTTCGCAGAAAACCGAAGAAATAATGGGGACGATCAATAAGCTGGTTTCGGAAGAGAACAATTTGCGCCGGATGCTTGGTTTAAAGAGCTGGCGGAGCCAGGCCCGCTTACCATTTGACCAGATCAGTTCTCCAGAAGCTAAAGACAAGATCTCGAACGACCTGCAAAAAATGACCCTGCAACTGGTGGAAAGGAAGAAAAGTTTAGATGAACTAAAAGCCTGGGTGAAGCAGGTGCAGGATCGTCTGGCGCAAACCCCGACATCCTGGCCGATCTATGGTAGAATAACTTCGGGTTACGGGTATCGAACTTCTCCCTGGCGCGGTATGCACAAGGGGATCGATATTCAAGCGGATTACGGCGCGCCGGCCCGGGCGACAGCCAGCGGTTTGGTGGTTGAAACTGGTTGGATTAGAGGGTATGGCAAGACGGTTGTCGTTCAGCATGAGAACGGCCTTACCACTTTATATGGCCATTGTTCCGGGTATGCGGTGAGTGTCGGTCAGAAGGTCAATAAGAACCAGATCATTTGTTATGTCGGGATGACCGGGTGGACGACCGGGCCTCATTTGCATTATGAAGTCAGAAAATATGAAGCGGCGCAAAATCCGATGGCTTATTTAGATATGAATGTCGTAACCGCCAGTCGGATGTGGAGGGAATAAAAATGGGCGTATTTAATAGTACCGGGAAAAAGGGGCCAATGTTCGAAGGTGTCAATTCCGTGCTGGGTGAGCATTCGACCTTTAAGGGTGAAATTGTGACCGGCGGGTCGATCAGCGTCAATGGTTTCTTCGAAGGGAAGATCAAAGCGGACGGCGAAGTCCTGGTCCTGCCGAGCGGGATGATCTCCGGCGAGATCTTTGGCGGGTCGGTCGTTATTTCCGGAAAAGTTGAAGGGAACATCAAGGCCAGTGGAAACCTGGAGATCGCCAAGACCGGCAAGGTCAGGGGCGAACTTTGCGGCGAGCGGATCATTATTGAAGAAGGGGCTTCCTATAACGGTAAAGTAACCGTTAATCCGGGGGCGAAGGACGAAGGTCTGGGGGACGCGATGATCGAGAACTATTCCGAACGGAAAACCCCGATCTTTTCCAACTAAATGGCCGGGACCCTGTATGTTGTCGCGACTCCAATCGGGAATTTGGAAGACCTAACCTTTCGGGCGAAGCGGATCCTCTCCGAAGTCAGCCTGATCGCGGCTGAAGATACCCGGCAATCAAAGATCCTCCTCAATCATTACGAGATTAAAACGCCGCTGACCTCATATCATAAGTTCAATATTATGTCGAAAGCCGAATATTTGCTCGGCAAACTGGAACTTGGCGCTGATCTGGCCTTGGTCACCGATTCCGGTACCCCTTGTATTTCCGATCCCGGTTATGAGTTGGTGCGGGCAGCGGCCGCCCGGGGGATATCGGTTGTACCGATCCCGGGAGCCTCGGCGGTGATCACCGCGCTTTCGGCCGCCGGCTTGCCGACCGACCGTTTCGCTTTCGAGGGTTTTCTTCCCAAGCGGCCGGGGAAGAAGCGGAAACTGCTTGAAGCGTTGAAAAGTGAAGCGCGAACGATTATAATCTACGAATCGCCTTTTCGCTTGCTCAAGACCCTGCAGGAGATCGTCGACTCGATGGGAGATCGGCAAGTCGCCGTCTGCCGCGAGCTGACCAAAAAGTTTGAAGAGATCAAACGGGGGAAAGCCTCCGAAGTGCTGGCCCATTTTCAGGCTAAAGCGATCAAAGGTGAAATAGTGATCGTCGTCGAGGCGGAAAGAGACGACGAAGAAAAGGAGGTGCCGGAGGTCGGTTATTAATCTGTTTTTTCGGATTTCTCAACGGGAGAGAGCTAGATATTAAGTAGGTTCCAATCCTACTCCGAAAAACTGAATTAGGGTTTTCCCGAGAACTCTATACTTCAAAATTTATGGAGGTATAGAGAAATGTTTAGATTTATCGTGATTTTGTTAGGTTGCTGTGTCGCTTCCCCTTTATTTGCCGCCGATGTCCCGACCTTTTACGGACAGGAAGTCCTGGTCACCGGTTCCCGTTCCGTCCAACTGCTAAGTGTTTCTCCCTGGAACGCGACCATTATCAAAGAGGCCGAGTTGCGCAACTTCCATAATGTTGGGGAAGCGGTCCGGAACGTTGCCGGCCTCGACCTGATCTCCTACGGTTATCTTGGTGCCGTTAATTCGGCCCGTTTGCGCGGGGCGAACGCGACCCAGGTTCTGGTCCTGATCGATGGCCGGAAGCTGAATTCGCCGACGCTGGGGACCTTTGACCTCGGTGATATTCTGATCTCGAATGTCGAGCGGGTGGAGGTCGTTCGGGCGCCGCTTTCCGCGCTTTATGGGTCAGACGCCGTTTCCGGCGTGATCAACATTATCACCAAAGAACCGAAGGAAGAAAAAAGTTTTTCCGTCACGACCGCTTCCTTCGGAACCTGGCAATATAACGCCCGATTATCCGGCGGGAACTATTTCCTGTCGGCGGATTATCTGAAATCCGATGGCTTTCGCCAGAACGGCGCCTATGCCGCAAAAAATGTTTATGGGAAATTAACCCTGCCGCTTGGCTTTGCCGACCTGGTGGTTGACGGCGGGTATTACGACGCGGTCAAAGGGATCCCGGGCGTCCCGACCTCGGAAAGCGACCCCGCTTCCGCGACTCAGCCGAACGACCGGCAAACCGATAAAAATATCATGATCAGCGCCGCGTTGAAAAATGAAACTTTTTCTTTGCGGGCCTATACCAATAGCCTCGACCAGCAAATCGACCCTTATATTTTTGGGGCTTGTTATAACAAGGGGTGGCGTAACGCCTTGGAATGGCAGCAGGACCTCAACCTTGGCTTGGGAAAGACCCTTTACGGGGCTGAAGTAGTTGAGGACCGGGGGGATTCGACCCTGGCGGGACAGCATTCGATCCGTAATTACGCGGCTTTTATACAAGATGAGCTGCCATTAGGAAGAATGGCCTTGTCGGCGACTGTTAGGGCCGACAAACATAGCTTGGCCGGGACCTCGGTCAATCCCCGGGTCGGTTTGACCTACCAGTTAAACAAAACGATGGCGCTCAAACTTTCGGCCGGGACCGCTTTCCGGGCTCCGACCCTGAACGAACTCTACTGGAACGACCCCGCCTGGGGGATGTTCGGTAGTTCCAGCCTGAAACCGGAAAAATCGACTTCTTATAATATAGGTTTAGAGCGGAACCTAAATGACCGGCAGATTGTCAGGCTAAGCTACTACAATGCCAGCTTCACCGATATGATCCTTTGGGCTTACGACCCGGTAACCTACTTGACCCAAGCGACCAACATCGGCGAGGTCCGGTCCGAAGGAGTAGAATTTGACCTGGAGCATGACTTTGCCGCTGGGAAAGGGTATGTTAATTATACTTACCAGAAGGTGGTCGACAAGAAAATGGCGGTCGATAAGATCGTCCCTTATACGCCGCAGTCCAAATATAATGTTGGCCTGGTCGCCGGGGGGAATAGCGTGCTGGTTCGCTATGTCGGTGTCCGTTTTATCGATTCGGCAAACCTGATCGAGCTGCCGGCCTACACTGTGGTTGACCTGAAGCTGACCCGGCCAATCGGTGGGGCGGAAGTTTCTTTTGGCGTTAATAATCTCTTTGACGAACGCTACAGCGAAGCGATCGGGGCCGATCCCTCAACTTATGAACTGCGCAAGTACCCGATGCCGGGGCGCAATTATTCGCTGGGCGTGAAATGGGCGATTTAGTCTGATATAATAACCATGGAGGTAGCACAATGAGAGAACTTACTTTGCCGAGAGTGGCGATGTTCCTGGGCTTAGGGATGGCGGCGACCGCGGCCCTTTTTATCATGAGGACCAACCTGTCCGTCGATCACGCTTACCCGGTTTTTGCCGGCGAGGAGATCCAAGCCATTCGCCCGACTGCCGTCAAAACGGCTACTGTTGTCGCGGCAAAAACCGCGGTCTTGCAGCCGACGATGCAGCCGATCCGGTCGGGCCCCTTGCCGATTGTTCCGCCGTCGGTGACCCAGCAGATTACGCCGGTCTACCCGCAGGCGGCGCTCGATAACGCCCAAGAGGGCCAGGTTCTCCTGTCGGTTTATATTGGCGACAACGGGCAGCCCTGGAAAGTCGAAGTTAAAAATTCTTCCGGCAACAACGACCTGGACCTGGCGGCGATTTCCGCCCTCTGGCAATGGCGTTTTAGTCCGGCCAGCCAAAGCGGCGCCGCGATCGCCAGTTGGTTTGAAATTCCGGTCAAGTTTGCTTTGCAATAAAGGAAAGATCTGATGGCTATTGAGTCACTGGGACGGATGTTAATCTATATTGGCGTGATTGTGGTTTTAATCGGGGGGTTCTTTGTCCTGTCGGCCAAACTCCCCTGGATCGGCCGGTTGCCGGGCGACATTATGTATCGCCGGGAGAATCTGACGATCCTGGTCCCAATCACCACGATGATCATCGCCGGTATTGTTTTAACGGTCCTGCTTAATTTTATCCGTCGCTAAATCAAATAAAAATCGGGGCGTGGCCCAGCTTGGTCTAAGGCGCTACCTTGGGGTGGTAGAGATCGTGGGTTCAAATCCCGCCGCCCCGATTTTAAATATTATGAAAAGACAAACTTTGGCGTTATTTTTATTGATCCTTCTGCAGGCGTCGGCCCTTTTTAGCCTGCCGCCCTGCCTGTCGGACTGCTGCTGCTCGGGCGAGGAAGCCTGTTGGGTCAGCCTGCCTGAACCGGACGCGGTCACTTCGGACAATCGGATAGTTTGGCAGCCTGTTCTGCTGGCTTCAGTAGAACGGATAGAGATTGTGCCGGCTTTCCAGCCGGTCTGTTTCCTAGATGATGTTCCGCCGCTCTGTTTACTGGAAAAAACCGCTCATCCAGCGATCGCGCCTCCTTTGGTTTAGATCAGCCATAAACCAAATTTAAGGAGTGATAATTATGAAAAATATTATATTAATGGTCCTTGGGCTCGTACTAATGGCGACTTTGTCCTGGGCGGCTGTCGAAAAACCATGCCAAATCGATTGCGGTAAAAGATGCGTTTCGGCCGCTTGTTCTAAAAAGTGCGCGAAAGCTTGCCAGAAAAATGTTTGCAAGGGGCAAAAGGATTGTTCTAAGTGCGGTTGTCCGACGAACTGCCAACCCAAGTAATTTGGGCTAGTTGTGAGGCAGGACCGCTCGAGGTCCTGCCTCTTTTTTTAGGAAATTATGAAAACAGCTGATTTTGATTATAACCTGCCGGAAGAATTGATCGCCCAAACGCCGGCCGCTGACCGGGACCACTCCTGGCTGATGGTTCTTGACCGGAAGAAGGGGACAATCGATCACCGAGTGTTTCATGAGATTATCGACTATTTCCAGGCCGGAGACTTGTTAGTTCTGAATAATACCAAAGTGATGCCGGCTAATCTAGTTGGCAAAAAGGAAGCCGGCGGGAATAAAATTGAAGTTCTATTGAGCAAACAATTGGCGTCAGTTGATAGTGATCGGCCGCGGTTCGAATGCCTGGTCAAACCGGGGAAAAAGCTGAAGGTTGGCGACCGGGTTGTTTTCGGTGAGGACGAAACTATCGGCACCGTTCTGGAAAAGACCGTCAGCGGCGAACAGATCCTTGAGTTCAATGGAGACCTTTGGGGGTACATGAAAAAGGCCGGAGAGCTCCCCCTGCCGCCTTACGTTAAGGCCGATCGCCGCTCGCCGGAATTGCGGGCCCGTTACCAGACGGTCTTCGCGGAGAAGGAAGGAGCGTCCGCCGCGCCGACCGCCGGCCTTCATTTTACTCCGGAACTTCTCGCCAGGATCGAAGCGCGCGGCGTGAAGATCGCTTACGTTACGCTCCACACCGGATTGGCGACCTTTAAACCGATCTACGCGGAAAATCTTGAAGACCACCCGATGTATTCGGAGGCTTTCGAGGTCCCGGCCGAGACGATGAAGCTCTTAGGCGCGGCTAAAAGGGTAATAGCGGTTGGGACAACCGCTATCCGGACCCTGGAAACAGTTGCCAACCAGGTCAAGGCTGGGGAAACCGGGCCGATCAAGGGAGAGACCTCGCTGTTTATCTACCCCGGCTACCAATTTAAACTAGTGGACGCCATAATTACCAACTTTCATTTCCCCCGGACTTCGCTGATCGCCCTGGTCGCCGCTTTTGCCGGGCAGGCGTTCACCCTTAATGCTTATGAAACGGCGGTTCGGGAGAAATATCGCTTTTATTCATTCGGCGACGCGATGCTCATCTTATAATGATATAATTTAATTAAGGAAGGTGTTGTTATGAAAACCGGGAAAATATGGGCACTGTTATTAATTGGTATTGTTTTAGTTGGCTTTCAGTTCAAGGCCGAAGGGGCTAAAATTATCCCTGGCGGGCAGAATGAACTGATGGGGTTGGAGGGGAAAGTCGGGCAATGGCTGGCTAATGGGACCTCAAAGTTTAAAGTGGTTAGTTATAGCAGTCCGGATGCCGGACCGAACGGGGTAAAAGCCGACCCCGGCAAGAAGTATCTAGCGATAGAGGTAGAGATAGTCAATAATCAGAAATTTACGACCTCGTATGGCGGAGCGATCGGTTCCTTGAATTTGGTTGATAAAGACGAACAGTTGTTTGCCCGTGTATATAACGTCCAAAAAGACGAATGGAGAAAAAGGGAGTCTGGCAAGCGTTTGGCGCCCGGGGAGAGCTTAAAAATCTTTTATCTGGCCATTGTTCCCCAGGATTATGCGCCGGTCAGAATCGTTTATATCCTTGGGACAAAGATCCCGGTCTATCGGGTAAATTTAACGGATGATATCGATAAGGCGGCTCAAGAAGGGCCCGGGATCCAAGGGCGGGCAGGGAAGGTCAACGATTGGCTTTTTAACGGGATGTCAAAATTTAAAGTTTACAGCGTAAGTTTCTCGGAAACCGATCCGCTTGGCACGAAAGCCCCAAATGGGAAAAAATGGGTCGCGATCGATTTGGAAATAAGGAACGCCCATAAATTTACCAGTACGTTTGGCGGCCCGAACTGCGTGTTAACCCTGATCGATCAAAATGGGCAAGCTTTTGACAAGGTGTTTCACGTAAAAAGAGGCGATTGGCGAAAACGGGAAAATTCAACCAGGCTGATCCCTGCCTCCGGTTTGAAGGCGTTATATGTTGGGCAGATCGATAACGGATATTTACCGGTCAAATTGACCTTTTTGCCGGAACCAAAGGTTTCTCTTTTTGAGGTCGACTTGCAAACGGAATGAATTTTAAATTTGAAATAATAAAGAAATCGAGCAAGTCAAAAGCCAGGGTGGGGAAACTTTATACCCCTCATGGCGTAGTCGACACGCCGATGTTCCAACCGGTAGGGACGCTGGGGACGGTCAAGACGATGACCTTCCGCGACCTCAACGAGTTGGAAGCCCAAATCATCCTCTCTAATACCTATCATCTCTATCTGCGGCCGGGGATCGAATTGATCAAAGCGGCCGGCGGACTGCATAAGTTCATGCGCTGGGATAAACCGATCCTCACCGATTCGGGCGGGTTCCAGGTCTTTTCCCTGGCTCACATGCGGACGGTGACCGATACCGGCGTGGAATTTACCTCTCATCTGGATGGGACCAAGCATTTCCTGACCCCGGAAAAGGTAGTCGATATCCAGACCGCTTTTGGCTCGGACATTATGATGCCGCTCGACGAATGCGTCGCTTATCCCTGCGGGAAGCAGGAAGCGGAAGCGGCTTTGGTCAGGACGACCAGTTGGGCGAAGCAGGCTTATAAGTATTGGCAAAATAAAAAGCAAACGGAAGAGTGCCCAACCCTGTTCGGGATTGCTCAAGGCTCCACCTATAAAGACTTGCGGAAGATCTCGGCAGAACAGGTCGCCGAGATCGGCTTTCCCGGTTACGGGATCGGCGGCCTTTCCGTCGGCGAGCCGCAAAACGAGATGTTCGAGATGCTCGACATTGTCACCGATATCCTTCAGCCCGACCGTCCCCGGCATTTATTGGGGGTAGGGTACGCCCCCGATATCTTAGGCGGGATTAAGCTGGGGGCTGATCTCTTTGACTGCGTGATCCCGACCCGGCTGGCTCGGCACGGCTCGTTTTTAACCCTTGAAGGGAAAACAAGCATTAGACGAGCGGAGTTTGAAAAAGACTTTTCGCCGATCGATCCGGACTGTGATTGCTTTGCCTGCCGCAATTTTTCCAAGGCCTATATCCGCCACCTCTTCTGGGCTAGAGAAATTACCGCCATGCACCTTTTAACGATCCACAACCTCCGCTTTTTTATGCGTTTGATGGCGAAGACCCGCCAGGATATCCTCGAAGACCGGATCTAAACTGAAATTTTACCAGGAAACCAACGATTAGCTACCGTAAGGAGCTAAATCATGGTTGGAACGATCAATTTAAAGAGTTTTACCGCTGAACAAGTTAGAACGGCGCGCGCCGCTTCTTCTTGCCATCGATATGTGTCACCTGTTATCAGCAAAGCACCGGAGCGAATTGCCCGTCTTGCCGGTTATCAGGATTATGAAGAGATGTCATTGTCTTATGAACTACATTTCAATGCCGGGAGGATGATTGATATTCCGGCCTCATTTTATCCGATTTACCTTAGCGCGCCAGATAATTATAAAAAAACACCTAGTTATTATCGAGCGGTCGAAATAACCTTAGATCTTTTATTCGGTCATAAATTAAAAGAGAGCCAGGGTATTCAACTGGCCTCAAATTATGGCCCGTTTTTAGCTTATTTGCAGGAACAAAGAGGGATTTCTGGCCTGATTGGGGTAGATACCGATCCGATTGCGGTCCAATATGCGGAGCAGAATGGCTTGCCGGTCATTAAGGCTGATGTTAGAAATCTTCCTTTCCCTGATTATAGCCAAGATGTCGTGATCAGCGGTCTTTTTCTGGACCCCTGGTATTTAAGGATTATTGCTGATTTCAGCGGCTATGGACGAGGCGAGGAAGACGCTTTTTTAAAAGATGTGCTAAGTGAAACTTATCGGGTTTTAAAGCCAGGCGGCTGTTTGATCTCTCTGCACGAGTGGTTTGTTCATCCTAATGAAAAAAAGACCGAGTGGCATCCTTTTTCAAGATCGCAGTTTTTTTCTCAAGAAGCGATCAATGATTTCTTATCCTTGGAAGATATCGCGGTTTTGCAAAAGCCTTTCTAGGCTTAGTAGTACACGTAATAGTAATTATTGTTGGTCGGTTTGAGGGTTGTGGTCAAAGTCGGCGCCCCTTCAATATTATAGCGGATGCCGTTTTCAGTGAAATCAGTCGAAAAAAGGGCGTCCCAAGCCAGGTAGGAGCCGTTCCCCAGGTCGGTCGCGAAATATTTTATCCCCGAAGCGACATTAACCCCGAGCCCGCCGGCTACCGCGCCAATTCGAACTTTGACCGGGATCGCGTACTGCGGGTTGCCGGAATCAAAGTAGTAGTTCCCGTTCAGCGTGAACAAGATCCTTTCCCCGAACATGAAAGTGCACCCCAGGCCGATCCCCTCCGCTGAATTACCTTCAAATTCTAGCCCGGCGCTCGCTTGGTTGTTGGCCAGGTTCATGGAAAAGAGGATCGCCAGCGAGATCCACCCGTCTTTATTGTTCTTATAACTGTCGGGGAGGGCAAAAGAACAAGATGCCAAATATAATACGAAAATGATTGTAAGAGTTCTTTTCATTATAATAAAATGGGCAGTGCTGGACTCGAACCAGCGACCTCCTCGGTGTAAGCGAGGCATTCTAACCAGCTGAACTAACTGCCCGGAGATGGTGGGCGCGAGAGGTATCGAACCTCTGACTTCCTGCGTGTGAAGCAGGCGTTCTACCACTGAACTACGCGCCCCTAAAGGGAAATCGGCTCTTCTATGGTAGCATGCCTTGACGCCTCCAGCAAGCTGGGGTAGACTGATTATCAGACGAGAAGGGCCCTTAGCTCAATGGTTAGAGCAATCGACTCATAATCGATTGGTTATAGGTTCGAGTCCTATAGGGCCCATTTTTTAAGGAGGCTGTTTTATATGGTTGAAAAAGCAAAAAATATCGATGAGTTGTTGGCCCAGATCGACGAATTCGAGAAAACGATCCACGGTTTAGCCGAAAATGTCGCCAAGTTGAAGGTCAAACTGGTGGAGAACAAGGCCAAATACGGGCCAGATCTCTCGACATGGCCAAAAGAAGCCTAGCGTTTTTCCTGGCCTCGTTATTTTTGATTTTGACCGCCTTGCCGCTCGCGGCTAAAAGCGCGCCGCCGTACCCATCAATCAAAATCCTGGTGACTACTTATTACACCCAAAATTGGAGCGAGACTGGGCGCTACCGCCGGGTTTCCAAAGACGGCCATCGCCTGGGTAACTTCGTTGCCCTGAACTTTCTCCCCGGCGGCAGTATCGTGATGATCCCTCGCTTGTTCAAAAACCAGCTTTTTGAGGTTGCCGACACCTTTGGCGGGCGCGGCTACGATTATTTCAAGGGGAAACGATACTGGAAAATCGATATTCTGCGGGATGAAGGGGAGTTTTACGAAGATATCGATTCACCGGTCGACCTCTACATTGTTAAATATAATAAGCGGGGGGAGTTCAAGAACCGGGAGGTTAAAAGGAACGCCCTTCTGATCTACAAACACTTTGAAAAACAATTTAAATGAAAACTGCTTTTAACCGCGCAATTTATTGCGCGGTTGCAACAATATTAATCCTTACTGGTTGCGCTGGGCCTTCAGTTGAGATCAGCCGGCACAAAGATCTGCCGCCCCAGCCGGTGAAAAGGTATTCCTTTAAGAAGTTCCCTGTCCTGGAATACCACCTGATCCGCCGGCCGGAAGCCCGTTGGTCGCGAACCCCGGAAAATTTCCGGCGCGACCTGGAATGGCTCCGCGCCCACAATTACTATCCCTTCAATCTACGCGATATTCTGACCGGTTTCCCGGGTTTGCCGAAAGGCAAGATCCCGGTCATTCTGACCTTTGATGATTCTTCCTCGAGCCAGTTTCGCTACTTACCTAATGGGGAAGTCGACCCGGAGTGCGCGGTCGGGATCATTAAACAATTTTCGGCCAAGTATCCGGACTGGCCGGCCCGGGGGACCTTTTTTATCGTCGTCAGGACCAATAATCCCGACCGGAATATCTTTGGCCAACCCGAACGGCCGGAATATAAAGGCAAAAAACTCCGTCAGCTGGAAGAATGGGGGTTTGAAGTCGCGTCGCACACCTACAGCCACGAACGGTTGGGGGATGTTTTAACTAAAGAAGCGGCCTATTCGCTGGCCCGCTCGGCAAAAGCTTTGAGCGAATTGACCGGCCGGCCGGTCGTCAGCCTGGCCTTGCCGATGGGGCTCTATCCAAGCGATGAGGCGGTCTTTTCCGGCGAGTACCAAAAGATTGCCTATGATTTCAAAATAGCAGCTGAAGTAGCCGGTGGCCTCCAGCCGACGCCAGGGAGTCCCGGTTTTAATCCGCTTCATATCCACCGGATCCAAACGATCGCGAGCGAGTGGCGTAAGTTTTTCAACCGTCCCCAATAAAAAAGCCGTGTGGTTAGCACGGCTTTTCATTAATCCAAAACGTCAGCTTCTTACTTCAAATATTCTTTAAGCTTCCTGGCCCGGGTCGGGTGTTTTAATTTCCGCAACGCTTTGGCTTCGATCTGCCGGATGCGCTCGCGGGTGACGTTGAAAACTTTGCCGACTTCTTCCAAGGTCCGCGGATGCCCGTCGTCCAGGCCGAAGCGGAGCTTCAAGACCGTTCGTTCGCGTTCCGAGAGAGTGTTCATGACTTCTTCCAGGTCGTCGCGCAGCAGGCCCTGCAGGACGATGTCGTCCGGCGCCTGAATAGTGATATCTTCGACGAAATCACCGAGCCGCGAACTTTCCTCGTCGCCGATCGGCGCTTCGAGCGACAGGGGGACCTGCGAGATCCGGAGGATCTCCCGGACCTTGTCGACCGACATTCGGCAGCGCTGGGCGATCTCTTTTTCCGTCGGCTTATGGCCGAGCTGTTGCAGGAGGATGCGCGTGGTCTTGCGCAGCCGGTTGATCGTTTCGATCATGTGGACCGGGATCCGGATGGTCCGGGCCTGGTCGGCGATGGCGCGGGTGATCGCCTGGCGGATCCACCAGGTCGCGTAAGTCGAGAATTTGTAACCCTTGCGGTAGTCGAACTTTTCCACGGCGCGGATGAGCCCCAGGTTCCCTTCCTGGACGAGGTCGAGGAAGAGCATGCCGCGGCCGGTATATTTTTTGGCGATAGAGACGACCAGTCGCAGGTTGGAGTTGACCAGTTTGTGTTTGGCGCGGATGTCGCCGGCTTTCAACCGTTTGGCCAGGACGACTTCTTCTTCCGAAGTCAGCAGCGGGAACTTGCCGATCTCGCGCAGGTACATCCGGACGGTGTCGTCGACACCGACCCCTTTAAGGCTGAGGAGTTCCTTCTGCAGGTCCTCGGCTTTCGGGATCGCCTCTTCCTTGGCCATCTTGCTGTTTTCCGACAGATCAATGCCGGAGCTCAGCAGCAGTTCGATCTGGTCGAGTTTCTTCTCCGGTTCAGGATAGACCGAGAGGATCTCTTCGGGCGTTAAAAAACCCTTGCGGGCCCCCAAAGTCTTCAATGTTTCAAAATCTTCTTTTTTACCAAAATACATGCAATCCCCTCCAATTTGTTATCGAACACCCGGCTAGGAAATTTCAGTCTTTAATGCCGAGAGAAGTTCCGCCGCCCGGACCGCGTCGCCGGCCGCTTCCGCCTGGAGCAATTCTCCTTTAATGGCGCTGACCCGCCCCTTCAAATGCTCTCCCTTAAGGGACTGGATGCAATCGCGCAGGATCTCCTGCGGATTCTCCACCGTTTCACCAAGCAGGGCGGTGGTCAGGAGCCGTTTGGCCCCTTCGTCCTCGATCATTCCGAGGAGCGCGTGCTCCGGTTGTTCGGCGCCGCTTAAGTCCGCGCCGTATAACAGCGTCGCGACTTGGCGGGCTTCCGGCGTTACGAAATGATCGAGCGGCAATTCCGCTTTCAAGGTCTCTCGCGCGTCGTTGTTTTGCGCCGCCAGGGCTAACAAATGTTTTTCGGCCGCGATGATCTTGGAAGCGGGTTTCTCCACTGTCCGGCGCAGGTCGCGCGCCCCGTGATTGCTATAGAAGCGGAGCTTTTTCGCTTCGGCCAGGACCTGTTCTCCCGTCGTCTTGAGCAAAGTCGCCGCCAATTTGGCGTACTCTTTTTGCGCGAATTGATCGGTCTCCTGGGCGAGGAGCGGGCCGATCTCTTTCAGCGCCCGGCCGCGCCCTTCGATCTCGGTCAGATTATGACGGCTCAAAGTCCGCCTGAGCTTGAACTCGAGATAGGGGAGCGATTCGCTCAAGGATTTTTTCAACGCTTCGGCGCCCAGCTTTTGGACCAGCTCGTCGGGGTCTTTCGCCCCGCTGAATTGGGCGATCCTAACTTTAAGCCCGGCCGACCGGACGATCTCCGCCGAACGTTCGGCCGCGGTTTCGCCGGCCGGATCGGCGTCGTAAGCCAGTACTACTGTATCGGCGAAGCGCGCCAGCAACTTGCACTGGCCGATCGTCAGGGCCGTGCCTAGCGGCGCGACGACGTTTTTAACTCCGGCCTGAAAGGTCGAGATCAGGTCGACGTTCCCTTCGACCAGGACCGCGGTCTTGGCCGCTTTGATCGCCTCTTTGGTGAAATTAAGCCCGAAGATCGCGTCCCCTTTGTGAAAGACCGGCGTGTCGGGCGAATTCAAATACTTCGGTTCTTTACCGTCAAGAGAGCGGCCGCTGAAACCGAGCAGCCGGCCCCGGGTGTCCATGATCGGGAACTGCAGGCGGCCGCGGAAACGGTCGTAGTAGCTCCCTTTTTCGTTTTCTCGCTCCAGCACTAAGCCCGCCTGTTCCATCATTTGCGGATGGGCGCCGCGGGAGAGGAGGTGACGGTACAAATGGTCCCAACCTTCCGGCGCGCAGCCGAGATTGAACAGCGCGGCAGTCTGGTCGCTGATGCCGCGCGCTTTCATGTAGTCGCGGGCCGCTTGTCCTTCCGGTTCCTGCAAGGTCTTGACGAAAAACTTGCCGGCGATTTGCATCAGGTCGTAGATCTGGTCGCGCTGGCTTTTTCCGGCGCCGCCCGTACCGGCCCCTTCGACTTCGATCCCCAGTTTTTCGCCGAGCTCGCGGACCGCTTCGGCAAAGCCGAGGTTGTCGATCTGCATGATAAAGTCAAAAACGTTCCCGCCCGCGCCGCAGCCGAAGCAGTGGAACAACTGTTTCTCTTCCGAAACGGTGAACGAAGCGGTCTTTTCAGAATGGAACGGGCAGAGCCCCAAATGGCTGCGGCCCCGTTTGCGGAGCGGCACATATTCTGAAATGACCGAGACGATATCCGACTTTTTTCTGATCTCTTCGATCGTTTGGGCTGGGATCAAGCAGTCTGCCTCCATTCGTCGGGGACGAAAAGCTCCTGGAATTTATTGATGGCATAGCGGTCGGTCATGCCGGCGATGAAATCGACGGTGTGCTGGAGTTGGTCGCGTTCTTTAACGCCTTTTTGGAATTGCAGGTTGTAGTGATAGTAGCGGAACAGACGCTGCAGCAGTTCCGGTACTTTTTTCTCTTCTTGTTTGGCGGCCGGGTTGGTGTAAACGTTTTTATACATAAAATCGTAGAGACCGTCCATGGCGGTCTGGACCTCCCGGCTCATCCGGATGACCGGTTTGCCCCGGCTGTGTTTGACGATATCGGTCACGATCCGGTCGAGAATGTTCTTCCCCAGGACCCGCATATGCTGGCGGGGGAGCTGTCTTTCTTTCAGGACTCCGGCGACAATGGCGTCTTCCATGTCGTGCCGCAGGTAAGCGATCCGGTCGGCCAGGCGGACGATGCATCCCTCGAGCGTCGCCGGCCAGGGATCGTCCGGCGTATGGTTGCGGATCCCGTCGAGTACTTCCCAGGTCAGGTTGAGCCCTTCGCCGTCCCGCTCCAGGTGTTCGACGACCCGCAGGCTCTGTTCGTTATGATAGAAGCGCCGGCCGTAATGTTTGACCACGTCGTCTAAAACATACTCGCCGGCGTGGCCGAACGGGGTATGTCCCAGGTCGTGGCCCAGGGCGACCGCTTCGGCCAGATCTTCGTTCAAGGCGAGAGCCCGGGCAATGGTCCGGGCGATCTGCGCCACTTCCAAAGTGTGGGTCAGCCGGGTCCGGAAGTGGTCTTCGACCGGTGAGATAAAGACCTGGGTCTTATGCTTTAAACGGCGGAACGACTTGGAATGGATAATCCTGTCACGATCACGCTGGAAAGCGGCGCGGAGCGGGCATTCTTTTTCCTGCTTTTTGCGGCCCCGGGTCTTGGCCGAGAAAGCAGCGTGGGGCGAGAGAAATTGCTTCTCCCGCCCCTCGATTTCCTCACGAATTAGCAGTCGGAATCAACTCCTATTTTTTTGCTTTCAAAACTGCTTGAGCCGCCGCCAGTCTGGCGATCGGCACGCGATACGGAGAACAGCTGACGTAGGTTAGCCCGACATGGTGGCAGAACTCGATCGACGACGGGTCGCCGCCGTGTTCGCCGCAGATCCCGAGCTTGAGGTCCTTCTTGGTCTTGCGGCCTTTTTGCACCGCCATGGCAACCAGTTGGCCGACCCCTTCCTGGTCCAGCGACTGGAACGGATCGTCTTTATAGATCCCCATCTCGACGTAGGTCGGCAAGAACTTGCCGGCATCGTCGCGGGAGAGTCCCATGGTCATCTGGGTGAGGTCGTTGGTCCCGAAAGAGAAGAACTGGGCTTCTTCGGCAATCTTGTCGGCGACCAGCGCGGCGCGCGGCACTTCGATCATCGTGCCGACCATGTATTCGACCTTCACGCCGAATTTGGCGATGGTCTCTTTGGCGACCTGGTGGATGATCGCGGTCTGGTTCTTGAGCTCGGCGACGGACCCGACGAGCGGGACCATGATCTCCGGTTTAACGACGATCCCTTTTTTCTTCAGCTCGCAAGCGGCTTCAATGATCGCCTGGGCTTGCATTTCGGTGATCTCCGGGTAGATGATCCCGAGGCGGCAGCCGCGATGGCCGAGCATCGGATTGAATTCATGGAGCGAATCGACTTTCTTCTGGACGTGTTCCAGGGAAACGCCCATTTCAGTCGCCATTTCCTGCTGTTGCGCCGTTTCGTGCGGCACGAATTCGTGCAGCGGCGGATCGAGCAGGCGGATGGTGACCGGCAGTCCCTTCATCGCTTCGAAAATTCCGATGAAGTCGCCTTTTTGCATCGGCAGAAGTTTGGCCAGCGCTTTTTTGCGTCCGGCCACGTCGTCGGCCAGGATCATTTCGCGGACCGCTTTAATTCTATCCCCTTCAAAGAACATGTGCTCGGTGCGGCAGAGGCCGATCCCTTCGGCGCCGAAGTCGCGGGCGACCTGCGCGTCTTTCGGGGTGTCGGCGTTGGTCCGGATCCCGAGTTTTCTGACTTTGTCGGCCCAGGCCAGGATCTTGCCGAAATTACCGGAGAGCTGGGGGAGGCTGGTCGGGACTTTCCCCTTCATGACCTGACCGGTGCTGCCGTCGATCGAGATCCAGTCCCCTTCTTTAATGACGACCCCTTTAGCTTCGAATTGTTTGGTCTTATAATTGATATCGATCTCGCCGCAACCGGCGACGCAGCATTTACCCATGCCGCGGGCGACGACCGCCGCGTGAGAGGTCATCCCGCCCCGGGCGGTGAGGATCCCTTCAGCGACGTTCATCCCGCCGATATCTTCGGGCGAGGTTTCGATCCTAACGAGAATAACTTTCTTCCCGTCCTTGACCCACTCTTCGGCTTCGTCAGCGTGGAAGACCGCCTGGCCGGTTGCCGCGCCTGGAGAGGCGGGGAGACCTTTGGCAATGACTTCTTTTTTCGCTTTCGGGTCGAAAGTCGGGTGAAGGAGCTGGTCGAGCTGTGATGGGGCGATCCTAAGCAGGGCGGTGTTGGTGTCGATCAGTTTTTCGGCGACCATGTCGCAGGCAATTTGCAGGGCGGCGGCGGCGGTCCGCTTGCCGTTCCGGGTCTGGAGCATCCAAAGCTTACCCTTTTGAATGGTGAACTCGATGTCCTGCATGTCGCGATAATGCTTCTCAAGTTTCTTGTAGGTCGCTTCGAGGGTCTTGTAAGCGACCGGCATGACTTCTTCCAGGGTCTTCTGGTCGGCGGAAGACTTGGTGGAGTTGTTGACCGGCTGCGGGGTCCGGATGCCGGCGACCACGTCTTCACCCTGGGCGTTGATCAGGTATTCGCCGTAGAACTTGTGTTCGCCGGTCGATGGGTTGCGGGTGAAAGCGACGCCGGTGCCGGAGTCGTTCCCCATGTTGCCGAAGACCATGGCCTGGACGCTAACGGCGGTTCCCCAGTCGTGCGGGACTTTGTTGATCTGCCGGTACTTGATCGCTCTCTCGCCCATCCAGGAACCGAAAACGGCTTCAACGGCGCCCCAGAGCTGGGTCCACGGATCTTCCGGGAAATCCATCCCTTTCCGTTTTTTAATCGCCGCTTTGAAGCGTTTCACTAATTCTTTGAGGTCGTCAACTTTGAGGTCGACATCGAGCTTGATCCCTTTTTCTTTTTTAACTTCGTCCATGATCTCTTCGAACGGATCGATGTCGGTCTTGGTCTGTGGTTTGAGGCCGAGGACGACGTCGCCGTACATCTGGACGAAGCGGCGATAGGCGTCCCAGGCGAACCGTTCATTGCCGGACTGTTTAACCAGGCCGACGACGGTCTTATCATTGAGGCCGAGGTTAAGGACCGTGTCCATCATCCCCGGCATGGAGACGCGGGCGCCGGAGCGGACCGAAACGAGCAGGGGATTGGTTTCACTGCCAAATTCTTCTCCCGCGCCCATGGTCTTTTCGATGTGTTTCATGCTTTCGCGGATCTGGGCGTCGAGCGCTTTCGGATATTTCCGGTTCAGTTTGTAATAAACCGTGCACATTTCCGTGGTGATGGTGAAGCCCGGAGGGACAGGGATCCCGATGTTGGTCATTTCCGCCAGGTTGGCCCCTTTACCTCCCAGCAGATTCTTCATTTCCGCCTTGCCGTCCGCCTTTTTCCCGCCGAACCGATAAACGTACTTGGTCTCTTTCTTACCTTTAGCCATTGTTCTTTACCCCTTTCTGAATTTTGCTTTCGCGAATCGCGGATCCAAGGAGGGTCTCGTGACTCGTTTTATGCCTAAATAAATGGTGGAGCCGAGGGGGATCGAACCCCTGACCTCTTGACTGCCAGTCAAGCGTTCTTCCAGCTGAACTACGGCCCCACACTTCCCGCCGAAGGCGGGGAAAATCTAAATACGAAATTCGAAACAAAGGAACACGAAATACGAAACAAAGGAAAAAGGATCGCGAACCGTTGTTTATTATACACCAAAAGGGCTGGGTTGGGAATTAATAATGGTAGATTATCGCTTCTTTGCCCCAGAGCTCTTCTAAATTGTAATATTCCCGCTCCACGACGCCCAAAATGTGGACGACGATCGAGCCGAGATCGAGGATGATCCAGCCGGAACCGAGCACTCCCTGCCAGCGATAGCCTTTAACGTCGGCTTTGCGCAGAACATGGTCGATCTCGTTGCCGATGGCGCGAAGCTGGGGCTCGCTTTCCCCGCTGCAAATGATCAGGTAATCAACCAAGTTGGAGGTCTTGCGGACATCGAGCGCCTTGAGGTCGATGGCCAGTTTGCTTTCGGCCGCTTTGGCGATCAGCTCGATGAGTTTTTCGTCGCTTTTTCTGGTAATGATTATTCCCTCTCTTTTTTGAGATAACTGCCGACGGTCGAACGGAGGAGTTCCGCGTCCGGCTTAAAATAGTAAATGCCGTCGACCATCAGGCTGCTCCCCTGAACGGTCGTCATCCCGATCTGGCCGGTCTCTTCGGCGCCGCGCAAGGCGAGCGAGAGTCCCAGGACCTGGCGGGAATTAAGGTTCGTTTCGATGCAGCCGAGGAGGGTGAAGAAAATATCCGGGCTCTGCAGGATGTTTTCGCGCCGCATCAGCTGTTTGCCGACGGTCTTCACGAAGTCCTGCTGGCGGTTGATCCGGGAGAAGTCGTTGTCGGAATGGCGGAAACGGAGGTAGCCCATGACCTGATGGCCGTTCAATTTCTGGCGGCCGGGTTGGAGGTCGATCCGCAGGTCGTCGGCATAATCGACGTAATACATCCGCTTGGGGACGTTGACCTCAACGCCGCCGATCTTGTCGATGATCTCTTCAACCCCGGTCAGGTCGACGGTCACGAAATAGGGGATCTTGATCCCGAGAAACTCTTCCACGGTCAGCCGGGCGAGCTCGACCCCGCCGTAAGCAAAGGCGTGGTTGACCTTGTCGAGGCCGCGGCCGGGAATGGTGACCAGGGTGTCGCGCGGAATGGAGACGACGCCGACCGCCCGTTTGTCCGGATCGACGTGGACGACCATGATCGAATCGGAGCGGTGGGAATATCCCTTGTCGACCCCGAGGACCAGGATGTTCGACTTTGGAAAGATCGGCGAGGTCGGGGCTAAGCTTAAAAAGACCTCCAGCAAGGCGAGTCGGGAGGCGACGCCGATCGCGAAACCGGCGAACATGCCGAAAAGGATCACGGCAATGGCGATCACGACAAAGATTTTTTTCGAGCGTTTTTTAGTTTCCATTTTTCAGCAACAGGTCGTTCCTTGTTTCAACGGTGACCGGATCGAACGGCAATCCCCGGCCCAGAAAATAGGCGACCGAGTGGCCGGTGAATTCAATGATCGCCCGGTCCAGGTCCAGGAAAGCGAGCTTTCTGACTTGATCGATCCCGGCGAACTGCCGGTCGACTTCGATGTGATCGGCCAGGTAGATCACTTTTTCCAGCTTGGTCATCCCGGCCCGTCCGGTCGTGTGGCTGGCGATCGCCTGGAGGACCGCCTGATTTTTGACGCCGAATTCTTTGGCCGCCAAATAACGGCCGATCTCAGCGTGAAAAAGTTTCGGTTCGAAGCGCCGGACCGGATCGATCTTCAACTTGAGCTTTTTGGCCATCCGGAGGAGGCCGGGCCGGTCGTAACGCCGGGCGCAATCGTGGAGCAGGGCGGCCAGGCTAGCCTGGGACGCGCTGACATGATGCTTGGCGGCGAGCTCGAGAGCGATCTTTTCTACCCGGAGGGAGTGGGCAAATCGTTCCTGATCGAGAGAGTTTTTTAGCCGTTCGAGGATGGCCGCTCTTGATATCATGTTTCCGTCTTGAATTATAACAATGTAGAAAATGCTTGTCAACCCGGGCGGCGGTTGTTACAATGGACGTTAATGAACGATTTAGCGGTAGTGATCTTAGCGGCCGGCAAAGGGGTGCGGATGCAATCCGACCTCCCCAAGGTTTTTCACCCGGTGTTAGGCGAGCCGATGCTGGCTCATGTCCTGAAAACCACCCAAAAGCTCCAGCCGGCCAAAACTCTGGTCGTCGTCGGCCACCGGCGCGAGTTGATCGCCGATTTCTTCAAGGATTGGCCGGTCGAGTTCGTCGTCCAGGCGGAGCAGAAGGGGACCGGCCACGCCGTTTTGATGGCGGAGCCGAACTTAGCCGGGTTTAAAGGGACGGTCCTGATCCTGGCGGGGGATGTCCCGCTTTTGTCAGAGAGGACCTTGCGCCGCTTGCTCGATTTCCACCGCCAGCAGAAAGCGGCGGCGACCGACCTGACCGCGGTCTTGCCGGCAGGCGGGAATTACGGCCGGATCGTCCGCCAGCCAAACGGCGAGATCTTAAAGATCGTCGAGAAAAAAGACGCCTCCCCGGAAGAATTAAAGATCAACGAGGTCAACACCGGGACGTTTTGCTTCGATAAGGAAGCCCTTTTTGCCGCTTTAAAAGAGGTCCGCTCCGAAAACGCCCAAAAGGAATATTACCTGACCGACACGATCGAGATCTTACGGAACCAGAAACGGCCGGTCTATGCTTTCAGCACCGACGATCCCGCCGAAACGCTTGGGGTCAACACCAAGGACGAACTGGCGGAGATCGAAGAGCTCCTGCGGCAGAGGCTCCAAACTAATGCGGCCGTTTAATCTCCCCCTGTTGATTTTTTTCGGTATCGCTGGAACTTTAGCCCTGCTAATTTTTCGCTTACCGCACTATGTTTTGCCTTTCTACGCCGGTTTGGCCAGTTTGGCGATGGGGTGGGCGGTTTTGTCGGCCGCTCCCGGTAACCGGATCAATTCCACTTACGCTTTTCTGGCCGGTTCGATCTTTATTTTCGCTTTAGCCCTCTTCTTTTTTGCCACCGCCAAAGTTCCGGCCGAAGCCCTTTTCTATTTAAGGGTCGCGGCGATCAGCGGCCTGGCAATGGTGGGCAGTTTCCTCTATTTTTCTTTTATTTTTCCGAAACTCGATAACTTGCCGAAGCTGACGACGTTGATCGCCTGGGGGATTGGGGCCCTGGTCCTGCTGGCGCTTTCCTTTACCGGCTTGTTGTTTGAAAACGCGGTCATTTCTCCGGAAGGGAACGGCTTCAACGCCGGGTTAGGATTGCCTATATATCTCTTGTTTGTCGTTTGGACGATCTTGTACGCGGCGCAGGTCCTCCGGCGGAAGCGGAAACACTATTTCGGGACCAGCCGCCTCCAGGTCGGGTACATTATACTGGGGGGCTCATTGGCGTTGATCGTGCCGATCCTGGGGAATTTCCTCCTGCCGCTGATCGGTTTTAACCAGCTTCTCGGCTATGGGCCGTTTTTTCTGATGATACTGACCGCCTTCGGCTATTATTCAATCCTGAAACATCGCCTGATGAGCCTGGATATTATCATCCACCACATCACGGTCTACGGTTTGGCCGCCCTTTTTTCCCTTTTTCTCTTTTCGATCATCGCGTTGGTCGGCCAATTGTATTTTGCCGGCCAGCCCGGTTTTGGCCTGCTGACCTTTTCCGCTTTCGACGCGCTGGCGGTCGCCATTCTTTACCAGCCGCTGGTGACCATCTTTGGCCTGATCGCCGACCGCCTCTTTTTTAAAGGGCGCTACGACTACCGGAACACACTTCTTAAGATCAGCCGGGAGATCGCTTCGGTCATCAAGATCGAAGGACTCACTAAACTGATCGTCATGTCATTCGTTAAAACAATGGAGGTCTCGGAGATCTCCTTTTTGCTCCTTGACCAGGAGCGGGAACATTTCCGTTCGATCCCGATGTCGATCCCGCGCTACAAACGGATCGAGATCGACGTCGACAGCCCGATCGTCTCCTGGCTTTCGATCATGCAGGACGTCCTGGTCCGGGACGAGATCGAAGACGAGATCGAGCGGCAGTCGATTCACGTCCAGGCGGTGGCCGACCCGACCGACCTGGAAGAGGTGCGGGACGAAATGGACCGGCTGGGGATCCCCTTTTGGGTGCCGATCATTTCCAAAGACCAAATGATCGGGATCATCGCTTTGGGGAACAAAACTTCGGGGGACATTATGACCTCGGAAGATATCGGGCTATTAAGCACGCTGGCGAGCCAGACGGCGGTGGCGCTCGATAACGCCCGGCTCTACGCCCAGGTCGTCAACATGAAAGATTACAACGAAGAGATCCTG
>Ga0265297_10004084_pt1 | contig 24649 bp, 21 predicted proteins | sample Munlanlwell13791_FD_192502 | JGI IMG/M metagenome (GOLD analysis project Ga0265297, IMG submission 192502) | Leachate microbial communities from a municipal landfill in Southern Ontario, Canada - Leachate well 137-91 | ecosystem: Engineered > Solid waste > Landfill > Unclassified | place... | reverse complement strand
GCTTATTCTATCAAACGGTCACATTTGTCCGCTTTTGTATGCAACGCTGGCTCATGCCGGATTTTTCTCCTTGTCGGAGCTGGCAAGTTTGAGAAAGTTAGGAAGCCGGCTGCAAGGCCATCCGGAGCGTATGAGACTTCCCGGGGTTGAAACAACATCAGGTCCTTTAGGATCCGGCTTGGGACAATCGGCAGGTTATGCCTACTCAGCCCGTATAGATGATAAAAAGTTCCGTGTTTTTTGTATTACTTCTGACGGAGAACATCAGGAAGGAAATCATTGGGAAGCCGTTATGTTTTCAGGAAAATATAATCTTTCAAACCTGACTCTTTTTGTTGACAGAAATAATATACAGATAGACGGGTATACTGAAAACATCATGCCACTTGAGCCTTTGAAAGCAAAATACGAATCATTTAACTGGTCGATAATTGAAGTTGACGGGCACAATATTGAGGCCTTAATTGATGCCGTCAATATGGCAAAATCTATTCATGAAAATCCGACTGTTATCATATGTAGAACGATTCCCGGTAAGGGAGTTGAATTTATGGAAAATCTTCCGGAGTGGCACGGTAAGCCACCCAACTTGGGAGAAACGATTGAAGCCCTTAATGATTTAAGGACATTATCTGGTAAAATTTTATCAGAGCACGAGTAATGAAGCTTATTCGAGTTACTGGAGTTAGTTATGTGGTCAAGTAAAAAACCAAAATAAAATGGACGAAAAAAATTACCAAAAGATAAACTCGGTTAAAATAATTATCGAAAGACCGGGCGGTGAAGTGCTTATTATTCAGGAGCTGGAAAGCGATGAGTGGATGCCTTTGCATTGGGGTTTGCCTGGCGGCCGTCCAAGGCTTAAAGAATCACTGCGTGACGCCCTTAAACGTACTCTACAGGAGGAAATTGGTGCGGAGATCGAGCCACAGGGAATATATAAAATTGAGGAGCTTTTACACACGGATAGGACTGTTTTGATGTTTATTGCGGTTGCCAGGTTATCTGAAGAAATTGAGATAAAAGCGAGAATGAATGCTCACAGATGGGTAAATGCTTATGATTTGGAGAAAATGGATACTTCAGAATTCACTGCTTTTTATGCTAAGAAATTAATTCTTGATTACCTTTCGGGTAACCGGGAATATATCGATTTATCCCTGATTGAAACACAGCACTACTACGGACTTCAAAGCGATTCTGAATATCGGAAGTGGAGAGATTCAGAGAAGAAGATTTAATCAAGTAAATAACTTGGTGAACCGGCTTTATGTTAAATCCTGATTTGAAACTAAATAAGAATATGTTTACCGAGGAAATTGAGAAAGTACCTACTCGAAACGGTTATGGTAAAGGATTAGTTGAGGCTGCGAGAAAGGAAGAGCGTATTGTAGCGTTGTGCGCGGATTTAACAGAATCTACCCGGACCGAATATTTCAAGAAAGAATTTCCGGAAAGATTTATCCAAGTTGGGGTTGCAGAGCAGGTGATGGCAACCGTTGCATCGGGTATGGCCAATTACGGCAAAATTCCCTTTATAGCCTCGTATGCTACGTTTTCTCCTGGACGTAACTGGGAGCAGATAAGAACTACAATTGCACTAAATAATGTTCCGGTTAAGATTGCAGGACATCATGCGGGCGTTTCCGTTGGGGCTGACGGTGCCACTCACCAAGCATTGGAGGATATTGCACTTATGCGTGTTTTGCCGAATATGATAGTTGTAGTTCCTTGTGATGCAATCGAGGCAAAAAAAGCCACTCTTGAGGCTTCTTCAAATAATAAACCTACATATCTTCGCTTTACCAGAGAAAAAACACCAATTATGACAACAAAAGATACACCGTTTAAGATAGGGAAAGCTGAAGTTTTTTGGGATAATGATAATCCACAGGTTGCAATTATCGGATGTGGTCCTTTGGTTTATGAAGCACTTCTTGCCGCAAAAGAATTGGAAAGTCAGGGAATAGGTGTTGTGGTTGTAAATTCTCATACAGTCAAACCTTTAGATGGAGAAACAATTCTTGAGGTTGTGAGAAAAACAGGTGCTGTGGTGACGGTTGAGGAGCATCAGATTGCCGGAGGATTGGGGGGAGCGGTATCGGAGTTTTTGGCTAAAACTTATCCTGTTCCAATGGAATTTATAGGAATGAAAGACGGGTTTGGTGAATCGGGTGAGCCCGAAGGACTTTTAGAAAAATATATGATGAAATCAAAAGACATTATCGAAGCAGTTACGAAGGTGATCAAAAGAAAAGTCTAATCTACGGATTCCCTTCCTTTTCCGATTTATGTTTCCTATTCTTCATTAGTTTTTTGACGAATATAAATAATACCAGAGCTGGCACCCAAATTACTGAATAGACACCAAGCCATATTCCCATTGTAGCCAAACCCCTTAGAGATTTGACTAGCGATCTTACTGCAAGTTTAAATATGACCGCCGGCCTAAAGGTTTCACTGGGTGCGTAGGGAAGGGCTATTTCGTCGGTTGATAGATAAATTGTAAGTTTTGCGAGTTGAGCATTTTTTTGCAAAGCATCTTGCTGGCCTTTGTATGAATCAATCTGGTTTTGATAACTTAAGATTTGTTGTGTTAGGTTTGTGATATCTGAAATTTCGGTGGCTTGATCCAGTATACTTTCAAGCCGGGTTTTTGTCCTTTGAATCTGGGCGATGCGGGTATCTATGTCTATGTATTGATCAGTGACATCACGCCCAAGCAGATTTTCCGAAACGACTTTGACTGAAAGGGATCGAAAATGATCAAGTGCCCCTTCGAGTTTTTCCGAAGGAATTCTGATTATGACGGTTGCTGTTGGGGCATCCTGGGGATTTGAAATATTTGATGACACCATATAACCTCCGTTCGTTTGTGTATAATTAACGATTTTGTTACGTATTTCAGTTACATTTTTAACAAGAAGAGATACATTTGATTCCTGGATAACCAAGCGCTCGTCAATATCGGTTTGGGGTGCATATTCTCTGCCTCTGGGAAAAAAAGATGGAGTCTCCAGTCCGGTTGTCGCGACGGACCCTAAGGAGGCTTCCGGTGCTATAACTGAATCATCTGTGTATTGACCCGTACTTTTTGAAGTGCTTGGGATACTTAAACTCAATAAGTTCAATCCGAAAAAAGATCTTCCGAGGCTAATAAGAATGTATGCTACGGCAATGAGAAGTATCGCAATAATTTTATTTTTCTTAATCCACTCTATCATTTGATATAGGTATTGAAATAATTATGATCCCGCTAAAGATTGGTTGTCAATGATGGTTAATATCTGGTTTCACAAATTGATTTACTATCATTCCAAACGCAATCTATAATGCCATCTTCACCGCTTTTTGTTGAAAGGTAACCGTCTTCTTGAAGAACTAAAACGTCTATTGATTCGCAGGCTTCTTTAGTTGACTGACTTTGGCAGACGTCACCGAGGCAAAAGGAATGCAAGAAAGATCTGATGTCTTGATCTTTGTTAATTTCGGAGCAACTTTTAATTATGACCGGCGGAGGGGTAGGCTGGATTGTGTCGGCTGGAATTTCGGGAAAATCTATGTGTGCTTGGGGGATATAGCTAATATCTGCCGAAGGTGTGGTGAATGACTGGTTTGTCATTCGGGATGCTATTACGAAAGTCGAACCGAAAAGAAAAAGCAGAAGAAAAAGTGTTAGAAGTGTTCTTGTGAAAGTTTTATTTGCAATATCACGCAAACTTTTATTTGGTGATGTTTTTTGGGTGGTTGTAGTTGAAAATATTTCCAGGTCAGAAGCATTAAGGTCAAAATCATAAATGTCTTTTTTGGGTTTCATAATATGTCTTCCTTCTTAAAACCGCGATTTTAGAGCTTTTTTCGTCTGCGGCAAATAAAACACTGCTGGTTCAATCCGTCTGCGCTTAAAAATTATGGATTTCTTGAATTAGCTTAAAAGTCATTATCTATCATGAAAAGTTATTGTTCAATGATGTTGTACAAATTTGTGCTTGTTATAAGATGCAGTAAAATGCTAAATTGGATAGATGGATAAGCGTGAGCTAAGTAAAATTGCGATGGATCTTGTTGCGCCAGGTAAGGGGATTTTGGCGGCCGACGAAAGTACGGGAACGATAAAAAAAAGGTTTGCATCAATAGGAATAGAATCTAATCCCGAGTTAAACAGAGTTTATAGACAACTTCTTTTTACTACTTTTGGGATTGAAGAATTTATAAGCGGGGTAATAATGTACGATGAAACGATAAGACAATCCGCCGATGATGGTGAATATTTCTCTAAGCTTTTAAAAAATAAAGGAATAATTCCAGGTATAAAAGTTGACAAGGGAACGGTTGATTTGGAAAATTTTCCCGGAGAAAAGGTTACTGAAGGGCTTGACGGTTTGAGGGGAAGACTTTCTGAATATAAGGATCTTGGTGCGCAATTTACAAAGTGGCGTGCGGTAATAACGATTGGTGAACAAATTCCGACGGATGTATGTATTGGTATAAATGTAAGTTTATTGGCGAGATTTGCTGCGTTGTCGCAAGAATCAGGACTGGTTCCGATAGTCGAACCTGAAGTTTTGATGGATGGTGGTCACACGTCAGAAGTATGTGAAAAAGTAACATATAAAGTACTCAAAGACCTTTTTAATAAATTGGATGAACATAAAGTTGATTTTACAGGTATGCTTCTCAAAATAAATATGGTTATTGCGGGTAAAGAAAATTCTGGTAATGAGCCGCCGGCGGAGATTGCTGAGGCTACTATAAGGTGTTTTAAAGAGGTATTGCCCGATGAATTACCGGGAGTAGTGTTTTTGTCTGGCGGTCAGAATCCTATTCAAGCTAGTGAAAACTTGAATGAAATAAATATAATAAATAATGTAAGTTGGGAACTGAGTTTTTCGTATGGTCGTGCACTGCAGGAACCGGTTTTGAAGGCTTGGCAAGGAAAAAGTGAAAATATAAAATTAGCGCAGGAAGCTTTTTATAAAAGAGCTAAAATGAATTCCCTTGCCAGAAAAGGAGAGTATTCTAGGAAGATTGAAAATGAATAAGGACTTGGAATTATTATCAATAGGTGACGCTTCACTGGACGTATTTTTGGTTCCTTCTGAATCAGAATCTTTGTGCAATTTGTACGATAAAGAATGCCTCATATGTTTTTCTTACGGAGAAAAAATTCCTGTAAAAAGTATTGAATACTCAGTTGGCGGAAATGCGGCAAATAATGCCGTTGGTGCGGCAAGGTTAGGAGTAAAAGTAGGGATTGTGGCGACTTTGGGTGGGGATTCTGTAGGAAACCAAATAGTCGAAAAGTTGGATAAAGAGAGAGTTAATATGAATTCGGTTGTCCAGCAGCCGATGGCTGGATCAAATTATTCTACGATTATAAACTATTCAGGTGAAAGGACGATTTTTACTTATCATGCCCCTAAGTCATATGAATTTCCCGTTGATTTTCCGGTTACTCCTTGGGTATATCTTACGTCTATGGGAGAAAGTTTTTTGCCTTTTTATAATCATTTTATTGAATTTGTAGGTAAACACCCCGAAATAAAAGTTGCCTTTAATCCCGGATCACGACAGGTGAGAGCGGGTACGGATGCGATTAAGCCAGCTCTTGAGAAAACTTACGTTGTTTATGTAAATAGACAGGAAGCTGAAACATTAACCGGAATAGAAGATTCGCACGGAAAAGATAAGGATCTTTTAAGGGCGCTTTCAGCGTTGGGACCTAAGATTTCCATAATAACGGATGGTGCGAACGGTTCATTTGTCTATGACGGAGTAAAGTTTTTGAAAGCGGGTGTTTTACCCGTAGACCCTTATGAAAGAACTGGAGCTGGAGATGCATTCGGATCAGGTTGTATCTCGGCACTTATTAAGGGGAAAAGATTGGAGGAAGCACTCTTGTGGGGAACTGTGAATTCTGCGTCGGTTATAGGTTATATTGGTTCGCAGAAAGGGCTATTAAAAGAACACGAGATTACCTTATGGCTTGAGAGAGCGAAAAGCAGTGAAGTGGGAGTGGTAGAAATTTGATTGCGTAGAATGTAGAAAGTTGCCTGTAGCAGGAAAAAGTAAAAAAATCCCATTCTATATATTATCTGTTGCGTGTTACAATTTTTTAATGAAAGTTTTTGTATCAAGAAATATTCCGGGGACTTCTCTGGAAAGATTGAAAAATTCAGGGAATGAGGTTTCTATTTCCGAATTCGATAGACCTGCGACAGCTGAAGAACTGTTGGAAAGAGGAAAGGGTTGTGACGCTGTTATGACTCTTTTGACGGATAAGATTGATGGTGAAGTTCTTGATGCAATCGGGCCGCAATTAAAAATAGTATCTAATTATGCGGTTGGTTTTGACAATGTCAATGTAGACGAGGCAACCGAAAGGGGGGTAGTTGTGACAAATACTCCATCAGACGAAGTTAATGAGGCTGTAGCTGAGCATACGTGGGCGTTGATGCTGGCATTAGCCAGGCGGATTGTAGAAGCTGATGAAGCGACAAGAAGAGGTGCTTACAAAGGCTGGGAACCGGGAATATTTTTGGGAACAAATATGGTGGGCAAGACGTTGGGAGTAATAGGGCTTGGGAATATCGGCGCAATGACAGCAAGGCGTGCGCGGGGTTGGAAAATGAGGGTTTTATACAATAAGCGTTCGCGTGATGAAAATGCCGAAAAAGAACTCGGAGTCGAGTTTGCCGATATAGACAGACTATATGCCGAGAGCGATTTTATATCGCTGCATGTTCCTCTGACGGATGAAACACGCCATATGATAAATAAGAATGCCTTTGACAAGATGAAAAAAGGTGTAATCCTTGTCAACACCGCCCGTGGACCTATTGTTAATGAACAGGATTTGGTAGATGCGATAAGAGATGGAAAATTAAGGGGAGCCGGTTTGGATGTATATGATAATGAACCCAACATTCATCCAGAGCTTGTGGCCATGGAGAATGTGATAGTAACGCCACACATTGCCAGTGCTACCTGGGAGGCGAGGGAAAAGATGGGACACATGGCGGTCGACGCAATATTAAAAGTATTTGCAGGTGTAAAACCGGAAAACATTGTCAACAATAATGTTTGGGATAAAAGGCGGAAATAGTGTTTATTTAAAGTGATATTCTTCATGATACCCCTTTTTTATTTATTGAAGTTGTAGTCTTTTTTTTTAGGCATTAAAATTAGTAATGGAACTTTTTCGGAAAGCAACGAAAGAAGATGAAAACCAGGAAGATAATTTAGGAGATAGAACTTTCCGAAAAAAACCGGAGACAAAGGATTTTAAAGATTTAAATCCCAAAAACCGCAAAAAAAGAAAAGAACCTAAAAAGCCTTGGAGCAAAAAAGAAAGGATAATCATTTTATGTATTTTGGCATTAACGGCAGGGATGTCAGGAGTTTTAGCTTTGTCCTCTCGTTCCTGGAAACTTCCCGGACTGCCTCGCTTTGACCTCAACCTGCGCCGCATTCAATTTCCTTTTTCAGGGGAGGAGACAATTATAATCGAGGGAAAAAAAATTAACGAACTTACTGCGCAAGCAGCTGTTTCCGGGTTTAGTAGTTTGACAAAAAACTTAAGCGGAGTGTACGGCCTTTATGTTATTGATATAAGTAATGGCGCTACCTTCGGCGTTAATGAAAATGAAGAATTCGAACCAGCATCTTTAAATAAACTTTCCGTGGTTCTTGGTCTTTACATGGAAGCTGAGGCTGGGAATTTAGATCTCGGCACAAAATATACACTTAAGAATTCCGACAAGTTGAAAGGTTCTGGTTCTTTGTACTCAAGACCCGCAGGAATGGTACTAACTTACCGTGAACTAATCCAATATATGTGTAAAGAGTCGGATAACACGGCGTTTAATATAGTAAGAAGAATTTTAGGTGAAGATAAAATACGAAAAGTTATTAACACTGTTGGAATGACCGGTACAATAATGACTGGTGAAGATCAGAAAACAACACCAAAAGACATTGGGCTGTATTTTCAGAGATTGTATGATGGCGGTTTAATTTCAAACACACATAGAGATGAATTTTTGAATTATTTGACGGATACAATATATGAAGATCATGTTGTAGCTGGAGTTCCGGATGATATTAAGGTTGCTCATAAATATGGCAGGGAGCTTCACGTAATTAACGATGCAGGAATAGTATTTTCTCAAAACCCTTACGTTGTTGTTATTTTGAGCAAGGGTATTGTGGAAAAAGAAGCGGATTACGTTTATCCTCAAATTTCTAAATTAATATATGAAGTGTTTGTGAAATACTCCGTTTAATTTGTTTTAAGAAACCCACAAAAGCAGAAGTTTTTAGAAAAAGGTATTTAGTGATGGTTAGTCTGAAGGTATATATTCATTTCCCAAAAGATATTTTATTTTATCGGTTGGTGTTTTTTTCTTTTGCATATCAATAATTTCTGGTTTGAAATTGCTTTTTTCATCCACAGTGGGGTTTTGGTTAGGAGATTTAGATCCCTCTCTGGCAGTATCTTGATTTTCTTTTGCCAAAAACCACTCCGGCCGGCAAGCTTTTTCCGGCTTGTTTTCTTCCAAAAACCATTCTGTTATGTTTGCACAACCTTGACAGGCGAGTGTCCCCGTATATGGACAGATCGGTATTTTAACCATCATTTCAGGAATTGGCCAATCGCGCCTATCTTCATTTCCCAAGAGCGCCGACATTATTTTGTTCCAGATCGGAGTTGCTCCGGTTATGCCTGAAGCTATTCGCTCCATTGGAGAATTGTCATTATTTCCTACCCAAACGGCAACAAGATAATCTTGGTTGTACCCAACTGTTAGATTGTCGCGCAAATTGTTGCTTGTTCCGGTTTTTACCGCCACTTCGGGATGTCCGGGAATTTGCAACAGTGAGTTGGACCCAAAAGTAGGTGAGCGTGCAACGTTATCTTTTAAAATATCAGTAATCAAATATGCCACGCGCGGGTCTATAACCTGTTCCGTTTTACAAGAAAGCTGAGCGGATTTATCTGTTTTGTTAAGAGCACTGTCTGAGGCTGACGCTTGTGCAACCATTATTTCCTTTTTTTTACTGCACCCGAACTCATAAATTGTATTGTTGTTAAAATCCGTTATTTTTAAAAAAGGAGATAGCTCAGGCCTTGAACCGTAATTTGCGAGAGTTGCGTAGACCAGTGCCAAATCCAAAAGCTTTACCTCGCCTCCACCGAGAGTTAAGGACAATCCGTAATTTTTAGGGTCATGCCATGTGCTGATTCCCATTTTCCTTCCTAGTTCTATCATTTTGTCAACACCGTATAATGCCAAAACTCTAACAGCTGGAATATTTCTACTTTCGGCAAGTGCACTTCGGAGTGTTACGTTTCCTCTGTAGTTGCCTTCGTAATTTTGAGGGGCATAAGAAGGTTGATCTTCAACCAGAAAAGTAACCGGAGTATCTTTGATAATAGTAGCCGGACTCATGCCGTTGGAAAGCGCAAGGGCATAGTTAACTACTTTGATTGACGAACCGGGCTGTCTGGGCCTGATAACAACATTTACATTTCCGTCATGTTCAGTGTCAAAATAATCTTTTGAACCGACCATTGCTAAAATCTCGCCTGTTTGAGGTTTTAATATAACCACTGCCGCGTTTGTAACATTTAAATTTACAAGCTTTTCCAATTCTTCCTTTAAAGTTCTTTCCGCAAGATATTGAATTGAGTAGTCAAGAGTTGTGATAATCTCAAGTCCGCCTGTATCAATCGTACTTTTTCCGTATTGTTCTTCTAATAGTTGACGAATGTACATGACGAAATGAGGGGCTTTAATATCAGTTTTTTGATCTATGAATTTTACTTCCTCACTTTCGGTAGATTTTCTTTGTTCTTGTGTAATAAAACCGTTTAGCTCCATCAATCTAAGAACTTCTTTCTGTCTTGCAAAAGCCAATTCGGGATTTGTTCCGAATGGTGAGTATTCTGTAGGACTCTTAGGAAGTCCTGCCAGAAGCGCCGCTTCCGCAAGGCTTAAAGATTTAACATCTTTACCGAAGTATGTCCGTGCCGCTTCCTGTATTCCGTAAGAGGTTCCCCCGTATGAAACCTCATTAAGATACATTTCCAGTATTTCGTCCTTACTGAATGTAAGTTCAACCTGCGTTGCCAGGATTATCTCTTTTAATTTTCTTATATAAGTTTTCTCGGGAGACAGAAGCGTGTTTTTTACCAGCTGCTGTGTAATTGTTGATCCGCCTGTAAGTCTATCTTCTTTGTAGTTTTTAATAATTGCGCGCGCTATTCCTTTGACGGAAAAACCCGGATGGGAATAAAACTCCGCATCTTCAATTGCAATTGTTGCAGATTTCACTTGAGCCGGTACTTCATTTAAAGAAACAGGAGTTCTATTTTGATCCTTATAAATATTGTATAAAAGCGTGCCGTGTCTGTCATATATTTTAGTTGAAACATTTCGTTTTCTGGATGTTAACTCTTCGGGGGATGGAAGTTCTTTGAGGATAAAATACCAAAAGGCTGCCCCCATTGCAAAACTTGCGATAAATATCAATAGGAGTGACGTTTTTAGAATCCTTAAAAAAGAGTACTGTGGTAATTTGAATTTTGGTGTATTGCTTTTTAATACAAAATAAAAAAGTGAAACCTTAAGAAAAAGGACGCGGACCGTTTTTTTCGGCTGGATTTTTGATTTTGCCAATAGGACAAATTTTGTTAATAGTTTTGTCAGTGCGATTAAAAAAACATCTTTTTTCCAGATGAAATTGTTTAAAAACTTGGAGTATTTATTTAGTTCGTCAAGACATTTCCCCTTGAGCTTTTCTGTCTTTGCGCGAATATCTTTTAGAAAACTCTTAAAACGCTCGCGTGAAGCTAAAAAAACCAACCCTCTTTTTTTTCGGATTCCAATTATATTTTTTAGGGAGTATTTTTCGTAAATAATTTTATAAATGTATCTCACGATGTATCCTGTAGTGTTAATAATTTGAAGAGTAATTGTTAACAATGTCAGTAACACAATAAAAACAGGTTTTCCGGTGATCATTAAAAACCACACCATGAATTGGAACACAATTTTGATTAAACCTGGGGCACGTCTATTAAACTGGAGAGAATCAGCCGTATTCACATTAAAAATAAAATAAAGATTGTTTTAAAATAAGTTGTTTAATAATTTATCCTATATTAAATGCGTTATTTTCCTATATTTTATCAGGTCTTTCAAGAAGCTTTGATAATTGCATAACTGTTTGTGTAGGGGTATATCAATAAGTTGTTGTTATGAAAATAGTGCTTACCAAGTCCTACTTGGCCAAGCTATGCTTACCAAGTCCTACTTGGCCAAGCTATGCTTACCAAGTCCTACTTGGCCAAGCTATGCTTAAAGTCCTACTTTGTCGGCATTGTGTTATGCGTGTCTGGGGTATTAGTTGTAATTATAGTTAGTCGTTTGCGCTGTTTTTGATCTTTAAAAAGGATAGCTGATTCTGGCTGAGCTTGAGGCAGTAGGGCAGTCAAGGCAGACGAGTGTTCCTAATGGATCAAGTAAGAAAGATTGGTTGCGGACCTCTTTTTGTTCGGGAAGAGCTTCCTCGTTTGCCAGTTGTCCCGTATCTTTAAAAACCTCAACATCTTTCCGTCCGCTCTCAATTCCTGCCCCAACCTTATCGCTTAAGAAGTACTCGTATCTTATCGGACAGTCGGGGGCGTCGGGATTGCCGGGCAAGTTTCCTGTTGTAGTGCACACATTAGCTCCGACAATACCTTGGGGTTGTTTCAGCAATACTTGGCCGTTTTCTTTGTCACTATAGTATCCGTTTTCAGCTTTATCCAGAACCTCCCGCATTATTGAATTCCAGATCGGAGACGCACCCGAAACGCCTGAAACAGCGCCACTCATTTCGGAATTATCATTATTTCCCACCCACGATACAACGAGGGCATATTCCGTATATCCTATTGTCCAGTTGTCGCGCCTGTCGTTTGTAGTTCCTGTTTTTACCGATACTTCAGGATGGCCTTTGACATTCAAAAAAGAACTTCCGCCAAAAGCCGCCGAGCGGGCGTTGTTATCATGAAGTATATGAGAAATTAGAAAAGATACATCCTGGCCAAGAACGCGTTGTCCCGATAATTCTATGTCATTTATTTTTACTTCCTCAAGTACTTTGCCTTTCCAGTCGGTTACTTTGGTTATTCCTATTAGGGGTTGCTTAATACCTTTGTTTGCAAAGACGCCGAAAGCTACAGCCATGTCGGCAGGCATAACTTCGCCGCCACCCAGGGTTAATGACAGGCCATAATTAGAAGGATCGGAAAATGTAGTGATACCCATTTCTTTGGCAAAATCAATAAAATTTTCTATACCGTTTAAGGCAAGAACTCTGACCGCGGGAACGTTAAAAGAATTGCCGAGGGCAAATCTTACTTGTGTCGCGCCGTGGAATGTTCCGTCATAGTTTCTGGGACAATAAGGTGCTTGTCCCAGAACACTAAAGCAAGTAGGGACATCAGCCAGGGGGGTAGAAGGGGTAATTTTTTTATCTTTGAGTGCTAAGGCATAATTTAAAGGTTTTATTGATGAACCGGGTTGTCTTTTGGCAAAAATGATATTTACTTTGCCGTCCTCGTCTTCAGCAAAGTAGTCTTTGGATCCGACCATTGCCAATATTTCACCCGTTTTCGGTCTTGTAACCAAAGCTGCACCGTTACCTACCTTTTGTTTTTTAAGTTTTGCGACTTCTGTTGCAACCGCCGTTTCTGCAAATTCCTGAAGATCCAAGTCCAAAGTGGTGTGTACTCTTAAACCTCCTTTTTCAACGACGGCTTCACCATATTTTTCCGCCAGTATTTCTTTAATCCAAAGAGCGAAATGGGGAGCAAGAAGTCTTTCCGGTTCGGAAAATTTAAGTTCTTCCTCTTTGGCAGTGTTTGCCTCATCTTGTGTTATATAGCCGTCTTCGACCATCCGTGAGAGGACTAATTCCTGCCTGCCCTTGGCAAGTTCAGGATTGGATCCAAAAGGCGAAAATCGTGAAGGGGAAACTGGAAGTCCTGTAAGAAGAGCAGTTTCTGCCAAGGTTAAATCTTTTGCGCTTTTTCCGAAATATGCTTCTGACGCGGCCCCTATACCGTAAGTTGTCCCGCCGTAAGGAGTTTGATTTAGGTAAAGCTCAAGAATCTGATTTTTGGAATAAATTGTTTCGACAACCAGTGTAAGCGCGAATTCCCTGATTTTTCTTTTTATAGTCCGTTCTGGAGTGAGAAGTGAATTTTTAACAAGTTGTTGGGTGAGGGTTGAACCGCCTTGGAGTTTCTTTTCAATTAATGTTTTGTAGGCAGCTCTCACTACACCCGTAAATGAAATACCGTAGTGTTTATAAAAATCTTTGTCTTCAATGGCAATGGTTGCATTTTTAACATGAACGGGAATTTCATCCAGCTTAATCGGAGTGCTTCTTTTATCTGCATAAACCTCATATATCAATTTCCCGTTTCTATCGAATATTTTGGTTGAAATGGGTACTTGTTGTGACGTTAATTGTGTTGGCAGAGGAATACCCCAAAAAAGCCAAGTAAATGCGCCGGCGATGCTTCCCCAAAAAAGAATTCTTTTCAATGTTCTTTTTCTGCGTATATCCAGGGACTGTGTATATTTGGTGGGGTGAGAAACTTTTCGGGTCAGGATGTTTAGTACTTTGTTTATAAAAATATAAGTCTGACTTCGAATTACCGAGAATGCATTTTTTTGTATTTTAATACTTTTTTTGTTTATTGAGCTTTTACGGGGTTTGTTCTTTTCCAGTTGTGGTCTTTTAACCACTCCTTTTTTACCTGCTGATATTTTTGACTTTTTAGATTTAAGTCTTTTCTTTGGTTTTGTATTTTTAATATGGAAACTTAGGTGTTTTCTTTTCGGCATAAGATTATCATACTCGGGTAATTATCCCTTGTAAGGCTATTATATGTTTGGATATAAACGATTATAGCGTTTGTTTGCAAAAAGAGCTAAGTAAGACTCGATTTGCAAGGGAAATCTGATTAAAATTAAATTAAATGACGAAGGAAAAGCCTGTAAGACAAAATTATTTTTTAGTATTCTTTGCTTGTACGGTTTTTTTGGCAGGATTGATTTTATTCGTTTTACGTTTACAAAAAGAAATTGATGAAAAGCCTTTGTGTAGTGAAGAAGCTGCATCGGAAACTGCTTCTAGTGAGTATAAAGATTTACCGGCAGACTTTCCGGTTTATCAGGAAGCGAAATTTTTAACCTTTGCAGTAAGCGATAATTCAAAAGGGAAATCTTTTATTTGGGAAAGCCAGGATGATATCAGCTTGATTTTTGAAACTATGAAATCGGAATTGCGTATAAAGGGCTACGAAGTTTTTGACGATTTATCGGTTGGGGATTTTTTATCCTTGTCATTTAAAAAAGATAATATTGAAGGTTTTTTGGGCGTTTTCAAAGGTGAAGATGAGAAAAGTGTAATTTCTGTAAGTATAAAGGAATTTTAAAATTGTAAAATTGACCAACCTCGGAAATGTCTTCGCAAATTATATTTTGAAAGAAGACAGATTACTTGGTTTAGTAGTATCATGGTTATTGTTAGTTGAATTTTAGGTATTCAAGAACGTGATAGTATGTTACTGTTTTTGTAAACTTAAGGGATATAAATTATGAAAGAGAGATTGGAAAAACACGCTTGGTGGGAATATATCCACGAGGATTTGAAAGATCTTATCAAGCAAAGCTTTGTGCTTGTCAATAAGGCTGAGGGTTGGGAAGAGAAGTTTAAGGATTATTCGTTTGTCATTTTTTCGGCGGCAAAAGCGTACGAAGGATTTCTTAAGAATGTTTTCCGTGATATGGGTTTAATAAGCGATGAAGAGTATTTTGGAAAAAGATTTAGGATTGGGAAAGCACTCAACCCTCATTTAGAAAAAGATATTAGGGAAAAAGAAAGCGTTTATGATAGATTGGTAGTTTTCTGTCAAGGAAAAGAATTGCCTGATATCTTATGGCAGACATGGAAAGAGGGTAGAAACCTTCTTTTTCACTGGTTTCCTAATCAAAAAAATGCAATTAGTTTTGAAAAGTCAAAGGCTATTTTCCATAAGATTCTGATTGCTATGGATTTGGTCTATGCGAAGTGTATTTCTGTACGTCAATGAGCAAACCAATTTGGTTTTGGTAAAAAATATCTGGATTTCCCACAGCCTGCGTAGTAAGATTGATAAATGCAATCCGAATTAAGTATTTTGTAGCCGTTTGCAGTATTTTAAAAAAATGCCTAAAAGAGAAATTGCAATAAAGCATACAACGATCCTGTCAGCTTATATATTGATTGTCTGGGGTTTTTACAGAGGATTATTCAGGCTCCCCGAGGAAGTAGAAGAAATTGTTATAAAGCCATTGATTTGGCTTACGCCCGTTTTTTATTTTTTACGTAAGGAGAGAGCTGGTTTATCTTCAATTGGATTAACCTTTAAAAACCTTATTCCTTCAGTTTATTTTTCCATCGCGTTGGGGATTATTTTCGCAATTGAGGGTTTTTTGGTAAATATTATTAAATATAAAGGTATTGATTTTTCGGCGAACATTGGTAGTACTCCTTTATTTTTAGCGCTTTTTATATCGCTGGCAACGGCGATTTCGGAGGAATTGACCTTCAGAGGTTATATTTTCGGAAGGATTTGGCACGCTTCGGGAAATGAACTCGTGTCGAATTTAATAACCAGTTTTCTCTGGGCTATGGTACATATTCCTGTATCAATTTTCTGGTGGCGGCTTGATTTATCGGCCAGTTTAGGACTCCTTTCCCTGACTACAATTTTTGGTATAGCTTCGGCAATTATATACGCGAGGACGAAAAATATCATGGCGCCTATTTTACTTCACCTTTTTTGGGAATGGCCGATTATTCTTTTCAGGTAAGCGGCTCAAGGCTGTGCTTGTGTTTTTTAAACTCGAGGTTTAGAATAAACGTGGCTTGATGTGGACAAAAGTATTGGTTTTTATATCGACTCTTTTCGTTGCTTTTGCGATTCTATTTGCTTCGGTTTTAAGAACTGCTTCGGTCAGATATAATGTTAGCGATGGGGAAAATAATCAGATTACCAGTTCTTCGGATGGGATAAAAATCGATTATTCATTACCTTTTCCTGGTCGGGTTCTTCCGGATAATCCCTTGTGGTTTTTAAAAGCATTAAGAGACAGAATTTGGATTTCGGTTACAACAAATTCGACAAGGAAAGTAGAACTTCAGCTTTTATTCGCAGATAAGAGAATAGGATCAGCCCAAATTTTAGTTCAAAAAGGAAAGATTCAAGAAGGATTTTCAACTTTAACTAAAGCTGAAAAGTATCTCGAATCAGCAAGCTTGGACGAGGAATCGATCAGAAGGCGGGGGACTGATACGACCGAGTTGCTTAATAGATTGACCAAGGCCTCACTAAAGCATTATCAGATTATGCAAGAGTTTTTACAGATTTTACCTGATGATGTGAAACCATTAGTAATTGAAATGCAGGAGTATCCAAAAAAAACATATGAAAGAGGAAGAAACGGACTTTTAGAAAAGGGGGAAAAAGTTCCTGAAAACCCCTATGAATGGTAAAAAAAATACCTTGTGAGCACATTTTTCTAAATTTATCGTTAAGCTTTTATTAAAAAGTATAATAATAATTATCGATTTAATCGTAAGTATTTTAAAAAATTTATTAAACCCCTAGAAAATTAGCTTTAAAGCCTGCCTGCCGTGATATATTTTGATTCATTAATTGGCAGTTGACTTTGTACATTTAGTGTTTAATTATCTTTAATGTCACTACTGCTGGTGAATTTCTTTTACACGAGTGAAAGTAACATGATAATTAAAAAGACGAAAGTTATATTCTGAAAGACAGTAAAAGAATATTTCGGGTTATTAAAGTTTATGTTGTTCTTTTAAGTTTTTTTATTAACTATTATTATGAAATGCCCTTTTTGTGAAAGTGGTGATACACAAGTTCTAGAATCAAGGAGTGTCGAGGAAGGAAAGGGTATAAGGAGACGAAGGAAATGTGAAAAATGCGGGAAAAGATTTACTACGTATGAAAAAGTCAAGGGAACAGCGATTTGGGTGATAAAAAAAGACGGGCGGAGGGAACTTTTCGACAGGGAAAAATTAAAAAGAGGTATTTTGAGGAGTTTGGAAAAAAGGCCTGTGTCGATGGATTTGATAGATGACATTACAGGACGTGTTGAAAGAGAGATGTTAAAAAAGGAAAAAGAAGAGGTAAGTTCACAAGCAATAGGAAGGGCAGTTTTAAAAAGGCTAAAAAAAGTGGATAAAGTTGCATGGTTGAGGTTTGCAAGCGTGTATTTAGAATTTGAGGATCTGGAAGACTTTGCAAGAGCGATAAAAACGTATATATAAAAAGCATGACAAAAATCGATTGACTTAAAAATGATAAAAAAGAAAGATAGTGGAAATTCAAAAGTTTTTAATCGTATTAGAAGGGGAAAGGAGAAAGAGATTTCTTTGGATAATCTGAATTTTCCCTCGTTTGAGGACGTCATGGAAAAAATTGCGTCAAAGTTAGATAGGAAACCTTCAAAACCGAATAATCTACCAAACGGTAAATGGACTGAACAGTCACAGAGGGTGTTGGCTGAGCGTTATCTTCAAAAAGATGAAAACGGAAAGACTGTTGAAACTCCCGAAGGGATGTGTTGGCGAGTTGCCTGGGATATTGCTTCGGCTGAGGTACTATTCGGAAGAACGAAGAAAGGGGTACGAAAGATTGCCAGCGAATTTTACAAACTTCTTGTCAGCCATGAATTTTTGCCGAATTCTCCTACGTTAATGAATGCCGGAACAGGCAATGGGCTGCAGTACTCAGCGTGTTTCGTTCTTCCAGTCGAAGACTCGTTAGTCGGAATTTTCGATGCAGTAAAATATCAAGCACTCATTCATCAGACCGGGGGGGGTACGGGCTTTTCGTTTAGCAGGTTAAGGCCGCGCGGATCGTTAGTAAAAAGCAGCAAGGGAACAGCTTCTGGGCCAGTTTCGTTCATGAGGATTTTCGATGCAGCAACAAATGAAATTAAACAGGGAGGAAAGAGAAGAGGAGCAAATATGGGAATTCTCAGAATAGACCACCCCGATATTTTGGAGTTTATACATTGTAAGGAAGAAGGGGGGATCACAAATTTTAATATTTCAGTTGCAGTAACAAAAAAGTTTATGGAAGCTTATGAAGATAATAAAGATTATGATCTTATTGATCCTAAAAGTGGAAATGTTGTTGGAAGCTTAAACGCTTCCAAAGTTTTTGACGAGATAGCGGACGCTGCGTGGAGAACGGGAGACCCAGGTCTTGTTTTTATCGATAGAGTAAATGACCATACAGCAAATCCCGTGCCGGGTTTAGGGCCGGTAGAAGCAACTAATCCTTGCGGCGAACAACCCCTTTATCCTTATGATTCGTGTAATTTAGGAAGTATTTTTCTTACCTATTTCGTAAAAGAAGCCAACGGTAAAAAGGAAGTCGATTGGGAAAAGCTTAAAAAGGTTACCCGTCTGGCAGTACGTTTTTTGGACAATGTGATCGAAATTAATCCATATCCTCTGAAGCAAATACGAAATGCTACATTGGCAATCAGGAAAATCGGTTTAGGTGTCGGAGGCTGGGCTGACATGCTTGTCGATCTGGGAATTCCTTATGATTCGCAAGAAGCTTTAGAACTTGGTGAGAAAGTGATGAAACTTATTCAGGAGGAGGCGGTTGCTGCATCTGAGAGTCTTGCAGATGAAAGAACCCCTTTTCCTTTGTGGCCTGTCAGTATTTATAAAAAAGGAAAACCGAGGAGAAATTCAACTGTGACTACAATTGCTCCAACAGGTTCGATATCAATTATTGCAGGTGCATCTAGTGGAATTGAACCTCTTTTTGCTGTTGCGTTTCAGCATATTGTCAAAGATAAGCATCTTGATAGAACTCTAGCTTTTTTTAATCCAAAATTTGAAAAAGAAGCCAAAAAAAGAGGAGTTTGGAATGAAGCGATAAAAGAGAAGGTTGCCGAACACGGTGTCGTTAGAAGCATCGAAGAATTACCTCAGAATCTTAAAGATATTTTTGGGACAGCACACGAGATTGGTTATGACTGGCACATAAAAATGCAGGCAGCTTTCCAAAAATATACTGAAAATGCTGTTAGCAAAACAATTAACATGGAGAACAATGTAAGTGTTGAGGATATTAAGCGGGCTTATATCACGGCATGGAAGACAAAATGCATGGGTATAACTGTTTTCCGTGATGGATGCAAAGACGCGCAAGTGCTTAACCTTGGTGTAAACGGTAAGAAGAAAGAGCCTGTACAGGATGACGAACCCGTTCATGAACGTCCTTTTGTAATCACCGGTGCGACTTATAAATTGAACACGCCTGTCGGCAAAGCATTTATTACCATCAATCAGGATTCAAAGGGAGAACCTCTGGAAGTTTTCATTAATATCGGTAAGGCGGGGAGTGATGTTACGGCGATGGCAGAAGCTCTGGGGCGTACTATTTCAACCTCATTGCGTTTTCGTGGAAATCTGGGTAGGATTGAAAGGGTTAAAGAAATTGCCGAGCAGTTGGCAGGGATTGGAGGAAGAAGATCTGTAGGTTTTGGTCCGAACAAGATTCTCTCGCTTCCTGATGCGGTTGCTGCTGCAATATCAACCCATCTAGGTTTAAGAGTGAATGGTTTTGTTTTTCCCTCTATAGGTGTAGATTTAGAGGTAGATAAAAAGAAAAAACTAGCGGATGGTATAAACGGTTTTGCTGATGGCTATTTGACAAACGGTAATGGAATGAAGATAAAACCTGAGGTCCAGTCGGACTTGGCTGGAGCTGTTATGTCGGCGCAAATTCCTGCTCGTCAGGACCCCGCTGTGCGGGGTGACGACCCCACAACGGCTTCCGCCGAGTCCCACTTGACCTCAGATCAACTTGTTTTGGAATCAGTTTCTTCGACTAAACATATAGGAGATATTTGTCCTCAATGTGGAGCAGGATCCTTTATATATGAGGAGGGTTGTGCTAAATGCGTTTCCTGCGGTTATTCCGAATGTTGAAAACTATTTTATGTTGGTAAGACGCGTACTCAAACTTGATGGTTCTATTGAGGAGTTCAATCCTAAGAAGATTAGTGAGAGTATTTGGAAGGCTGCTTTGAAAGTTGGCGGAAAGGATAAAAAACTCGCGCGACAATTGGGAAAAGAAGTTTTAGACGTCTTGCTACATAAGTACCCCAATGGTAATAAAATCAAAACGTTCATAATAGGCGAAACTGTTGAGAAAGTTTTAATAGAAAGGGGTCATGCAAAAACGGCAAAAGAATTTATACTCTACCGCGAAAACAAAAAACATGCTCTGAAGGATAAGGAAAGTCTGGGAATTGAAGACGACATTGGTTTGTCTTACAACACACTCTATATTTTGAAACAACGTTACTTGCAACGGGATGTAAAAGGGAAAATTATCGAAACTCCCAGAGGAATGTTTGAAAGGGTCGCGCGTTTTTTAGCCGGTGTTGAGAAAACCAAAAAACTTCGCGAAAAATGGTACAGAGAATTTCTCAACGTGATGATAAATTTTGAGTTTCATCCTGGGACAAGACCTTTGGCAAACGCGGGAAAGAAAACTGCCCAACTGGGGAACTGCTTTGTTTGGCCGATTGAAGACGATATTGATAATATTTTTAAGGTACTTCACCAATCAACTGTCATAAAAAAGCATGGTGGGGGATGTGGTTATAACTTTTCGAAACTACGTCCCGAAGGCGATGTGGTTGCCGGCATACCTGATATTGCTGCAGGTCCTGTGAAAGTGATTGAAATGTTTGACTTAATGACAAGTCTATTTCGTCAAGAAGGTAAATACGAAAGCGGTAATATGGCTGTGCTGAATGCGAACCATCCTGACATTTTCAGCTTCATATCCGCAAAACAAAATGACGGTTATCTTTCAAAAACAAATCTATCTGTTGGTATTACGGACGAGTTTATGGATGCTGCCATAAAAGGCAAGGATTGGGATTTAGTTAATCCGCGGACAGGTGAGGTGGTAAATACGGTCAAGGCTAAATCGATACTTGAGCTTATGGCTGCAATGGCTTGGCAAACAGGGGACCCGGGGATTCTAAATTTATCAGCTATTAATAAGGGCACTCAGTTTGCAAATCCTTTGTTGGCAAAATACGGTCCGATTTTATCAACTAATGTTTGCGGCGAAATTCCCCAATATCCTTATGAATCCTGTAACTTGGGTTATGTCAATTTTGTAAAATTTGTAAGGTCTCCTGTTCGGAGAACTTCCGGTTCGGAGAGCAAGTTTGATTTTGGCCATCTCGAGAAGGTTATGAGGGTTGCAGTAAGGTTGATGGATAACGTGATTAGCGCTTCCTGGTTTCCGGTTGCCGAAGTTGATAAAGCTGTTAAAGATCATCGGAGAATTGGTATCGGTTGTGTTGGCTGGGCGGAAACGCTGGCGCTGTTGGGTATTCCGTACGACTCGCGGGAAGCTTTTTCTTTGGCTGAAAGGATCACGAAAACTATGTACGAGTCGGCATTTTCGGCATCGTGTGATTTGGCTGAAGAAAGGGGACCCTTTCCCTTGGTAAAAGATTCTATTTGGGCAAATAAAAAAAGAAAGCCCAGGAATGTCGCGTTATTAACGTTTCCTCCTTCTTCGGGGAATGCAGTTATTGCCGAAACTTCATTTGGGATAGAGCCTTATTTCGCTTTGGCGTATGAACAAAATGTTTTAGACGGAATGCACCTTCGCACCGTAGTTCCTCTTTTTGTAGAAAAGCTGAGAGAAAGGGGGATTTATAGTGATGAGGTTATCCAAAAAATAATTGACAATCACGGAAGCGTGGATGGCATTAAGGAAATTCCGGGAGACTTGAGGCGAGTTTTCAGGATAGCGCATGACATTGATTGGAGAGATCACATAAAGATGCAAGCCGCTTTCCAAAAGTGGACGGATAATGCCATAACAAAAACAGTCAATATGCCCGCTTCGGTAACTCCCGATGATATAGAAAAAGCCTACATTTTAGCGTGGAAGTTGGGGTGTAAGGGTTTGACTGTTTACCGTGATAAAACTAAAAGCAACCAAGTATTTAAATTTGGTGGGAGTAGTGATGATCATAAAAAGATTAAGGCTTTGAAAGTATGTCCGAATTGTGAGGGGGAACTTGTCAGAGAAGCTCGCTGTCTAAAATGTAAGCGTTGCGGATTTACTACTTGCCTGGCCTGATGAAAATTATTTTAAGATATACTTTTCTAATTATTTCTTATGGAGAAATGAGTGATAGTAAGTATCCGTATGCTGATCTTTATTATCGTTTATGAATAAAAAATTTACAAAAAAGGTCTGTGTGTTTTTATCAGCCCAAAATTTGAAAAAAGAATATGAGGAACCTGCTCTTAAGTTAGTGAACCTATTGGTCGTAAATGGATTTTCTTTTGTTTACGGTGGTTCGGAAAGAGGATTGATGAAAAAAGCTGCTGACTTAGTTAGAGTGAAGAAGGGGAAAATAATTGCTGTTGTTTCCGAAGAATTTAGAGAAGTATGGAGATCTGATGTCGACAAACAAATAATATGTCCGAACATTCCAGACAGAAAAAAGGAGGTGCTGAAAGTTTCAGATGCATTAATTGTGCTTCCGGGTGGAACGGGTACTTTAGATGAGATGATGGAGGCGATAGAAACGAAAAAATGGGGGAATCACAATAAACCAATAATACTATTAAACATAGAAAACTTTTGGAATGGTTTGATAGAGCAGTTTAACAAGTTGGTGACTGAAAAGTTTTTGGATCGTCATTTGAAAGACTTAGTTTACGTTACGGATGATGTTGATAAAGCTATAGAGTATTTGAAGGGTGAGCTTAAATGAAATTATTAATAGATAGTTGAAGACCTTTCCTCCTTAAATTTCTTCATGAACTTTTCAACTCTTTCTGGGTCGGTTTCTCCTAAAAACTCTCCGTCTTGTCTGAAAGTTGAGCCGACAATAAATCCATCTGCTAAAGGCAAATAATCTTTTATATTTTCAGGATTCATGCCTGAGCCGATAATTACCGGAAGTTTTGTTGCCTTCTTTGCAGCCGCAAGATCTGACTTTTTTGGATTTATTCCTGTGAACTTACTCGTCACAATAATTCCATCAACTAAAAAGTATTCAGCTTGGTGAATTTCATCCGTTATAGTAAGATCTATTGTTAATCCATGTGAACAGTGTTTCTTTTTGACATCAGCAAACACTTTTATATGTTCAGCTTTCATTTCTTTTCTTCGCCTTAGCAGTTTTCCGGCACACCCTTCAATAATTCCTGCACCTCCAACATGCGCGAAAACAAAAGCCTCAACTCTCAAATAATCCAAATCTGCCTCTTTTGCTATTTCAAGAGCCTGCATGTGATTCCCTTCCATTACTTGAATTCCAATCGGTCCTTTAAAACTTTTTCTTACCTCTTTTGCCACTTTTAAAAATAGGTCAAACGCCTTTTGAGGGATAGGCTCTTTTATATAAGGCAAATCAAAGTCATTTTCCAGGATCAAGCTGTCTACTCTAACCTTTTTGTATATTTCAAGGTCATTTAACGCTTTTTCAATAACTTTGTTGTCATCCCCTTCATATAAAGGAGAGCCGGGAAGCGCGCCAACTGCGATCATCGCGGCTAAGAATTTCGGAGATAGTTTCCGCATTATATGTATAATACAGTATGCCTATCTATACGAAAAGGGGAGATGGGGGTAAAACGGGAATGTTTATAAGCGGAAAGTCTGGTAAGGATGTGAGAGTTTATAAAGATTCATTGAAGGTAAGAGTTTTAGGCTCGCTTGATGAACTTAATAGTTTTTTAGGAATTACAATTTCGTTTTCCAATATGCCAGAGATTACCTTGCATCTCAAGGAGGTCCAGAAAAATTTATTCACAATTGGTTCGATTGCCGCTGGATCAGAATTGCGTTTTTCAGTGCTTCAAACGAAAAAACTTGAAAAAATTATTGACGATGCTGAAAAAAGGTTACCGGCTCTAACAAAATTTATACTTCCCGGAGGAAATGTTTTTGCGTCACATCTGCATTACGCCCGTTCTGTCGCAAGGAGAGCGGAAAGGATGATGGTTGCATTGTCAAGAAAAGAAGGAGTAAAACCGCAGATTCTTACTTACCTCAACCGCTTGTCCGATTATCTGTTTATGATGGCAAGGTTGGCTAATTATAACAAGATAATTGAAGAGGAAGTTTGGTCAGTTAGAAATAAAAACAAGACCTGACTTTGAATTTTATCTTCTGGAATTTAGCGTATTATGAGTTAAAATTAATCTAGACTTGTATTAGTTTTTATTTTGCACTCAACAAAAACCGTAAAATTTCAATCTACGGAGAAATTAATCCGTCAAGTAAACTATGACTACAACACCGGAAGCAGCTGATTTACAGATTAAACCTCAGGGTGAAACAGTTAAAGAAGTTCCTGAGGTTCCAAAAGTTATCCCTCCGGAAACCGGGCAGGTTACTGGTATCAAACCGGTTCAGGTGACGGCTGGGGTGAGTGACAGTTCGGGGACGCCGCAAGCACAGATTCCTACAACAAAAACAGTAACGATAACGATCCCT
>Ga0265297_10004083_pt1 | contig 24652 bp, 26 predicted proteins | sample Munlanlwell13791_FD_192502 | JGI IMG/M metagenome (GOLD analysis project Ga0265297, IMG submission 192502) | Leachate microbial communities from a municipal landfill in Southern Ontario, Canada - Leachate well 137-91 | ecosystem: Engineered > Solid waste > Landfill > Unclassified | place... | reverse complement strand
CCATAATAGACATAGGCGTGGCTAAACCAAGAGCGCAGGGGCAGGCGATAATCAATACGGCAATGGCATTTACAAAAGCATATGTCATTTTAGGGTACGGCCCCCAATTAAACCATATTATAAAAGTAGCAACCGATACCGTAATCACCAGAGGGACAAAATACCCGGATACTTGATCAGCTATTCTCTGGATAGGCGCCCGGCTTCGCTGCGCGTCTGAAACCATACGCACAATCTGTGACAATAAAGTCTGCGAACCAATTTTCTCCGCGCGCATTAAAAATGTTCCGGTTTGATTGATAGTCGCGCCCACAACTTTATCCCCTTGAGTTTTTACAACAGGGATGGCTTCTCCGGTAATCATGGACTCATCAACGTAGCTTTTCCCTTCCATTACAACACCGTCCAACGGCACCTTCTCTCCGGGCCGGACCCTTAAAAGATCTCCTATGTGAAGAGAATCTATCAAAACATCCTCTTCTCTGCCATCGCGCATGCGATGGGCATCTTTTGCCGCCAGGCCGAGTAGAGCCTTGATAGCCTCACCCGTACGCATGCGCGCTTTTGCTTCTAACAACTGCCCCAAAATAACCAGGATTGTGATAAAAACCGAAGCCTCAAAATACAAGGGTATCCTTCCCATCATTTTTAGTGATTCCGGAAAAATCTGCGGGAATAAAACTGCTACAGCGCTATAGCTATAGGAGGCGCCCACACCTAAGGCAATCAAAGTAAACATATTTAGATTTTTATTCATGATAGACTGCCATGCTTTGGAGAAGAGAAAACCGCCTGCCCAAAAAACAACCACAGCCGATAAAATTAGCTGTAACCAGGAAAAAACCAAATAAGGAACAAAAGGCCTGGCGCCTAAGAAAGGAAACATCTCCCCAAGGTTTAATAAAATAACCGGAAATGCAAAAACCAGGGCTATCCTGAACTTTCCGGATAAGGCTCGCAGCAGCTTATACCCCTCATCCTCCCCGGATACCGGAGCAACCGGCTCAAGAGGCATGCCGCATTTTGGGCAATCTCCAGGCGCATCTTGCCTGATTTCTAAATGCATCGGGCAGGTATACAAATGAAAATCCTCCATAATCAGTTAATTACTCTACAGGGATTACCGGCTGCTGGACTGTACCGGCCGCATAAGGCAGATGGCAGAAAAGCCATCTGCGCTTAAGGAAGCGCCGGCTCAACAAGAGCGCCTGAAAAACAAGCGAAAGGTTCATCGCCCACCAAACACCCGTTGCCCCCATCCCAAATACAATAGCAAGGAAAAAACTTACGGGTAAACGCACCAGCCAAACGCTCAAAGCCACAATCCACATCACTCCCCTGGTATCCCCTGCCCCGTTTAAAGCTCCGGCCAGAATCACCCCCCAGGCCATCACCGGCTCAAAAAGCAGCGCGATATAAATATAGCGGACGCATTCTTTAACCACGGTTTCATCCGGGGAAAGAAGCGAAGCGATAAAATGCGCGTTTGCCATTACTAAAACAGTCAACAAGAATACTATAATCACGCCGAATCCGGCAGTAACTATACCGATCAGAAAAGCGTCGCCGTCTTTTTTCTTACCCAGCAAATTCCCCACCACAACCGCGTTTGCCATATTAAAAGCAAAAGCCGGAAGAAAAATCGCGGATTCTATCTTTAGGCCGTTGGTAAAAGCAGCCATAATCTCTATATTATGACGCGGCAGGGCAGCCAGGATCAAAAAAATCGCCATCGCGCCGAACTGCCATAAAAGCTGCAATAAGCCCGCCGGCCAGCCAATCTGCATCATTGCTTTAACTGCCGGAGCGCAAAACCTGAATAAACCGGTAATCTTCCGGCGCATAAAAAACACATTCATAAGACAGCCGGCTAAAGAGCTAAATACCGTTGCCACGGCAATCCCCTGGAATCCAAGTGGGGTATGAAAAGCAAGGTAGAAATTAAGTACTGCATTCAACAGGCATACTACAGCCATAGTGAGTAGTGAACTGCGGATCATTCCGCTGGCGCGCAAGATCCCGTTTGAACTGATCAAAAAATATGAGAAAACCAGGCCCGCCGAATATATACGCAAGAGGATTACGGCGTATCCTTTAAGCTCTTCCGGCACAGCCAGGGCGTTGATAATGCTTCGTGAAAATAAAAGCCCTATTATCGTAAAGACAACGCCCGCTGCCAGGGAAACGGCGATAGAAGAATCAACCGCGGCGATAAAATCATCTTTTCTCTCTGAAGTATAAAGCCGTGAAACCAAAGACACAGACCCCACGGTCAAGGCAAAAACAATGATACTCAGGATAAAATAAATCTGCGAGGCCAGTCCATAAGAAGCCTGGATCTCTTTACTGATTCTTCCGGCAACGTAGACGTCCGCCAGGCCGATTAAGAAAAGAAAGAACATAATCAAGGTCATCGGCCAGCTCATTGACCAGCTCTGCCTAAACAATGAACGCACTCTTTCCTCTTTCAGTTTTTTTACAATAGCATTAAAGAACATTTTAGTTTTTTGAGAGAAACAGTATATTTTTTTATCATCTCCACAGGATGATAGGACTGCTTTGCTGCGCGTAGTCCGGCCAATACCCAAACGAATGATAATGGCGCCCTCAAGAATAGAGACCTCATAATTAAAGGCTTCTCTCCAGCTGAATAAATTGGTAGCTGTTCATTTAATGTTGAACTTCTTCAGGATCGACATCATAGGGCAGTAGCCCGTAAATGCAGACTGAAGAAGATTGACCCCCACGAATGCCGTAAACCATAACCAGCGCATATCAACAAAAAGCGCCAAAAGCAAACTAACGATAATAAAAAACCCTGCTATCCCCCTTAAGATACTTTCCATAGTAATCCCCCCTAGAAACTGTACCTTGCCCGCACAAACGCGTTCTTATTCTTCTTCATCATCCCAAAATCAGTGGTCATATCCTCACCCCACGGGACATTTACCCCAAAAACAATCTTCCACTGGTCGCTAATGTCATAAGCGCATGATGCCCGCACATAGCCATCTTTATCGGAAGGCGACCAGAAATTAAAAAGACCCAGGGTCACAGTTTGATTCTTAAACAATTTGGTAATACGCTGCGTCAAAAGATGGCGGTATTCATCCCAGGAAAAATCACCCGGCAGCAGCGCATACCTGTAAGCGGAATAATTTAGTTTTTGCTCATAAAGATACTGCGCGCCGATCTTAAGGTCATTACCCATATCTTTCTCATAACCAACCAGCAATTTAAACAGGGAATTTTCAATAAGCCGGTTATCCCCGCGCGGATCCTGCCGCGAACGATAATACCCCGCCTCTACATTGCCTATACCCGAGGAAAAAGGACCGCGCAGGCTTGCTCCGTAGGCATCCAGGCGTTCGTAAAAAAGCTGTTGGTTGGCTTCATCCAGGTAGCTGCGCGGTGACGGGTCAAATCCGCGGTAATAATATAACGCTCCTTCCGTACTGTCAAAATTCCTATAGATACGCAACGCATACTGCATATTCTTAGCCTTAAATGCCGGCTTGACCGCGTTGCTCTGGCTGTCCCTGCCGGTAATACCCCCCTGGAAACTATCAAAAAAAGAAACCCTGTCCCCATCCGGCATAGTATTGGGAGTAAAATCCGGGATAAGCACAAAATCGATATTTGCCGCTTTAGGATAAAGCGATACGCGCAAAGCGTCGGAAGGCTTTTTCAAATATTCATCATCCCTGCCGATATAGAACGATACGTAATCCTTGGGGAAAAAATCGTTGATAAAAATATAGTCGCCTGTACCCCAGGTCAAAATTTGCCTTCCGGCCTTGATATCTATTATGCTATCCGGGCTAAAAGCAAGATTAAGCTCACGCAAATCAAAAGAACCGGTGGTATCGAAATATTCATCCAGGAGAAAATCCCCCTTAAATGAGGCTACCCCGTTCCATGCGGACAAAAAATTTTCACCCGGGATAGCATAGCGTGTCTTTAACTGCAGCCGCTGCTCAAGCATATTGTAATTTTTATGCTTGGTCAATGAATCATGGCTGATCCTGTAACCGTATGCCTGTTCAACGAAACCGTGCAATTCGGGAAGCTCTGCCGCTTGTGCGGGTAAAACATTTACAAGTAAAATTCCCAGGCCTATAAAAAATATACCCCTCAACCTCTTACTCCTTCAGCCACTGCTGCGGCGGCCTGCGCAGGAAACGTTCGGTGAATATATTATCAGTTAATCCTGCATCGTAAGCAATATCACTGAACTCCATAACGGTATTGGATCCGGAGTTTAAATCCGCTGCCTTCATCCTGATGACCGTCGGATAATTCTGGACATCTTTTACCTCAAGGGCCTCAATAGTGCGGTAAAGCTTTCCGGACCTATCGAAATATTCCGCCTTCATGGGAACAAAACTATTTTTATCAATCTTGACCGTATAATAGGAAAATTCGACTAGCGCAACATCCTTGGGCGTATTCTTAATAGTATAATATGAGGCATCGCGTGCGGACAATTCATGGCTATCTAAATCTATTGACCTGCCGGATATATCTTCGTACAAAAATGTAGTCCCGACAAAACTTGAGCGTTTATCGGATGCTGCAATACGGCGCACCAGGTCCATGGCAGGCAAATACAGCCAACGGTCGTCATCCTTACCCGCATGCTTCCAGACGATATAACTCATTCCCTTAACGTCATTGGGCTTATGGAAATAGACGAAATATTTCTGATCCCCGCCTTCCTGCACATTCAACTTTAAAATTGTCAACTGGCGCTCTCGCCGGCGGCCCTGGGAGTCGGTTACCACCATAGTTGCTTTGGCCCTTCCGTCTTTCCCCTGATAATATGAACGGTTATTTGCCTTAATCACGATTTGATCAACGCTTAACTCTTGGGCCCACGCATTACCCGCGAAAAAAATCCCCGCAAAGAAAATTAAGATTTTTCTCATCTTGCCTCCTTTAAGCTCAGGTATTATTTTTACAAATATTCTGCCGCGATATAAACCAGCAGGCTCCGGATAAAACCACTACAACTATCAGGCAGATTATCGTTGTTAGATTAATCCGGGCCAATTGATATCCTAAAAGTACATACGCCAGAGTAGAAGCGACAATAATCGAGAACAAAATGCATTTTCCGCATGAACAAATCGCCTTTGTTTTATTTTCTTCAAAGACCAGCCATGGAAAACCTGTAATAAGGGCAGGCAGCACCATAAGGGTAACGATACTGGCCACCAGCATAATCGCAAACATGAAAAAACCCACGGTATTATACGGCACCAGCGGCGAAGCAAAAAGCGGCAGGAAACCTATGGAGATTACCAGGGCATTTTTGATTAACGCCCTTGCCGGAGAACCAAACATCCCCTGAGCGGTCTTAGGCCAGCTTTTGTTTTCCGCATAGAGCATCCTGGAACGTTCAATAAAATGAATGGCAAAATCAACCGCCAGGCCCAGCGTCAAGGCCGAAAGCACCGCAACCGGCATATCATACTCCTTGCCGGTAAAACCAAGCAGGCCGTAAATGAACAATATGGTAACCGTAAGCGGCAACATGGATAAAAGCCCGGTAACCGGTGACTTAAAAAGAATAATCATCATAAAAAGGACGATGATAAAACTGCCGAGGAAGTTTATCAACATACCCGTCACCATCTTGTCCTGCCAAACCATATTGATATAAGTCAAACCCGCCCAATTATAGCTGACGGCAAATGGCGCGGGATTCTCCTTGAAATACTCGTTAACCTGCCTGGAAACAGCCGCCATCTGCTTATTATCGCCTGAAGTCAACTGCAACCAAAGATTTACTTTGGAATAATCAGGGGTAACAAAATGCCAGAGGTCATCGGGTTTATGCGAATTCTCAAACGAAATAAGGGCCTGTGCCACTGCCTGAGGCGTCGGAGGTATTAAATTGTTCTTTTTATCTCCACCTAAGAGCTCATAATAAACTTTCTTAGTGATATCAGCCAAAGACGTAGATTTACCGACCTTGCCTTTCTCAAGCAAATAGCCCTGCAACCCCTCGATGTAGCGCAGCATCTTAGGCTCCAGGAATAGCTGCGCGTCTTTCTCTTTAGCCTCAAGCACTAAATAAACGCTGTAGGTTCCGCCAAAATGTTCATTAAGCACTTTATCAGCCACCCTGATAGGATGCTTCCTGTTGAACCATTTTGTCGGATTATCATTAATTTCAATATGCGTAATCCCGTAAATAGAAAGCGCGATCACCGCGACAGAACAAAATAAAACCTGCTTCCAGCGTAAAACCGTAAACCTCCCCAAAGCGCTAAGAGAGCGGCTTAAAAAACCCTTTCCCGCATCATCCTCATGCACGCCAAAATCACCCAGCTTCCTTTCATCAAGAAGAGCAATGTAGGCAGGAATCAACAATACGGTAAGTACCCATGCGAGAGCGACACCGAATGCCACCGCGATTCCAAATACCTGCACCGGAGGGATCGGGGCGAAAGAAAGCGAGAAAAAACCGGCAACCGTAGTCAGGGAAGTAAAGAGATTCGGCCGGTACAACTCATTCAATACATAGGTAATAGTCTTATTTTTATCCTTAAACGCGCGGTATTTCTCGAAAAATTCATTCAGGATATGGATAGAATCAAGCACTGATATTGGCAAAAGAAATATCGGGATCATCGAGCTCATAATGTGTATGGGAAAGCCTAAACCTACCATAAGCCCCATAGTGATAATAACCACGATCATAGCCATCACCAGCGGCATTATCACCAGCGCCACATGCTTAAAAAACCACCACATGAGCAGGAATATTACCAATACCGCAAGAGGGGCGGAAATCCCCATTTGCCAAAACATCTCAACGCCAAAGGCATCCTCTGCCAAAGGCAGCCCGGTCAAATAGTATTGTTCAGCCCCGGGATAACTTTTAAGAATTTTCTGAATTGATTTCGCGACACGATAACTAAATTTTTTCTCTTTAATAGGAACATAAATACACAAAGCTTTGCCGTCACGGGAGATAAGCGTGTCATAGAATAACGGGTTTTCAAGCGCCCGGGTTTTAATACGCGAAGCGTCGGAAGCGGTATATGGAGGCTCACCCATCAACCAACGAAAACTAATTGCCCCCTGGCCCGCCTGCTCGATATCATCCTTATTAGCCAGGCTCATTAATTCATAGGCGATAACCCCGTCTACTTTTTTTACATCATCGGTAATCTTATATACTTTTTCCAGGGTAGCCGGGTTAAAAACCCCCTGTGCATCTTTTTCATTAACCACTCCTAAGACAATATAATCATAAATAGCGAATTCTTTCTTGACCTCATGGTCAAAAACACGGACAAACTCTTTTTCAGGAAGCATATTCTCCGGGTCAGTATCCACCTTCACCCGGATAAAAGCCGCCAGCGATACCAGCACTAATATAAAGGTTACAGTAAATATTAACTTTGGTTTCTTAAGGGCAAATGCTACGAGCTTATTAATCATCTCCGTCTCCTTCAAGAAGCTCTGCCGCCTTCTCTACGCACCCTAAACAGCTAAGCTTGCCTTTACCGCGCACCTCTTTACATTTAAGAGAACCGGCAGCATGCAAAAAACCCCGTTCAAGCTGAGCAATCTGAAGCGGATCTTTCTTTGAAACTAAACAACAAGCGGCATAATATGCCCCGCATTTTCCTTCCGGAGCCCTTCCCCCTCCGAAACCGGCGAAAGAATCCACTTCTTGCTCCGAAAGGCCGAAGGCGTCATGGAAAGCCTTAATAATTGATTGGGCGCAATTAAGCTTCTTATGCCCCTCCTTATTTAAAAAATGTTTCCTTGCTTTTTCTTTACGCATCATTGGCCCCTTTTATGTTTTATTTTGGAAATTGTATACGCGCCGCCCCCTATGCTGATAGCCTTTCCGCAAAGGATAGCATCAGCTACTTTCTTACGGGCGGATTCGATGATATTGCCGAAGGTCTGACGGGAAACTTTCATTTTTTTTGCCGCCTCAACCTGATACATGCCCTGGCGGTCCGCAAAACACAAAGCCTCGCATTCATCGACAGTCAGGATGACCTCTTCAAGCATGGCCGAAGGCACTCCCTGTGGCTTAAAATATTTTACTTTTGGCTCTCCCCTGACACAACGGCATTTTCTCGGCCTGCCCCGGCCCATCTTCTCATTTATTGGCATATGCTAATAATAAAACATAAAAACATCTTTGTCAAGTAAAATATGCCGGTTTTCTTTTTAGCTAAATAAAATCCTTTATCAATTCTTTTATCTTTAAATCCAGGCTTAGCGGCTCTTGAGCTACCCCTACCGGAAACCTCTCTTCAAAACCGGGGAGTTCTTTTTTATAGAATACGCCCAGGGCAATCGGCGCCTCCTGGTTATAATCCCACTCCCTTATCTTGCCCGAAGCTTGATGATAATCGCCTGCGTCATGGCCGCTTAATTCATATACATGTTTATCGTAATATTCATACATATTAAAGTAGGTTACGCAAACCTGCAGGACATCAACCAGGGAAAACCCCTTATGCAGGATTGCTTCTTTGAATATCTTCTTGAGCAGTTCGATGCCGTGAGAAGTTCCTCTTGCTAAATATGTCGCCCCGCTTGAAAGCATCAAATCTAAAGGATTTATCGGTGACTCCTGAGTGCCGGCTGGCGTAGACTTGCCGCGGAAACCCAAAGGTGAAGTTGGGGTATACTGGCCTGTAGTAAGGCCATACACACGGTTATTATGTATGATCATAGTAATGTCTATATTACGCTTAGCGGCAAATATCAAATGCTCAATACCTTCGCCATAAGCATCTCCGTCTCCGGCAAAACAGATTACTTTTAAAGCGGGATTTGCCAATTTTATGGCTTCCGCCGGAGGCAGGCTCCTTCCGTGCAGGGAATAGAAACTGTTCAAGTTAATATAATCCACTATCTTAGCGTGGCAGCCGATACCTGAGACCAAAACCACGTTTTCTAAAGGCAGGCCTTCGGAATGCAATTCAGCTAATACGTATTTTATGGCATTAAGAATTGCGAAATTTCCGCAACCCGGGCACCAGGTATTCTGCGCGTAAGAGCCTAAATCTATCTTGTCCATTTCTTAGCCTGCCTCCTTTTACGGCAAATATGCTTTTACCTTCTCTTCCAACTCATCGGTAGAAAATGGCCTGCCATCGTATTTTAATATTTTATCGTCCACATTAAAACCGTGACCTTTGATAAGCAGGACTAGCTGGCCCGTAGCATTGCTTTCTACGCAAATAATCTTTTTGACCCCGGCCAACGCATCTTTAAACTGCCTCAAGGGAAATGGGTTAAGCACAATCGGCTGAACCACCTTCAAACCCAGCCTTTGCCCTATCTCATTACAAACTCCCTTATTAGACCCCCAGCAAAGCAGCGCGGTTTCTGAATCTTTATCCCCAAACACGTTTACGGTTTTAATATTCTCCAGCTCCTCCGCTAAAAATATTTCCTTGCGCAGGCGCTTCTCCTGCATCTGGTTTGTATCCTTGATCTCTTCCGTAGTTATGCCGTTTTCATCATGTTCATAACTATTTACTTTGATTACTGCGCCTTTGACAGGAGGAAACGATAAAGGCGAAACACCGTTTTCCGTAACCATATATCTTTTATAGGCGTTTTTTCCATCCCAGTAAACAGGCTGCTCTTCTTCAATCTCTCCGGCCGCGTTTAAATCAAAATTAAAAACACCTTCTCCCATATTCTTGTCCGAAAGGATAATGCCGGGTATCTGGTATTTCCAGCTTATATTCATACTCATTGCCGACCAGTAATACGCCTCCTCGGCATCTCCCGGCGAGACGATAAAACGCGCAAATTCCCCCTGCCCGGCATTTAAAGCAAAATGCAGTTCCGTCTGAGACGAATACGTGGGAAGGCCGGTTGAAGGGCCCGGACGCTGGCCTAAAATAATAACTATAGGCAATTCCGCGATCCCGGAGAAACTTAAACCTTCAGTCATAAGGCAGAATCCACCTCCGGAAGTGCCTACCGCTGTTTTTTTGCCCATGTATGAAAAACCCAAAGCCATAAGGGCTACCGCGATTTCGCTCTCCGGATGGATCACATTTAATGAAAAACTATCCGCGATTTCGGCAAGAAAATGCAAAATAGGTGAAGTTGGAGTCATAGGGTAAGAAATATATGTATTGAGCCCGCTTTTGATAAGGCCAAGAGCGATTGCCTGATTTCCGCTAATCAACGGCAGGGCCGCTTGCTTAAGCGGCTCGACCTTGATCAATTCTCTTGCCTCATTAAATCCGCGCCGGGCAACCTTCAGGTTTAAATCAGCCTCCCTGCTGAATTCTTTTTTAAGAATTCCCGCCAAAAGATCAAAATCCAGGCCTAAAGCCTTTGCCAGTGCCCCGACCATACAGGTATTACGCATTATTTCGGAGGCATGCTCTTCTTTAATAATTTTCCCCAGAGGAAGACCCAAGCCGCATTCCTGCTCATCGGCCGGTTTTAATTGTTCTGAATCAAAAATAAAAAAACAACCTTCCTTCAGCCTGTTTCTATGGAGCGAAAGCGTCTCCTGATTCAAGGCTAAAATAAGGTCTACTTTTTCCTGATGGGCGAAGATCCTACTTCTTGACGCCCGGATAATAGAAAAGGTGTGGCCTCCTCTGATCAAAGAAGGATAATCCCGGTAGATGTAAACGCGGTACCCCGATTGATTTAAAAGCCTGCCGATAAGGGAACCCGATTTGTCTATACCAAAACCTGCTTTCCCGCCGATAAGTATGGAAAGATCATCCATATTCTCCTCCTCCATCCTTTTATCAAGGCATGAGCTGAGTTAACACCGGTAACTCTAAACGCCAGGGCTAGCTTTTACCTTGCTTATTTTAGAAGGCAATATAACAATTTCCACTCGTCTGTTTTTTTGTTTATTCTCCGTTGAATCATTGGGCGATACCGGCCTGAATTCACCATAGCCGTTAGCGGATAAACGCTGCGGCTTAACACTGCATTCATCAACCAGATAATGTAAAACTGCCAAGGCCCTGGCCGAAGACAACTCCCAGTTGGTTTTCCAGGCGGAATGTTTTATCGGGTCATTATCGGTGTGCCCTTCGATTGCCACGTCAGAACCCGGAACATCCTTATTTAAAACTTCGGCTACTTTCTGAAGCGCAGACATGCCTTCCTGCTTGACTTTATCTTTTCCAGAGTCAAAGAAAACCTCCGAGACAAAAGTTATAACAAGGCCGCGTTCAGTCATCTTTAACTTTGCCTTATATTCCCCAATCTCATTTTTCAGTGACTCTTCAAGTTGCAGCTTTGCCTTTTCAAGCTCGGAAAGTTCTTTTTCTTTTTCCTCAACCACACGCTCAACTGCCTTGGTTTTTTCTTTTTCTAATTGAGATATCTTATATTTCAAATTTGAATTTTCAACTTCCAGTTCATCAGCCCTGCGCGCTTTCTGAATAAAACTGCAACCCGATAAAATAAAAATACAGCATAAAACAAAAAATAATCTTCTGTTTTTCATTACCCCTCCTTGTCATGACTAATATCCTTTTAGGTTACTTAGGTTCATATTTCGTATTATAGCCGGGGTTCTCATCAGGCCTTATTTTATCAGGATAGTTCCAATCGGTTTTTATATCTACCATTTAAGTATGCTCGCCCAAAAAGAAAACATAAGAGTTCTATTTGAGATTCTCTTTCAAGCGGTACATTACTCCTGATGCTATCTCGGGCTTAGGAAAACCCAACTTGCGGGCGGAGATATTAACCTGCGTTGATTCTTTCGAAAGCTTCTTTAGCCGCAAAGTTACCCGCGCCCCGTTAACCTCCGCGCTTATAATACCACCAGCCCTGTTTTCCGATATAACCCTGCCCGATGCCTGAATAGCCTCTAATCCGGTATCATAAGCTCTCTCCGCTTCAACATTAAAAACTTCCTGGGCGTAATCTTTAGCGGTAAATGTAAACGCCGCCATAACCGGCAAAGCAGCCACGCCGGCAAGCATAGAAACCCCATATACTTTGAGCCCCTCAATACCCGCAGACTTAAGCGGTTCCGTTATAATCAAAGCAGCTAACTGCTGTGCGCTGGTGATATTCTTATAAGACTTCTTCAGGTTAATATCATATACCTTAATAACAGGCTGGCCTTCGACACTGTAATCCCTGCTTATCACCCTGCCAATGCTTAAATTGACGATATCTATTTGCATGGGAAGTTGTTTAGTTGTGCCTTTCTTCTTTTTTTCACCAGTTCTTTCCACGGCTATTTTCAAGGAATCAACGTTTAACTTGCCTTCTTTATTCTTAACCATCCCTATCTCTTTAATTTCTAACTCCAGTTCTTTAAGATGAATTTTTCCGGTTATCAGCGCGGCTAAATCCCAGGAAACGCTCATCCCGGGTATATTGACAAGGATATCCTTCGCAAAACCCTTGGGGTTATACATTTTAAAATTAGATATTTTTATCGATTGCCTTATTAGGCTTAGTGAAAGGCCGCCTACGCTGACAGGAGTGCCCGTAATCCTGGATGCCATGCTGCCGATCAATGATTTAATAAAAAAATCCCTGGCCAGGCAGAAAACAAAAAGGAAAACAAACACCAGAATAATAACCCTGGTTTTCTTTTTCATGCTGGAGCCTCCTTTCAAGCTACCGGATAAGCTTCTTTAGATCAGGCGGGATCTTATCTTAATTGATTATTATAACTCAATTATCGACACAGACAAGAAGGATAAAATTACCAAGATGTATCAGGGATCTCTATATTCCTTGGGAGTGATACCGGTACACGCGGATAAAAGAGCGCATATATTCAGCTAATTTCTTATTTGCCGGTCTTTGGCTCCCAATAAACCACAACCCAGCCTGCGTTTTAATTCACTTGTTAATAACACTAATTTGGAAGATTAGAGAAAAATATCCGGAGAGCATTCAAACAGGTTTCTGCGATGATCACGATTTTATTTATAGCTCGATACTGTCTCCTTCTTTAGCTTGCAGGAATCCATAACCAAAAGCTTCGCGCATCGCTTCCGTCGCCCGCTTACCGGTACAATGCATCGGGGCAACTTTGCAAACACCAAGATCTCGTAATTCTTGTATAATACCTGTGTTTATTTCATTTGCATTATCTTTTAAATGTAAACCACCAAGAATAAAGTAAACCCGCTCATTTAAGAAATGCTTTGTTACAGTATTTATAATCTTGACGATCCCGGGATGAGCACAACCCGTAATAATAGTTATATGCTTTGAGGACTTTACGGCCAACGCCTGCTCAAAAATACTCCTGCCGATAGAAGAGCTGTGAATTTGGCCGGTAGAAAACACGCCTTTTTCAATTTCCGTAAACGGCTCAACTTCAATAACGCGGACACCAAAGGAAGTAATTCTGTCTTTTATCTCTTGGTTAAAACCAGGACAAATATAAACAGTAATATCTTTCCGGCCCTCCAACAAATACCACAACCCGGATATATGGTCCCAGTCATCATGCGACAAGACAATATGCTTGATCTTAGCGGGATCAATATTGAATTTACGCATGTTATTCACAAGCACTCCCGGGTCTCCAAAAGTATCAAAGAGCAGGTCTTCTCCAATCAAAAACGAGACCCCCCACCTGCGGATTAACCGCTCCCATTTGCTTGAGCCTAAAGCGATAATTTTAATTTTCATAGCTTTAATGATGTATTGCCGCGGCCAAATACATAAACGCCACGCCAAAGATAAAAACTACCATGGAAAGCGTGGCCTTCTTAATATCCTGTTGTTTATGCAACTCCGGTATAAGGTCACAGCTGGCAATATAAATAAACCCGCCTGCGGCCATCGGCATAAGTAATCTTAAGAAACCATCCGATATATTGGCAAGGGCAAAACCGATTACCGTACCCAGGATGGCTGTAATAGCGGATAAGAAATTATAAAACAATGCTTTATCCTTATTTAAGCCGCCATAGACTAAAACCCCGAAATCCCCTATCTCTTGGGGTATTTCGTGCATGATAATCGCAAAAGACGTAGCGATACCAAAATTTATATTCACCACAAAAGAAGAACCAATAATAAGCCCATCTATAAAATTATGCACCCCATCCCCAATAAGATTAAGATAAGTAAATGTGTGGATATCGCATTTGCCTTTGTGGCAATGCCGCCAATAGAGGTATTTCTCCAATATAAAGAATAAAATAAACCCCACAATCACTAACAGATATACCGGCAGATGCCCGCCCTTCTCCACTGCCTCCGGGATTAGATGTAAAAAAGCTCCGCCAATCAATGCGCCAGCGGAAAAACTAATTAATAAAAGAAGGATTTTGTTTAGTAAATCTTCTTTCAAAAGCAGGCTGATAATTCCAACAAAGGAAATTAAACTTACAACAATGCTGGCTCCCAAAGCCCAAATAAAATTCATCTGATAAAACCCTCCATCAGGGTAAACCTATTTTTAGTCCGCTCATTTCTTTTTTGCCGATATTACTACAAAACCGCCCTTGCCAAAGCCTTTTTTGGGCCTTTCCACTGAAGCCATTTTTTCAGGAGTTTTATATATCGTTTGATAATACGAAACCCCGCCAAAGCCAGACATCTTAAGCAGATTAGCAATTTCTTTTACACCGAAGAAATGTGCCTGTATATAAAATGGGCTTTTTTTCTTCTGATAAAACCTGCCTAAAAAATTATCCTTATCGATAATACCGATAATAATCTTGCCAGGCTTCTTTAGGACCCTTTTTGCTTCTAGCAATACCCTGACAGGATCTTTAACAAAGCACAATGTAATAATGATAATAATATAATCTAAAGTTGAGCTATCAAACGGTAATCTTTCCCCCTGAGCACGGCGTACATCTACACCTCTTTTTTTAGCAATTTTGAGCATTTTTTCAGAGGGATCTATACCGTACTTTATTCCTAATCTAGAAGCGAATCTACCTGTACCAACGCCAATTTCCAGGCCTTTTCCATCCCGGGGTAGAACTTTTTTTATTGCCTCCAGTTCAGATAAAAAAGCAAATTTATGCCTGTCGTACCAAGCGTCATATTTTTTATAATACTTACCGAAAATATCGCTCATAAGTTTAAATCACCGAACCAGCCGTCGTAAAACCTTTTAAGATGCTCGTATTCCTCTTTAGACATAGCATGACTCTTAACTTCTTTTTCTCTAAAAGAATACCGGTAATTTAGACAGTAGGTTCCGATAACATCTTTTGCATGGCTTATTTTCTTAAACATCTCTTCGCAATATTTCTTGTCCTTTCCCTTACATCTATCAGGATGGTACTTAAGGGCTAATTTCCTGAAGGCATTTTTAATTTCTTCTATACTTGCCTCCTCCTCTAACCCTAAAATCTTCCTTGCTTCATCAATCTGCTTAAAATTTAACATATTATTACCTAACCTTTATAATCTGCCTGTCCATACCCTTAAGCAATCCCCTTATGGTAAACTTCTTTAATACATTATTCAATTGAAATTCGATTTTTTTCATTTCTCGCATTAACAAACATTTCCCAGGCTGAGGGCAAATATCCTTCTCAAATAAACAGCTAAAGATATCCGTCTCAAGACGGAAAATATTTACTATATCTATAATACGTATTTTGCCTGGATCAGCATTCAATATAAAACCGCCGCCAGCGCCTTTTAAGGACCTTAACATCCCCTGTTTACTTAAGGCCTGCAGAACCCTGCGTAAAAAAGCCTTACGCATATTTAGTTTCTTGACCAGTTCATTTACCGAAATTATTCTTGAAGAATTATTAGTAAAATAAAACAACGATTTGACCGCGTAATGGATATTTCTAGTAATTAACTTCATGCTATTTATAAATTTTTAACGCGCAAAACTCATCTCCGCACATAGAACAACCGCCTTTTTTTAATCGTGGACTCCCGCTAAGAAGTTCTCTGAATTTCTTTCCATCAATAACATATTTTGACATTTCAATCCAGTCGAAATCCTTCCTTGCCTTTGACATTAATCTATTCTGCAGGATTGCTTTCTTATTACCCCGGGCGATATCAGCGATAGATGCAGCGATTTTTGTAATCACAACTCCCTGGCGTACATCTTCAGCATCCGGTAATCCAATGTGTTCTTTAGGTGTAACATAACAAAGAAAATCCGCCCCAAAATAACCGGCCAAAGCGCCTCCTATGCTGCAAGCGACATGATCATATCCTACAGCTGTATCTATAGGAAGAGGGCCCAGGACATAAAAGGGCGCTTCATGACAAATTTTCTTTTCTAATTCCACGTTTCTTTTTATTTCATTTAAAGGGATATGCCCCGGGCCTTCTATGATTACCTGCACCCCCCTGCTCCTTGCTTTCATGGCGAGGCCGCCTAAAACCCTTAACTCATAGATTTGAGCCTTATCGGTTGAATCCTCAATACATCCCGGCCTTAACCCGTCACCTAAACTTATGGCAACATTATATTCCCTGGCTACATCTAGAATCTCATCAAAATACTCATAGAGAAAATTTTCTTTTTTATTTTTCGCCATCCAATTCAACAAAAAAGAACCTCCCCTTGATACTACCGGTATCAACCTTCTTCTAACCATACCCAAAGATGCCCTTGTAATGCCGGCGTGAACCGTGACAAAATCGATGCCATCTCTTGCATGCCGCTCAAAAACCCTGAGGTAATCTTTTATTGCCATATCCTCAGGGCTGCCTGATTCAATAGCCGCCTGATAAATAGGCACGCTCCCTACGGGTCGGGGACAATTCCTGATAATAGCGCTGCGAACCCTATCAATATCTACGGAACTGCCGGAAACGGTCAAATCCATCACCGCATCAGCTCCCGCTTCTATAGCGGCTTTGAGTTTTTTCAATTCTTTCGCTAAATTAAAATCTGCTGAAGAAGCCCCGATATTAGCGTTAACTTTTACTCTTAAATCTTTACCGACGCCGATAGGTTTTATCCCCCGATGGTTTTTGCTCCCCAGGATAACCACCGAGCCTCTTGCAATATTCCTCTTCAATAAACTAATATGAATATCCTCTTTTGCGGCTATACGAGACAATATTTTATCATCTATCTTCATAAGCAAACATGCCTAAACCCGGGCTTTACAAACCTCGATTTAAATAATCTCGCCCTTCCTAATAAGCCGAGATAATCAATAATAAGCTTCCCTTTCAAGTGATCTATTTCATGCTGCAAAACTCTTGATAACAATCCCTCCGCCCTAAATTCAACAATTTTACCTTTTTCATTCAATCCTCGCACAACAATCTTATCCGCCCTGCCTATTCTCATATTCAAACCGGGAAAACTTAAACAACCTTCTTGAAATTGCACAAATCCTCTCTTATCTAAGATTGCGGGATTTGCCATCTTTATTACATCGCCCTTAATATTTATAACTATTAAACTTCTATCCATCCCGATTTCTGGAGCAGCCAGGCCCATGCCTCCGAAATGCCTGACAGTAAAAAGCATTTCATCAAAAAGCCTTATCTCATCTTCAGTGATTCTCTCCACTAAAACACACTTCTTTCTCAGGATGCAGTTAGGATACCTGTTAATTTCCAAGGGTTTCATTATTTCTTAAAGTTGTAAATCAATACAATACTGCCTATCTTAGCCCCGGATTCTCGCGCGGCAGGCTGGCATTTTACCGTAAATAAGAAAAAAATCGGCCTTGCTTCTCCCGATAAAGATTCAAAATTACCCTGCCCCTTGCTAATTATCATGTCTGAGCCCCTATAAATCTTCTTAAATTCTTTAGAGCATAAGGAAAGAATTGTCCCCGGAGCGCCTGTCCCGTTAGAGATTATCCTGGCCACTTTATCAACCCCGCAAAACTTAGCATCTTCAAACAAGGCGTCATTTATAATGGGCTTTGCCTTAACGGCATAATAAATATCTTTAGCGGGATATATTCTCTTTATTTCTTCAATAAGGATACGGTCAAATACTGTCTCCCCGGCATTATCAGCCAGATACAAAATATTATTTGAGTTCTTTAAGGCTTGCCTGAATTCCGCATAATGAAAAATTGACTTTCTATGGATAAATCTTTCTTCCAGCGCAAGAATTTTCTTTAATTCAACTTTAATATTCAAATTATTCTTTGCTCCAAAATCTATAATATTTCCGGCAATCGCAAGTTCCAAAGCTGTTAAGAGCCTGTCCCTGGAAAGTTTTATCTTATTTCTCAATCTTCCCAGCAATCTTAAGGCAGCACGGTTACTTTTCTGTTTTATTTCTCCGTAAGGATCTTTTCCCTTAGCTATTTTGCGTAAGATACTATAACCAAACCGGGCTATCTCCGGAGGGCTGGTGCGAAGGGAAAATTCCGGTATTTTTCTGGAAAACTCATCTATAATTTGTTTTTGCTGTTTCGGAGTTGCCCGGATAACTCGGCTGCCTTCAAGCGCTTGCCTGAAGAAACAAGGAATGCAGTCTAAATAGGTTTTCATTTAATCTTGCCTCTTCTTTTTAAGGAACCGGGCATGAATATATTTAAATGCGGCTTTGATCTTCATTCCTTATCTGCGACAAATTCTCTTATCTTAGCCACAATACCTGTAAATGCTTCAGCCGATTTTGATTTATGCCCAAAAGAAACAAAAGGCGTGCCCTTATCGCCAAATTCAACGAACTCCGGCTCAAACGGCACTCTCCCCAAAAATGGAACGTTTAACTCTTGCGCCGCCTTTTCGCCTCCGCCTTTCTTAAAGATATCTGTTTGGCTGTGGCAATGGGGGCAAATAAACCCGCTCATATTCTCAACGATGCCTACAACCGGTATTTTTATCTCTTTAGCGAATAAAACGCTCTTTCGCGCGTCAAGTATGGCGACATCCTGAGGCGTAGTTACTATAATAATCCCGCTCACGTTGGGAATTAACTGGCAAGCGCTAAGCGGCTCATCACCCGTACCCGGAGGAGAATCGATAACAAGATAATCCAACTCGCCCCAATTTACATCAGCCAAAAATTGCCTGATAACCGCCGCTTTCATCGGCCCCCGCCAGATAATCGGCTGATCGGAATCATAACCGGTGAGCGCGACGCTCACCGCTTTAAGATTGTCCGACACATCAACCGGCTGAATTCCAAACTCAAAATTATAAAGCGAGCTCTTCTCAATCCCCAGCATCTTAGCAATATTAGGCCCGTGAAGATCAATGTCTAAAATACCAACTGACTTGCCAGAAAGAGACAGCGCATACGCAAGATTTACCGCGACCGTTGTCTTACCCACCCCGCCTTTACCGCTCATAACGATAAGAGGGTATTTGACCTTCGCCATTTTTCCCTTAAGCCGTTTTTCTTGTTCTAAATATTCATTTTCTTGAGTTTCCATATCTTCTCCATTTTGCTACCGCTTATTGATTAAAACATAGTTTTTTTCAGTACGATAATCTCGCACTTTGCCAATCGCTTCCATATTCTCAAGCCGGCCTACTTCTTTTAACCTATTATAAATGAGCGTCCAAACACAATCCCGCTCAGGGTCAACTTCGCATTTCCCCCTGTTAACCCCGCCACAGGGACCGTTACGCAGGCCTTTAGGGCAACGCGTTACAGGACAGATTCCTCCGGTAGTACCAATTATACACTCTCCGCACATAAGGCATTTTTTCTCAAAGCGGTCTTCTTTAAGAGAAAGCTGAAGTATTTCCCCCTGAAACAATGTATTGTTAGCAGGATACACGGGTTTTTCTAAAACCTCCGCTATTGCCTGCGTGCCTCCTCCGCAAGCGAGGCTGATAATTGATTCTGCTTCGGCAATTTCTTTTTCTTTACGCCTAAGTAATTTTTTCGACTCTAAAACATAACAAGCAGGGTTAAGAATATCCCACCCGGTTACTTTCTTGCCTTTAGCAGTCAGTAATTCCGACAATAGCTTTGCTTCAGCCTCCCCGCCTGTTTTACAAGTTGTCGCGCAAAGAGCGCATCCAATCAAAAAGACAGTCGAATCATTTTTAATATAGTCAAGAATCTCATCTATGGCTTTTTGTTTAGTTATAATCATGCTCTTAACAAATAATCCGCTATAGCCCTATACAATGTACTAACCGAAAGAATCGTACAGTGAAGATGGTCTTCCAGTAAACCTTTCAGCCGCTTAATCACTTCTCCCGCCGAAATAGCCAAAGCCTCTTTCACGGTTTTGCCGTAAGCCAAATGCGCGACCATCGCGGCGCATGCGCGCGTAGCGCCGCAGCCGTCAGTAAGATATTTGATGTCAGTAATCATTTTATTTTCTATAACTAAGTAAAACTCCATAGAATCTCCGCAGGGCCCTTTTAAATATGATGAAGCCGTAGGATCATTCATTCTGCCAAAAAACTTAGGATCATTTAAAAGGTTTACGACTTCCGCGGGATAGCCGAGAGTTTCTTCCTTGCTAGCTGTTTCTTTCATATTAATATCCTCCCGATATGCTACTTTTACACAGCAGCGTATATCCCCTTTTTTGTTAAAACAAAAAAGGGTATTTGGCTAGATAGCTGCAATATAGCTAAAGGCCCGATTATCCATAGCTTAAACTTAGATCCTTTCCCAGATCCTGATAATTTCATTCTTAACAGGAGTATCTTTATACTCCATAATCGTCTTCCCCTCAACCATCGCTTCTACTACCGTCTTATCAAACCTGACTTTTCCGATTAACGGAATCCCGTTTTTTGCGCAATGCTCCTCTATTTTCCCGGACATCTCCGGATTTAAATCACATTTATTGATCACCATCTTAGACGGCACGTTAAAATGGCTGGTTACTTCTATTACCCTCAAGGCATCGTGTAAGCCGGATAAGGTAGGCTCGGTTACCACTACCGCGCAATCTATGCCGGAAAGCGAAGCAATAACCGGGCATCCTATACCAGGAGCCCCGTCAATGATTACCCAATCGTAATTTCCCTTCTCGGCCAAGTCTTTTGCCTGTTTTCTTACTAAAGACACGAGCTTGCCTGAATTCTCTTCGGCTATCCCGAGTTTCGCATGCACCATAGGCCCAAAGCGCGTTTCGGAAATAAACCATTCGCCTGCAAGATTCTCTTCCATCTTTATAGCGTTTACCGGACAAATATGACTGCAAAAAGCACAGCCTTCGCAAGATACGTGATCGATTATAAAGCTATCACTTATAGCGTTAAATCTGCAGGCCGCGATACATTTCCCGCATTGCTGGCAGATTTTCTTATCAATTGATGCGCTTAATCCGCTCCTGAAATCATGGCGTTCTTTTATTTTCGGCTGCAACAATAAATGCAAATCAGCGGCATCCACATCGCAATCAGCCATAACCTTATTTTTGGCTAAAGAAGCGAACGCCCCGGTAATTACTGTCTTACCCGTGCCGCCTTTGCCGCTTATCACAACTATCTGTTTCATATAATCTTATCCTCGTTATATTTTCCCATATACGTCCTGAGCTGCTAAAGCTATAGGGAACATTGTCGGCGCGCTGGTCAAGTAAGGATGAGTCGCTACTTGCAAAGTCTCTAATTCCGTAGCCGACATGCGTTTTTGAATCGCAACGCCTATGATATTTATCATCTGTGCGCAGGACATACCGCAGCTTATCTGCCCTCCTAAAATAATCCCCGATTGCTTGGAAAAAATCAGCTTTATTCTCCCTTTGCAGGCGCCCGGTAAAGAAGCAGGATGCTTATCGACGCCGTCCACACTGCCGACAACAATCTCAAAGCCTTCATCCCGGGCAGTTTTCTCAGTAAGGCCAGCTGAACCCAGAACCAACCCATCGATGTAAGTCGAATATACCGCAATAGTCCCCTTATTTTCACGGATTACTTTAATCTGATATAGATTGGCGCCTGCAATCCTGGCTTCGGCCGTCGCAGTGGAGGCTAGCATTACCGGGATCGCTTTACGAGTATAGAAATCACGCTTGCATGAACAATCCCCGATAGCGAAAATATCCGGATCCACCGAAGTACGCATATACTCATCGGTTAAGATACCTTTATATGCCCCTATCTCCAATCCGGCATCAAGGGCCATTTTCACATTAGGTTTTGATCCTACGCCAAGAATGACTCCTTCAACAGGAATTTCCTGGCCACCGCTAAATCGAACCTTTTCCACCTTATCCTCACCCGTTATTTCTTCAACTCGCGTATTGGTCAATACCGTAACGCCTTTCTCCTTTAAACGCGCTTCGGCCATTTCGGAGAATTCAGCATCGAATGAATTGGCCAATAAATGCGGCAGCATCTCGACTAAAGTAACACGTACTCCTGCCAATTTTGAGAGTTCGTCGGCAAATTCGACTCCGATAAATCCTCCCCCTATGACTAACACATTCCTACACTGCTTAATCTGGTTTATCAGACCTTTTAAATAGTCCATTTCTTTATTTATCGGGTATACCCCCTTTTTATCCACTCCTTTAATAGGTAAAATTATCGGAGTTGAGCCGATCGCTAAAACTAATTTTTCATAGTAATACGTATCTTTATTTCTTGTTTCTATAGTCTTATCTTTACGGTTTATGCTTACGGCGGAATCAACGACAACCTCAACATTATTTTTTTCAAGTGATGCCATCCCCAACTTATTTTCATCGGGATTTTTAAGGCTGGAAAACATATAAGGAATTCCACAGGGGATAACCCCATCCGCTACATCTTTCATCACCGTAATGTTCTTCCCTGGGTAATATTTCCTGGCAGTTGCTGCACATACTACTCCCGAGGGACCGGCGCCGATAATTAATATATCCGTCTTTTTATTCATAGGTTCTCCTATTCGCTTAAATTAGGATTAAATCGTTTTTGTTGCAAGAAAGTTTTAACCAGGTTTTCCATGTTTAATTGCATTAAAAAGCCCTTGAAAATCTTTTTTGTATTCCGGGAATACCTTAACCATAGGCTCCCCCTTGGAATACGCCATAGCGATCTCTTTTTTAAACGGTATCCTCATCAATACGGGGATATCCTCTTTCTTGCAATACTGGTCGGTTTTATTATTTCCTAAATCAGCGCGGTTAATCACTACCCCAAAGGGAATTTTAATTTTTCTTAATACCTCAACCGCTAAAATCAAGTCATTTAAACCAAAAGGCGTAGGCTCGGTAACTAACACACAAAAATCACTGCCCTTAACCGAAGCAACTACCGGACAGGATGTGCCTGGAGGAGCGTCAATAATAACGGTTTTTTTAATATCAATCTGCTCTTTAACCTGACGGATAAGGGGCGGAGACATTGCTTCGCCGATATTGAGCTTGCCGTGGACAAAATCTATCTCTCCGCAATTACCGAACTCAATTACCCCAATCTCCCTGTTTACTTCTTTTATCGCTTTTTCCGGACATAGCGCGTTGCAGGCACCGCATCCATGGCACAAATGCGCGAAGACCAAAGTAGTCCCCTTTTTTCCATCCTGTCCGGGAAGCACTGCTATAGCGTTATAAACACAAACCTTGGCGCATTTACCGCAGTAAACGCATTTAGATTCGTCAATTTCCGGAACAGGGATGTATGCCTTCTTCTGTTCTTTGATTTGCGGCTTAAGAAAAATATGCGCGTTAGGCTCTTCCACGTCGCAATCAAGAAACTGCACATTGTCTATGGATAGCGCCAAATTAATCGCTACGGTAGTTTTACCTGTTCCGCCTTTTCCACTTGCCACTGAAATAATCATATCTTTTATCCTTACGTTCGCTCAGCTATAAGCACTTTCTGAACTTCGCTCTGACACTCCTTAACATTAAAACCTTTCGTAATAAAATAATCCTTCGCCTCGTTTAAGCGATGTTTAAAATAATCATGCGTACGACCTTCAAAGGCATGGCAGGCATTAATAATCTCTAAGCCCTTAGCGCTAAAATCACTTAATACTATCTTTCCTGAAGGCTTTAACAGGCGGATCATCTCATTTAAGGCCATTTGCGGATTTTTAAGATGGTGAAATACATTAATAGAAAATATAATATTAAAACTTTGGTCCGAAAAACTTAAACGTGTCGCATCCTCGATTTTAAGAACAACTTGCTTTTCCAGGCCCAAATAGCGCAAATTAAGCATAGCGATCTCTTGTTCCTGTTTAGAGATATCTATGCTTATAAAGCTATAGCTCCGCCTTGCCAAAGCAAGCGCAAAATGGCCTTTACCGGTTCCGATTTCCAGGATTTCTCCGGAAATAGGCAGGGATTTATCCAGGATAAAATCTCTTTCCTTTTCTAAATCATAGCCGTTGCTTCGGTAGAAATTGACTCGCTCTAAATACCTTCGATGATTCTCAAGAATTTCCTTCTCCAAGATTTAGTCCTTATTCTCTTATCATTCTTATCCCGCACTTAGGACAATTTATCGAAGCGCAGGGCGTTCCTGGCTGATGCGCAACTTTCGTTCCACAGCCCGGACAAACACAATTTCCTCCTGGGCTTGCGCCACCCCTCCTGCCTCTACCCACGCCCCTCCCCATCCCGGGGCCTTGTCCTAAAGGACCTGTCCCATCCCTTCCTGGCATACTAATCACCTCCTAATCGTGCTCATCAAACATTTTATCCTGCACAGGATCATTCTTCCTGATTATTTTCCCGGCATTCCGAATTTTGAGCCAACACTCGGGACTTCTGCTAACTTATATTTTCCTTGCTTATAATTTTCTATCGTCTCTTTAACCGTTCCGGAAACGCCGACGAATACATTAATACCCGCAGCAGATAAAACCTGA
>Ga0265297_10004082_pt1 | contig 24668 bp, 21 predicted proteins | sample Munlanlwell13791_FD_192502 | JGI IMG/M metagenome (GOLD analysis project Ga0265297, IMG submission 192502) | Leachate microbial communities from a municipal landfill in Southern Ontario, Canada - Leachate well 137-91 | ecosystem: Engineered > Solid waste > Landfill > Unclassified | place... | reverse complement strand
ATTTTGTTTTATCTCCGACATATTTCTCGCAAGGCAACGGAAATTTTCGCGATGTTAATCAAAACCGGCGAAATGACGTCTGGTTTAATGATGATGTCAAACAAAGCAACCTTGTCAATTTCTTAAGCCTTATCCAGGCGGATGGTTATAATCCTTTAATTGTCCGCGGGATGACCTTTATTGCGGGCGATACCCAAAAGACGGAAGGCATCCTCAGCCAGTGCGTTGGGGAAAAAGGGTCGGATATCCTGCGCGAACATTTAAAGCGAGGGTTCCAGCCCGGGGAGCTGCTGAAGTTCATTGATGACGAAGAGATCGAGCTGAAGGTCCATCCCAAAATTTTCATCGAACGGATTCTCGGTGCTTGCCGGAAGCATGAGGCCGCCGATCATGGAGAAGGTTTCTGGACAGACCATTGGACGTATAACCTGGACCTGCTGGAGAGTTATCTCTCGGTTTATCCAGAAGAACGATGGGCTTTATTGTTGAATAAGAAAGAATTTACGTTCTATCATAACTCTCATTATGTTTTGCCCAGAGACCAGAGATATATCGTGATTAATAATTATGTGCGTCAATATCATTCTGTTTTTCATGATGGTAAAACCATTAAGGCGGATGAAGCCGGCAATAAACTTAGAGTGGAGAACGGCCGGGGGGCGGTGTACTATACTCATTTATTGGGGAAACTTTTGTGTATCATCGTCAATAAAGTCGCATCCTTGGACCCGAGCGGGATAGGGATTGAGATGGAAGCGGACAAACCGAATTGGTATGACGCCCTAAACGGTTTGCCCGGCCTTCTAGGATCGTCCATCTCGGAGACCCTGGAACTCAAAAGGGTCTGCGTGTTTCTTCTGAAATCCATAGAGCACGTCGACTGGAAGGATGATGCCAAAGTATCTTTGTTCGCCGAGTTGCATACGTTTATTACGAGACTGGCCCATATCTTATCCGTTGAATCCGATCCGTTATCGTATTGGATGAAGGCCAATGACATCAAGGAGCATTATCGTTATCGTATCCGTCACGGGATTGAGGGCCAGGAAAGTGAAATGACCGCGGCAGAGATAAAGAATTTTCTTCGCCTGGTTATCGAGAAAGTGAATAAAGCGGCTTCGTTAGGGAGGACAAAGAGCGGGCTGTGTGCCACTTATTTCTTTCATGAAGTTGTCGAATATGAGGCATTTGACAAATATCATGCGCAAGGTGTTCCCTATGTCCGGCCGCTTAAATTTAAACGATACACGTTGCCTTTGTTCTTGGAGGGCGCCGTCCATCATCTTCGGGTCGTTAAAGGCCCTGAGGAGGCCAGGAAAATTTATAAAAAAGTTAGAAGGAGCGCTTTGTTTGACCATAAGTTAAAGATGTATAAGGTCAATGCCGATTTGTCGGGAGAAACGGAAGAGATCGGCCGCGCGCGGATATTCCCTCGAGGCTGGCTGGAAAATGAATCCATTTGGATGCACATGCAATATAAATTTCTTCTGGAGCTTCTCCGGTGCGGTCTGCATGAGGAGTTCTTTGATAATTTCCGAAAGGCATTGGTCCCGTTTTTAAAGCCCGAGCAATATGGCCGAAGCAATTTAGAGAATTCCTCCTTCATCGTCAGCAGCGCTCATCCAGACGCTGATTTACACGGGCGGGGATTTGTGGCCCGTCTTTCGGGAAGCACCGCGGAATTTTTGCACATATGGCTTTTAATGAACATCGGGAGACAGCCGTTTAGCTGGGATGAGAAAACCGGGCTATCGCTGACTTTCCGGCCTATTTTGCCGGGATGGTTGTTCACGAAAAAGAACACGGTTATCGACTTTTTTAATGGCCACGGGCAGAAGGAATCGATACGGCTTCCCAAAAATATCTACGCTTTTATGTTCCGAAGATCCACTCTCGTGGTTTATCATAATCCCCGCAGGCGAAACACCTTCTCTCAGGAGCGATGTCGGGTTAAAAAAATACAATTGACTTACCACAATAAGAGCGTCCCGGTCTCGCTTCAGCAAGCAACCATTGCTTCCCCTTACGCGGAGGATATCCGCAGCAATAAAGTTAAACAGATCGATGTCTATTTCGATTAAGAAAATCGTTTTCCCGGATAAGGGCAGGGGATTCTCTTGGCTGAAGAAAAGGCCGTTTTCGGGATCGCTATCCGATATTTTACCCGATGCTGTCTTCTTGTCGTAGAAATTAAATATTAAAGAAGGGAAAGAAATGCGAGTTTTGCGGTTATTCCTACGGGAGTTTTTGCTTTTAGTGTTTTTTATTTTCTTGGCTTCCCATTGCTTGTCATGGGCGGAAGGTCAGGATTCAAAACGGGCTGTCGCTTGTTCGACGACTTTTATTGAGACCGGTTTTTGTCCTGATGATCTGTGCCGGATGGATTGTCTAAAAGATCCCCAAAAGGAGGGGTGTTTTCTCACCTGCCTGCCAAAATCGTGTTTTGAAATTGGAGCGGAACATTGCCCGACCGAGAGATGTCAAATCGTGAAAGGATGCGGGGATCGGGATGTCTGTTATGAGAAGCGGGGGGCTGCCGGCCCGGCTTGTGGCGGCTCAGGCTATTTAGGAGCGGAAGAGCTATGCTGCGACGGGTTGGTCAAGCGCTGTGGTATAGAATTTTTTGACGGGAGCTGTGACCTGTTGGGAGAAAATTCAGTTTATTCTATCCCGATCTGTGTTCCCTGCGGGAATGGAATTTGCAACCAGTTTGAGAACCGTTGCAATTGTCCGGAAGATTGCGACAAAAAATTTAGAGAGCGTTCAGGTCCGGTCAATAAAACTTAAAACCTTTTCAGCCGCGCGTTTACTGGCCCCGGGAGGGCCGAGCGCAGATTTTACCCGCTCCAGTTGTGATTTTATTTCCGCGATGCCTATTTCGTCAGTAAAGATTTTTTTTAATTCTTCCGCGATTTTCTTGCCGTTTGCCTCAAATTGAATGCACTCCGGAACGATTTTTCTCCCGGCCACGACATTGACCAGTCCGATGTGGGGGATCTTTATAAATAATTTAGCTAGTATCCAGGTCAAGAGGGAAGTCTTGTATACGACCACCATTGGTTTATTCAGGATGGCCGTTTCCAGTGTCGCTGTCCCGGAGGCCACCATGCAGATATCGCAGGCCTGTATCCCCGAATAGATATGGTGCTGATCTTGGATTATCTTTATCGGCAAAAGAGACGAAGCGATATGTCTTTCGATCGTCCGTGATTCAATGGTCGGAGCCTTGATCAGGAGGAATTGAATTTTAGGATTTTCTTTGTGCAGGATTGCCGCGGCGTCCAGCATGACGGGCAGGAGATTGCTGACTTCTTTTTGCCGCGATCCGGGCAGCAGGCCAATTGTCAATTTGTCCGGCGACAAATTCAAAGATTGGAGTAATGGTTCGCGCCTGATTTCAATCTTCAGGGTGTCCATGAGGGGATGGCCGACAAAGTCAACCGCTAAGCCGTGTTCCGCGTAGAATTTTTTCTCAAATTGGAAAAGGACCAACAACTTATCGATGAATTTTTTTATGATGCGGACCCGACCTTCGTCCCATGCCCAGACTTGCGGGCTGATGTAATAAATGATCCTGACGTTTTGTTTCTTCAGTTCCTTGGCCAACCGGAGATTGAAGCCGGGATAGTCGACCAAAATGACGGCAGAGGGTTTTATCTCCGCGACTTTTTTGATAATGGAGGCAAAGACCCGCTTTATTTGACCCAGATGTTTGAAGACCTCGCTGAAGCCAACGACGGCTAAGGGCGTCATGTCTTCATAAATTTCCACTCCGCTGGAACGCATCCGTGGGCCACCCCATCCGGAAAGAGTGACCCGGGGGTTAAGGGAGCTGATGGCCTCAGCCAAGCGGGAGGCGTGCAGATCTCCGGATGCCTCTCCGGCAACGATGATTAAATGTGCGGGCGATTTTTCCATATTTGTTTGCTGATATCTAGGGCTACTTTGAGTGCTTCTCGGCCCTCTCGGCCGGAAACAACCGGCGTTTTGTTTTCCAGGATGCAATCGAGGAAGGAGGTCAATTCTTTTTTTAGGGGCTCTTCTTTCTCGATAGGGAGGGCGTGCTTGAGGATATTGTTTTCGTGACGTTTATAGATAAAGGCTTCTTGCTGGACGTAGTCCAATGAGATATAGGTATTCTTAAGAAAGATTCGGATTTTGCGCATAACCTCGTCGGACACACGGCTCGCGGTCAGATTGCAGACGCAGCCATTCTTGAAGGTTAGCCGGACATTCGCGATGTCTTCCCGGTTGGTCAAAACGTTGATCCCAACGGCACGGATTTCGGTAATGGAGCATTGGTTCAGGCCCATAACGATATCGATATCGTGGATCATCAAATCCATAACGACACCGATATCTAAAGAGCGATTAGGAAAATGATTTAAGCGGTGACATTCTATGAAGAGAGGCGATTGGGCGAAATGCCTAACGGCTTCGAATGCGGAATTGAACCTTTCAACGTGCCCGATTTGCAATTTCAGCTTATTTTTATCGGCTAGCTGAATTAAACTATCCGCTTCTTTCAGGGTATACGTGATAGGTTTTTCGACAAAGGCGTGTATCTTTTTCGTGAGGAAGAATTTCGCGATTTCATAATGAAGAATGGTCGGGACGCAGATATCGACCGCATCGACTTTTTCGGCCAAGTCCTTATAATTTTGAAAGAAGGGGGTTTGGTAATGTTCCGCGAATTTCGATGTTCTGTCCCGGTCCAGATCGCAGATACCCACTACATTGACCTTGGAAGACATCTCGTTGTATACTTTGAGATGCTTGGACCCTAAATGGCCGATCCCGATAACGGCGATATTGATTTTTTTCATATTATCCTAAATCCTTAGTATATAATGCTTTGTTGTGAGGGCGCTTTTTATCCGAAATGTTTTTATAGCTTAATCAGGATAACAAAGACCTCGACAAAAGTCAATTGATATGCTAATATGCCCGTCTATTTTGTTGTAAAAAGTATGAGGGAAGAAAATTCGTTAACTTTTACTCGAAACCATGGCTAATTATATTAGACTTCTTAAGCTTTTAAAAGGGCACCGTAAGATATTTGTTCTCGCCGTGTTTTTTATGGCGATTTCTTCTATTTTTGAGGGGGTGCAATTATCCCTGCTCGTTCCTCTGACCGATAGGCTTTTTACGAATAAACAGATTATTGTGCCCAATACATCTCCGGCGTTCATCACCAACATTATCGACAAGCTGAATGCAACCGATCCCCAGGCTCTCTTTTGGGCGCTGCCTATTGTGGTCATGGGACTTCTCCTGGTTAAGCATTTTGTCTCTTTTTGGTATGGCTATTTGATGAATGATGTTTCGCAACGGGTGATGAAAGATGTCCGCAATCGCCTCTATGAGAAAATTCAGAATCTCTCGTTGGATTATTTCAGCAAAAAACGCAGCGGAGAGTTAATCTCCCGAATCACTAATGATGTCTTGATCATTGAAAATGCGGTCTCCTACGGAGTAACGGATTTCTTTAAGCAGGCATTTATGATTATTATTCTCATCGGGATAGCGTTCACAATTAATTTTAAGACTGCCTTGTTGATCTTTATCCTTTTTCCGATTATCGGTGTTCCGATGGCGCAAATCGGGAGGAAGCTGAGAAAACTGTCAAAGAGTTCTCAGGAGAGGATGGCGGATATTAATTCCTTGTTGCTGGAAACTATTTCCGGGATTAGAGAAGTGAAGGCCTTTTGTACTGAGCCGTATGAAGTCAGTCGTTTTGAGAAACATAACTATGATTTTTATAGGATCAAAATGAAGTCCATTAAACGGCTATTGATAATTACTCCTATTACGGAAATAGCCGGGGCCATTTGCGGTATTTTGATTATTGTATGGCAAGGGCAACAAGTCATGGATGGGGAACTTTCTTTCGGAATTTTTATCCTCTTTTTTGGCTCTATTATGTCTCTTATCAGTCCAATCAAAAAGCTAGGAAATGTTAACGCAATCACCCAGCAAGCCCTGGCGGCCAATGAGAGGATTTATGAGGTATTAGATACAAAACCGACTGTCGTTGAACAGCCCGGGGCTAGGACATTGCCTCTGATAAAAGACAAAATTAGTCTGGAAGGCGTTTGTTTCCAGTATGATACAGAGTCCGGGAACGTTTTAGAGGATATTACTTTGGAGATGGGAAAAGGTGAGGTTATCGCTATCGTAGGGCCGACCGGGACAGGGAAAACCACACTGGTGAACCTAATCCCGAGATTTTATGATCCCACTCAGGGCGTGGTTAAAATTGACGGCATCAATCTTACGAGAGTCACTTTTCAGTCATTGAGAAGTCAGATTGGGATTGTCGCGCAGGAAACATTCTTATTTAATGATACGGTTAAAGCCAATATCGCCTATGGACATCGGCAGGCTTCGCAGGAGGAAATTAAGCAGGCGGCCATCAAAGCCTTTGCTCACCCATTTATTGAGAAGCTCCCGCGGGGATATGACACGATGGTCGGAGACCGGGGTTTTCGTTTATCCGGAGGCGAGAAGCAACGGATAGCGATTGCGCGGGCCATTCTTAAAAATCCTCCGATTTTGATACTGGATGAGGCGACTTCCCAATTGGATTCCCAGTCAGAGAAATATGTCCAAGAGGCCTTGGATCGGCTTATGCAGAATCGAACGGTCATCGCCATAGCCCATCGATTATCAACAATTAAGAAGGCTAAAAAAATTGTTGTCCTTGAGCAGGGCCGAATTGTCGGAATGGGGCAACATGATGATTTAATCACAACGTGTGGTCTTTATAAGCGTCTTTATGAGACGCAATTCCAGGTTTAAAGCCCCAAACCCGCTAGCCTGAGTTTGTTAGATTTGGGCCACGAATGGCCCAAAATTCTCTCAAAAATAAAGGTTGCAAAAAAAAATTATATTGGGTATACTACATCATTAAAATTTTAGGATGGGCAATGATTACAGCGAAACCGGTGGAGAAAAGAGATATTTGTCCTCGTAATTTACACAATTCTAATATCAATAATATCTATTAATTATTAATAAAAGAATTCTGCTAAGATTGCCTGTTTTTCATTAATTATTTTTATTTTTACACAAATTCGGAGGGAAAATGGTTGATGAATTAATAAAAAAACTGCTGGAATCGGGTGTGCATTTTGGTCACCAAACGAAACGCTGGAATCCCAAAATGAAGAAATATATTTTTGGGGAGAGAAGCGGGATTTATATTATCGATTTGGAAAAAACCGTTGAATGTATTAATAAGGCCAGGGATTTTCTCAGAGATGTGACGGCCAAAGGCGGGACCGTCTTATTTGTCGGCACCAAAAAACAGGCCCAGGACGTGATGGAGGGGGAGGCCAAGCGATGTAATATGTATTATGTCCGGAATCGTTGGCTAGGAGGGCTGTTAACGAATTTTGAAACAGTCAAGAAGTCCGTAGAGCGTCTTAATGCGATCGAAAAAATGAGCGAAGAGGGCGTTTGGGAGAACTTGACCAAGAAAGAGGTTGCGCGGTTAACCAAAGAAAAGAACAAATTGTTGCGTGATTTAGGTGGTATCCGCGAGATGAAGACTTTGCCCCGAGCGGTCTTCATTGTTGACACCAAGAAAGAAGAAATCGCCGTTCATGAAGCAAACAAGCTAAACATCCCGGTGGTGGGGTTATTGGACACCAATTGTGATCCGGATGTTATTGATTATCCCATTCCCGGGAATGATGATGCCCTTAAATCTATCCGCTTCATTGTGTCGTTGTTGGTAGACAGCGTTGCCGAGGGCAGGAAAGATTATCTTGAGAGCGAGACAGTCCGGAAAAGATCTGAGGGGAAAGAGAATCGTAAGGAAGAGGCCGATCCTTCTGCCAAGAAGGCTGAGCATCGGGAGCCGGAGAAAGTTAAGGACGCAGAGGCTCCGGCTGAATAAGTATCCAATCAACAAAGTCGCATTGAAAACAGATATCTGAGAAAGGAAAATAAAAATGGCAGCATCTCTTGAGGAAATAAAGGAGTTACGAGAGATGACATCATGCGGTGTTATCGAATGTAAAAAGGCCTTGGAGGAAGCAAGTGGAGATTTCGATAAGGCGAAAGAGATTTTACGAAAAAGAGGCTTGGAAATAGCCGCTAAAAAAGGGAATCGAGTGGCGAATGAGGGGCGAATCGAAGCCTATGTCCATTTGGGATCTAAGATCGGCGTTCTGCTTGAAGTCAATTGTGAGACGGATTTTGTGGCGAAGACCGATGCTTTTAAGGATTTTACAAAAGATTTGGCCATGCATATTGCGGCTATGGATCCCCAATACATAAAGAAAGAAGATGTCCCTAACGATGTTTTGGCTCAACAGCAAGACCAAAAGATATTCCTCAAGGAAAATTGCCTCTTAGAGCAGGCCTTTGTTAAGAACACCAGCATCACGGTACAGGATTATCTGAATTCTCTTGTCGTAAAAATAGGAGAGAATATCTCTGTCAGCCGTTTTATAAGGTATAAAGTAGGCGAAGCAAAATAGAAAATCCGGAAGTCATTATTCAGCCTCGGGTATTGAATTGGAAAAATCTCCCATATACAAACGTATTGTATTGAAGTTAAGCGGTGAGGCCATGATGGGAAATCAGGCGCACGGTATTGATGCGGAGATGTGCGCTTCTTTGGCTTCTCAAGTGAAAGAGGTCCAGTCTCTCGGCGTTAAAGTGGCCTTGGTGGTCGGGGGAGGGAATATCTTTCGCGGCCAAGTCGCTTCCAAAAGATTTGGTTTAGATCGTTCTGTAGCTGATTATATGGGAATGTTGGCTACTGTCCTCAATGGTTTGGCTCTCCAAAACGCCTTAGAAAAAATTTCAGTTCCGACCCGTGTGATGACCGCCATCGATATGGCTGCTGTGGCTGAGCCGTATATTCGCCGGCGAGCTATGCGGCACCTTGAAAAAGATCGGGTCGTTATTTTCGTTGCCGGCACAGGCAATCCTTATTTCACAACGGATACGGCAGCGGCCTTGAGGGCGGTTGAGATCGGCGCGGATGTCATATTAAAAGCGACTAAGGTGGATGGCGTTTACACGGCTGATCCGATGAAAGACAAATCCGCCAAGTTGTACAAGAAGCTAAAATTTATTGACGCGCTCAAGAGGAATCTGAAAGTCATGGATGCCACGGCGATCAGCATGTGCATGGATAATAATTTGCCGATTGTTGTTTTCAACCTCAATAAAGTCGGGAACATCAAAAAGGCTGTCATGGGAGAAGATATAGGAACAATGGTTAAATAACCAGGGGTGAAAGATGACCATTAAAGAGCTTCAACAGCAAACTGAAGTAAAGATGAAAAAAGGTATCGAGTCTGTGCAACGTGAGTTCAATGAGATCCGTACCGGCCGGGCCCATCCGGGAATTATCGAGGGCTTACACGTCGATTATTACGGTACCCTGACTTTAGTTAAACAGTTGGCGTCCATTTCTATCCCCGACCCGCGCACTATTATGATCCAGCCATGGGACGTTTCAGTTATCCCGGAGCTGGAAAAAGCTATTAATAATTCGAAATTGGGCATTACCCCCAATAATGACGGGAAAATAGTCCGCCTCTCTATCCCGCAGTTATCAAAAGAGAGAAGGCAAGAGTTGATAAAAGTGGTGAAGGAGATGGCGGAGAACGGTAAGGTTTCTTTGCGAACGATCAGAAGAGATGCCAACGAAAAAGCCAAGAAATTGGAAGCAGAGGGACTTATCTCCGAAGATGAAAACTTCAGGGCGCAGGAGGCCATACAGAAGCTAATCGATAAGTATATTAAAGAGATTGATACTGTTTTAGATGGCAAAATTAAAGAGTTGGGTGAATTTAATTAATTGCTGGACTGTTCTTTTAAATTTTGAGGAAGTTGTTTACTGATGAGGTGTGTTTTGCTCAAATTTTGACCCACTAGCTCATCTGGTAGAGCACTGCCCTTTTAAGGCAGTTGTGCCGCGTTCGAGTCGCGGGTGGGTCACCAGAATGTTATAATAAGTGGCCCTTTAGAAAAAGAATAATTCTTTTCGTTCTTATGATTTGGTTCGCAAGCCTATTTAGTTTCTCCGAATGTATACAAGGGGAAGGTGAATGGGAAAAAATGTTTATAAAATAAATCATTATATCTTTTTCTAAAGGGGCGGCGCTTGTCTTGTTTGTTTTGATGAGGCAGAGGCAAGTACCGCCCTTGATTCCATGATGGAGAAGAACGGGAAATCAAGGGCGGATGGCGGAATTGGTAGACGCGCATGCCTTAGGAGCATGTGGGGAAACTCATGGAGGTTCAAGTCCTCTTCCGCCCACCATTTATTTTATACATAGTCAATGGTGGTCACCTGAGTGGTTACCAGTGATATAAATCCATGCGGCGGTAATTCAGTTGGCTAGAATGCTTCCTTGCCAAGGAAGATGTCGTGGGTTCAAATCCCATCCGCCGCTTAATTTGCTTAACAACTTGAATTTCTTGCTAGTTCAACAATATTGAGGAGGAGATTGAATGAAGATCAGTGATTTTCTCTGCACGAAAGCTGTTTGCGCGAATCTTAAAGCTACCAAAAAAGATGAAGTCATCGAGGAACTTGTTTCCTTGCTTGTTAATGCCGGGGCTATCGATAAGAAAAATAAAGCGAAAGTTATCGAAGTCCTGATGGCCAGAGAAGCACTGGGCTCCACGGCTATCGGACAAGGCATTGCCATCCCTCACGGCAAATGTGATTCCGTGAATAAATTAGTGGGTGGTTTGGGGATCAGCAAGCAAGGCCTTGATTTTGACTCTCTCGACGGAGAACCAGCCTATATTTTCTTTTTGCTCATTGCCCCGTTAGATTCTGCCGGACCGCATCTGAAAGCGTTAGCTCGAATTTCACGGCTCTTAAAAGACAAGTATTTTCGGGATAGTCTGAGAGCCTCAGAGGATGAAAAGTCCATATTAAAATTAGTGACCCAAGAAGACGGAAGAAATAATTAATACCAGTCATTCTTTAATAGGCGATAAGCTCGTTTTCTGCCATGCCGAATAATTTTCTAAAATGGTTATACCCCGGGATTAAGATCAAGCGGTGGTTAATGACCTCTTTGCTGGGGGTCTTTGTCGTCGGTATAGGTGCTGTCCTGACCGCGGGGCCGTATACTTTTGTGAGTACCTTTGGCATCGTTTGGATTATCTGCGGGGTTATTCTTATTGTCCTCGGGATCGTGAAGTTAACGGTTTCGCTCATAACGTTATTTCTTCCTAAGCGGGAACAAGATTTAGTAAATATTCTGTATCAGCGGCGATATCTGGAACGTGGCCCCAAGATTGTTGCGATAGGCGGCGGACACGGGTTGTCGCATTTGCTTTTAGGATTAAAGGAGTATTCTTCAAATTTGACGGCTATCGTGACTGTCGCGGATAGCGGCGGGTCTTCCGGGCGATTACGGGAAGAGTTCAATATCGTTGCCCCCGGAGACATCCGGAATTGTTTGGTGGCTTTGGCTGACGCGCCTGCTTTGATGGGGGAGCTTTTTCAGTTCCGGTTTTCCCAGGAATCACAATTGCAGGGACATAACTTCGGAAATCTTTTCTTGACGGTAATGGTCCAGTTAACCGGCGGGGATTTTAAGAAAGCCGTGGAGGAATCAAGCAAGGTCTTAGCTATTCGGGGGACGGTTATCCCCTCCACGGTGAATAATGTTCATCTTGTGGCAGAATATACCGATGGTTCCCGGACAGAAGGTGAGGCGAAGATACCCAAACCGAATATGCGCATAAAACGGGTTTATCTCAATCCTGTGGACGCCGACCCTACGCCGGAGGCCTTAGAGGCTATCGCGGAGGCTGAGATTATCGTGTTGGGCCCCGGCAGTTTGTACACGAGCGTTCTTCCGAACCTTGTCATTCATGGGATCCCGGAAGCCATTGCCCGGTCATCCGCCTATAAAATTTATGTTTGTAACGTCATGACCCAGCAGGGAGAAACCGAAGAATATTCAGCCAGCGAGCATGTTCGGGCTATTGTTGAACATACAAGTAAAGAGATCTTGAACGCTTGCCTCGTTAATATTGCCAAAGCGCCTGCGGATGCCTTGGGGCGTTATCAGGGAGAGAATTCTTTTCCCGTCGCTGCCGATGTCGAAGAAATTCGCGCGATGGGATATAAGGTTGTCGATACGGATCTTTTAAGCGTGACTGATTATGTGAGACACGATTCGATGAAATTAACGCAGGCGTTGATTAAGTTGATCGAAACTCATCGGGTCATTAGGCGCTGAAAGATAGCCACGGGGTTGTAGAAATGGCCAGGGTTGAGAAAGAGATAGAAATTAAAAATAGCCAGGGGCTGCATGCCCGACCCGCGGCCATGTTTGTGCAGATCGCGCAAAAATATGATTCCGATATTCTTATTCAAAAAGGCGATGAAAAAGTAAACGGGAAATCAATCATGGGCATCCTCATGCTGGGGGCCTATCACGGGAGCAAGATCACCATTATCGCCGAAGGCGAAGACGCCGAGAAGGCTTTCGTGGAACTGGAGGGGTATCTAAGTGCAGGTGAGTGAAAGCAAAGAGATGGTCTTGAAGGGAGTTCCGGCGGCGCCAGGGATAGCGATGGGTTCGGCCTTTATCCTGGACAAACAGGATTTTATCGTCCCCCCCAGGGCCATTATGGACAAGGAAGTGCCGATCGAGATCGCCCGTTTCGAGGAAGCCCTTATTCAGACCCGAGAAGAGATTCTCAGTCTGCAGAAGAAGATCGGGGCGGAGATGGCGGGTCAGCATGCCCAAATCTTTGATGCCCATTTGTTGGTTTTGGAAGATAGGATGTTGATTGAGGAAGTCATTAAGGGCATTAAGAATGAAAGATTCTCGGCTGAATATGTCTTCTCTAAAGTCTTAAAGAAATATGTGCAGGTTTTTGCCAATATGCAGGATGAATATCTGCGGGATCGTATTACCGATGTTAATGATATCGGACGTCGGGTCCTGAAGAATTTGATGGATGAGTCGCGATTCCATGATTTTGAGAATATCTCAGAAGAAATGATCGTGATCGCCCATGACCTTTCTCCCTCGGACACGGCGAGCATGTATCACAAGAATATTTTAGCGTTTGCAACGGATATCGGGGGAAGGACTTCGCATACCTCCATTATGGCGAAATCGTTAGGGGTCCCGGCAGTGGTCGGGCTTAAAGATGCGACTCTGCATATTAATAATCAAGATTATATTATTGTGGACGGACGGATGGGGCTGGTCATTATTCACCCAACGCGTGAAACGCTGAAAATTTATCAAGGCGAGCAGAATCGTATTGTTTCTTTTAGAGATCGTTTTGAACGGATTAAAGATCTTCCGGCGGAAACGAAAGATGGGAAAAAAGTCGTGCTCATGGCCAATCTGGAGCTCGCAGAAGAAATGCCCATGGTCATGAAACACGGCGCAGAGGGGATCGGCCTGTATCGGACGGAATATTTTTATATGAATAGGGTGGATCTGCCCTCCGAGGAAGAACAGTACCAGGCGTATCGGCGCGTGGCGGAGGCGATGTCTCCTCACCCGGTGACCATCCGGACGTTGGATTTGGGAGGCGATAAATTTATATCAAGTCTGCAGGTGCCCAAAGATATGTATCCGTTTTTAGGGTGGCGGGCTATTCGATTTTGTTTGGCGAGGCCGGATATCTTTAAGACCCAATTGCGCGCGATACTGCGATCATCCGCTCATGGAACAGTGCGGCTTATGTATCCCATGGTCTCGGGAGTGGAAGAATTTCATCAGGCGAATATCATTTTAGATGAAGTTAAACAAGGCCTAAGGGACGAAGGCATCTCTTTTGATGAAGATATTCCGGTGGGGATGATGATTGAAGTTCCGTCCGCCGCTATCACCGCAGATCTATTAGCGAAGAAAGCTGATTTCTTCAGTATAGGCACGAATGATCTGATCCAGTATGCATTAGCCGTTGATCGGGTCAACGAGAAGACCGCTCATTTGTATGAGCCGGGACATCCGGCTATTTTACGGTTTATCAAAATGGTTATTGACGCGGGCCATAAGGAAAAGATTAACGTTGGACTGTGCGGCGAGGTCTCTTCCGAACCGGTTATGACTTTATTCCTGTTAGGGGCAGGATTAGACGAGTTCAGTATGTCGCCTATTAATATTTTGCAGATAAAGGAATTGATCCGCAGCGTCAACTTTAAGGACGCCCAGATGGTTGCCAAAAAGGCATTGACTTTGACCACTGGCCATGAAGTTGAAGAGTTTTGCTTGGCTAAATTAAGAGAGTTGGCCCCGCAGGTCTTGGGTGCGGCCGATAAGAAACGTGCGCAGAATAAAGCTGTTTAAAAAGTTTTAGTGGACTGTCTTTGAGTCTTTGAGGTCAACCATATGAAAGTATTGATATTAGCCGGAGGATACGGGACAAGGCTTTACCCAATCGTTAAGAATACTTCTAAGCCATTATTGGAAGTTCAAGGGAAGCCGATTATCAATTATATTCTGGAAAAAATAAAAGATAGCGAAAAATTAACTCAGGTATTAGTGGTCACCAATGATAAGTTTTATGCGGATTTCAGGAAATGGAGAGAGCGGCAGCGGGCCTTTCCGGTGGACATCAAAGTTTTCAATGACGGCACGAAGACCCCGGAGGACCGCTTAGGCTCCATTGGCGATATCCATTATGTCCTCGAACGAGAGGACGTCGATGATGATCTCTTGGTGGTGGGGGGGGACAACATCTTTGATTTTAATTTAGAGGATTATGTCGCTTTCGCGCGCAAGAATTCTCCCGGGGTGAGTATCGGAGTTTATGATATCGGGACCTTGCAGGAAGCGAAAAAGTTCGGAGTGGTTCAGGTGGACAAGAAAGGCAAGGTTGTTTCCTTTATTGAAAAGCCGGAAAAACCCCTCTCGAGTCTTATTGCGATGTGTTTTTATTTTCTCCCGAAAGAAACTCTGCATTTGATCGGTCAATATTTGAAGGAATGCAAGAAGTCGGACACCTCGGGTGATTATATACGCTGGTTATCGCAAAAGAGCGATGTTTATGCTTTTAAGTTCCAGGGGCAATGGTATGATATCGGCAGTATTGAGTCATACCGCGAGGCCCAGGAGAGATTTTCAAAATAACTCATCTTCAGAAAGGACGGTAGTTCAGTGAAAGGAAAATATGTTATTACTTCAGAGTCGGTGGGGAAGGGGCATCCTGATAAGGTGTGCGACCAGATTTCGGATGGCGTGCTAGACGCTGTCTTAAAAGATGACCCAAAAGGAAGAGTCGCTTGCGAGACATTTATTTCGACCGGTTTGGTTGTTGTCGGTGGCGAGATAACGACCACAACGTATATTGACGTTCCCAAGTTGGTCCGCCGGGTGTTGACGGAGATCGGTTATACGCATCATAAGTATGGCTTTTGCGCGGAGACATGCGCGGTCCTCAATGCCATCAATAGCCAATCCCCGGACATCGCTCAAGGAGTTGATACCGGTGGGGCCGGCGACCAAGGTATTATGATCGGTTATGCCTGCGATGAAACCCCCGAACTGATGCCTTTGCCGATTATGCTGGCTCACCGCTTAGTTCAGCGCATTGAAGAAGTCAGAAGAAAAGATATCTTGGATTATTTGGGCCCGGATTGTAAAAGTCAAGTTACGGTTGAATATAAAGACGATAAACCGGTACGAGTGGATACCGTGGTCCTGGCCTGTCAGCATACTGAAAAAATCTTGGATAAAACGGGTAAAAAGATCACGCCCGAATCCAAACAGGAAATAATCAAGGAAGTGGCCCTTCCTATCGTCGGTAAGCTTGCGGACAAGGATACGAAATATTATGTCAATGAAACAGGCAAATTCGTGGTGGGAGGCCCCCAGTCCGATACGGGCGTCACGGGTCGTAAGATCATTGTGGACACTTATGGCGGGGTTGTTTCCCATGGCGGTGGAGCTTTTTCGGGCAAAGATCCGACGAAAGTGGACCGCTCCGCCACCTACATGGCTCGTTATGTCGCTAAGAATGTTGTCGCGGCCAAGATTGCCAAGAAATGCTGGATCCAGATTGGTTATGCCATCGGCAGGGCCGAACCGGTCAGCGTCGTGGTTGACACCTTTGGCACCGGGAAGATCTCTGAGCAAAAGATAGCGGAGCTTATTCGCAAACACTTTGATCTGACGCCTCGGGGGATCATATCAGAATTGAAATTACTTATGCCGATCTATCAGAAAACCGCCGCTTACGGGCATTTCGGCAGGGAAGAATTTGAGTGGGAGAAAACGCCGAAAGCGGAAATTTTAAAAAAAGACGCAAAGGTGAATGCGTAAAGTCAAGATCCAGAATTTATTTCAGCTAAAGTGAGGGACCTATGGGGAGTTCTAAAAGATCATCTAGTGATTTTAAGGTCAAGGACATGTCTCTGGCTGAGTGGGGACATAAAGAGATAGAATTGGCCGAGCAGGAGATGCCCGGCCTAATGTCTCTTCGAGAAAAGTATAGCGAAGAGAAGCCATTACGGGGAGCAAGAATTACCGGCTCGCTGCATATGACCATTCAGACCGCCGTTTTAATAAAGACGTTGGTTGCGTTGGGCGCAAACGTACGGTGGGCGAGTTGTAATATTTTTTCTACCCAGGATCATGCCGCGGCCGCTATCGCTGATCTAGGGGTCCCGGTCTTTGCCTGGAAGGGCGAGACCTTAAAAGATTATTGGTGGTGTACAAATCAGGCGTTGTCTTTCCCCAACAGTCAGGGTCCCAACTTGATTGTTGATGACGGAGGAGATGCGACTTTGATGATCCATAAAGGTTATGAGGCGGAGGAGTCTCCCGCGGTCTTAGAGTCCAAGGTCGACGGAGAAGATGAGAAACAATTATTCCTGGCCTTGAAAGAGATCTTGAAGAAAGAGCCCAAAAAGTGGCACAAGATGGCCGAGGAAATCAAGGGGGTCTCGGAGGAGACCACGACCGGCGTTCATCGTTTATATCAAATGCTGAGCGAGCAAAAATTGTTGTTCCCGGCCTTCAATGTGAATGATTCGGTCACGAAATCAAAATTTGACAATCTCTATGGTTGCCGAGAGTCACTGGCCGACGGCATCAAACGCGCCACCGATATTATGCTGGCGGGAAAAGTTGTCGTTGTCTGCGGTTATGGTGATGTGGGCAAAGGATGCGCGAAGTCCATGTGTAGTTACGGCGCCCGGGTTATTGTCACGGAGATTGACCCGATTTGTGCTTTGCAGGCCGCGATGGAAGGCTTTGAAGTGAAAACAATAGAAGATACTTTAGGCGAGGGGAATATTTATGTCACGGCCACCGGCAATTGCGATGTCATCACGGCTGAGCATATGGCCAAGATGAGAGACCAAGCGATCGTTTGTAATATCGGGCATTTTGATAATGAGATTCAGGTGTCTCGTTTAGAAGAATGGCCGGGGATAAAAAAGGTCAATATCAAGCCGCAATTTGATCAATATCATTTTCCCGACGGACATTCTATCCTTCTTCTGGCCGAGGGACGGTTGGTCAATTTGGGCTGCGCGACCGGGCACCCCTCTTTCGTTATGAGCAATTCCTTTACTAATCAGACGCTCGCTCAGCTTGAGCTTTGGAAAAAGGATCACCCGATAGGCGTCTATCGGTTGCCGAAAGAATTGGATGAGCAGGTTGCCCGCCTTCACCTGAAACATGTCGGGGCGAAGTTAACAAAGTTGACCTCTCGGCAGGCAGGATACATTGGCGTGGACGTTAAAGGGCCGTATAAGCCCGAACATTATCGCTATTGATCAGCTGAGTCCAGCGTCCGTAACAAAAAAATAAGAGCGCAGAAGATGCCCGTGAGTAGGAAGGAAAAATTTTATGGGTATCAAGGGTGAATCAAAATAATAATTTAGGTCAAAGGAAGAGGGGAGTTGTCCCCTACGACCTTTGCCGCTATTAAAAGGAAGGGAAAGAAATGCCAAAAATTTATTATGACAAGGACGCAGACCTAAACGCCATAAAAAATAAAACCATCGCGATCATCGGCTACGGCATCCAGGGGCGCGGTCAGGCCCTGAATTTGCGGGACAGCGGGTTAAACGTGATTATTAGCGAAATTGAAGGGCTGCCTAATTATGAACAAGCGGTCAAGGACGGATTTAAGCCGATTGACGCGAAGGCCGCCGCCCAGAAAGCGGATATTATTCAGATATTGACTCAGGATCATGTCCAGGCTTCGCTTTATAAAAAGGCCATCAAGAAAAATCTCAAAAAAGGAAAGTCTATTGTCTTTTCCCATGGATTTAACATCCATTTTAAGCAGATCGTCCCGCCTCCGGATGTGGATGTGTGGATGATCGCGCCCAAGGGGCCGGGGGCTCTGGTCCGTCGGCAATATGAAGAGGGGAAAGGCGTTCCTTGCTTGGTGGCTATTTATCAAAATGCTTCCGGTCAGGCTTTACGCGATGCCTTGGCTTATGCCAAAGGGATCGGCGGCACGCGGGCCGGCATCATTGAAACGACATTCAAAGAGGAAACCGAGACCGACTTATTCGGCGAGCAGACTGTTCTGTGCGGCGGGGCCAGTGAGCTGATCAAGGCGGGGTTTGAGACTTTGGTGGAAGCCGGATATCAACCGGAAATTGCGTATTTTGAATGTCTGCATGAATTGAAACTCATCGCTGATTTGATCTATGAATTTGGCATTCAGGGTATGCGCAAAAGAGTTTCGGATACCGCGGAATACGGTGATTACAGCCGGGGGAAAAGAATTATCACGGAACGGACAAGAAAAGAGATGAAAAAAATTCTCACTGAAGTCCAGTCCGGTAAATTCGCCAGAGAATGGATCCGCGAAAATAAAAAAGGACGCCCGAATTTTAATAAGATGCGGACGGAATCGGAGAACCATCCCATTGAAAAGGTGGGAGAAACTCTGCGCGATATGATGCCCTGGATGAGGAAATAGATCAGGATATCAATTTTTTAGGAATAAAGAAACTTTAAAGCCATGAACGAAAAAGAGAAAGTATTAATATTTGATACAACGTTGCGGGATGGGGAACAGGCGCCGGGGGCCAGCATGAATGTCCCCGAAAAATTGGAAATCGCCTATGCCCTGGAACGGTTGAACGTCGACATCATCGAGGCGGGTTTTCCGGTAAGCTCGAAGGGCGACTTCGACTCGGTTTGTACCGTTGCGAAACACATCAAGGGCTCGATCATTTGTGGGCTGGCCCGGTCGATCAAGAAAGATATTGATGCGGCCTATGAGTCTTTGAAATCTGCTAAGAGAGGCAGGATCCATGTGTTCTTGGCTACTTCCAAGATTCATCTTGAATATAAGCTGAAGAAAAATAAAGAGGAAATATTGGAAATGGCTGTTGAGGCGGTGAAGTATGCCAAAGCGAAAATGCCGGATGTCGAATTTTCTCCCGAGGACGCTTCCCGGACGGATAAGGACTTTCTCTATCGTGTTTTGGAAGCGGTTATCAATGCGGGAGCGACCACAGTGAATATCCCCGACACTGTCGGCTATAGCATGCCTCAGGAATACGGGAGGCTGATCGCTGACATAAAGAATAATGTGCCGAACATTCATAAGGCGGTTATTTCGGTTCACTGCCATGATGATTTAGGTTTGGGTGTCGCCAATTCGCTGGAAGCCATCAAGAATGGGGCCCGGCAGGCGGAGTGCACGATCAATGGCGTGGGGGAGAGGGCCGGTAACGCCTCAATGGAAGAGATTGTCATGGCGATAAAAACGCGGCCGGATTTTTACGGCTGTGTGACCAACGTCAATACCAAGGAGATTTATAAGGCATCCCGCTTGGTGAGTAAATTGACCGGTTTTGTTATTCCTCCCAATAAAGCCATCGTCGGGCATAATGCCTTTCGGCATGAATCCGGCATCCATCAGGATGGAGTTTTGAAGGAACGGTCGACCTATGAGATCATGCGCCCGGAAGATGTCGGTTACCTGGGGACGGGATTGGTTCTCGGGAAACATTCCGGCCGGCATGCCTTCAATGTCCGTCTGCAAAGTTTAGGTGTTGAGTTAAAAGAGCGGGACCTGGCTCAGGCTTTTGCGCGGTTTAAAGATGTCGCGGACAAGAAGAAGCAGGTTTTTGATGAAGATCTCGTCGCCATCGTGGAAGACGAATTAAATTTGATTCAGAACACCTGGATCCTAATAAGCCTGGTTACGAAAAGCGGAACGGATATAACTCCGAAGGTCGAAGTTGCCCTCCGCTGTAAAGGCAAGATCTATAAAGGACATTCGACGGGTGACGGTCCGGTAGATGCCTGTTATAAGGCGATCGATTCTATCACCAAAATGAAAGGTGAATTGCTGGATTATTCTATACAATCGGTTACTCATGGGAAAGATGCCCTGGGCGAGGTGACGGTCAAGGTGAAGTTTGGGGCCAAAAGCGTCATTGCTCATGGGACCAGCACCGATATCATCGTCGCTTCAGCGAAGGGGTATGTTAATGCCGTCAACAAAGCTCTCGTTCAGGTCACTTCGACTGAAGAATGAACCGGCCGGTTTATGATAAGGTCAAGGACGGGCAGGCTGCTTAAGGCTGTTCGCCCTTGACCTTTTTAATTTGTTATTTTGTGAAAAGTTTTCAAAAATCAATAATCTTATGGAAGCCTGCAAGTCCACATATGGAATTATCGGTTATCCTTTGCAGCAGACCTTGTCTCCGGTCATGCATAACACGGCTTTTCAGGCGCTTAAAGTTGACGCGGAATATAAAGTTTTTCCCCTGAAAGAAGAGGAGTTAAAAGGTTTCTTTGCTGGATTGCATGAAAAGACGAGCCCCATCTTTGGCCTTAATGTTACTGTTCCCTATAAGGAAAAAGTCATTCCCTTGCTGGATAGTCTGAGCCCTTATGCCAACAAGATTCTAGCGGTTAACACTGTTGTGATCTCTCCCCAGCGTCAGTTGATCGGGCAGAATACGGATGGCCCGGGATTTTTGATGCATTTGACCGAACTGGGTATTCATCCCGAGGGCAAGAGAATCTCAATCCTCGGGGCAGGCGGGGCGGCTCGGGCGATTATCAGCGTTTTGTGTCTTATCCCGGAAAGGCCGCAATCGATCCGGATCTACGACGTTGAGAAATATAAAGTCGAGCAACTGATTTCTGACTTCCGGGACCGGTTTGATGTGAGCATCCTGGAGAGTGTCAAGAGTCTCGACGATCTTAATATCGAAATCGCCGATTTGCTTATTAATACAACACCGATCGGGATGAAGAAAGAGGACCCCTGCTTGATCGATGAGAATATTTTACATCCTAATATGTTTGTTTATGATGTTATTTACACTCCCCAGGAGACCAAACTGCTCAAGTTGGCAAAGGCAAAAGGCGCGCAAGTTTCCAATGGTTTAGGGATGCTTTTTTACCAGGGCGTCTTGGCCTTTCAGCATTGGGCGCAGATTGAACTTGACGATAGAATAAAAAAGAAAATGCGAATGAGTTTGATGGGGGCCTTAAAAAAATGAGTGAAGAATTTTTATTGCGGACGTTTATTTTTCTTTTCGGGTTGGCGGTGGGAAGTTTCCTCAACGTGTGCATCGTGCGTATCCCCCAAGGCAAATCGATCGTTGCCCCCCGCTCGCAATGCGTGCGTTGTCAAAAAATGATCCCCTGGTATGACAATATCCCTTTGCTCAGTTATCTTCTTCTTCGAGGAAGGTGCCGTTTCTGCCGGGAGAAGATTTCTTTTCGGTATTTCATCGTCGAGTTTCTCACGGCTGTTTTGTTTTTGATGTTTTATCTGCGTTTTGGGATGGAGGCGGTCCTCTTTCCTTACCTGGTGATGCTTTGCGGATTGATTATCTCCACATTCGTTGATTTTGAACATCGGATCATTCCCGATGAGATTAGTTTAGGCGGCATGGCGGCAGGGCTGGTCTTTAGTTTTATTCTTCCCTCGTTACATTTTGTTGAGCCGTTAGTGAATCAGGGGTTTCTCACTCATTTGTCATCCTTGGGGCGTTCTCTGCTGGGGGTGCTGGTGGGGGGAGGATCAATTTATCTTTTGGGGTTGATGGGTGATTTTATTTTCAAAAAAGAATCCATGGGCGGGGGTGATGTAAAATTGATGGCCATGGTGGGGGCCTTTGTCGGTTGGAAGTTGGTTCTATTGTCTTTTTTTATTGCCCCGTTCTTTGGAGCGGTATACGGTATTATCGAGAAAATCCGGACCAAGGAAAGCACCATCGCCTATGGGCCTTTCCTGGCTTTGGGAACATTGATAAGCTTGTTTGGGGGGGAGATTATTATAAGCTGGATTTTGAGAGGTTATGGGTTGCAATAAACTATACACTATTTAAAATTAGTATTTATATTAATAAGGCTAAATATCCCAGCAAGTTTTAATGCTGGGTATTTTTTTGGTAGGATAATGAGTATAGTTTGACAGCATATAACGTATGTGCTAAAATCCAAACCAACTTTCGGTAATTAAGCTGAAAATTTATTTTAAACTTAAGATTTTTGGCGGTTATTATGAAGAAAAATATCGTTTTAATCGGATTCATGGGGGCAGGTAAGTCTTTGGCTTCCAAAGAGTTAGCTAGGAGATTAAAGCGGGAGGCTGTTGCCACTGATGCGCTTATTGAAAGAAAGGAAGGCCGGTCAATAACGGATATCTTCAAGAATTCGGGAGAAGAGTATTTCCGTAAGGTCGAGTGCGAGGTTGTGGAAAAAATCGCAAAGAGGGAGGGCCTGATCATTGACTGCGGGGGAGGGGCGTTTCTTAAAGAAGAAAACATTTTAGCCCTTAAGGAAACCGGCATTGTCTTCTATCTACAAGCCAGCCCGGATGAGATTTATGAGAGGATAAAGGGACAGCGGCACCGCCCTTTGTTAGAGATTGAGGATCCGAAAGGCAAAATTATCGAGCTATTGGAAAAAAGAAAACCATTTTATCTGCAAGCCGACTATATTGTTGACACCAACGGGAAGACCAACCAAGCGGTGTGTGACAGGATTGTTGAGTTATTGTCCAATGAGTGAAAAAGAGGCTCTAATCATCTTAAACGCCATTCCCGGGCTGGGAAATAAAAAAGTCCGGAAATTTATCGAACATTTTGGTTCCGCTCGGGAAGTTTTGTCCTTAAAGACCGAAAGATTAACCGCCGAGAATATTCCCGAACAAGTCGCAAAAAATATTTCATCATTTCCGAAAGAGGAATTTCTTAAAAAAGAATTTAAACTCTTGGCCGAGCAAGCGGTCCAGGTTATGTCTTATCAGGATGAAGATTATCCTGCGCGTTTAAAGGAAATACCCGACGCTCCGATTCTTTTATATATCAAAGGTGTTTTGGGTCATAATCATCCTTTGTCTTTGGCGATGGTGGGTTCCCGCAGGGCGTCTCTTTATGGCCTTAAGATAGCGGAGAAATTCGCTTCGGCCCTGGGGGAATTAGGGATAACCATCATATCCGGGATGGCCAGGGGAATCGATACCGCGGCCCATCGGGGGGCTTTGAGGGCAAAAGGTAAGACGATTGCTGTTTTAGGGTGCGGGTTAGCTCATGTCTATCCGCCGGAGAATAAAAAATTGATGGGTTCGATCATCGATAACGGAGCCGTCATCTCCGAATTCCCGATGACAACTCTTCCCTTTGGGTTTAATTTCCCCAGGCGAAACCGGATCATCAGCGGTCTTTCTTTGGGGGTCATTGTTGTCGAAGCAGCGGCGAAGAGCGGCGCGTTAATTACCAGTGAATTTGCCCTGGAGCAAGGACGAGAGGTCTTTGCGGTTCCCGGCGAAGTTGATACGCCTAATTCCCGGGGCGTCAATCACCTCATTAAACAGGGAGCGAAACTGGTTACTTGCATTGAGGATATTTTGGAAGAATTGTCTCTGCCTCTTCATGCGGCATTAGAGGATACGCAAGAGAAAAAAATTCTCCCCCAGGAAACGGAAGCCCTGGGTCCGCAGGAGAGGGAAATCATTGAGCAACTTGGCCCCCAGCCGGTACATATTGATGAATTATCCTGGAGGGTTAAACTTCCGATCAATTTCATCATGGCGGCTTTGCTGCGCCTGGAATTAAAGGGTCTTATCAAACAGCTGCCAGGCAAACTTTTTGTGGCTCCGGTTTAGCGCAGGATATATCCGCCTATAGCGGAGATGGCATCATTCTGAAAAAATTTCAAAAGAGGGTCCTGTCTTATGTCCAAATCTTTGGTTATCGTAGAATCCCCGGCTAAAGTCAAAACGATCAATAAAATTTTAGGGGCGAAGTTTAAGGTGCTCTCGTCCATGGGGCATTTAATCGATCTGCCCAAATCGGAATTGGGCGTTGACCTGGAGAATGATTTCAAGCCCAGGTTCGTTGTGATGCGCAGCAAACAAAAGACATTAACCGCCTTGAAGAAAGAGGCAAAGACAAAAAAAGATATTTATATCGCGACGGATCCGGACCGGGAAGGCGAGGCCATCGGTTGGAATATTGTTCAGCATTTAGGAGAAGGGAAAAATTTTTATCGGGTCAGTTTCCAGGAAATCACCAAGGAGGCCGTTTCCAAGGCCTTTGCTAAGCCGAGAAAATTCGATGCCCGCAAGATTGATGCGCAGTTTGCCCGGCGCATTTTGGACAGAATCGTCGGCTACCAGATCAGCCCGGTGCTGTGGAAGAAGGTGGGCTCGAGGCTGAGCGCGGGGCGAGTGCAGTCGGTGGCTTTACGGCTCATTGTTGATCG